>Ga0233425_10002573_pt1 | contig 35200 bp, 15 predicted proteins | sample Watercolumn_Towu_2_FD_181712 | JGI IMG/M metagenome (GOLD analysis project Ga0233425, IMG submission 181712) | Freshwater microbial communities from Lake Towuti, South Sulawesi, Indonesia - Watercolumn_Towuti2014_140_MG | ecosystem: Environmental > Aquatic > Freshwater > Lake | place...
AGTACTCCCGCAACGGCAACCGCACTCGCTATGAACGCGTGTTCTTTCAGAAGCTGGACGATTTCCGCACGCTCGTCATCGCAGAGTGTATAGAAGACCGCGGCCGATTTCTGAAGTCGATACAGGACCTGATCAGCTCGTATGCCGCTGACCGGAGCTGGGTACTGCCCGCGCACGACAGCGGCCAGGAGAACTTCGAGGGGCGACAGATCACCATCGATCTGTTTGCGTCCGAGGTGGCCTGCGAATTGGCCAACGCTGCTTACATTCTTGGAGATCGACTCAACCAGGAGACACGCACCTCAGTCCGCCGCGAGATCACTCGTCGCATTTTCGAACCGTACACCCGGATGGTGACGACCGGTAAACCCAGCCTCGCGTGGCTCAAGGTAACCAACAACTGGAATGCCGTGTGCCTGGCGAACGTCACGGGCACTGCCTTGGCCATGCTCGAGCAACCGGCGGAAAAGGCCTTCTACGTCGCAGCAGCCGAGAAGTACATCACGAATTTCCTGGACGGGTTCACTGAGGATGGTTACTGCAGTGAGGGTATCGGGTACTGGAACTACGGCTACGGCTGCTTCGTGCGTTTGGCGCATCTGCTGCACGGTGCGACCGGCGGCAGGCTCGATCTGTTCGCGATTCCCAGAGCGCGCAGTGCCGGCATGTTCGCGCGGCGGATGGAGATCACACCCGGGCTGTATCCGGCCTTTGCCGATTGCGGTATTGGGTCCACACCCTCCAGCCGAATCATGGCCTACGTTTCCCGGCGCTATGACGTGGCGCCCTCGGCATGGGAACTGCGCGATTCGTCGTCGGCACGCTGGTTGGACGAGATCGGCATGTTTTCGTTTCTGCTCGAGAAGTCCAAGACAGACCGCGCTGCCGAGCCGCTCGCTGTACGGGACTGGTTTGAAAATGCCGGCATCCTGATCTGCCGTGGGAGTATGACAGGCAGCGGCGTGCCCGTCGCTGTCGCACTGAAGGGTGGGCATAATGCCGAACATCACAATCACAACGACTTGGGTTCGTTTGTGTTTTGTCTCGGAGACAAGATGACGCTCGTCGACCCGGGAGCGGAAGTCTACACCCGGCGCACCTTCTCCGCGGATCGTTACGTGAGCGGCGTGTTGAATTCGTTCGGCCACTCCGTGCCGCGTGTGGCCGGCCAACTCCAGCGTACCGGCCGCGCCGCGTCGGCTGAAGTCCTGAAGCTGGACTTGTCCGAGCAACAGGACACGCTGCAATTCGATTTGACTTCTGCTTACCCTGTCAAAACCCTCAAGCAGCTCACGCGCACCTTTGCCTTTCACCGCGCCTCGGCTACGTTGACCGTTACGGATGAAGTTGAATGCGCGTCGCCCGAAGCATTCGGCACGGCCATCATCACCTTCAGTCCCTGGCAACAACTCGATGACCGTCGGCTGCGTATCGGTGAGGGGACAGGTGCACTCGAAGTCCAAATCGATGCGGCCGGCTTCCGCACGAACGTTGAGCCGACCACGATTGATGAGGATGTCCGCGGCGCAAAGCAACCGACACGAATCGGGATCGATCTGGCGGAACCCGCGCCGAAAGCAAGCATCAAGCTAACGATCTGCCCAGCGCCCGGATAAGGAGGGCGGGACGCAGGGACTAGTGGAATCGCATGTAATCGATTTCGAAACTCGTGCCCGGCTTGTTGGCAGGGTCGAAACGCAAGGAGGTGATGAGTCCGCGCCAACCTGGCGACTTGCTCATATCCAGCTCGTACTCGTGATACTGGCCGTCGCCGGTCACACGAAATCGCAGGCTGTTGCCTTCACTCTGACTGGAGGTGCTGGTCGCCCAGAACAACTGAGCCTGATCTTCTGTGTCCGCACGCATGCGAATCTTCACGTGCCGCATGCGATCAGCTTCCATCTGGACCCCGGGACCATTCAGAATGGGATCGTTGCCCGTGGTCTTCCCGGATAGCATTCCATTCTTGACAACGATATTCAGATAACCATTGGCAGTCCACTCCTCGGAATTGCCGTCGACGTTGAAATGCCACTCCGTCTGGGGCACAAGCTGCGGCAGATCATACGGCCCTCGCCCTACATCGGACGGGATCAGATTGGGCGGCCAGTTACCAGGAGGGCAGAATGCCGCGCGCATTGCGTCCAGGTCCCCAAATCCGTGTTCGGCATACGGCTCGATGTAACTCCCCTCTCCCCACTCGTTCCACGGCCCGATAGCGATAATCTTCTTCTGCGTTTCGTCGGCATACTTCCGCGCGGCTTGGCACAGCCGTCCGAATTGCTCCGGAGTCCGCTCACTGATCACCAGCGACTTGTTTCCGTGCCAGGGTTCGGACGCCCAGCCCGTGTCGGCAATCGGCAGATAGAGCAAGCCGGCACAGCGCTCGTCCGCTTCACGCCACACCTGGGGACTGGTATCAACCACGTCGGCGAAGGGAAACCGTCGCGAACCCGCCCGTTGCTCAGCCAGTTGGAAGCCATGGTACGACGTGCAGGCTTCGTAACCTTCCGCCTGCAATTGCCGCGCGGCGGCCGCGCTCTCGTGGCCGCTCATCGCGACGAAATAGATGCCCGGCAGGCCGGCGTCACGCGCCATCCGCTGTGACATCGCATAAAGCTCGGCGGCCTTTGCGCTGCCCCCCACGTCATTGCGAATCCCTCCCGGCGACCAGATGAAGACCGCTGGCCGGCCGTCGATGCGGTAGTACTCCTCCATGCCGAAGTAGTTTTCAATCCAGTACCGAGTCACTTGTTGCCAGTCTTCCGATGAGTGCGTGTGCGGCGGATTGTGATTTGCCCACATGACGGCCCACTTGAGGTACTTGCGGAATCGTGCCTTCATGTAGGCGCTGTGGACCCAATGCTCCAAGTGGCGGTTGCCTTGGCACCAGTACCAATCAACCATGAAGAACGTGACGCCGTGCTCCACGGCCCATTTGATTTGCCAGTCGGCACACTCGGGGTTCGCCTCGTCGTACCAGCCGAGCGCCGGCTTGCGCATCGGGTAATCCAGAATGGGTTGCCAACGCGACATGGTCGGCCAGCCCGGAAAGTAGAACACGCCGATTTCGTACGGGCTCTTGACGGGCTGCGGCTCGGGAATGTACGTCGTCGCTGGTACTGAGGGTACGGGTGAGAAGGCCACCGCCGTTGTTGCCGATAGCGTGCCGGCAGCGGGGCACTCGACGTTGACTGCTATTTCGCTCTGTTGCGGCTTCGCGCTTTCGATCTTCCAGGTGACTGTCTGGGGCAACCAAGGCGTGAGGTTCTGAATGGTCATTTGCTGAGGGCCCAGCGCGCGCAGACCGGTAGGAAGCGACAGCGTCACGGCGACTTCTTGAGCCGCGCTGCCTCCCAAGTTCCGCACCGACAACAGGACGTCGACGGGCCGGCCGGCGCGATTGACTCCCTCCGCGGGACCGAAGTACGCAACCTCCAGTTCCGCGGGACCGCGAGGTCCGTCGGCAATCTCGATCGACTCGATTGCCACTTCCGCTCCCTCGGCATCGGTCGGCTGAATCCCCAACATGACGATCCGATCGCGCCACTGCGCCAGGTGACCGACGTCCACGTTGTAGGAATGGACCTTCCCGTCGGCCCGCAGGGGAAACGAAACCTGCTCCGACCCGAACTGCGTGTCAGAGACGCAGAACAACCGAGCGCCGGATCCTCGCGTAACGGCCATACGAACCGAGACGTACGGGTTCTCACTCGCCGCGACCGAGAGCAAAGGACTCATCAGGATGGGTGACTTACCCAGCGACTTGACGTGCAACCGGCCGGACTGAATGGTCGGACCGGACACCTCCTGCCAGGCTCGCCATCCGTGCAAGTCTGCGGTGAACTGCCAGGCTTTGCTCTCCGTCGGCGTGGAAGTCGCGTCATCCACAATGCGAATCCACTTGATCGCGAACTGTCCTGTCGCGGGCGGATCCAGCCGCAATCTGACGATGCGGCCGGCTGCATGCCAGAACGGCGGAATGCGATAGATCTGGTATTCGTCGCTCGAACGCGTGTTGAATTCGCAGCACTTTTCCTGGCTGAAGCCACCGTACTGTCCCTGCAGCGTCTCCGTCCAGAACAGCTGCGCGGAGCCGCCGCGCGGTGTCTTCAGGCAGATTTCCACACGTTGGGTCGGCGTCGCGACCACGTCGAAGACCGGTCCGATCAAGATGGGATCCCAATCGCTGGTCTCGCCCGACAGAACACCGTCCGCCACTCGCACATCGCGCACATGCCCACCGGCGGTCCACCCCTGCAGGTCTCCCTCCTTATCAAACTGCCAGATGGCAGCCGCCTCATCCGCTTTCCCAAACACCAGCAGGAAGCGACCATCGGCTGGCTGCGGTTCTTCACGCACCAGTTGGAATCCGGCCTGGCTCATTTCCTGTTTCACTGTCTCCGGTGCGACCATCCGCCGGTGACTGGCCTCTCGACGCGGCATGTCCTTGGCAGCTCGCCGGTCGAGGACGAAGATGCGACCCGCGGCCGCCAGACGTTCGCGCAGTTGGGCGAGCAACGTGGGTGCGTGAAACAACAGGTGGTAACTATCGAAGAAATAGACGGCATCTATCGCCTCCGGTCCCAAGTGCGGATCTCCCTGTTCGGTCAGCGCGGACGGCAGCGAGATGCCGGCGGGTAGCGGCGGACGCTCATCCTTCTGTGTCGCCCATTCTTCGAGCACGATGTCTACCGCATCGCAGGGAACGGCATTGCGGATCGTTTCGATCAACTGGCGACCTTCGCCCAGCGCAACAAAGGCCACTCGCGGTCGTGGCTTGTCGGACTTCGGCAGCAGCTGCTCGACAACGCCAGCGGGAATCGGCGGGAGCGGGTCCGGATCACCCACAGGAGCTGGCCATTCCTTGGGGCGGTGGAACACCAGTACGAACTCGTTCTTGGTATGCCAGCATTGTTCGGCGTATTCCGCGAACAGGTAACCCTGCTCACGCGCCTCGCGCACCACCGTCGTTTCCGCGATCCAGTAGTGCTTGGTCGCACGGTCCGTGCGCGGCACCCAATCGGTCAACGTTCCTAACCGCTGATCTACGATCACCAGGTATCCGCCCGGTTTCAGGGATTTCCAGATTCCTTGCAGCATTTCGCGCGGTTGCGCGAAGTGATGATAGACCAGGTGCATGAAGGCCATGTCCACACGGTTCGCGGGCAGCGTCGGATCATCGGCTCGCCCCAGGACCACTTGCACCTGCGGCAAGTTGCGCTTCCCCGCTTCAGCCGCCATAGCCTTGGTCTTCCCTTCGTCGATCTCTTCCGCAAAGACTTTTCCTTCCGTCCCCACTATGTCCGCGAAGACCCAGACGTCGGGACCATTTCCGGCCCCGATGTCGGCAATTGCGGAACCAGGGCCAATCCCCAATCGCTGCGCGATGGCGCGCAGCGACTTGTCGCGTTGCTGACGCTCCTCCTTGGACGGCGTCTTGCGTTTGTCCTTGGTGGCCGTCGCCGGCTGCGCCAGTACGGTGGGGAAGGCACCCGTGTCAAACAGGAACACCATGAGTATTGGCAACAGACGGATGAGTCGATGGATCATGGCGTGCGTCCTTGTGGCGAAAGTGAAGGGGTGTGGAGGACAATTCTGCCGAAATCGGATGACGAAAGAAAGATATGGAACCTCGACTTGCACTGGCGGCCAGACCCGGAGACACTTGATCGTTGCCGCTGGCCGGACCAACGGCCGCGTACCACATTGACGTTCTTCACGAGGATCACCCATGAATGAGCGATCGGCTCCGCGGAGCGAAACCATTCTGGCAGTCGTCCTGCGGTTATCGGGCATCTGTCTTCTGACGGCGATCATTCCTGCTGTGATGCCGTTCTCCTGGATGCAGGAGATCCACCGGCAGCTGGGCATGGGCGAGCTGCCCACCGAGCCGATCGTCGGCTACCTCACACGGTCGCTGTCCGGACTCTACGCCCTGCACGGCGCCTTGGTGCTGTTTCTGTCGCTGGACGTTCGAAGGTTCCTGCCGGTGATCAAGTGTTTCGCGGGGCTGGGCGTCGTGTTCGGCGTCGGCATGGTCGTTCTCGACGCGGCGGTGGGCATGCCACTTCCGTGGTCGATCTGCGAGGGCACATCGGTCGTCCTGTTGAGCCTTTTCTTGTTGTGGCTATCTCGCCGCGTCGTCTAAATGGTGCGTGGCACCATTATTGGCGCAAGACAGGCAACTTAGGCTAGACTCTTGCTTCATACTTTGAGCGCAACTCCCTTGGAGGAAACCGTGATGAACAGAAACGCTTCTGTGTGGCTGATCCCATTGGCGTCGTTGTGGTGTGCGACCTGCGCGTCCGGTGCCTCGCCAGCCAATGCGCGTGTGACGATCAATCTCGACGGCACATGGCAGATCGCGGAAGGCAAGATGGACCAATGCCCCGCTCAGTTCTCACATACGGTGCCCGTGCCGGGCTTGGCGGATCTGGCATCGCCACCGTTTGACACACCGGGTGCCACCGTGTCCGCAGAGGAGCGTCGGAAGCCGGGATTGCGACCGGCGGACCCCAGGCGGGAGGCATTCTGGTACCGCCGTACGTTCCGTGTCGAGCAACCCTTGCCAGCAGCGGCCCTGCTCAAAGTCTCCAAAGCGCGCTACGGCACTCAGGTCTATCTCAATGGCCAGGTTGTGGGCGAGCACCAGCCGTGCTTTACGCCTGGCTGGTTCGATGTCCGGAAGCAGCTCCAGTCGGACGGGACCGAAAACGAGCTGGTCATCCGCGTGGGCGCATCGATGGTCCAATTGCCGCCCCATGTGAACGGTGGCTTCGACTTCGAGAAGAGCCGCTACATTCCGGGGATCTTCGACTCCGTGGAACTCGTCCTGACCGGATCGCCGTACATCGCCAACGTGCAGGCCGTTCCCCAAGTGGACAAGAGGTCCGTGCAGGCCGTGGTGGAATTGAGCGGCACCGGTTCCGGCGGTACGACCACTCCCGTGAAGCTGCTGGTGCGCGAGTTCAAATCGCGGACCGTGGTGGGCGAAGCAACGGCCGAATCCTCGGTGCCGGAGGCCGGAAAGGTCAATACAGTTACCGTGAACGCGCCGGTTCGAGAGCCGCATCTCTGGACGCCCGAGGACCCGTTCCTGTATGAACTGGAAGTTACTACGAGCGGCGACTCTTACCGGACGCGATTTGGTCTGCGCTCGTTTCAGACCGACCCGTCCACCGGACTGGCGCTGCTGAACGGGAATCCCTACTACTTGCGCGGCTCCAATGTCTGCATCTACCGCTTCTTCGAGGACGCCGCACGCGGTAATCTGCCGTGGGATCGCGAATGGGTGCGCCAGCTGCATCGACGCTTCAAAGACATGCACTGGAACAGCCTGCGCTACTGCATCGGGTTCCCGCCGGAATTCTGGTACGACATTGCCGACGAGGAGGGCATCCTGATTCAGGACGAGTTTCCCATCTGGTATGGCGGGGCTAAGGACAGCTGGCCGAAAGCCATCCAGCCGGAGCACCTGGCCGTCGAGTATCGGGAATGGATGCGCGAACGCTGGAACCATCCGTGCGTCGTCATCTGGGACGCGCAGAATGAGACGACCGAGGACGCGGTGATCGCTGCCGCGATGAAGCAAGTCCGCGGTCTGGACGTGTCGCGGCGCCCCTGGGACAACGGTTGGGGTACGCCGCAGCAGCCAGGTGACATTTCCGAAGGTCATCCATACCGGTCGAGCAAACCGGGCTTTCGTCTGGGCGGTTTTGCGGCCGAGGACGGGATCCCCAACAACGGGCCGCGCCAGGGGGCGGCGCCGCCGTACTTGATCAACGAATACGGCTGGCTCTGGATCAACCGCGATGGCACTCTGCCGACGCTGACCGTCGACGTCTACAAGCGAGTACTCGGTGAGAACGCGTCCGTGGAGGCACGACGCGAGTACTACGCCCGTATGCTGACCGCGAAGACTGAGTTCTGGCGAGTGCGGCGGAAGTGCTGCGGCGTGCTCCATTTCTGTGGCCTCGGCTACTCCCGGCCCGACGGCCAGACCAGCGACAACTTCATCGATGTCAAGAACCTGACCTACGAACCGCACTTCCTGCGCTTCGTGCGCGACGCCTTCGCGCCGGTCGGCGTGGCAATTGACTTCTGGCAAGACGAAGCAGCTCGGAGTTCCGCAATCCGCGTTCCCGTTCGCGTCATCAATGACCTCGGCCAGGATTGGTCCGGTACCGTGGCGTTGCGCGCCGTACGAAACGGTCAGACCATTTTCGAACAACAGAAGGAAGTGCGCGCTGCCAAGTGGCAATTGGGGAGCGCGGATTTCGACGTGACCCTGCCCACCGAAGACGGCCTGGTCCAGCTTGTCGGCGAAATTCGCGGCGCGGACGGCCAGCCGATTCGCAGCTTGCGTGACGTGCACGTGCGGGCGCTGCCGGATCCGCCGGGCCGCTCCGAATGACGCACGAAACCAGGAGAGCCACCACAGAGCCACAGAGAACTCGGAGGAATGCCATAGAGCCGGAATGCACAGCGTGTCAGATTCGGTCCAGGCAAGACCCGTTACGCAACGGCTCACTTTGCTCGTCGATTCCTTACCCTCTGTGCCTCTGCGGTAGATAATCCCGAATGGCGCCGTCTGGCAAACGATGCGCTGGCCGGCGGTGCTCGCCGTCGGCTCAGTGAGTCTCCAACATCCGCGCGAAGTCGGGCAACAGCTCGTACTTCTTCTGCCACGGCGTGTACATCAGCCCGCGATTGCCAGTCGTCTGCCGTGACAATTGCAGCCAGCGGCGCACGTCTTCCAGATCATCCGCATCGTAATAGCATGCGGACAGCGTCGCGAACCCCTGTTCGGCAAAGAACTGCAGACTCTTGGCCCGTGGCTCACCTCCCCAAACCACGATCACCAGATCGCGCGGAACGTGGTTCCATGAACCAGTAAAGTCGCCGCGCACGAGGTAGTAATCACCGTGCGCGTTGTGCGTCGGATCGAGCATGTCCGACCAGATATAGACCTGCACCCCGGGCATATGGCGGCGCAGGATCTCCACTTGCCGCGTGATGCACTCACCCAGCAGCTCTCCCATATGGCGGCCGCTGCAAGCGGCGCACGTTCCGCCCATGCGGATCTCATCCATGTTCAGCATCACGCGCCGCGGGTGCAATCGTTCGGCCAGCAGTCTGGCTTCGTGATCATAGATCTCATACAGCTTCGGCTCCGCCATACACACCGTGATCTGGGATCCGTTGATAGCCAACGAGTGATACCAACTGACGCGCAGTCGCTGGCAGTCTTGAATGCGACTGTTCGGAAGCAGCTTCAGTGGGGGACTATCCCGGTCCACGCGGTAGGGACTGTAGTTCGGATCCTCCAGGCGGGCAAAGTCGCGACCCTCTTCGTACTGCACCGTCTTGTCTTCGCTGCGGACAGTAACCGGCGTGCCGGGGCGCTGCAGAACATTCAACGGCCCGACCTCGTCGATGGTCCAGTCGTCAAGCCAGAACTTTCCGGACCGGCCTCCCCATACCCCCGCGTACACGCGGACCGCGTCGCATTCCAAGCTGTTGAACAACATCGTGATCTTACGCCAATCGGTGGTGGCTGGCAGTGAGAATTCCTGCGGGGCCAGTGCACGTTCACCCGCTAGGACCTGGACGCGCAGAGCACCAGCCGGCTGCAGGTCCTCCGACTTGACCCACAGGCTGATGCGATAACAACGATGCGGTTGCACACGCACTTCCTGCATGACACGCCCGTGACCGTGTGGATTGGCGGTAAAGTTCTCCATGCGCAACGCAGCGCGTCCACCGTGCCTGATCTCCGTGTCCGGGAAGCTGACCGTTCCCGGCTGGTCGTGGAAGCGCATGCCGGCAAACTGATTGCCCTTGAACTCTTCAAAGCCGCCGTTGGCCAGCAGTCCCGGCGAACTCGGCACCAACCGGGCCTCGGTGCCAGACACCACAAAAGGAGCATCGTCAACCAACAGCCCCTCGGCCAGGCTCCGATCGTGCGACAGAGCCGCTCCTCCGTAACCCACGGAAAATACACTAGGAATTAGCTCAATCCGGCGCTGTTCACAGTACGACTGCAGCTCGCGCAACCGGCGAAAGTAGTCGTCGTCTTTCTTGCACAGCGTATCCAGACCCAGCGAGACGACAGCCCCGTTTAGTCCGCCTTGCGACGCATCAGACACCACTTTCGTAATCTCGGCTTGATCACTGTCACGATTCAGGTTCCAGCCAAATACCCAGACGAAACGGTCCGGAAGCGGTTCGGCACCCGTCACTGGTGTCAGCAACGATGCGGCAACCAGTCCCACGACCAGAGAACATCGCCGGGCGACGTCGGAGTATTGCATGGCTTCTCCTTTCGAAGACGATTCCCACCTGAGCATTCACGCTTCTGTAATGTTACAATCAACGCGATCTTGCGAGTGGACGAGAGACCGGGACCATTCTCGTTCAACCAATCGCGGCGTGGAAGATCTGGCATGACGACGTTCGAACACGCGATCTTCGCCATCAACGGTTGCCTCGCCGCAGGTCTGCAGAAGCGATACGACTGGAACCTGGTCGCCATGGCCGCCGTCTGCGCGGTCTTGCCGGATTGGGATGGACTGACGCTGATCGGCGGCGCAGCGCTCTTTGACCAGGCACATCGCGCCTGGGGACACAATCTGCTCGCGTGCGTCCTCATGGGTGCTGCGTGCGGCGTATGCGACTACCGTTTCCATCTCACGGGCCGCGCCGCGTGCTGGCTGGTACGCCGCCTCCAATCCCCGTCCCACGGCGCCGTTCACCACGGGAACGATACGCACGAACAAACGTCCGGCGACGAGGATTGTTCTGCGGTCGCCAGACAACGATCGAGAACACCGAGTGGGTACATTGTGTGGGCCACGGTGGGAGTACTGGCGGCGCTCAGCCACCTGGCCGCGGACCTCGTCTTCTCCGGTGGGGCAGGCCTGAGCGATTGGGAACTGCGGCTCGGCTGGCCATTCTCGGACCGAGGCTTCGTGTATCCGCTGGTACCCTGGGGTGACGTGGGAGTGACCGCCATCTTCGTCATCGGCATGTTTGCCATGCTGCGCTGGCGCAAGCGGACATCGAGCATCGCCGGCGCTACGCTGGCGGCCGCCGTGCTCTACGCGATACTGCGGGGCACGATCAGCCTCTGACTCAGACGATTTACGAAACCAGAAGAGCCACCACAGAGCCACAGAGAACACAGAGGAAAATACAACAGGCGGAATTTACAGCTTGTCAGATTCGATCCAAGCATGATCGTGGCGAAACTTCTTGCCTTACTTTTCCTTTCTTCACCCTCTGTGCCTCTGTGGTGAACAGTCCGGGATAGCACCGATCTGGCTGGCGGTCCTACCGCCCTGTCGCACTAACCGCCGAAACCTCTGTTTCTTGCGCAAAGTCCAGCGACCAATGGGAGCGGGTTAACACGCCGGTGCGATAGCACCGATCTGGCTGGCGGTCCTACCGCCCTGTGGCGAGACATTTCATCTGGTATGTAATCTGCGCTACGGCTTGCGAGCCAGACGGCGCGGGTCATCGCCCTTACGCAGCGGAGAAAGCCGGAATCGATACGTGTATTCCTGGACGGGAATCAAGTATTGCTCGTGCGGCCAGGCGCCCCAGCTGTCGTCGCCGCCGACTCCTTGCTGGCGGAAATCGAGATTCAACACGGTCACATTGCGCTCCGGCAGCTCGTACGGATGTTCCGCGTTCTGCAGATCATCGGTCGTGTGATGCGAGGCATTGGCGCTCAACAGCGGAATCCCGGTCGCCAGCAGCCCGGCACCTTGTTCGTCAGTCAGCGCCAGCCAGCGGACGTCAACCTTGTTGCCACATTCACCGGGTTCAGAGTAGTCCCAGAAGAACTGTTCGCGCACTGTCCCGCGATGGAGTCCGACACGCGCGTCCTTGCGGTCGCAGTAGGTTTCCTGCGGACCCGGCCCTAACCAAGCAAGCTGATCGAAGCCAGGTGTCAAAGTCAACTGCATCCCGACGCGGGGGATCTTGGGCAGTTGGAGATTATGCGGAGCGAACCGGGCGTCCACCAGAATGCTGCCGGTACTCGTCACCGTGTAGTCAATCTCCCAGTCAGCCTGCACTCGCGGCAGGGTCAGCCTGGCGTGCACCGCTACCGCGCAGGATTCCGGGACTTCCTTCGCGGTCACGCTCTTCGCCTCCGCACCTTCGTGGGCCAGACTCCAGATGCCTTGGGATGCGCCCATGTTCCGTCCGCGATCGTTATCCGTGGGCGCGCGCCAGAAATCGGGCCGCAGCGGTGATGCGATTAGTTCCTTGCCATCCACCTTATAGGACGTGAGCAGACCCGTGCGCTTGTCGAAGGTCATCGAAAAGCCTTTACCGGACACGGTCACGCGGCCGCCGGCGTCTTCAACGGCTGGCGCGGGAAGTTGCTGATCGACCGTGGCCGCAACGGGTACGGCATCCGGCAACCGGAACTGGTCCCAGGTCAGTTCGTGGCCTTGCTTTGCCCATGAGGTGTCCTGTTTCAGGAGAAACCGGACTTCCACGAAGTACTCCACGCCCGGTTCCGGCTGGAACGGCTGCACCGGCAAAGTCACGGCACTGGTCGCGCGCGGAGGCAGGTCGAGTGCCGGCAGCTCGCCCTGCTGCAGCTCTTGCCCATCACCGGTCAACCGCCATTTCCCGACGGCGATTTCCTGGAGGTTCACGAAGTCATACCAGTTCTTGACTTCGATCGTGCGGGCCGCCAGGTCGAGAGGCCGGCAGTGCACGTACTGATAGATGTGTTGTACCTCCAGCAGGCCCGGATGCGGCTTGCGATCGGGCGTGACGAGACCGTTGCAGCAGAAGTTCTGGTCGCTCGGCGTTCCCGGCGGACCGTAGTCACCGCCAAACGCCCAAAAGAAGTCCCGCTGCTCTTTGGACGCCTGAGTATCAACCCGGGTGAGGTCCAACCAGAGGACCAGACCGGCGTCATCCCCCCGATCAGTTCTCACGATTTCATCCGTTGAAAGAGCGCGATTATAGATGCGCGCCTCGCGAATGACTCCTGCCACCTGCCGATCGAGATGCTCCGCGTTGTTGCCAACCATCACTGGAAACGGCGTGCTCCGGGCGCGGCCGTTGAACTCCCTGGTTCCCAGGAGTCTCCCGTCCACGAACAGGCGCAATTCCTTGCCGTCGTATACCCCCGTCACGCGATGCCATTCGCCCTCCCACTGCGGGGGCAGGGGGGCGGTCAGCGTAACCCAGCCCGATCCGCCCGCGTCGAACAAAAAGAACTCCAACTTATTCTCGCGCCCGATCTGAATTGCCCATTGGGTATCACCCTTGCTGAGAAACGTGCTGTGCCCGCGAGCCTGCACCGGGTTGAGCACAACCTCGAGCGTGAGTGGTCCGGTGATATCCAATTGGGGAGCGCTGGGAACCACAACCGTGCCGGTGTACATGTCGCCGACCTTCCGCGCGTTGGGCATGCTGCTGACCAGCGCGCTGCGACTCCGATCCTTCACACTTACTTGTGGCGGTACGGGCTGCCGCTGTGCTTGATCCACCCAATCCCAAATGCAGCCTCCCTGCAAGAACGGCTTGTTGTAGACCAGTTCCCAATAGAGCCACATATTGCCGCTGCTGTTGCCCATGGCATGCGAGTACTCGCAGAGGATATACGGACGCTTCTGGGGTGTTGACGCGTATTTGGCAAGCTCCTGGGGCCGCGCATACATCGGGCAAACAATGTCCGTGTGTGCCGCAAGTCCCGCGCGTTCGTAGTGGACGGGACGACTGTCATCTCGCTGATGGATCCACGCGGAGGTCGCCTCGAAATTCGGGCCGTCACCGGCCTCATTCCCCAAAGACCAGATGATCACGCTGGGATGGTTCTTGTCGCGTTCCACCATCCGGACCGTGCGATCGAGGTGCGCGGCCAGCCACTCAGGCTTTTTGGCTAACGATTCGTCGCCGTAGCCCATACCGTGGCTCTCGATATTCGCTTCGTCGATCAAGTAGATTCCGTAACGGTCGCACAGGTCATACCAGGCCGCCTGGTTGGGATAGTGAGCGGTTCGCACGGTATTGATGTTGTGTTGCTTCATCACCAGGATGTCCTGGATCATGCCGTCCACCGTGACGGCCTGGCCCCGATCGGGGTCGATCTCGTGACGGTTCACGCCCTTAATGAGAATGCGCTGGCCGTTGACGAGCAGGTTGCCGTCACGGATCTCCACTTCCCGAAACCCCACATTCACCGGGATGACTTCCAGCGTCCTGTCGCCGGCATCCTTCAGTGTGAGGAGCAGCTTATACAAATAGGGTGTCTCGGCGGTCCACGTGTGGGGATTGGCAACGGTGGCCGTTAATGAATCAACTCGCTCGGTGCCGGGGCTGATTTCCACTTTGGTCTTCCGGGAAGTAACGGCCTGACCTTGGGCATCGAACAACTGTGCCTCCAGCGTGGCCGCGGCGGCTTCCTTCGCGGCACTCTGGATCGTAAATGACAATTTCAATTCGGCGTTGCAGTATTCTGAGTCGAGGTCTGTCCGCACTTGGAAGTCGCGCAGATGGACATCGGGTGGCGACCAGAGATACACGTCGCGGAAGATACCGCTCATCCGCCAGAAGTCCTGGTCCTCCAGATAGGAACCATCACACCAGCGCAGGTTCTCTACCGCCAGCGCATTCTCTCCCTCACGCAGATAGCCGGTGATGTTGAACTCCACGGGTGTGCGTGAGTCCTTGCCGAACCCGACCTTCTGGCCGCTAATCCAGAGATAGAAGAACGAATTCACGCCGTCGAAGGTGATGAACACGCGCCGCCCGCTCCAGGCAGACGGAATCGTGAAGGAGCGACGATACGAGTTGACCGTGTTGTTCGGATCATCGGGGGGAACGAACGGGGGCGTCCAGGGTTTCCGCCACGGGTACGGAATGTTGACGTAGATGGGCACGCCATAACCGTGTTTCTCGACATTGGACGGCACGGGAATCGTTGGCCACGACGAGTCGTCGAAATCGGCCTTCCAGAATCCCGGCACGCGGCCTTGGTGGTTCTGTGCGTAGTGGTACTTCCATTCGCCGTTCAGCGAACGATAGAAGGACGACTTGCAGCGTTCGGAGTCGGCCGCGTATTGCACCGACAGCGCCGTCGCGACGTCGGGACAGATGACCATCGTGGCGTGCGGTTGCTCCGTGTTCTGGCCGGTCAACTGGGGATCCTGCCAGTCTTCCAAGGCGACCGAGGTACGGCCGAACAAGATCAACGCGGCGGTCAGCATCATGTTCCATTTCCGCGCGGGGACGGATCGCACAGCAACGAGTGACTTCATGATTGTGTGACTCTTGTTGAGAGGGTAACCAACGCCCTTAATTCGTCGGCGGCGCACTGCCGGCGGCAACGTACCGAAGGCGACCGCCATTGTAGGTGGGGCGGTTCCATTCCACAAACTGGCGAGGATCACTGGGCCTGGCATCTGTTGCGAACTGTGCCGCAACGGGCTAGGTTAGCACGCAAGTGGTCGAAAGTTCCCTGGCTTCTTGCCGCGATAAGGTGTGAGGATGAAGAGCATTTCCTGGTTACTGTTGTGTGCGCTGGTTGCTTCCGCCGACGACAAGCGTCTCGTGGAAATCAACGAAGGTTTCGACGGAGCCCTGCCGACTGCGTGGCAATGGATACGCGAAGACGCCAATGAGTGGCGAATTCAGGATGGCAAGCTGGTGGTACGTTCGCAGCCGGGACGCATCTGGGGAGGAAACGACGGAAAGAACGTGCTGCTCGTCGCACCGGTGCAAGGCGGCAGTGTGGATGCCCGAATTTCCGTCGCACATCAGCCCAAGGAACTGTACGAGCAAGCGGGACTGTTGTGGTACGTGGACGATGACAACTTTGTGAAACTCATCAGCGAACACATCGAAGGCAAGATGTACGTTGTCGTCGCGCGCGAGGAACGCGGCAAGGGCAAGGTGATTGGCAAGATTGAAGTGCCGACTTCTGACCTGCAGTTGCGACTGAAGGTGGAAGGCCAGACGGTATCGGGCCAGTGGCGAGTCAAAGACCAGGACGACTGGAGGAACGCAGGCACGTGCTCTTTCGAGGTGGATGGACAGCGCCGTTTTGGCATCTTCACGCAGAATGGTCCTGCCGACGTGACTCGCTGGGTATCCTTTGATGAATTCGTGGTCTCCCGTGCGCACCCCGCGCCATAACGGTGAATCCCCCACAATCGTGTCCGGAGACGATTTCCCATGACGCCATGTAATCTCCTTCGACGCCGTACCTTTCTCGGTTCCATGGCCGCGCAATGGGGCGCTGCCTGCCTTCTCAGTCGTCAGACACTGGCTGCCGCCGATGGTTCCCTGAGAATCATCGATCCCGTGGACGGTGCGGTACTGAATCACCGGCACGGAAAACAGACGGCGGCGAGCCTGACGATTCGCGTGGCGGTCGAGGCACCGGCGGAGTATCGTGTTTCGATCAACGGCACGCCGGCGCGGCGCGAAGGCAACTTGTGTGTCGCCGACGTGGTACTGTCAGCGCACGACAACGAGTTGCTTGCCGTGGGCGAGGGACCCTCAGGGAGCCAGGAGCATCGCGTCCGCGTAGTGTGGGACCGCCACAGCCGACCGCGATTTCGGTTCTCGATCGACGACAACAGCTTCTTCCTGCGCGACATTGCCCAGAAGCAATACGCTTCCCTGTTTGACTGCTTTTACCTGAAGATGCTGCGCGATCTGCACACGAAGTACGGCGCCAAGTTTTCGGTCAATATCTACTACACAACGGGCGACGACTTCTCGCTGCCGCAGTTCCCCGATCGCTATAAGGGGGAATGGCGCGACAACGCCGACTGGCTGAGACTGGCCTTTCACGCCTACGCGAATCTGCCGGACCGCCCCTATCAGGACGCTCCGCCAGAGAAGCTCATCGCCGACCTCGACCTCGTAGCCGAGGAGATACGCCGTTTCGCCGGCGAGGAAGTCTATGCGCCTCCTACCGTGATTCATTGGGGCATGACTCGGCAATCCGCGTTCAAGCCGCTGGTGTCGCGCGGCGTGCGCGCGCTCAGTGGTTACTTCTCCAAGTCACACGACGTATGGGACGTGAACTACCGCTGGGATGATGCCCATTCGGAATACTTGTCGCGCCATGACGCCTGGAAAGACTTCGAGAGCGGCATCGTCTTTTCGCGCGTCGACATCGTCTGCAATAACGTGCCGCTGGAACGGATCGTGCCGACGCTCGAGCCGCTGACGGCGGCCCCCGATACCGCGGAAATCATGGACCTGTTCACTCATGAACAGTACTTCTGGCCGTTCTATCAGAACTATCTGCCGGACCATCCGCAGCGATTGGATGTCGCGCTTCGTTGGGTAACCGATCGCGGTTACGCGCCCGTGTTCTTCCACGAGGGATTTCTGGGAGTGCCGGTGTGACAATTTGCGGACGACAACGTGCCGCGACTTCCACCATACCGTTAGAGTTGCAGTCAGGCTGGAGCCGGTAGGCCTTAGCCCGGATAATGCACGAAACCAGAAGAGCCACCGCAGAGCCACAGAGAACAGGGAGGAAAGCATAAGAGGCAGACTTCACTGCTTCTCAGATTCAGTCCAATCATAATCGTTGCGGTACTACGTGCCTTGCTGGTCTTTTCTTCTTCCTCTGTGCCTCTGTGGTGAATGATCCGGTTTGGGCCGCGGGCAAGACCGAACGGCCATATACCCCCATCGTTGCACCAGCCCGCGAGTGCTTACTCGAATTCGAGGAACCAGACCGCTAACGGAGGCACCTCCAAGTCCAAGTGCGGATCACTCGCTGAAACGCGCGCCAATGCCTCGCGCCCGCTGTCGCTCAAACCGAATACCTGCGACTGGTCGCGCAGGCCGTGTTCGCGCGGACTGAGTTCGATTCGCACGGATTGTTTTTCGTCCGCGATACTGGCGAGGGCAACGCCCAGTTGGCCATCGGGAGCGCGCCAGGCCGCAGACAATACGAGCGGCGCTGGCTTCTGGAACACCGTTTGTCCTCCGCGACGTCCGGCGTAGATCGAGACCCGCGAAAAATCCAATGTGCTCTGAGCCACATCCACGCGCGGCGGGCGCAGCATGGTTCCGCGGAGAAGGTACTGGAGTGTCGCAGCCCTGACTTGGGCGATGCGTTTCACGTAGTTCACTTCCGCGGCTCGTTCCTGTAATTGTTTATCCAGGAAATTCGCCACGGTCGGCTGTTGTCCCCAGACGAACGCGCGGGCCTGTTCCAGATAGAACTGCCGCGAGAACCGACGATCCAGCAGCGTCAGCCGCTCTTCGGGTGCGAACTCCGCCGGCCACAGCTCGTCGTACGGAGGCATGGAGAGCGACGAGTAGCTGCCGAACAGCACGGCATCCGCGTGATACACGGCATGAAAGAAGGGTATGACTTCCCAACCATCGCTGGGGGCCGAGTATCGTTCCTGGCTGACCTGCAACGACAACATCAGGTCGAGGCTGTTGAGCCACGGTTCTCCGCATCCCTCGCCGGCCAGCGCCAGTGGCCGCGTGTTGCCAACTCGGCGGCGGATATCCTCCGCCAGCTGCCGGAAACCGGCGATCCAGAAATTGCCTCCTCCCGGAGGATGCCCGTGATGCGTGTCGTAGCAGGCCAGGCTCAAGCACGCCTGGTCCATGTAGATGGCATCCACACCCAGCTTCACCGCCTGCTCGGCCAGACCCGCATACTTGTCGCGCCAAAAGGAGGTCCCCAGGCACATCGCGGCGCACGGCTGGCGGTCGAAGACATTGTAGATCTCCGGGCGGATGGAACCATCTGGCGTCTTCACCGCGAACTGCGCCGCGTTCTCGTCCGTCCAACTGCGAGTGCTCATGCCCCACAGGCGCTGGTTCATGTAGACCATGGCACGCACCTGGGAGTGGTGAGCTGCATCGAGGGCGGCGACAAACGATTCCGTGCCTTCCCGCGGCGGGAAGTACTCTGGAAATCCCACGTCGTAGGCACACCCGTGCCACCAATGCCAGAACACACTCACCGGCAAGTCCAGGTGCTGTTGGAATCGACTGGCGGGAGGAAGCACTCCCTCGGAGCGGCCTCGGTTCCAGACCCAGGCTCCTGTGTTCACCACCCAATCGGGAACGAGTCCGTTGCGGAGCCGGCTTTCGCGTGAACAGGTTTGCTCCCGTCCCCAGACGCGATACCGTTCGGCGGCCGTGAACCAATCGCCGACGAACGCGCCCAGGACGACCTGGTAGGGCAGCCGATACTCGCCCCTGCCTTGGCCCCTCCCCTCCGGTTCGTGTGTCCATTCCAGGTTGGCCGCCTCGCCGGTACTGCCCCAGAACGCCAACGACTTGCGCCGCGCCTGGCTGTCATTGCAGGCGACGTACATCCCCGGACCGCCAGCGGAGTACCAGGCCGCACATTGCAGGGAAAGGCCACCCGGATACGACCATTCCAATCGCCGGCTCTCGCCCTTGTCATTGACGAGTGCCTTGCGAGGTTCGAGCCGCAGCTGACCCATCCATGCCGGCACAGCCAGAGCTTCTCGGTCCTGCCGGCGGATCCCTCCCACGCGCGGATACCGTACTCGCTCCAGCAACACATCAGCCGCTTTGGTCACCGCGATTTCCCAGCGAGTCACCGACTCCGCCTGGTCCAACATCACCGTGGCATCCACCGCGGACACCTGTAGTTCCGGGGCGAATCCTTCCCAGCGCAGTTTCAATCCCGGAGACGGATCTGCGATCCTCTCCCAGCGGAACGCCGGCGCGTCCTTGGGTGTGACCGTCTTGGCCTGACCACCGATCTGCAATTCAATCTCCCACAACTCGACGGTGCCCGCCTGACGGTCTATGACGTCGAATGGCAACTGGCTGTCGGCGAGCCTGCCAATGGCGCCCCGGTCCGTGTCGCAACCGACTTCCAGGGTGCCTCCGGATACCGTGATGAGTTCCTGGCCGGTGAGCGCGGTCGATTCGCCCCAACTGGACGGCACCACCACAAGACACCCCAACCACGCGCAAAGCAACATCCTCCCACTCACGATCCACCTCCGCAGTTACGCAGTTCGTTGGCAGACGGAAAGCGAATCCAAGATACGCCAAGGACCCAGGCGGATAAACACCGGTGGGAGTCTGGAGGAAAGACGGGGAAATGATCGGAGGTTTTCTGCTTCCCCGGGTAATGCACGAAACCAGAAGAGCTACCACAGAGCCACAGAGAACACAGAGGAAAGCAAGCTAGGCGGAATTCACAGCTTGTCAGATTCAGTCCAATCATAGTCGTTGCGAAACCACTTGCCTTACTTGTCTCTTCTTCACCCTCTGTGCCTCTGTGGTGAATGATCCCGGCTTCTACGTCCGTGCCTCCGTTGACTCCGTGTCTCCGTGAGGAAACACCTCGCCGAGTGGCACAATTGCGCTGGCCATGTTACATTCGACATCGAGGGGCGCGGGTGGCTTGTTCGCCCGTATCAGTCAAGATGGGGGAGAGTGATTCGTGACGGAGATTCAAGCACCGCCGGTCATAAAACCAACGACAGACGATGCCGCTCGCGCCGCGGCGCTGGTCAAAACCTGCAAGCGGATCAGTGCACAACTGGCCAAGGTGATTGTCGGCCAGGAGTCCGTGATCGAGCAGTTGCTGATCGCGATCCTGGCGCGCGGCCATTGCCTGCTGGAAGGAGTTCCCGGTCTGGCGAAGACGCTGCTCGTGCGGTGCCTCGCTCAAGCGATGGAGCTCAGCTTCCGGCGCATTCAGTTCACGCCCGACCTGATGCCCGCCGACATCACCGGAACGGACATCATTCAACAGGATCCGACGACGGGCCATCGGCAATTGATGTTTGAGAAGGGTCCGATCTTCGCACAGATGATCCTGGCTGACGAGATCAACCGCACGCCACCCAAGACGCAAGCTGCCCTGCTCGAGGCCATGCAGGAGCATTCGGTGACGATTGGTGGCAGGACGTATCCTCTGGACGAACCGTTCTTCGTGCTGGCTACGCAGAACCCGATCGAGCAGGAAGGCACGTATCCGTTGCCCGAGGCGCAGCGTGACCGCTTCCTGTTCCACGTAGTGGTCGATTACCCGGAGTACGACCAGGAACGGCGGATCGTGCTGCAGACGACAGGGACCTTTGGCACCGCACTGGAGCCCGTCATCGACGGGCCGACGATTCAGGCTTGCCAACAGACCGTGCGCCGCGTTCCCGTACCCGACCACGTGCTGGACTTCGTGCTGCAACTGGTGCGCCGCGCGCGGCCAACGGACAGCTTGGCGCCCAAGTTTGTGCGCGACATGATCGAATGGGGGCCAGGTCCGCGCGCATCGCAGTTCCTTGTGTTGGGAGGCAAGGTGCGGGCGGTGCTGCACGGCCGCTATCATGTAACGATTGACGACATCGAGGCCTTGGCCCTGCCTGTGCTCCGACATCGCATCATTCCGAGTTTTCACGCCGAAGCCGAGGGTGTCACGGTGGACACCATTATTTCCCGCCTGCTTGCCGATGTCCCACGCGATACGGTCTCCCGCGTGCTGTGAAGTTCCGGACATCCTGAGAGCACGATCCCGCATGACCTCGCTCGCTGATCATCTTCCGCCAGAGGACATCAACAAGATTGCGCACCTGCAAGTCTTGGCGCGCCTCGTCGTGGAAGGCACGTGTACCGGCCTGCACCGCTCACCGCACAAAGGATTCTCGGTTGAATTCAAGGAGCATCGCCAATACGTACCCGGAGACGATCTGCGCCATTTGGATTGGCGCATCTTTGGCAAGACCGACCGGTTTTACGTGCGCGAGTACGAACAGGAAACCAATCTCCGCTGCACGATCCTGCTGGATGCCAGTGGTTCCATGGGATACACGGGCACGCGGAGTGGCAGCATCTCCAAGCATCTCTATGCCACGCGTCTGGCGGCGGCGTTCACGTACCTGATGTTGCAGCAATCCGACAGCGTCGGCCTGGTGATCTTCGACGATGGCATTCGCAATTATCTTCCCTGCCGCAACCGTCCCGCGCATTTGACGCGCATGTTGAGCGCACTGGCCAATTCGCACCCCGGCGGGGAAACCGCGTTGGCCGAGGTGTTCCATCAGATGACGGCCAAGCTGCATCGCCGGGGACTGCTGATCATCCTGACGGACGCCTTCGACGACGTGCCGCGGTTGATGCGGGCGCTGGCCCATTTTCGCCACGCACACCACGAGTTGATCCTGTTCCAGATCTGGGACCGCGATGAACTGGATTTTCCCTTCCAACAGTGGACGCGGTTTGAGTGCCTGGAAGCGAGCGGCCGACGCCACCTGGTCGATCCGGCTCAGGTGCGCGCCGCTTACCTGGCCAATCTTGATCGCTTCCGCGAGCAGTTGCGGGACGGCTGTGGCCGGCATCGGATTGACCTGGTGCCCCTGACCACGGATCAACCCTATGGGGAAGCGCTGGCCCGATATCTGGCGCTGCGCAAGAAGGCCACGGCCAGGACGCGCCGCGCGCGGAAGTGACTGCCGCGGATGCGCTGGGAGCGGTGTAGATGACATTTCTCAATACTCTGATGCTCGGCGGAGTGCTGGCCTTCACGGTTCCGCTGGTGATTCATCTGCTGCATCGGAGCCGCTACCGCGTTGTGCCGTGGGGCGCAATGCATCTGCTGGAGTCGCTGGTGCGCGTGAACCGCCGGCGGTTCCGCGTGGAGCAATTGATCCTGCTGGCGATTCGTTGCGCGATACCGGCCGTCCTGGCGCTCTGCATGGCCCAGCCCGTGCTCACCGGCTGGCGCGCGACCTCAGGCAACGTCCCCTCGGCGCTGGTCGCGCTCCTGGACGACAGCTATTCGATGCAGGCCCAAGCCGGACGTGACTCCACCTCGCGCTCGAATGCGACACGCGCTGTGGCCGAAGCTCGGGAAGTCATTCAACGGCGCCCGCTCGGATCCGAGGTCTCCGTGATCGCCATGGGACGTCCCGCATCGCTGTCGGACCAACTGGCGTACGACACCGCCGACCTCGAGCGCCAGTTGGAGCGACATCCGTTTGAACAGGGGCCGATTCGCGCCGCGGGCGCGTTCGCCGCCGCAGCATCGACGCTGAATCAGTCCGTCTTGGCACGCACTAATGTGGTCGTGTTCAGCGACTTTCAGCGCGCCGACTGGTTGGGACCCAACGCGCCCCAACCGCAGCGCTTGCGCGAACTGCTCAACACCGCCAAGGTCCCGCCCGCAGTCACGCTCTGGAAACTCGACGTTGCGTCGACCGACAACGTCTGTGTCGAGACCGTCGAGGTTTCGCACGAACTGGCCGGCATCAATCAGCCGTTGCGGGTGCGGGCGAGACTCCGCAATCACGGCCGGCGAAACTACGACGACCTGCGAGTCCATTTCCGTGCCGACGGCGCGGCACAGGAGGTCACGCAGATTCCCCTCGCCCCCGGTGCGGATGCGACAGTGCTGTTCCGCTGCACCTTCGCTGAACCGGGCTCTCACCTGGTCGAGGTGACCGTGGATGCCGACGACCTTGCGGCAGACAACCAGCGCGCGGCCACGTTATCCGTGGTGGACCGGATTGGAGTGTTGGTCGTCAACGGCGCGTCTGACCCGCAATTGCTGCGCGGGGAGACCGACTTCCTGCAGATCGCCCTGCAGCCTTTCGCCGGCGCGGGGGACAAACTGGCTGACTTGATCCAGGCTCGCATATTGGAACCGCCACAATTCGACCGCGCGGCGCTGGAGGGCGTGCGCGTCGTAATCCTGGCCAACGTCGCGCAGCTCACCGACCTCCAACTCACCGCGTTGGAGCAGTTCGTGCACGGGGGCGGTGGATTGCTGGTGTTTGCCGGCGACCGGCTCGACCTGGACTGGTATGACCGCGTCTTCACCCAGGGCCCCACGGCGATCCTACCCATGCGTTATGCGGCCCTGGCCGGCAAACCGGCGGACCCGGCCGCGCAAGCGACGATTATCTCCGAACGGTTTCAACACCCGGCGCTGCAGCATTTCAATGACCGCCGCAACGGAAACCTGGCGGATGGCCGCATTTCCATGTGGTATCGTTGCACTCCCGCCGCGATGCAGGATCAGGACCGCAGCCGCACCGTCCGCGAAATGATGAAGCTCTCCGTGGGGGACCCATTGATGATGGAACGCCAGTGTGGAGACGGTTGCGTCATTCAAGTCGCCACGGCGTGCGATGCAGACTGGTCCAATTTGCCCATGCGGCCGTTTTACCTCCCTTTGATGCAGCAACTGGTGCTCCACCTCGCGTCGACCTGGGACCCACCGCGCAATGTGGAACTGGGACAGCCGTTACTCGCCGCGCTGCCGGCCGATTCGCCGCCCGAAGTCACTCTCACCGAGCCGACAGGAACGAGTCGTTCCATACGCTGTGAATCGCGCGACGGGCGACCGGTCGCACGTTTCGACGCCGCCGAACGTCCCGGCGTATATCAACTGGCCAAGGAAACGTCCCGGCCCATTCATTTCGTCGTTTCGGTGCCGCGCAGCGAATCGGAATTGGAGACGCTGACCGACGACCAGACGCATGACCTGGCTGAGAACCTGGGCGGGACCGTGGTGCGTTCGCTGGCCGAGTACCAACAACTGGATTCGCTGCGCAGGCACGGCCGGCCCGTCTGGAAGTGGCTTCTGTGGTGTGTCGTCGGGTTGTTGTTGGCGGAACTGTTTGTGGCCCGTTGGTGTTCTCGAGAGACCTCATGACAGACTTGCGATTTGTCGGCAACACGAGTCTGGGACTCGGACTGGCGCTGGCCGCCGTTACGGCGGTCATCGCCGCCTGGGTGTATCGCCGCGAGTTGCAGGACGACAGACGCCGCTGGTTGCGGCTCGCCTTGATCGGTTTGCGCGCCCTGGCCGTGATGCTGGTCGTCGTGATGATCACAGGTCCCGCGTTGCACCATCGCGGGACTGTCTCGGAACAAGGGCGCGTAATCGTGTTGGTGGATGAGTCGCAGAGCATGCAGGTGCCGGACCGGCAGGCAACCGTCGCGCGAAAGCTGTGGACGGCGCGCGCGCTGGGTTGGTTGCACACTGACGCGTTGGACATGCAAGTGCTCGATGCGGCCGCGTCCGTAGCCGACGCCGTGGCCGCAGCCACGGGTCGCGACGCCGATCCCGATCGGACTCCGAATCGACGCGCCCACTCGTTCCTGCAGCATCTGGAGCGCGCCGACGGTCTGCTCACAGCCTTTGCAGCGAAACCGCAGAACGGCTCACTCCCCGGCGGCGCGGGTACCGAAGCGGAACTCGCTGTGCTGCGGGAACGATCACCGGCCGCACGCGACCTGGCCGACGATTTCTCCCGGACCTTCACACGACGTACCGAACAGTTTCGCACTGAGGTTCTGCAGCCGGCGCGCCAAGTACGCGAGCAACCCGATGATGTGCGCGACGATGCGCAGTTGGAGAAGCAACTCGAAGAATTCGCTGCCGCGGCGGAGGACTGGCGCGGCTGGCTGGAGACGGCAGCCGAGGTGTGGCTGACCAGGACCATCGACCTGCAGGACCCCAAGGTCGCAGCTGCCTTGAAGCAATTCGACCAGGCGACGCGCTGGGAGCGCGCCGCGTCACTGCTGACCGAACAACCACGAGGGTTGCTCAATAGCCTCTCCCGGCAGCATCAGGTCGAGTTGCTGGGCATTCACGCTGAAGGCGCGCGCGTGCGATGGACCAGTACGCGCGACGCCGACGTCGGACGTGGCATGGATGAGCCGGCCGGCGTCGGGCACACGGATCTGGCGCTGGGTGTGCGGAGCCTCACTGAATCGGTGTCCGAGACCGCAGCCGCGAAGCAGCCAATACCGGGGAGCGGTCCGCGCACGGCTGTAGTATTGGTGAGTGACGGGAAGCATAACAGGGGCGGATCGCCGGTCGAGATCGCCAGGCAGTGTGGCATGCGGGGCTGGCCGATCTATGCCGTGGCTCTGGGCAGCGACCGGCAGCCCGCGGATCTCGCAATGCTCTCCACCGAATCGCCCAAGCTGGTCTACCGCGAAGATCAGGTCCGCGGGCGAATCACGTTTGCCGACACTCTGCCGCCGGGCAAACCCTTTTCGGTGCGCGTCGAACACGATGGGCTCACTCTCTGGGAACAGCCGCTCACGACTACGGGTGCCGGGACGCGTACGCTGGAATTCGCCTTCTCGGTTCGCGAGGCGGTGGCGAAGTTACTGGGTCCGCAGAACGACACCGTGCGGCAATTGAGTGTCCCGCTGGCATTGCAGGTGCGACTGCAGCCCGTCGCGGGAGAATTGCGCCAGGACAACAATGAAACGAGACTGCACCTGCGGGCCATCACCCGACGCACCAAGCTGCTGCTCGTCGATGGCCGGCCCCGCTGGGAAATGCGTTATCTGCGCAATCTATTCGAACGCGACACGCGTTGGCAGGTCAGCAGCGTACTAGCGGGTGAAGCGGTCGGCACGTCGCAGGTGGCGCGCGGACTGGGCGACGAGGAGTTTCCGCCCGATCGCGGAAAACTGCTCGAATACGATCTGATCGTCCTCGGCGATATCAGTTCCGATTCGTTCCGCGACGAGGAACTGCAGTGGTTGAAGGAATTCGTGGAGCAGCGGGGCGGGGGCATGATCCTCGTGGACGGAGCGCGGCACGGACTGCGATCCGTAGCCGCGTCGACCGCAGGTGAGTTGCTCCCGGTCAGATGGTTGCCGGAAGATCGAATGAACTTCTCCGCCGCGGCGCAATGGCAACTTGCGAGGACCGCCCAGTTGCTCCCCGCGTTTGCGTTGGTGAGCACCGACAGCGACAACGACGCGGTCTGGCGGCAACTTCCGGGCCCGCACCAGGCACTTGCCGTCGAGGCGTTACCCGGAACCGAAACGCTCGTCGAGATCGTCGATGCGCAGCGGACACTACCCGTCCTGGTCACTCGCCGGCTCGGCGCCGGCCGCGTCCTGTATGCTGCCTGCGATGAATCGTGGCGCTGGCGGCGCGAAGTGGCCGACCTCTATCACCAGAAGTTCTGGATGCAGGTCGCACAATGGATGATGGAAGAGCCGTTTGCCGTGACCGACCCCTATGTTTCCCTGGATGTCGGAGCCGCTGTGTACGAACCGGGCGATGCGGCCGAAATCCGAGTGCGGTTGCGCGATGAATCGGGGCGCGCGATACTGGATGCCCGCGCCGAGGCGCTCCTGTGGAGCGAAGGCAAGATCGCGGCCACCGTGCCCCTGGAAACCGACGCGGGAAATGGCGGGGTCTTTCGCGGCCGCAGCGGTCCGCTGGCTCCCGGCGACTACGCAGTGTCCGTGCGCGTCGGCGGGCTGGCCGATGACCATTTCCGCGCACGCACGCAGTTCCGAGTGGAACCGCCGTTGGGCCCGGAACTGGCCGATCTCAGCGGCGACCCGACCCTGCTGGACGAGATGTGCCGGTCCGCCGGCGGCAGGTCATTTCGCGAGGATGAGGCAGCACGACTGGTGGACTGCCTGCGTCCTCTCAGCACGCAGCGCATCGTGGAGTCCGAGACAGCGCTCTGGCTAAGCTACTGGTGGTTCGCACCGATCGTGATTGTGCTAGGTTGTGAGTGGCTGCTACGCAAACGAACGGGTTATCTTTGAGCACCATGCAGGACTTCCGGCTTGCCCCCCAGACGCGACTGCGATTGCGCCAGTATCAGCGGCGGCGCAGTCGCTTGATCCTCCTGCGCGGCGTCTGCGCGGTAACTGCGATTCTGATCGGCTCGATGCTGGTCATCGTCGCCCTCGATTGGTGGACCACGCTTCCTGATTGGTTGCGGCTGGCACTGAGTTCCGCGGCCTACGCGTCGGCGCTGGTTACCGCCTGGTTCACCTGCGTGCGTCTGCTGCTGCACATGCCTTCCGAGCGGCAGCTGGCGCGCCTGATAGAATCCGGCGAACCCGGTCTGCGGGAAGACCTGTTATCGGCAGTCGAACTCGGGGCACCGGATGCGGATCCCCGGTTCGACTCCCCCTTGTTTCGCGCATTGCTGCAGAAGCACGTCGCCCATCGGATGCAGGGCGTCCGCTTGGGCCGAGTTCTGCCGTGGCGGCTGGTGCGGGGGTGGTTCCTCGCGGCACTCCTGCTGCTCGCCGTCTGTGTGGCACTGGTCCTGGCACCCTGGGTAAGGTTTCCTCACCGCATCGCCCGCGCGCTGTTGCCGACTGCCAATCTCGCACGGTTGTCGCGCGTGCAGGTGACCGTACGGCAGCCGAATCCGGCTGACACAACCGTGCCGCACGGCGAACCTGTCACGGTGGAAGTTGACCTGAGCGGCCCCAAGGTCTCGGCGGTCCGCCTCGAGACCCGAACCTCCGGCGGTGCCCGGCAACAGCTGGACATGAAAGTTGTGGAACAACGGCGCTATGCGGCCGTCATTCAGGTCGGTCGTGAATCGCTGACATGGCGGGTGCGCGCCGGCGACGCCGTCACGCGCTATTACGATCTGGCCAGCCGTCCGCGGCCCTTCGTCAGGCAATTCCAGAAGACGTACCAGTACCCGGACTACGCGGCGCTGCCCGATCGATCCGTGACTGAGACGAGCGGAGACCTGCAGGCGCTCGAAGGGTCTATCGCCGAGATCATCGTCACTCCTGACCAACCCGTGTCCCGTGGTCATCTCGTCGTCGAACGGCAAGGGCAGTCGGAATCGGTGGCACTGGCGCCAACCGACGGTGGCCGCCTGCTGGCAAGCCTGACCCTGGATCAGAATGGCACGTATCAGGTCCAGCTGACCGCTGCCGAAACCGGTTTCGAGAGCCGATTCGCACCTCACTATCAGATCACGGTGGAACCGGACTTGGCGCCCACGGTGAGCATTCGCCAACCGAAAGGCCCGCTCCTGGCAGCAGCCGACGACATCCTGAACCTGTCCGGGACCGCCGAGGATGACTTGCCCTTGACGAGCGTCCAACAGTGGATCCAGGTCAATCAGCAGGAATGGCAGCGACTCGACTTGCCCGCACCACGCGACCGCCGCATCGATATCGCACAGACTTGGGATCTGCTGGACTTGAAGTTGACGGGTGGTGACCGCGTCGAGACCAAGCTCGTCGCTGTCGATCGCAAAGGGCAAGTGACCGAATCGGCCCCGTTACAGCTGACCATCCGACCCGCCGCGCTCGACACGCGGAGGCACGCCGCGCTGACGGAGAAAGAACGGGCGGCGAGCGCCGTGCAGCAGTACGCCAGGTCGAGCCAGACGCACATCACGCGTGCCAAGGAAATCCTGCAATCCCTGGCGGACAATCAGGCGGGAGAAGCGCAGCGACAGTTGTATGCCGTGAATGTACTCGAGTCGGCGGCGCGTCTGACGGAGGACGCGAACACCGCTCAACGTGTACTAGTCGACGTATTGCGCCGCATGCCAAACGGCTCGGAGGCTTACGACCTGCTGGCTGCGGCCGCGGCGCTCACCGCCATCAAACACCGCGCCGGACGCGATCTGGCCTGTCAGATCCATGAGATGCAGCAGGCCACGGAACCCGATGCCCGCAAGCGCCATCTGGATGCCTCTCGCGAGGCGCTCGACCGGGCCCATCACTACGCCCAGCAAACGGATCAATGGCTGACCGCCGTGTTGAATGCCGACATGTCGGCCGTGACCCTGGATGATTTGTTTGACGTTGCGCGGTTCCAACAGCGCAGCATGCCGTCCGAGGATTTGTCCAAGGCGGAGGCAAAGCTTGCACGCCGCGTCTTCGCACGTCGAGAGACCGTTGTGGACGAGTACCTGGCGGCGCTGGACACGACCGCGCGACCAACCGTTGAACGCCTTAACCACGGCCAATTGCGTGACGCGTTGGCAGCCATCGCCGCCGTGCGGCGCCATCTGGAACCACTGGCCTCGCGCGAATCGCCTGGAACGCGCCTTCTCGTGTATGCCGAGCAACTGACGCAGACAATTCAGCGCGTGCGGACCGGCCTGCAACCCGCCTTCGCCGAGGCCGCCGATCGACTGGGCAAGGCTCGACCATCCTTCTGCGCAACCACTGCCGAATCGGTCGCGCGGCAATTGAGCAGCACGCAGTCCGTGCTCGAACAGTCGTATCAGCTCCACGATTCCCGGCCCACGCCGGACGCCGAACACGCTCGTCGCCGATTGACTTCCGCGGAAGGTCCGGCAGCGGTGGAATCGCTGCGCGCTCGCGCGGCACTCGAAGAAGTCCGGCCCGACGCCGATCGCCAGTTCGTCTCCGACCTGGACACAATCGCTGCGGCGGCGCAGGCAATTCTTGTGCGGGCCAGCGAATCCTTCACAAGTACCAGTCCACCGACAGAGACCTCGACCGATCCCCGCAAGCAATTCACCGAACTGGTCCAGTCAGCCGCGGTGTTGGCGACGCGCCACGACGTGTTCGAAATGCTGAATGCCGTACACGGATTAATGGAGAATGAGAAGTGGCTGTCGTCCAGCGCGCTGATGTTCACTCAACAGGGGCGCGATTGGGATTTCCTGGCCGATCGCCTGGACAGCCTCGCGGATACCACGGTGGCCCTCGTCCCGGCTCCACTTGGCAAGGACGTTGCCGATCGTCTGCGCGCGTTGGCGCGGGCTTCACATACAAGCGCGGTCCATCAGGAACTCGACCGCCGCAGACGGCAGGCGGACAGCGTCGAGGAATTGCAGGTGCCATTGGCCGCGGTCCAGCGCGATCTGCTGGAGATCGCCAAACTGCTCGGTGCCGAAATCGCGGCGGTGCGCGAGCGCTTGCGCGCCTTGGCGCCTCCCGTGGACCGCCAGCTGCAGCAACTGGCCGAGCGCGCTGCCAAGGAAGAAGACGAATCCCGGCAACTGGGACTCCAGGCAGCGGAACAGGCTCCGGCTGATACGCAGCCTGAGGCGGTGCAGCAGCGCGATGAGCAGCAGCAACTGGCAGAGGAGTTGCAGCGCATTCTCGACACCCTGCGTCGACTGGTCCACTCCCAGCAACTTGTTGATGGACAGCAGCAGGAACTGGCGCAAGATGTCGATGATGCCGCAGCCCTGTTGCGCCCGCCGGCCCAAGCCGCCGATCGAAACCTGCAGCAAGCGGCGCAGGCGGCCAATGCCCCCGATCAGGCCAAGCACCTGGCCGAGGCCGCCAATCAGCAGCAACGGCTCGCCGAGTTGCTGCAGCAACTCGCTCAGCATTTCGCGCGTGCCTTGGCAGGCGAGGATGTCACTGCCTCGCGAGCCGCATTGCGGCAGGCCGAGGAACAATATGCGCAATCGGCCGATATGCAGCAGATGCAGCAGCAAGTGCAGCAATTGTCGGCGCTGGCCCAACTATCGCCGGAGGATCTGCTGCGGGCGCTTGAGCGGGAACTGCAGCGCAACCGGCCCATGCAGCGCGAGCTGGATAACATCACGCGCGAAATTCTGGAATCCTCCCGACGCGATCTGAGCGAGGATGCGCAGAGCCAACGGGATATGGCCGACCGCATCGAACGTGCGGATCCCCAGGTAGACCAGGCTGGCGCCGCGCTGATGGAAGAACTGCGGAAGATCGCGCAGCAAGCCCGCGAGTTGGCCGACAAGAAGATCCCGGAGGTCGCCAAAGAGGGACGCACGCCAACGGGAAGCCGCATGGATGCTCCACTGAACCAGGCCAGCGCGCAACTGCGCACCGCGGCGACCAAGGCCGAAGACGCAGCCAAACCCGAATTGTCGGCCACATCGCGCAGCCGCAGTGCGCCGGAACTGGCTGAGACGCTGGAACAGTCCGCGCGTGACGTCGACCAGGCTGCTGCCCGCGCAGGCGAATCCGCGCGCCAGGCGGAGACCAAACGCCAGGCACGCGAAAAAGCCCTGGCGGCCGTCACGGCCGCACGCCAGCAGTCCGAGGAATCCTCGCAGAAGTCCACCAAGGCGGACCAGGAACTGCGGCAGGCCACGGAACAACGGCAGGCAAAACGGCGTGAAGCCGACACGGCGCAGAATTCAGCCCGCCAGGCAGCCCGCGATGCGGGACGGAAACCACAGGACGCACAATTGGCGGCTCAGGCTCGGCAGGCCACGGAACGAGCCGAACAACTCCAAAAGGAATCGCAGGATGCCGACCGGGTGATGCAGGTTGCCCAGAGCGCGGCACAACAGGCCAAGAGCACGTCGCGTGTTGCGCGCCAACAGCTCGAGAACGCGGAACGCCAACTGCGCAGTGCGCCGGAGCCGACAGCTCAGGAACAACAGCAGGCGACGGCCGCGAGCGGAATTCAGACGCGCGTCCAGGAAACCGCGGCGCAAGTGCGGCAACTGGCCGAACAGGCCCGGCGGCTCGGCCAGACGTCGGAGCAGATTGCCCGGAGTGCCATCCCCTCGAGCGACACGCTGAAGCAGGCGGCCGAGGACATGAAACCTCTCGCGCGCGAGGTAGCCGGCACGTCACAAGACTTGGCGCGCGCATCGCGACACGAAACACGGCTTCAGAACGCCCCCGCTGGAGAAGCCATCAACGAGGTGGCACAGCAGACGGCAGCGACCTCGCAAGAGAAGCTCCCGGACGTAGCGCGCCGCGTGGCTGCGGCACCGACCGCAGTCGCAACCCGTGAACCGCTGGAAGAATCCGGGCGCGGGTTGGACGCGCACGCGGCCCAGATCGACCGGTTGCTCGGCGCGGAACCGGCTCCTCTGTCCCCCAGTGCGGAGATGGCCGCGGCGGAGCCCGCCAAGTCGGGTAGTCCGGAGCCCGGGGCCACCCCGCCGTCCGACGGAGATCCGGCATCGAATCCAGCCAACGCCGACCCCGCGGCGCTGCAGAATGCCGGCAGTCCGGAGTCGCTCCCCTTCACGGAACCGCAGACCGCACAGTGGCTGGCGAGAACTCTGGACACGCTGGACCGCGCACTCCATCAAGCGCCGAGCGCACCGGCCGATCCGAACGCCGCGCAGGGTGAGGCCGCCGCGAACGCGCAAGCGGAGTCCGCAGCCGCGCTGGCAGCCGCGCTGCGGGCACAAGCCGGTGCGCTGCAGGCAGCGCGTACTGCGGATGCCGCGATGGCCAGTCTGAACGGCGACATGCCGGGTGCGCCGGAGAGCGAGGGCCTCGCACAAGCCGGGGAAGGCGCCGCCGTGGAAGCCGGTCCGCAGGGAGAAGGTGTGCTGCCCGATGCCCGACCGATGGACAACGAGGACTGGGGCCGGTTGCCGCCGAGCCAGATGCGCGACCTGATGGAGGGACGCCGCGAAGTCATCTCCGAGGACTATCGCCACATGGTCGAAGCCTACTTCCGCGCGATCGCGGAGAAAGCAAAAGGAGACCAGAAGCGTTGATTCAGCGTCTTCTCACGTTGACGATTTTGGGCGCGATCACGTGTGCGGCAGTCAGTGACTCGATCAACACTGCCTCCGCGGCCGATCCGCCCGCGCTGCCGGCACGCGACGTGTCCGCGGATGAGGTCGACAACGCGGTGGACGTGGCGATCAAGTACCTGGTGAGTCAACAGAAGGAAAATGGACTCATCAACGATCAACGCAGCAACGAAGTGGCGATGACTTCTTTGGCATTGATGGCCATGGCCGCAGTCGGACATCAGCCGTCGGACAGTACCGCGGCCGGAGCGGCCATGCACAAAGGGCTCGAGTACGTGTTGGGTGACGACCGGCAGGCGGATAACGGCTACTTCGGATCGCGGGACGGGTCGCGGATGTACGGCCATGGCATCACGACCCTGATGCTGTCGGAACTCCTGGGCATGGGGTTGAATGACGCACAGGACCTGAAGATCCGGCAGCGATGCCAGAAGGCCGTGGACTTGATTCTCCGCGCACAGCAAGTCAAGAAGAGCGATCGGGAGACCGGTGGTTGGCGTTACACTCCCGAGGCGCGGGACGCGGACCTCTCCGTATCGGTCTGGCAAGTGATGGCGCTCCGTTCGGCGAAGAACGCGGGGCTCGACGTGCCCGGACAGGCGATCCAGGAGGCCATCGAGTACTTGCGGCGATCCAACACGCGCGACCGTTCGCGCAGCGACAATCAGCAGGGCGCGGCCACGTCGGGGTTTTCCTACCAGCCGGGAACAAGAGATGCGACGTTCACCATGACCTCCGCCGGACTATTGGCCATGCAGGTCTGCGGCCAGTACGAAGCGCGCGAAGTTCTCGAAGCCACAGACTGGTTGGCTGATCGCAAGCTGGAAATGAAGGAGCGGTTCTTTTTCTACGGCACGTACTATTATGCCCAGGGCATGTACCAGCGGGGCGGAGACTACGCTGCTCATGCGCGACGCAACGTCGAAGAAATCCTGCTGCGGCATCAGCGTCCCGACGGTTCCTGGCAGTCGGAAGACGGCCAGGAACGAAGTGCCGGCAACGTCTACGCTACTTCGATGGCTGTCCTCAGCCTCTCCGTCAAGTATCATTTTCTGCCGATCTATCAACGTTGACGAGACCGTCGCATGAACGAAGTCGCCTACTTCACGCCGCTCGACTGGACCGTATTGGTCGGATACTTCGTAGGCATCACGGCTTTTGGCTTGTGGATCTCGCGCAAGATCCGTACTAGTGGCGGCTACTTTCTGGGGGAACGTCAACTCCCCTGGTGGGTCATGATCGGCCAGTCTTTCGGTACGGGAACGCACGCCGAGAACCCTGTGGCGCAGGCGGGTGCGACGTATCAGTACGGCTTCGCCACGATCTGGTACCAGTGGAAGAACATGCTCATCACGCCTTTCTATTGGCTGATGGCCCCCTGGTATCGGCGGTGTGAGCGCACGACGATCGGGGAAATGGTGGGCGACCGATACGGACGCGGCATGGCACTGCTCTACACGCTCTTCGCCCTTTCCTATTTCGTGTTCAATCAAGGTGCCATGCTAAAGGGGGCGGGCAAGGCTATCTCGGTGGCTACCGGGGGCGAGATGATCTCCGCCAACGGCGTGGTAGTGGCGATGGTCGGGGCCTTCCTGCTCTACAGTCTGTTCGGCGGACTCGTTGCCTCCGCGTACACGGACTTCGTGCAGGGATTCCTGATCATCGCGATGTCGTTCATGTTGATTCCGCTGGGACTATTCGCCGTCGGCGGCTTCACGGGTATGCGCGACTCCTTGCCGGCGGACTTCTTTCAGCTGTACAGCCCCGTCAGCCGCATCGATGCGTTCACGATTGCCATGCTGACGTTGAACGGCTTCATCGGCATCACCGCGCAACCCCACATCCTGACGATGAACGCGACGGGAAAAACCGAACGCGCCGGGCGAGTGGGTCAGACGTACGGATCGTTTGTGAAACGCTTCTGCACGATCGGTTGGGCACTGACCGGGCTGGTCGTGGCGGCCATGCTG
>Ga0233425_10002574_pt1 | contig 35188 bp, 28 predicted proteins | sample Watercolumn_Towu_2_FD_181712 | JGI IMG/M metagenome (GOLD analysis project Ga0233425, IMG submission 181712) | Freshwater microbial communities from Lake Towuti, South Sulawesi, Indonesia - Watercolumn_Towuti2014_140_MG | ecosystem: Environmental > Aquatic > Freshwater > Lake | place...
GGGGGTTGCGGTTGGGCTGGGGGGGAGGGGAGAGGGGGATTGGGAGGGCAGTGGAGAGGGGGATAAAGAGGGTAGCGGCGGGGCGGTAGGCAGGGGAAGGGGCGTTTCCAGCCTCCCACTGCAGGAAGCGAAAAAGAGAACGGCAACCAGTAACGACAGTACCACGCCAAAGCAGGAGTACTTCATGCTGCTGGCAGCTTGCCCCGTTCGTTCAGCGTTTTCTGGAGATCGGCTTCCAGCTTGGCGGCGCGTGTCTCCAAGGCTTGCAGTTGGTGCAAGAAAGTTTCGCCCGCTGCTGCTTCGTTCAGGTTGGCAACATTGACGCGCACGTTGTAACCGGCCGCATTCAGCGCGGCGCGCCCCAGCGCGGCAGCCGATGCCGCGTCGGTGATCGCGTTCAGGTTGCCCAGCGCCGCGCCGCGTTCGGCCAGCGCCATCACGCTCACCGCATTCTGGGCGGTCTTCAACGGCACTTGCGCCGCCTCGATTGTCGCTTTCTCGATCGCCGCGCTGCGTGTAGCCATGTCGTCCGGCGTATCCTTCGGCAGCTTGAAGGCGGCCATCACCGCCTCGAACGCCGCGCTGTCCGCTTGCACCGCCTCTGTCAATTCAGCGCGCAAGCGTTCAGCCTGTTTCAGGATTTCATTCATCTGTGCCTGGACGGGGAGGTAGCTCTTCTTGCCAATCGTCAAGCGGGCGACCATCGCAACCAGCGCTGCGCCCATCGCCCCTGCGTAAGCCGCCGCCGAGCCGCCTCCCGGCGCTGGGGTGGCTGCAGCCAGGTCGTCCAGAAACGTTGAACGTTCGACGTTGAACGTTGCAGGTGTAATTTCTGAAATGCGGTTTTCGAGGATTTGTTCTGATTTGAACCCGTCCAGTTGCAACGCGGCGACGGCGGCTTGGGTCAGCGCCTCCTGCGGGATCAGCCCGACCACCTCGCAATGATGGATAGCCACTTGGTGCTTGCCGGCTTCGCTGCGGATCGCCTCCATCACCTGTGGAATGGATGTGACGTGGAAGTTGGTCAGGTTCATCGAGACCTGCGCCCGGCCTTCCACCAGCATCCCCAGCGCCTTGACGCATGGCAGCCCGCCCGAAGAGGCACGGATCGCCTTGGCGATGGCTTTGGCGCTGTCAATCTCCGCGCTATCCAGATAGACATTGTAGGCGATGAGTGGAGGACGCGCCCCGATGACGGTCGCGCCGGCCGCCTCCAGGCGGCTCGGCCCATAATCCGGTTTGCGCTCCGGGTTGGACTTGATCTCCTCCTTCAACCCCTCATACTGCCCGCGCCGGATGTTCTCCAGGTTCTTCCGCTCCGGTCGTAGCGCCGCCTCCTCGTAGAGGTAGACCGGTATCTTCAGCTCCTTGGCCACGCGCTTGCCCAGCCGCCGCGCCAGCGCGACGCAAGCGCCCATGCTCACCTCGCGGATCGGCACGAACGGCACCACGTCCGTTGCGCCCATGCGCGGGTGCGAGCCGCTGTGCTGGTTCAAGTCGATCAGCTCGGCGGCCTTGCGGATGCCCTGGAAGGCCGCCTCTTCCACCGCCTGCGGCGTCCCGGCAAAGGTGATCACGCTGCGGTTGTGGTCGTTATCCGAGTGGCGGTCGAGCAGCGTTACGCCGGCGACCGCGCGGATGGCCTGCACGATGGCTTCCACCACTTCCGGTCGCCGCGCCTCGGAAAAGTTGGGGATACATTCGATGAGTGGAGGCATGGGGGATTTACGATTGACTATTTACGATTGATGATTTTGGATTTGGGCAGAACGGGGCAATTATACCGTAGAGATAAATGCAATCCCTTGCGAAGGTTTCGCCGTATCCTAACGAAGATTTCACAAAGAGATAACCCATTCAGCCGAAATTCTGCCAGAAACGGAACCTTCGCAAGGTTCGGCTGGCACCTTTCGCACACCTGCCCTGCTTATCCGCTTACACCGCACCTGCGGTGGGTGCAGTTGTCCGCTATCCCATCCGCTGGCCAATGCTCACGATGATTGTCTTACTCGGTTACTTGAGCGGTTCAATTCGGTGCAGCGGCAGATTCCTCGCTGCCAGTTCCCATAGTTCGAGAAGTCCATCCTCATGGAGCGATGCCTATTCGATAACCATCCCAAGCACGCGCGGTGGCAGGTCTCCTGCGATGATAACGTGCGAGCGAATGTTGACCTGGGCTTTGTAATCTCCATACTCGGCGTGAAAATGTGGCGGGACGTGATCGCCGAAGAACATCTCTATGCTGATCCCGAAAAATCGGCTGATTTCAGGCATACATAGGTTCTTGGAGTTTGAGAAGAACTTCCTCGGGCTTCTTTCCTGTGAGTTTTAGGTAAATTCCCAGACCATCCAAGTCAACATCTTCGTTCCATACCACTTCGCCGCTCGAACCAACCGTCGCTTTCTCGAACTGGCTATAATCATTCCACAGTGTAAATACTCCACGGCCTGCGAATTCGGACAGGTCAATTCTGCCTTCCACGCCATCCGAGAACCTGACATGCAAGCAATAGTTCTATAACGCTTTGACTTCCTTCAAGAAAGGTATCATTTCACTCATGTTTTGATTGTACCACTGGCGGCGGTGCGCCTTTCTTCGATAGATTTCAGTACGCCTTCTTCCGATCCTTGCGGCGTTTCAATTCGCTGGCATACCTTACCCCAAGCGTATCCCTATTCTCCCGCGCCCACTCAGTAAGCCGCGTCCTCCCCGCCGGCGGTGAATCGGTGCAGAGCAGGTCCGCCATCAGCCCCTTGACCTCCGGCCAGGTGATCATCACGTCGCCCAGCAGCAGGCCGAGCTTCCACCCCGCCAGGTAAGCCAGCGCCGGTGGCAGCGAAAGGATCGGCCGGCGCACGCCGATGATCTCGCCGACCGTCTGTGCCAGTTCGCGGTAGCTAAAGGTTTCCGGCCCGATGGCGTCCACGACGACATTCTCGCGGCCCTTGCCTTGCGCCACCGCCAGCGCCGCCAGGTCGTCCACATAGATCGGTTGCAGGCGGTAGTTCCCGTCGCCGAACAGACCGAAGACCGGCAGGTGGCGCAGCGTCCAGGCGATGTTGTTGATCAGGATATCTTCCTTGCCAAAGACGACCGTCGGGCGCAGGATCGCGTAAGAGATGCCGGAAGCGATCAGCGCCTGTTCCAGCCGCGCTTTGCCACTGAAGTATTCCAGTGGTGAATCCAGGCTCGGATTGGTAATGCTGACGTGGACAACGCGCTCGGCGCCTGCTGCCTTTGCCGCCTCGAACAGCTTCAGCGTGTTCTGCACGGCAGACTCATGTTTGAATAATGAGTGATTGAAGCGCACCCAATAAGTGTTGTATAACACCTTGGCCCCGCGCAGCGATTCAACCAACTTCTCCGGCTGGTCGAAATTGAACGGATGCGCCTCCACCTGATCCCCAAATGGATTGTCCCGCCGCGTCGAGTTGGTCAGTGTGCGCACGCGCTGGCCTTCGGCCAACAGCCGCGCCGCAATATACTTCCCCGAATATCCGAACGCGCCGGTAACGACATGAAGTTCTTTTACCATTGTCACATCCATTATCATCCGAACCCGGGTCGGTTGAAAAAAAAGCCTGCGTTCCGGCGACCTCCGGCCTCACGAACTTTTCGCCGCACTGGACGAAGACACATAAGGGCACATTTTCGAAAACAAATGAGGTTTGCGGGTTTTGAACCGGCTTCAGCAGGTTTCCCGTCCCAGCCGCCGATTTCAATCGGCAGGCGTCTCAGCTTCGGAATCTTAGCCGGGGATTTTCGCGAAGCACCCCGGAAGGGGGCAACCTCCTGCGGAGGCTACCCTCCCCACGGCATATCCGCATACGCTTCGAAGGCGCGATCGTGCATCTGCCTGAACAACTCTTCGTGACGCCGTTCCCAGTAAGCCAGCGTCTCCAGTACTTTCCTGGCATCGCCATCTGCTTTGCCCGCGGCTTTCTCGTAGAACTCGGCAAAATCCCGTTCGATAAGATAGGCCATGCGCAGCACCGGCAGGTCGGGTACCATCGCCTCCAGCACCGTCACCTCGATGACTTCGCTCGCCGCGCGTGCTGTGAAGAACCCGGCTGCTTCCATCGTTGCGCCCATCTCCATATCCGGCGTTTTGTTCTGGTCCAGTAACGTGATCTGCCTTTGGATGTACTCGATGTGCTTCTGTTCTTCGGCTGCCAGTTTCTTGAAAGCCTCCACCGCCGCCGCGTGGCTCAAGCGCTTGGCGTTCTCCTCGAAGAAGCGCTTCCCCTCGTACTCGCGTTGCAGCGCATACTCGAAAATTCTTCGGACTTCCATTTTCAGCCTCCTATTCAAGTGCAATTTGTCTCTGCTATTGTAGCAGAAAAGTCCGGCCAAATCATTTCGTCAAGCCACCGAAGGTTTTTTCATGCGAGCAACTCGGCGATATAAATCTCGAACGGCTCGAGCTTGATCTTGGAGATCGGCTTTTCAACGCTTCCTTTTGCGCGATTGGAAAAGATCGTCGCTGCAGCGCGGAAGGGTAACCGGAATCTGACCGCTTGTTCTTTTTCTGAAAAGTTCAGCAGCACCAAAACGGTCTGCTTCTCAGTTTTCCGCAGGAAAGCGAGAATATCCTTGTTCCTCTCATGCAGCGCCTGGTACTCGCCCTCCACCAGCGCCGGCGTCTCCTTGCGCACCCGCAACATCTTCCGGTAGAAGTTGAGCAGCGAATCCGGCTGTTCCTCCTGTTCCTGGACGTTCACCCCTTCGGCATAATTCGGATTGACCGGCAGCCAGGGCGGGACAGCCTCCGGGCAAAAGCCGCCGTTGGTGGAATTTGCCCACTGCATCGGCGTGCGGTTCTTGTCACGCGTCATCGCCGCGGCTTTATGCAGCGCCTCGGCGGGAGGCACGCCCAGCTCATCCACCGCCGCGTGGTAATACCAGCTACCCATCGTGTCGCGGAATTGGGCGATGTCGCTCAGCATCCAATCGCTCATCCCGATCTCCTCGCCGTTGTAGAGGAACGGCGTGCCGCGCAGGCTGAGCATCAGCGCCAGGTGCAAGCGCGCCAACTGTCCGTTATGGACGCCATCCCCATAGCGGTTATACATGCGTGGGCTATCGTGGTTGCCGAGCGTATTGCACGGCCAGGCCTCCGGCGAGACCTTCGCCAGCGCGCTCAGGCGTCCCTTCTGGTTCTTGCGCACCCAATCTGCGCTCAGGTGCTCGGTGCGCATCAGCGGGAAGTTGAAGACCATCTGTAATTCGTCTGTGCCGTTCCCGTGGTAAGAGACGTCGTCATCCTCGCCCACCAGCATCCGCTCGCCGGGGTATTCGTCCAGGATGGCGCGCAGCTCCTTCATCAGGTCATGCGGCCGCCCCCACTGGTACTGGAACATATCGTACCAGTATTTGGCCGCCATTTTCTTCTCCTCCTCCGTTTTGGCGGTATCCGTGAAACGCCGCAGCTCGGCCAGCGTCATCGGCACGGGATGATCCGGGCGCTCGGGGTGCTCGAAAATGGTGCCGATCGCGTCCAGCCGGAAGCCGTCCACCCCCATCTCCAGCCAAAAGCGCACCGCGCGCCACATTGCCGCCTTGACCTGCGGGTTATGCCAGTTCAGATCCGGCTGCTGCTTCATGAAGTAGTGATAATAATACTGCCCGCGCTCCGGCGCATACGTCCACGCCGGCCCATCGAAGCACGATTGCCAGTTATTCGGCTCCTCCCACACATACCAATCCGCCTTCGGATTATCGCGGCTCGACTTCGACTCCAGGAACCACGCATGCTCATCCGAAGTATGATTCAGCACCAGGTCCAAAATGACCCGCATACCTCGCGCGTGCGCCCCCTCCAGGAAGGCCTTGAAGTCTTGCAGCGTCCCATATTCCGGCGCCACCGCCTCGTAATCCGAAATATCGTAGCCGCAGTCCCACATCGGCGAAGGAAAGTGCGGCGAGAGCCACAAGGCATCCACGCCCAGGCTTGCCAGGTAATCGAGCTTGGCCGTCATCCCCTTGAAATCGCCGATGCCGTCGCTGTCCCCGTCAGCAAAGGAGCGGGGGTAGATCTGATAAAAAACAGCTTGCTGCCACCATTTGAGTTTTTTCATGCCCCCCATTATAAATGTTTTCTCCGCGCTCTCCGCGTGCTCTGCGGTAAAAATCCGTTAACTCCGTAAAGGTAGGCAGTGTGCGTGATAAAATCCACCTATGCCTCTGCGTAAAATGATGACCCTCAGCCTGCTGCTCGCCCTGGCGGCCTGTACCCGCCCCGCAACCGATTCGCCCTCCTGGGCGCCATCCGGTTCGTTCCCGACCTCGTTCCTGCCCGCCGTTCCCTTGACCGCTTCCACCACCACGCCCTCTTTCCATCTCCCACCGACGCGCGTTCCTGGCGCCTCCATCCTGACGCCCACGCCCGATATACCGCGCTTCCTGCCCTCGGTGCGCAGCGGCCCGGAGACCTACTACGTCCAGCCGGGCGATACGCTCGGTGAAATCAGCACAAGGTACGGCGTCAGCGTTGACGCCCTGATGCAAGCCAACGGTCTGACGAACCCGAACCTGCTCTCGGTCGGGCAGACGCTGACGATCCCCCTCCCCACGCCGCAGCCGGTCGGCCCGGCCTTCAAGATCATCCCCGATTCCGAGCTGGTCTACGGCCCAATGAGCGCCACGCTGGATGTGGCAGCCTTCATCCGCAGCCAGGGGGGCTATCTGGCAGGCTACCAGGAGGCTGTCAATGGCGAGACCCTGTCTTCCGCAGAGATCATCCTGCGCGCCGCCCAGAACGATTCGGTCAACCCCCGCCTTTTGTTGGCAGTACTGGAATACCGTGCGGGCTGGGTGACGAACCACAATCCCGATCCGTCCACGCTGGAGACGCCGTTGGGGATCAACGATGGCTGGCATTCGGGTCTCTTTCGCCAGTTGATCTGGGCTGCCAATGCCCTCAACCAGGGTTATTACCGCTGGAAAGCCGGCGCTGCCTCTCAGTGGGTGCTCGCGGATGGCTCAGTAGTGCCGGTTGACCCGGCGCTCAACGCTGGCACGGCCGGCGTCCAGGGCATGTTCGCCCAGGTGGACAATTATTCCACCTGGCTGTCCGATGTCTCATCGCAGGGTCTATTTGCCACTTATGAGCGGCTCTTTGGCTATCCCTTCGACTGGGCCATCGAGCCGCTCGTGCCATCCGACCTGACCCAGCCGCCCATGAGCCTGCCCTTTGCCGTTGGTGAGACTTGGGCATTTACCGGTGGGCCGCATGCCGGCTGGAATCCCGGCTCGGCTTGGGCTGCCCTGGATTTCGCCCCGCTCGGCACCGGGGGTTGCGAGCCGACCCCGGCCTGGGTCACCGCCGTGGCCGATGGCATGATCCTGCGCGCCGCCGACGGCGCCGTCGTCCAGGACCTGGATGGCGATGGCTACGAAGCCACCGGCTGGACGCTGCTCTACCTGCACATCGGCAGCGACGAGCGCGTCCAGGCTGGCGTTTACCTGCAAGCCGGCGATCGCATTGGGCATCCGGCGTGTGAAGGTGGCATCTTCGACGCCCTGCATCTCCACCTGGCGCGCCGCTTCAATGGCGAATGGATCCCCGCCGATGGCATGATCCCCTTCGATCTCGATGGCTGGATCTCCTCCGGTACCGGCGTCGAATACGATGGCTACCTGACCCGCCTCGGCGTGACCGTCGAAGCCTACAATGGGAATGACCCCATCAACCAGATCCAACGCTGACGCCCTAACGAACCCTTTTACACAAATGGTTCTCTGCGTCGGATTAGTGGGCGTTCTCCAACGCCCACTTCATTGCTGGCCTGGATAGCCAAATCCAGGCCGAAATCGATCCAAATTGTGCGCTCTCTAGCGCACATTAGTAGGACCGGTTTCTTACCCGCCCGTTTCGTGCAGAATTCATTGACGGAAGAGTCAATCATCTGTCAGCGGGCAATAAGCCACCGGGCTGAGCAGGCATCCCAGCGAGTCATACATGCGGCTGAATTGCGCTTCGTCCAGGCTTTTCGTAGAGGATTCGTCACCAAAAAAGACCTCACAGGTTTTTGAAACCTGTGAGGTCTATCCGATCTTATTTCCCGAACTCGACCATCAGCCGCGCCATGTGCTTGGCGTGCTTGAGGTAGAGGTCCAGGCGGATATTCTCGTTGGGGGCGTGGGCGCGCCCGTCGGGATGGCCCAGGCCGGCGGTCGCCACCGGCAGACCCAAGTCGTGGACGAAGGGGTAGTTCGGCCCGGAGCCACCCACCTGCGGGACGAGCATCATCGGCTTGCCGAAGACCTCCAGCGCGGTATCGCAAACCAGCTTGACGAAGGGATCGTCGGGATCGGTGCGCGCCGGCGGCTCGCCTCCCAAGAGCGTGATCTGCACATCCGCGAAGCCCTGGGCATCGAGGTGACGGCGGAGCTGTTCGGCGACCTCAGCCGGCTGCTGGCCCGCGACGAGGCGGAAGTCCACCTTGGCCGAGGCTTTGGCGGGTTGCACCGTCTTCGAGCCGGGGCCTTGGTAGCCGGAAGTCAGCCCGCAAATGGTGCAGGTGGGCGTGAAGACCTCCTCGACGCGTAAATCCACGCCGCCGGTCAGCCCCTTGATGAAGCCTTTGACGCCGAATTGCTTCTTGTAGGCTTCGGAAATCTCCGGCAGGGCGGCCATCAGCTCCACGTCGCGGGGGGAGGGCTTGCGCACCTTGTCGTAGAAGCCAGGTATGCGGATGCGCTCGTCAGGTCCTTTGAGCGTGGCGAGCGCCCAGACCAGCCGCCAGGCGGCGTTGGGGAAGATCGAACCTCCGATGCCGGAATGCACATCGCTGGCGGCGGTCTCGATCGAAAGCTCCACGTAGCAGATGCCGCGCAGTCCGAGGTACTGCATCGGCGTCTCCTCGTGATCCACACCGCCGAACTCCCAGATGCAGCCATCTGCCTTGAGCCGCTCCTTATTCGCCAGCACGTACTCATGCAGGTGAACGCTGGAGGTCTCCTCCTCGCCCTCGATGATGAACTTGACGTGGCATGGGAGATCGGCGGATTGGGCGAGGAGCGCGTCAATGGCGAACAAGCGGCTGGCGATGTGACCCTTGTCATCGCCCACGCCGCGGCCATAGAGCTTGCCGTCGCGTAGCGATGGCTCGAAAGGCGGCGTCTCCCACAGCTCCAGCGGCTCGGCGGGTTGCACATCATAGTGGCAATAGAACAGCAGCGTCTTCTTGCTCCTGCCCTTGCGCTCACCAAAGACAACCGGCGCGCCGTCGGTGGGCATGATCTCGGCGCTGAAGCCACGCTTCTTGAGCATTTCAGCTACCAGTGCAGCGCACTCTTTCAGGCCCAAGTTCTGCGCGCCGACCGAGGGTTGCGCTACCAGCCGAGAGAGCTCGGCGATGGATTCGTCGAGGTGGGAGTCGAGATAGGCGTCAATTTGGTGGAAGGGGGACATGAGGGCTCCTTAGGGTGAGTGAGAGTAATAAGTAAGAAGTGATGAGAACTGCGTAAGACGTGGTACTTGAAACCTTGAACTTGGAACTTATTGCGGAAACAGCCAGTTGAGCGAGTAGTAACCGGCGTAGGCGAACAGTAGCATCTTGAGTATTTTTCCAAGGGCGCAGGCGATCAGGAACTTCCATAACGGCAGCTTGAGCGCGCCGGCGGCCATGCCGGCCATGTCGAAGAGTGGATTGGGGATGAAGCCTAGCAGGACGATCAAACCATACGCCAGGATCTGGTGCGACCGCATCCAACTGACAATGCGCTCATAGAATTTGACGCGCTCGACGACGCCTTGCCCGCTGAAACCGGCCAGGTAGCCGGAAAGCTCACCGACCGCCGCACCCAGGCCGGAGGCTACAGCTACACCGACCGGATTGAAGATCGCACCCATCGCTGTCGTGAAGGCAACGCCTGGGATGGGGATAATGATGGTGGCGTTGGCCGCGATGGAGATCAGGAAGATGCCGAGATAGCCGTATTTCTCCAGCTTCTGCACCTGGTCGCGGAAGATGAACAAAGCCACGATGATCGCGATCACCCCGATCAATATCAGCCAACGGAGGAGGCTGGTGCTGGCTTTGGGTTTTTCCGGGGCGAGGGGCGAGGATGAGTTCATGAAAAGGGGAATGTAGAACAAGTCTATAGACTTGTTCTACAGTAACGCCTCGATGCGCGCGACGACCATATCCAGCGCAGCGGCGTTGAACCCGCCCTCAGGGATGATCACGTCAGCGTAGCGTTTGGAGGTCTCGACGAACTCGAGGTGCATCGGTCGGACGGTGGTCTGGTATTGGTGGATGACCGAGTCCACGGTCCGGCCACGTTCCGAAATGTCGCGTTGCAGGCGGCGGATGAAACGGATGTCCGAGTCGGTATCGACGAAGATTTTCACGTCGAACAGCTTGCGCAGATCCGGCTCGGCAAAAAGCAGGATGCCCTCCACCAGGATTACACCACGCGGCTGGACGGTGAATGTCCGCGAGGTGCGGCTGTGGGTGGCGAAATCGTAGACCGGCACCTCAATCGCTTCACCGCGCTTGAGCTGCTCGATGTGGTGGATGAGCAGCTCGGTTTCGAGCGAGTTGGGGTGGTCGAAGTTGACCTCGGCGCGCTGGGCGGGAGGCAGGCCGCTCAAATCCTTGTAATATGCGTCGTGCTGGAGGAAGGAGATCCGCTCCGGGCCGACGCGCTGCAGGATGACTTGGGCGACGGTTGTCTTGCCGGAGCCGGAGCCGCCGGCAATGGCGATGACGAGAGGTGTGGGGTTTTTGGGCATGAATGAATTATACCCTTTCCGGCAGCGGGCAAGGAAAACGGCAGTATTTTGTGTGCGGGTAAAGGATGCGCCGAAAATTGCTGGGAAAAACCGGGCGCGAATTGGTCGAATATGACAAAAGTCACTTGCTTTTTTCCAAAAAAGGTATAATCTAATGGTATTCCAGTTGGAAATGGAAAAAGAATTGTGAAACGATGTACGAAAACGACGAAACCGACCTGAAGATCGTCGAGCTTTTAATGGAAGATGGCCGCATGGCCGCGGCGGAGATCGCGCGGCGAATTGGCGGGAATCTCTCCGAGCGCGTTGTCCGCTATCGCATCGAGCGGATGGTCGCCGAAAGGGTGATCCAGATCAGGCCGGTCGTCAACCCGAAGTCGTTCGGGTATACGACGGTCGCGGATGTTTTCCTCGAGGTCGAGTCGGATTCGATCCAGGAAGTGGCACACAAGGTCGCCGAATTCGAGTGCGTCAGTTACGTGGCCTGCTCCATCGGCGAGATGGATGTCAGTGTGCAGGTCTACGCGCGCGATACGAACGAGATATACAACTTCGTGACCGAGGTCATCGGCAAGATACCCGGCGTGCGCAAGACAACCACGTCCATCGTGCCGGTGGTTCTCAAGGATGTTTACGAGTGGCGCGTGCCGGCTGAGGTTGCGGCTAGTCTGGGCAACGCGAAGAATAATACCAAAGGTCGAGGAGAATAGTTGATGAGAGTCACCTGGCAGAAGAACGCGGCATTGCAGCAGCGCGCATCCAAAGTAATGCCGCTGGGGGTCAACTCCAATTTCCGTTACTGGGGGGAAGGGATCACACCTTACATCTCGAAAGCGAAGGGTGGGTATCTCTGGGATGCGGATGGGAACAAGTATATTGATTACCGTCTCGGATTCGGGCCGATCATCCTCGGCCACGCCTACGAGGCGGTCAACGCCAAAGTACGCGAAGAGATCGAGTATGGCACGATGGCTGCGATGACTGCAGAACTAGAGATCGAGGTGGTCGAAAAGATGGTGGCGATGTGTCCGGGGCTGGAGATGGTGCGCTTGGCTTGCTCCGGGACGGAGGCCACCATGCACGCCCTGCGCGTGGCGCGCGCCTATACCGGCCGCGAGAAGATCGTCAAGTTCGAAGGTATGTATCACGGCTTCCAGGATTACACACTCTGGTCCACCTATGCGCCAGTGGAGGTCTATGGCAACCCGCGCAGCCCGGTGCCGGTCCCATCCAGCTCGGGCATCCCCAAGCCATTGAACGATCTTATTATTACCTTGCCCTTTAACCAACCTGAAATCCTTGAGCAGACTCTGCGCAGCCGCGGCGAGCAGGTGGCGGCGGTCATTGCCGAGCCATGCATGGGCAACTGCGGCGCGATCCTGCCCGAAGAAGGATTCCTGCAATTCATCCGGGAACAATGCGATAAATATGGCATCGTCTTTATCCTGGATGAGGTGAAGACGGGTTTTCGCATAGCCAACGGAGGCGCGCAAGAGTATTACCATCTCCGCCCGGATCTGACCACGTATGCCAAAGCCCTGGCCAATGGATACCCGCTGGCTGCGTTTGGCGGAAAGCGAGAGATCATGTCCATCATCGGGCATGGTGTGGCGCAGGGGGGGACTTTCAACAACAACAAGCCCGGTGTGGCCGCTACCTGGGCTACGCTGACGGTCCTCGAAAAAGAGCCGGCGCTGAAGACCATCGCGCGGCGAGGCAAGAGGCTCATGGAGGGCATTTTTCAGGTTTTCACCGAGGCCGGCATACCGCACTGCATGAATGGCTACCCGGCGATGTTTTCGTATGCCATCGGCGTGGAGAAGGTTTGCGATCAACGGAGTTGGAGCAGGTCAGACCAGGAATATTATCTCGCCTTAGTCGAGGCGATGATGGAGCATGGCGTGATGCCCGACCACGATGCGCGCGAGCCGTGGTTCTTGTGCTATTCGCACTCGGAGGCTGATATCGACCGCACGCTGGAGGTATTCCGAGATGTGATCAAAACGGTGAAGCGTGGAGCGTGAAGCGTGGAGCGTGATGCGTGAAGCGTGGAGCGTGAAGTGTGAAAGCGAAAGGAGGTTCAGAGGAGCCTATCGAGAGATTATGTTCCAGGAAAGAGCGTGTAGTACTTTGAACCAAGTAACTGTTTATCCGGTATCGCTCGGAGATACCCGATTAGGTATCCCTCAGCGAGACCGCGAAGCCTGCTTCCTTAATCGGAGTGCTTCGAGAAAGCGGGCTGGAAAGCGGTTTTAGCCGTCTTCAGACGGCTTCGCATATTAGCCTGGGGTTTCAACCCCTGGCATGTCTCTGAAGGAGGAGTACTATGCCTGAACAAATGGCGTTTGCTCGGAAGGCCAGCGGACTGGTGCGCGGCCTGTCGTTCATTGACGCGTTCGGCGTCGGCTTCATGAACCAGGGGTTGACCCCCAGCATGTGGGTCATGATCAGTTTTGGTCTCGGCGTCTATACCGGAGGCAACCTGATCTGGGCCACGATCCTTTCGGCGGTGCTGTGCGGCGTCGGTTTCTCGCTGGTTTGGGGTATCCTGGGTGGCTCGATGCCGCGCTCCGGCGGTGAATACATCTACAACTCACGCATTCTGCACCCGATCATCGGCATTGCCGAGTCGTTCGGTAACGCCTTCGTGTGGATCATGTGGATCTACGTGCTCGCCCCATGGACTGTGGATCCCGGCCTGGTGATGCTGTTCCAGTTCCTGAACATGCCCGCCGCGGCTGAGTTCTGCACCCAGCCGGTCGCCTTGTTCATTATTGCCACGCTGGTCAACCTCATCGGCTTGCTGTTCGTCGTCTTCGGCGTTAAGGTTTTTGCCTCGGTGCAGAAGGTCATCATGGTGCTGGGTATCCTGGGATGCCTGGTTATCCTGCTGGTGTTCACCTTCACCTCGCACAATGCCTTCGTGACTGCCTGGAACAACCTCTCAGCACAATTCGGTTCGGTGGATTACGAAGGATTCCTGACCAATGCCCGCGCCGCGATCACAGATGCTGGAGGTGTGCTGCCAAAAACATGGAACTGGTTCGATACCCTTGGCGTGATGGTGGCCGGGTCGTGGCTCTTTGCCTACTCTTACTGCATCACCTTCATCGCTGGCGAGGTCAAGCGACCTGACAAGACCATCATCCTGGCCAACCTCTCGGCCATCCTGGTGCCGGCCATCTTCATGATCTGGTTGGCCGCGGCGCTGTACCGCTCGGTCGGCTTCGAGTTCCTCTCGGCTACCGCCTGGGTGGACAATATGGGAGAAGGATTGGCGGGCTACACGCTGCCCTGGGCGCCAAATTTCGTCGGTCTGGCAGCAGTCATCAATCACAGCCCATTCGTGGTGATCATGATGGCGATGTCGTTCATTGTGTTCAACCTGTGGTGGGTGGCGCTCTCCTACCTGGCCTTCCCGCGCATCCTCTTTGCCTGGGGCATGGATCGCATGGGACCCAAGTGGTTTGCCGACATTGACTATCGCTGGGCATCACCTGTCAAGAACCACATCCTATGCTTTATCCTGGGAGAGATCGGCATCGCCATCTACGCCTTCGTCATGGACCCGATGACCGGCCTCTCGGTGACCGGCATGGAGATCGTCTCGGTCTTTGGCATCACCGCCATCGCCGCCCTCATCTTCCCCTTCTCGAAGAAGGCCAAGAGCATTTGGGAATCTTCTCCCTACAAGAAGTGGAAGATTCTTGGCATCCCGGTCGTGACCATTGGCGCGGTCTTCAACCTGGTCTACTTGGGCATCCTCTTCTATTTCTTCTTCTTCATGAAGGAAATGGGAGAGCAGGAGCTGGTCAAAGGCTCGCTCATCCTGTACGCGATCATCTGGGGTCTGGGTATTGCCTGGTATTTCTTCTGGAAAGCGCGCAACAAACAAGTTGGCGTGGATGTCAACATGACCTTCGGCGAGTTGCCGCCTGACTAGTAACCAGTAATCAGCGAACAGTAATCAGTAGTCAGTGGTCAGTGAACAGTTATCAGTGAACAGTGAACAGTGAACGGTAATCAGTGGTCGGTACAGGCGACTGGCCACTGATTACTAATCACTTGATTGAGGAGACTTTAATGGCTAAACCGATCCGCATTTTTTTCGTGACCGATATTCACGGCTCGAACACATGTTATCGGAAGTTTCTAAATGCTTTGAAAGTTTATAACGTGGATGTGGGTATCCTGCTTGGCGATCTCACCGGAAAAGTACTGGTGCCTCTGGTCGAGATACCTGGCGGTGGCTGGGAGACCACGTTGATGGGCAGCCACACCGAGTGCGCCACGCAGGAAGAACTGGACAAGCTCAAGAAGACCATCGAGATGATGGGCTACTATTGGGTACACCAGACCTGCGATGAGTTCAAAGAGTACAAGAGCGACCCCAAGAAGGTGGACGCTTTGTTCAAGCAGTTGATGCTTAAACGCCTGAAGGAGTGGATCGCCCTGGCTGACGAACGCCTGGCAGGCACCAGCTACAAGGTCTACATGGCGCCCGGCAACGATGACCACTTCGAAGTGGATCAGGTCATCGAGGACTCGGCAGCCATCGTCAATTGCAATAACAAGAATGTCCCCGTCGGCGACCACGAGATGGTCACTTTCTGCTGGGCAAACCCAACCCCCTGGAATACCCCGCGCGAGAAGAAGGACGAAGAGTTGGAGCCGATGCTGGAGGAGTTGATCGCCAAGGTGAAGGACAAATCGAACGCGATCTTCAACTTCCATGCGCCGCCCTACGGCTACGCCCTGGACCTGGCGCCTAAACTGGATGAGAACCTGGTTCAGGCTGCTGACGAGAAGATCCACGTTGGCAGCAGGGCAGTCGCCAGGATGATCGAAAAATACCAGCCGCTCATCGGCCTGCACGGTCACATTCACGAATCGCGCGGCGCGCAGAAGGCCAAGCGGACGCTGCTGATCAATCCCGGCAGCGAGTATTCCGAAGGCATCTTGAAAGGCGCGGTCGTCGTGCTGGAAAAAGGCAAGGTGAAGGATTACATCTTCACGTCTGGATAACAGCAGAGGTTGTCTATAGAGTCATGCTGAGCGCAGCGAAGCATTTCCAAGAGAATGGGGAGACCCTTCGCTCCGCTCAGGGTGACAGATACTTGTTGAAAGGTTGATTATGGAGTTGAAATTCCGTCTTCCCAAAGACATCCCGCTCGAAGAATACCCAAAGCCGGAGGCATATCTTGAAGAAGCGCGCCACCTAACGGACGAGGCACAAAAACAAGGTATGGTCCTGCGCGTGATGGGACCGATTGCCTTGCACTATTACTTTCCTGACCATGTGGACTTATATCGGCGCATAGAACGCCTCGGAGAGCGTGTCTTCACGGATATTGACTACGCCGGATATGGCAAGCATCGCAGCAAGCTTGTGCCATTCTTTGAATCCCATGGCTACGAATTGGAAAAGCGCGCAGCCATGCTCAGCGGTGGGACGCGGCTCATCTTCTTCAGCGCGCGCATCCCGATGATTGACGTCTTCTTCGACAAGCTGGATTACAACCACCCGATTGACTATCGCGGCCGGCTGGAAATCCACCCGCACTGTGTCTCTCTGACCGACCTGCTGCTACAGAAGCTGCAGATCGTCCAGATCAACGACAAGGATCTGAAGGATGCCATGTTGCTCTTATTGGCGGCACCGGTCGGCGAGGATGACCACAAAGGGATCAATGTCAAGTACCTGGGCAAGCTGTTCAGCGACGATTGGGGCTTTTATTACACTGCCACGACCAATCTGGCCCGAATCAAAGAATCCATGGCAGGAGTCAAAGCCTTGACCGACGACCAGCGCGCCACCATTGGCGGGAAGGTGGATACCCTGCGACAGTATATCGAGTCCGTGCCTAAATCAGGCAAGTGGAAAGGCCGCGCCAAAACCGGAACGAGCAAGACCTGGTACAAAGAGGTTTCGGATTGGTAAGTGGGTCGGATTGTCAACACCGCACCTGCGGTTCGGTGCAGGTGTCCGACCTACACTACAAGGAATGGAATCTATGCCACAATCAATTAACGACGCCATCTCCTATTCGCAGCGCTGGCTTGAAATCATCCAGAAGAATAAAGTTTCCGAAGTCGAAGGCAAGCAGATCATCGACGAATCGAAAGAGAACTTCGCTGAGCATTTCAACAGAGGCTGGCTGGATTACCGCAAATCCGTGACCGAGGCCGGAGACTGGGCTGCAGTTGAATGGACCGGCTCAGGCGCGGTGTTCCGCGACGTGCTCGGACGCGAGTACATTGACTGCCTGGGCGGTTACGGCATGATGAACCACGGTTGGAGCCACCCGGAGGTGGTCGCCGCGGTACGGGCGCAGCTTGGTCGCACACCCATGCCCAGCCAGGAATTAATCGACCCGCTGCGCGGCGTGCTGGCGAAGCTGATGGCGCAGATCACGCCAGGCGATATCAAATACAGTTTCTTCGCGGCCAGCGGCACCGAGTCCATCGAGGGCGCGATCAAGCTCGCCAAGATGTATACACAAAAGCCGGGCTTCATTGTTGCCACCAAGGCTTTCCATGGCAAGACGATGGGTTCGCTCTCGATGTTGGGCAAGTCGGATTATCGCGTCCCGGCAGGGGTACTCTACGGGGGGCCGGTTTACCATGTCCCCTTTGGCGATGCAGATGCCGTGGAACGGCAGTTGGATATTTGCCAGAAGGTTGGCATTGGCATCGCGGCTTGCCTGTTCGAGCCAATCCAGGGCGAGGCTGGCGCGAGCGTCCCGCCGGATGATTTCTGGCCGCGCGTGCGCGCGGCGACCAAGCATTACGGCGTGCTGCTCATCGCCGACGAAGTGCAAACAGGATTGGGGCGTACCGGCAAGCTATGGGGCGTGGATCATTGGAACGTGGTGCCGGATATTTTGGCGGTTGCCAAATCCCTGGGTGGTGGTGTGATGCCGGTCAGCGCTTTCTGCTCGACCGAGGAGATCTGGCAGTGCATGATGTACCCGAACCCGTTCATCCATACAACTACAACAGGCGGCGGCGCGCTGGCTTGCTCCGCAGCCATCGCCTCCATCCACGTCATGCTGCGTGACCGCTTGTGGGAGCAGGCTGCAGCCAAGGGCGCGTACCTGATCCCCAAGCTGGAGGAACTGGCGGCGGAATTCCCGCAAATCTACAAAGGTATTACCGGACGCGGCTTGCTCATCGGCCAGCACTTCCACACGCCGGAGACCGGCTACAAAGTGGCGTCAGGACTGTTCAAGCGCGGCGTGCTGGTGGCAGGCACGCTGACCAGCGCGCAGACCATCCGCATCGAACCACCTTTAGTTATCACCCAGGCGCAGATTGACGAGGTGCTTAACCGGCTGCAGGATACGGTGGCCGAGGTGAGTAAAACACTGTAACCTTCCGTGAAAGGAGAAACCATAATGAAAGTCTTACTTGTTGGCACCGGTGGCGTCGGCGAAGCAATTGCTGCCATCGCCAAAGACCGTCCCTGGGTAGAGCAGGTCGTGCTCACCGACTACAATCGCGAGCGCATCAAAGAAGTCCAAGCCAAGCTGGGCGATAAGAAACGCTTTCCCATCGAGTGGATTGACGCCAGCAAGCGTGAACTGATCGAGGAACTGGCAAAGAAATACAAAGTGGATTTGATCATGAACGCCTGCGACCCATCCTTCAACGAACCGATCTTCGACGCGGCGTTCAACGTGGGTTGCACTTATATGGATATGGCGATGACGCTCTCCTCGCCGCATCCCAAGAAACCCTTTGAGAAGTGTGGCGTCAAGTTGGGCGATTACCAATTCGAGCGCGCCAAGGAATGGGAGAAGAAGGGCATCCTCTGTATCGTCGGCCTTGGCGTCGAGCCAGGGATGGCGGACGTTTTTGCCCGCTACGCGCAGGATTATCTTTTCGATGAGATCGAGGAGATTGGCATCCGCGACGGGGCAAATATTGTGGTCAAGGGCTATGATTTTGCACCCAATTTTTCCATCTGGACAACCATCGAGGAATGCCTGAATCCGCCTGTGATCTGGGAGAAAGACAAGGGTTGGTTCACGACACAGCCATTCTCCGAGCCGGAGACCTTCGAATTCCCGGAGGGCATCGGCAAGGTGGAGGTGGTCAACGTGGAGCACGAGGAAGTGCTGCTCATCCCGCGCTGGGTCAAGTGCAAGCGCGTTACCTTCAAGTACGGCCTGGGCGACCAGTTCATCGGCGTGTTGAAGACCCTGCACATGCTCGGCCTGGACAATAAAGAGCCGATCAAGGTCAAGGATGTGGAAGTAGCCCCACGGGATGTGGTGGCGGCATGCCTGCCCGACCCGGCCCATCTCGGCGACCGCATGGAAGGAAAGACCTGCGCCGGAACGTGGGTAAAAGGCAAGAAAGGTGGCAAACCGCGTCAGGTATATCTGTATCAGGTGGCCGATAACGAAGAGTGCATGAAGAAATGGGGTTGTCAGTCGGTGGTCGCCCAGACTGCTTTCAACGCAGTCGTTGGCTGGGATCTGCTGGAGCATGGCGTCTGGAAGGGCGCCGGCGTGCTGGGACCAGAAGCCTTCGATCCTGTCCCATTCATGGAGAAGATGGCCCATTACGGATTTCCGTATGAGATAAAAGAGATGTAAGGAGGCTTGCAATGTCTGAAAAACTTGCATTGACCCAGGCGGAGAAGGGCAAGCTCAAGCGCGAGTTGACCTTGCTACCGCTTTTTGGCTTGATCTATTTCACGGTCTGCGGCGGATCGTTTGGCGCGGAGCCGATGGTCGGCTGGTCTGGCCCGGGATTGGCGCTCCTGCTGTTCATCTTGACTCCACTCTTTTTCAGCATTCCCAACATGCTGATGGTGCGCGAAATGCAATCCATGATGCCGGTTGAGGGTGGTTATTATCACTGGTTGAAGAAGGCTTTCGGACCTTTCACAGGTTTCATGGGCGGCTGGATGAACTGGGTTGTCTCGTGGGTGGACGTTTCCATTTACCCTGTCCTGGCAGCCTACTACCTCGGCTATTTCATCCCCGCCCTGCGCAACGGCGCGACGATCGGCGGGGTGTTCGTTTCGAGTACCTGGTTATCCTTCATCGTCGCTGCCCTGCTCATTTGGCTGGTCAGCTCCCTGAACGTTCGCGGGGCGCGGCTCTCCGGTTTAACCACCGACTGGTTGGGGATCGTGATGATGGTGCCGTTGATTGCCATGTCGGTCATCGGCATCGCGGCCTGGATCAAGAGCGGGCAGACCATCCACATCCCATTCCTACCGGGTGGCGAGGAAGTGAACTTTGGCTCGTTGATGGGCGCATTGAGCACCGGCATTTTCGTAGCCATGTGGAACTTTATGGGCTGGGAACTGCCCACCGCTGCCGGCGACGAGATCGTCAATCCGAAGAAGACGTATCCTGCTGCGATGGCGCTGGTCCTCGTGGCGGCGATTGCCACCTATAGCATCCCTACCATCGCCGGTCTCTATGGAGGTGCGGGCGAGGACGGTAAATACCAGTTATGGGGCATCGAAGAATATGACAGCGGCGCGGGAATTGGTCCGGTGCTGGACGATTACGGGGTACCTCCTGAACAGGTGGCATCCTGGGGTGTGGACACCAGCAGCTCCGTTGGTTGGGAATTTCCCGATATTGCTCATGCTGTATCCGACAAACTCACCGGCCAGACGAACGGCCTGCTGGCAAGGGTGATGGGTGGGCTGGTCACTTTTGCGGCTGTGTTGAGCATGATCGGCTTGTTCATCGGCAACGGTTTGGGGGGGACGCGCATCCCCTTCGCCATGGCTGAGGATGGCATGATGCCAAAATGGATGGTCAAGGTGCATCCGAAGTACGGCACGCCGTGGGTGGCTATCCTGGTCTGTGCGGTGATCTACACCATCTTTTCGCTATCAGCCTTCGCAGCCTTGGTGGTGATTGATGTATTCCTCAACATGATCGTGTTGATGGTCGAATTCTTTGCCCTTTGGAAACTGCGTTTCGCTGATCCAGATCGGCCGCGCCAGAAAGTCCCCGGTGGCTGGTTTGGGCTGACGCTGGTCACACTCTTGCCAGCGCTTGTAATCATTCTGGCAATCTACAGCCAGTTTGTCGAGGAAGGCTTCAACTCGATCGGCTGGGCGCTGATTGCAATGGCTATCGGGGCGGTGTTGTACTTCCCGGTGCGCAATTACTTCAAACCTGGCGTCCCGGATGTCGACCCGTTCCGCTCTTCGGAGGAGGCATGATACTCAACCTGGAAGGAGGTGAAATCCGGAAGTTTCTTAGGTAGCACGTTTTTTATCTGTCAATTAGATTATTCACGCTAAAGGAGGAACGTATGTTTCGTAAAAGTCTTTTTGTTCTCGCCATGAGCGCGATCCTGGCATTCACTGCCGCGTGCGGTGGGGGGGCAGGCGGCACCGGTAAGGGGCCGATCCAAAGCCTCGGCGCGGGCGAAGGCAAGGTGTCCATCGTCGCCTGGCCAGGCTACATCGAGCGCGGCGCGACCGACCCGAATTATGACTGGGTGACGCAGTTCGAGAAGGATACCGGCTGCCTGGTCGAAGTCAAGGACGCGGCCACGTCCGACGAGATGGTCGCCCTGATGAATGAGGGCGGTTTCGACCTGGTGACAGCTTCCGGCGATGCCAGCAATCGCCTCATCTCTGGCGGCACTGTGCAGGAGGTCAACATCAAGCTGATCCCCTCCTGGAACACCGTTGACCCACGTCTGCAAAATGCTCCCTGGCACACGGTCAACGGCAAGCATTACGGCACCCCTTATCAGTGGGGTCCGAATGTGCTGATGTATAACACCGAAGTCTTCGGCAGCCAGGCTCCGACCAGTTGGGATGTTGTCTTCAACGAAATGACTCTACCGGATTGGAAATCCAACAAAGGACGCGTTCAGGCTTACGATGGTCCGATCTATATCGCCGACGCTGCCCTCTACCTGAAGTACCACAACCCTGAGTTGGGCATCAGTGATCCCTATGAGTTGACGCGCGCCCAGTTCGATGCCGCGGTGACGCTCCTACGGCAGCAACGCACCCTGATCGGGCGATACTGGCACGACGCCTACATCCAGATCGACGACTTCAAGAACGAGGGCGTGGTGGCTTCCAGCAGTTGGCCGTTCCAAGTCAACTTGCTCGCCTTCGAGGGGCAACCGGTCGCAAGTACCATCCCTGTGGAAGGCGCCACCGGCTGGGCGGATACGACGATGATGCACGTGAACGCGCCGCACCCCAACTGCGCCTACTTGTGGATGGAGCACTCGCTCAACGTCAAACTGCAGGGCGACCTGGCGGCCTGGTTTGGTTCTCTGCCGGTCGTTCCCGCAGCCTGCCAAGGCAATGCCTTGCTCACCGATACCGGCTGCGAGGTCAACGGGTATAATTATTTCGACCAGATCGCCTTCTGGAAAACGCCCGTAGCCGATTGCGGCAATGGCGCGAAGAATTGTGTCCCGTACGATGAGTGGACATCTTCCTATATCGCCATCATGAGCGGACAGTAACCTCATGCTGTAAAATTGTTGTAGGATTTGGAGGGGCTGCCAGCGTTTTCGGACAGCCCCTCATTATAAAACCGGACGACGAGGTGCTTTCTCTGTGAACAATTCGGTAGTTGCAGTACGATTTATAGATGTCGAGCGTCACTTCGATGAGGTCGCCGCCGTGAACGGCATCAGCCTGGAGATCTACGAGGGCGAATTCTTCACCTTACTCGGCCCTTCCGGTTCCGGCAAGACGACCTGCCTACGCATGATCGCCGGGTTCGACCATCCCACCGCGGGGAGGATCGAATTGTACGGGCGGGATGTAACTGGTCTGCCGCCGTACGAGCGCGATGTCCATACTGTTTTCCAGGATTACGCCCTCTTTCCGCACATGACGGTGGGTGAGAATGTCGGCTACAGCCTGATGATCAAGAAAAAGCCGAAGCCAGAAATCCAAAAGCGCGTGGAAGAAATGCTGGAACTGGTGCGCTTGCCGGGATTGGCGAAACGGAAACCCACCCAATTATCCGGCGGGCAGCGTCAGCGGGTTGCTTTAGCGCGTTCCCTGATTGACCAGCCAAAAGTGCTGCTGTTGGACGAACCGCTGGGCGCGTTGGATCTCAAGCTGCGCCAGCAGATGCAAATAGAACTTAAGAATATCCAGAAGCAAGTGGGCATTACATTCGTTTACGTGACCCATGACCAGGAAGAGGCTCTGACGATGAGCGACCGTCTGGCTGTTTTCAACCAGGGTCGCGTGGAACAGGTGGGCGCGCCGACGGAGATATACGAGAATCCTGCCACGGTCTTTGCTGCGAATTTCGTCGGCGTCTCCAACGTCATCCGCGACGGATTGGCGCAGGCGCTCACCGGCAGCTCACAGTCGTTTACAGTTCGCCCCGAGAAGATCGCGCTGCGCCAGCCGGATGCGAAAACGAGCCCTTCAGAATGTTTCGCCGACGGCGTGATCCGTGAGCAGGTGTATTTGGGCATGTACAGCCGTTATATCGTTGCCCTCGACTTGGGCGGCGATTTGATGGCTGTGGAGCAGAACCTGGGGGTCTTCTCGCCAGAGATGCAAGCGGAATGCGGCAAACGCGTGCGCGCGGTTTGGGACAAGGCACATATCCACATGCTGGAAGCGGGCGGCTAGGGCATGGCTCTCTCGTCCTCGACCTTCGACCATGCAAATGCCCGAAAAGCCTCCATAGGCAGGCGATTCTCGCGTTACTTCCATCGCCACCCGCGGCTTTCCATACTCCTATTGTTGGCGCTACCGCTGCTCTGGTTGGGAGCCGTTTATTTTGGCTCACTCGGCGCGCTCGTTCTGCAAAGTTTTTTCCATTATGATAGTTACAGCGGGCATGTTCTCCCTCAATTGACAGGCGAGAATTATCTTGAGCTGCTTTCGCCGAGTAATCTGAGTATCGTCTTACGCACCACCAGCATGGCAGTAGCCGTTACGCTGGCTTCGGCTTTGCTGGCCTTTCCATTGGCATACTACAGTGTGCGTTATGCCAAGGGAAGAACGAAAGCCTTGTTGTATTTAGCTGTCATCCTGCCCCTATGGTCCAGTTATATCGTGCGCGTTTATTCATGGAAACTGATCCTGGCGAGAGAGGGCATCATTTCGTGGTTCCTGGCTCAACTGGGAATGACGCAATTATTGGAGAATGTGCTGAAATTGCCAGGCATCGGCGGGGCGTCACTTTCCATGTCCATGCTGGGGATGTGGATGGTTTTCGTCTACATTTGGCTGCCTTATATGATCCTGCCCATCCATGCCGCGCTGGAACGTGTACCGAAAACGCTGTTGGAGGCCTCCGGCGACCTGGGGGCGCGTCCCGGGCAGACATTCTGGAAGGTTACGTTGCCGCTGGCGCTGCCGGGCGTGGTTGCCGGCTCCATCTTCACCTTCTCTCTCACCTTGGGTGATTTCATCATTCCCGGCACGATCGGTAATTCCAGCCTCTTCATCGGACAGGCCGTGCTGCGCCACCAGGGCACGGCTGGCAATATTCCCCTGGCTGCCGCGCTGACCGTGGTGCCGATGGCCGTCATGGCCGTGTACCTTGTCATCGCCCGTAGATTGGGAGCGTTCGATGCGCTCTAGATTTCGTCCCCCCTTCGGTCTGACGCTGGCCGCAGTGGCCGCTGTGCTCTTTTTGCACATCCCGTTGCTGCTGATCGGTTTATATGCCTTTACTACGGAAGAAACCGCCTACACCTTTCCTCCACCTGGCTTGACGACGCGCTGGTTCTTGGAAGCCTTTCAACGCGCCGACCTGTGGAGCGCATTGACCCTTTCGCTCAAGGTGGCGACGATTACGACCCTGATTTCCCTGGCATTGGGAGTGCTGGCTGCTTTTGCCGTCCATCATGGAAAATTCATCGGCAAGGAAGCCATCACCTTTCTGGTCATCCTGCCCATCGCCCTGCCTGGCATCGTGACCGGCATCGCGCTGCGTTCCGCGCTCAAGATGATGTCGTTGGAATTCAGTTTCTGGACGATCGTTCTCGGCCACGTGACCTTTTGCATCGTCACCATCTACAACAATGTCATCGCTCGCTTGCGCCGCACTGGATTTTCCATCGTCGAGGCTTCGATGGATTTGGGCGCAGATACCTTCCAGACCTTCCGCTATGTGATCCTGCCAACGATTGCCAGTGCGCTGCTGGCGGGTGGGATGCTGGCTTTTTCTCTTTCCTTTGATGAAGTCATCGTTACCACCTTCACCGCCGGTCAACAGGCCACACTGCCGATTTGGATCCTTGCCCAACTCAGCCGCCCGCGTGACAGACCGGTGACAAATGTCGTCGCTTTTTTTGTCATCATTATTACCACCCTGCCCATTCTCCTGGCATATCGCCTGACGCGGCAGGACGAAGAAGTTCAGTAAAAGGAGGCTGCCATGCCGTACGGTTATAACGGGAAAATCCTACATGTTGATTTGACTCACGGCAAACTTGAAGTCGAAACTCCGCCCGAGGCGTTTTACCGCAAATACCTGGGTGGCTCCGCAATGGGCTTGTACTATATCCTGCGTGAGATGCCCAAAGGCGTGGATGCGCTCGGACCTGATAATGTGATGACGATCATGGACGGCGTGACCACCGGCGCGGCGATCTCAGGTCAGAGCCGCGTCAACGTCAACGCCAAGTCACCGGTTAGTGGGGCGATCGGCGATTCACAGGGTGGCGGCTTCTTCCCGGCAGAGCTGAAGTTCTCCGGCTTCGATGGCATCGTCATCAAGGGGAAATCGCCCAAGCCGGTTTACTTGTGGCTCAAGGATGGCAAAGCCGAGCTGCGCGACGCGGCTCATCTACAGGGAAAAATCACGGGCGAAGTGGAATCCATCCTGAAGAAAGAACTCAGCAACCCAAAGATCGAAGTACTGCAGCACGGCCCGGCTGCCGAGAAAGGCGTGTTATTCTCTTCTCTGGTCAGCATGTGCAATCGCAACAACGGACGTACCGGCATGGGGCTGGTGATGGCGAGCAAGAACCTCAAGGCAGTCGCGGTACGCGGAACGAAGAAGCCTGCCCTGGCCGATGCCAAAGCCCTGACAGCCCTCAATCGTACCGGCCCGGTTTTAATCAAGGCAAACGCCGATATGGATGGGCTGGGCAAGTACGGCACAGCCAGCGTGGTGGTTCCGCAACATGCCTTCGGCTCGCTGCCCACCCGCAACTATAACGAAGGCCAATTCGAAAAGGCCGAAGCCCTCGGAGGCGAGACGCTCTACAATACCCTCCTGCGCGGCGCGGCAGAAGGCAAACAGGACAGCAAGGGACGCGATACCTGTTATGCCTGCATTGTACGCTGCAAGCGCGTCGCGGAGATCAACGACGACCCATACATGGTCGATCCGCTCTACGGAGGCCCTGAGTACGAGACGCTGGCGACGATGGGTTCGTATTGCGGCGTCAGCGACCTGGCAGCGGTCTGCAAGGCGAACGAGATCTGCAACCAATATGGCGTGGACACCATCTCCTGCGGCGCAACGATTGCCTTTGCCATGGAGTGCTTCGAGAAGGGCATCATCACGAAAAAGCAGACCGGCGGATTGGAGCTCAAATTCGGCAACGCGGAGGCCTTGCTGGAGACGCTCAAGCAAATTGTCACGAACAGCGGCCCATTGGGCAAGGTGCTCTCCCAAGGTTCGGCGCGGGCTGCCAAAGTCTGGGGCAAGGGCGCGGATGAATGCCTGGTCACGGTCAAAAACCACGAAGCCCCGGCGCACATGCCGCAGGCCAAACGTTCGCTGGCGCTCATTTACGCCGTCAATCCCTTCGGCGCGGACCACCAATCCAGCGAGCATGATTGGATGTATGAGGAAGGCATCGCATCGGACCTTTACATGCAGCACCTCGCTCCGATGGGTCTCACTGAGAAACAGAAGCCGATGAGCCTAGGCGCGGAGAAGGTGCGTTTTGCTTATTTGACCGAGTGCTTCTACAGCATGATGGACTCGCTCGAACTGTGCCAGTTCGTCTGGGGGCCGGCTTGGTGCCTCTACGGCCCGGCGGAGACGGTGGAACTGGTGCGCGCCGTTACCGGTTGGGACTTCAGCGTGGATGAGCTGGTGACCGTCGGGGCGCGCCGCCTGAACCTGATGCGCACGTTCAACGCCCGCGAAGGCTTCTCACGCAAGGAGGACAAGCTGCCCAAGAAGTTCTTCAAAGCGCTGGCTGGTACAGGTCCTTCGGCCGGCATCGCCCTCGACCCCAAAGAGGTCGAAACCGCTCTCGACCAGTATTACAAGCTGGCCGGCTGGACGAACGACGGTCTCCCGACCGCCGCGACGCTCAAGAAGCTCGATATCGGCTGGGCGGAAAAATACCTGCCATAGGTTTTATGCTATACTCTGGCGCATCGAAAGGAGATGCAATGCTCGATATTGTCGAACGTGAAAGAATTATCCGCTTGCATATCACTCATTTGCCGGAGAGGGTATATCTGGCAACCTCGGATGACATCCAAGGCCTGGTTGCTCAAGGGCGCACCGTGGCTGAAACGGTCGAAATTGCCCGCGATGTTGCCCGGAAGCTGATCGAAGCCCAAAAAGTACTTCCCCTTCCGTTGGTCAGCGAAAGTTTTGACTTGCCTATTGTTGTAGCCGGTTAGATACCGTGGGACGCTTATCGGGCTTTAGATACCGACAGATTATCAAGAAACTCAAAGCTTTTGGCTTTGAGTTTCTTCGCCTACAAGACCACAAAGTATTCATGAAAGGGTTTCTCCCTCCTTCGCGGATGAATAAGGAGTCCGAAGTCTCCAGACTTCGGAGGACGCACGCCAACGTCTGGAGACGTTGGACTCCACGAACGTTTATTTTCATATCAGTCATACAGATATCTGACTGAAGGATAAATCAACAATGAAAACTATCACTCAAGAGGAAATAGAAGACATAGCCAGGAAATATCCGCAGAAAGAATCGGCTGTTTTGCCAATTTTGCAGTTGATCCAGGCGGAAAATGGGGGATACTTGAGCACGGAGGCATTGGAGATGGCCTCCAAGGCGATGAACCTCAGCCTGAACCGCGTTTATGGCATCGCCACTTACTATACAATGTTGAATACCAAACCGGTGGGGAAATATCACCTGCAAGTGGACACCTGCGTCCCCGGCTTTTTGCACGGGGCGGACGCGATCGTGGCACATCTCGGCCGAAGGCTCGGTATTGCCGTTGGCGAGACGACACTGGACGGGATGTTCACGCTGTCCACTGTGCAGGACCTGGCTTCCTGCGCGACCGGGCCGGTCATCCAGGTGAATGACCGCTACTTCGAGAACATGACCATCGAGAAAACGGACCAGCTCATTGCCGCCTTGAAAAAGGGGGAATGGCCTGAGAATGATCCCGCGATGACCGTCCACTCGGAATGCGGCATCCTGTTGAACGACCGGACACAATCCGATTGCCGCACATTGTCGTTCTATAAAAAGAGCGGTGGATACCAGTCGCTGGCGAAGGCCAAATCCATGCAACCAAGTGAAGTGGTCGCTGAAGTAAAGGAGGCGCAAGTCCGCGGGCGCGGCGGCGCGGGCTTCCCAGCCGGGACGAAGTGGACCTTCCTGCCCAAGAACGACCCGCGGCCTGTGTATCTCATCTGCAACGCGGACGAGGGCGAGCCGGGCACGTTCAAAGATCGGCAGATCATGGAGTTCAACCCGCACCTGGTCATCGAGGGCATCGCCATCGCTGCGTATGCCATTGGTGCGAAGAAAGCCTTCATTTACCTGCGCGGAGAGTTCGCGTGGATCGCCGATATTCTCGAAACTGCTCTCCAGGAAGCCAAAGCGGATGGGCAGCTTGGTCATGTGGATATCGTGCTCCACCTGGGAGCGGGTTCGTATGTCTGCGGTGACGAAACCGCCCAGATCGAGTCGCTGGAGGGGAAGCGCGGCAACCCACGCTCCAAGCCGCCGTTCCCAGCCAGTTTCGGTTTGTATGGATGCCCAACCATCGTCAACAATGTCGAGACACTTGCCAGTGTGCCGTACATCATCCAACATGGCGCAGCGGCATTCAAGCAAATTGGCGTTCCCAACAATTATGGGCCAAAAATCTTTGGCGTCTCCGGGCATGTGAACAAGCCCGGCGTTTTCGAATATCCGCTTGGCGTTCCGCTAAAGACGGTTCTGGATGCGGCAGGCGGTGTGAAGGGAAAGTTAAAAGGCGTGATCGTGGGCGGGCTTTCTGTCCCGATCCTGACCGCCGCAGAAGCGGAAGGATTGCTTCTCGATTTTGACGCTTGCATAAAGGCTGGGACTTCGCTTGGCTCGGGAGGCATTATCGTGGTCAACGATACAGTCTCGATCCCGGAATTGGCCTTGCGAACGATCGAGTTCTATCATCATGAGTCGTGTGGTCAATGTGTGCCATGCCGTGAAGGGACGCACGTGATTACAAGCAAGTTGCATGGCCTGGTCGAAGGGAAGGGGAAAATGGAAGATATTGACCTGGTCATCCAGTTGTGCCGCACCATCCCTGGAACGACGATTTGCCCCACCGGCGAAGCCTTTTCATTGCCGCTATTGGCGATGGTGACGAAGTACAGGCCGGAATTTGAGGCGTTGATTCGATAAAGGATAACCACGATGAGTAAAACAATTTTCATTGACGGAAAGCCAGTCGCGTGTGAAGATGGAAAGACTGTGCTTCAAGCGGCGCGTGAGAATGGATTTTACATTCCCACCCTATGCTACCATCCACGGACAGGCCCGGCCAGCATGTGCCGCGTCTGCGTGGTGGAAGTGGAGGGGGCGCGCGCCTTGCAGACTTCCTGCTCGCTCATGCCAACGGACGGCATGAAGATCCAGACCGCAACCCCGCGTGTTCTGGATGCCCGCAAAGTAGTGGTCAACCTGTTGCTGGCGAATGGCAACCACGACTGCCTGGCATGCGAGGTCAATGGCACTTGTGAATTGCAGGATGCGGCTTACCATCTCGGCATCGAAGCCCCGGCGTTCCTTGTGCCAGAACGGGAGCCGCGCGATGAGTCGGCGGCATTCATTATTCGTGATCCAAACAAGTGCATCCAATGCGGACGCTGTATCGTGGGTTGCAACGAACAGGTGGTCAACGAAGTCCTTGATTTCGGCTACCGCGGGGCGCGCACGACGGTCATCTGCGATGCGGACTTGCCGATGGGAAAATCTACCTGCGTCCAATGCGGCGAATGTGTCCAGCTTTGCCCGGTGGGCGTCTTTGTCGAGAAGAAGGCGGTGGGAAAAGCCCGCCGCTGGGAGACGCGCATCGTACGGACGACCTGTCCTTATTGTGGGGTCGGCTGCCAGCTCGAGTTGCACGTCAAGGGCGAGCAGATCGTGCGCGTCACCGGGGTGGAAGGCGCGCAACCCAACCAAGGAAACTTGTGCGTCAAGGGCCGCTACGGATACGATTTCATTTACTCAAAGGATCGACTCACCACGCCGCTCATCCGTGAGGGGGAGGGCTTCCGTGAGGCCAGTTGGGACGAAGCCCTCGGCCTGATCGCCGATAAATTCAAGCAGATCATGCGCGAGTCCGGACCGGACGCGATCGCCGGAGTCAGTTGCTCGCGCAGCATTAACGAAGACTCGTATTACATGCAAAGACTGATGCGGGAGGCGGTAGGCACGAACAACATCGATAACTGTGCGCGTGTCTGACACGCCCCCTCGGTTGCCGGTCTGGCAACTACTTTCGGCTCGGGCGCGATGACCAATTCGTTCGCGGAATTCGAAAACGCAAAGCTCTTCTTCGTCACCGGTTCGAACATGACCGAGGCGCATCCGGTGGCCTCGTACTTTCTCAAGCGGGCCTTGAAAAAAGGCGCCAAGCTGATTGTGGCGGACCCGCGCAAACACGCGCTGGCGCGCCGGGCGGATATCTTCGCCCAACTCAAGGTCGGCACGGATGTGGCCTTCCTCAACGGCATCATGAACGTGTTACTCACCGAAGACTTGTACGATAAAGAGTATGTCGCGGCGCATTGTGACAACTTCGAAGCTGTACGGTCGAAAGCGATGGAATATCCTCCAGAACGCGCCGCGCAGATATCGGGCGTTCCTTCCGAAACCATCCGTGAAATTGCTCATATGATGGCTTCGATCAAGCCGGCCATGTTGTGCTACACGCTCGGCCTCACCGAACATACTTGCGGTAAGAATAACGTCATGTCGGTGGCGAACCTGCAAATGCTGCTCGGTAATGTCGGCGTGGAACACGGCGGCGTCAACCCCCTGCGCGGACAGAACAACGTTCAAGGCGCGTGCGACATGGGCGCGTTGCCCGGGACGTACATTGGCTACCAGAGCGTCACCAACCCGGAAAGCAAGGCCAAGTTCGCCCAAGCCTGGGGTGCGACCAATCTTTCAGACAAGTATGGCTTGATGATCCCGCAAATGATGGAAGGACTGCCATCCAAGAAGGTCCGGGCATTCTTCGTCGTCGGCGAGAATCTCGCCAATTCCGAGCCGAACATTACCCACGTGGAGCACCAACTTGCCTCGGCAGAGTTCCTGGTGGTTTGCGATATCTTCCATACCGAGACCACCCGTTTCGCTCACGTCATTCTCCCCTCGGCGTCGTGGGGTGAGAGCGAAGGGACCTATACCAACAGCGAACGGCGTGTCAATCGCGTGCGCAAGATCAAGGAAGCACCCGGCATCTCCAAACCCGCCTGGTGGATCGCCAAGGAGATCGCCAAACGGATGGGGCGCGCGTGGCCTTCCAACAGCGCCCAGGAAATCTGGGATAACGAGGTATCGATGATGGCCCCGGCGTATGGCGGCATCAAGTATGCGCGTCTCGAAGGCGACGGGTTGCAGTGGCCTTGCCCCGCTCTTGATCATCCCGGCACGAAGTTCCTGCACAAAGGCGGGAAGTTCGCCCGCGGCCAGGGTTTGTTCCAAAGCGTTGAGTGGACTCCCCCGGCGGAGGTCGAGGATGCCGAGTATCCGTTCATGCTCAGCACCGGACGGCGTCTGTATCACTATCACACGCGCACCCAGACCGGGCGCGCCGGCCTCGACCAGATGCTTTCGGAAGAGACTGCGGATATTTCCCCGGCGGATGCCGTCCGGCTCGCGATTGCCGAAAGCGAGTACATCCAGGTGAGTTCGCGACGCGGCTCCGTGAAGGTCAAAGCGCGCATCACCGAGGAGGTCCCACCTGGCCTGGTGTGGATGGCGTTCCACTTCCGCGAAGGCAATGCCAACTGGTTGACCAACAATGTGTTCGATCCCGATACCAAGACGGCTGAATACAAGGCTTGCGCGGTGAAGATCGAAAAGATCGCAGGATAATAAGAAGCCATGACCGACCAACTCTACACTGAAAACTTTCCTCACATGTCGCCCGTTTGGACGCGCATCTTCCCGATCCGGGCGGAGCGCGCCGAAGGTTGCTATATCTATACCGAGGACGGAAAGAAATATCTCGATTTCACCTGCGGGATTGGCGTAACCAACACCGGTCACTGCCACCCGAAGGTGGTCGCGGCCATCCGCGAGCAGGCCGGACTGTTCCTGCACGCACAGGCCAACATCGTCGTCCATAGACCGATGCTGGAGCTCATTGCCGAATTGCGCCAAGTAGTCAACCCGGCGATAGACGGCTTCTTCTTCAGCAATTCCGGGGCGGAAGCGTTGGAAGGCGCGGTCAAGCTAGCGCGCGCCGCCACGGGCAAGCCGAACATCATTGTCTTCTCGGGCAGCTTCCACGGTCGCACAGCGGGAACGATGGCGCTGACCACCTCCAAGACGATCTACCGCTCCGGTTACATGCCGCTGCCGGCTGGCGTTTTTGTCGCCCTATATCCCTACGCTTATAAACTTGGTATGAGCGAGGAGAAGACCAGCGAGTACTGCCTTGCCGCGTTGGAAGATTTACTGGCTTCGCAGACTTCACCTGCCGAAACTGCGGCCATTCTGATCGAACCGGAATTGGGTGAGGGCGGCTACGTGGTCCCGCCTGTTGCATTCATGAAAGGCTTACGCCAGCTCTGCGACAAGCACGGCATCCTGCTCATCTTCGATGAGGTGCAGTCGGGTTTTGGTCGCACCGGCAAATGGTTCGCCCAGGACCATTATGGCGTCGCGCCGGATATCATGACCGTGGCCAAGGGCATTGCCTCCGGTCTGCCTTTATCCGGCGTGTTCAGCCGCCTCGACCTGATGAAAAAATGGCAGATGGGTTCCCACGGCGGCACCTACGGAGGCAACGCTGTGGCCTGCGCCGCAGGCGTGGCAACCATCCGCGCGATACGCGAGGAGGGTATGGTTGGCAACGCCGCCCAGCGCGGCGTTCAACTGACCACTGGGTTGCGTAAGTTGCAGGAAGAGTATCCCGTCATCGGCGATGTGCGCGGGCTGGGGTTGATGATCGGCACCGAGTTTACGGTAAAAGGGAAACCGGCGGAGAAGCCGCTGATCAAGTCCATCGTCCATGCCTGCGAGGAACGCGGGCTGTTGCTGCTGACCTGCGGCACGTATGACCATGTGATCCGCTGGATCCCGCCGCTGATTGTGTCGGAAGGGCAGGTAAACGACGCGCTGAGCATCTTTGGGGAAGCATTGAAAGAGAATGTGAAATAGTCGAGCGTCTGAAACCCGAAATTTAGATATGGAGAATAACATGGAAGTCTGGCGCGTCAATGTATGCAATCAAACGCTTATCAGGCAGTCTATCCCTGAAACCCGGGATCATCTCGGTGGGCGTGGGCTTTCAGCGCGCATCTTACTTGACGAAGTGGAAGCAGCTTGTGACCCGCTCGGTGCAGGCAACAAGCTAATCTTCGCCCCCGGTTTGTTGGTGGGTCACATGCTCTCATCATGTGATCGCATCTCGGTTGGTGGCAAGTCCCCGCTGACCGGCGGCGTCAAGGAGGCCAATGCCGGCGGGACGACCGGCTTGCAAATGACCCTACTGGGAATGAAAGCCTTGATTCTCGAAGGTGTACCTGATCAAGCTGGTTTGTGGATTTTACATCTCAGTTTACAGGGCGCACGCTTCGAGAGGGCTGATGATCTAGCCGGTTTGGGGGTCTATGAATCGGCCGCTCGCCTCCTCGAAAGGTACGGCGAGAAAGTGGCGATTGCCTTGATTGGCCCCGGCGGGGAAATGAAGATGAAGGCAGCAGGCATCCAGAACCTGGATAAGGACAAAATCCCGGCGCGCATCGCGGCGCGCGGCGGTCTGGGCGCGGTGATGGGCAGCAAGGGTCTCAAAGCCATCGTCTTCGACGCGGCTGGAGGCCTGAAAGCCCCCATCCTCCACCCTGAGGCGTATAAAGAAGCGCAGAAAGTCTACAATAAGGCTTTGATGGATCATCCGCAAACCCACGCCTACCGGGACTATGGTACCGCGGCAATGGTCCAGTTGTGCCAGCGCTTTGGTTCACTGCCCACCCGAAACTTCTCCGATGGTCTGTTCGAGAAAGCGGATGCGATCAGTGGTGAGGCGCTGCGTGACTTACTGCTCCAGCGCGGCAAGCCATCCAACCCGACCCACAACTGTATGGCTGGCTGCACCATTCGCTGCTCGAATGTTCTAGGCGGACCGGATGGAAAGATGATCGTCTCCCCGTTGGAATACGAGACCATTGGCCTGATGGGTTCGAACCTGGGCATTGCTTCTCTGGATGCCATTGGCCGCTTGAACTGGCAGGTCAATGACCTCGGGCTCGATTCCATCGAGATCGGCGCGGCTTTGGGCGTTGCTGCTGAGGCTGGCCAAATGGTGTGGGGTGACGGGGAACGAGCATTGGAACTGGTCGATGAAATCCGCCGCGCCACTGCGCTCGGCCAGGTGTTAGGGGACGGCGCGGTTGCCACCGGAAATCATTTCGGCGTCGAACGCGTGCCGGCGGTCAAAGGACAGGCGATGTCTGGCTATGACCCGCGTGCCATCAAAGGCACCGGAGTGACGTACGCCACTTCGCCGATGGGCGCGGATCACACTTGCGGCCTGACGATCCGTGACAAAATCGATCACATCAATCCGCAAGGCCAGGTGGAGCTCTCACGCACCAAACAGATCAACATGGCCGGTTACGACACGCTTGGAGTATGCATCTTCGCCGGCTTCGGCTTTGCCGTTGCACCGGCGGGTACGATTGCCCGCCTGCTCAATGCCCGCTATGGCTGGAATGTTCCCGACGATATCCTGCAAGTGTTGGGCAGAGAAACGCTGAAGTTGGAGCGCGAGTTCAACCGCCGCGCCGGTTTCACGGAGAAAGATGACCGCATTCCAGCCTGGATGACGCGTGAACCCATCCCCCCGACAAATGCAGTTTTCGATGTTGCAGAGGCGGATTTAGACGCCCTCTTCAACTATTGACCGTTTTAAAGTTGACAGGTTTAAACGTTAGCGTAAGTTTTGTGCAATCAGAGGCCGAATCGCGAAAAGCGGCCTAAAACTGAAAGATTTCTCGTACCTTACCAACTGAATCCGGAACCTGTATGCTCGTGATCATTTCCGATCGAGCGAGGAAT
>Ga0233425_10002575_pt1 | contig 35188 bp, 32 predicted proteins | sample Watercolumn_Towu_2_FD_181712 | JGI IMG/M metagenome (GOLD analysis project Ga0233425, IMG submission 181712) | Freshwater microbial communities from Lake Towuti, South Sulawesi, Indonesia - Watercolumn_Towuti2014_140_MG | ecosystem: Environmental > Aquatic > Freshwater > Lake | place...
GATACTCTTCCGGAGAGGTGTGACCTCTGATGAGATGAAGACATTCCTCTCGGAACTGGCTGAGTCAGACAGGATGTCAGGGCAGTACCAGAACATATCTTGCGGGATTGTGGAGGTGAGGTTTGCCGGGGATGGCAGCGCAGATGTTGCAGCAGTAATGAACGAAAATGTCGGCAGGATCAGGGAGGTGTACCACTCTGTATCGCGCTTCAAAAAGCTCGATATTGTAGGCCTTGAGGATGTTGTCGTCAGTTTTATATCGACCCTCAGGCAGGAGGCAAATATACTCAAGGTGATAAGTCCGGTCAAATCCTACAGCGAATACACCTACGCACATAATACAAATGTCGCGGTGCTCTCCATCTTTCAGGCTGAGGCACTCGGCATGGGCAATGACCTTCTGCATGACATAGGCATGGCAGGGCTTCTGCATGATATAGGGAAGATGTTCATCTCCAAAGAGGTGCTCGAAAAGCAGACCAAGCTTGACGAGAGAGAGTGGGCCGAGATGCAGAAGCACCCGGTATACGGCGCACTCTATCTTGCTAAACTGCCTGATATCCCGAAGCATGCGATGATAGCCGCATACGAGCACCATATGAAGTTCAACGGCAAGGGTTACCCGGAGGCCAGAAGAAAGAGCGGAAGACAGCATATCATCAGCCAGATAATCGCTGTTTCCGATTTTTTTGATGCATTAAGGACTGACAGGCCTTACCGCAAGTCCCTTGAAGTGCCTGTGATAGTATCTCTCATGAAGGAATCATCCGGAAAGGACTTCAATCCGCAGCTCGTTGAGAACTTCATAATGTCCCTGAAAAAAGTCACTGCTGTTGTCTGAGATCATCTGCCGGCATTCTCAATGCTCAGATTGTCATCAGTATTGTTGTCTGTATTGACTGCTTCATTGCCGTTCCTTATCAGTCCGCTGCCGGTCCTGTTATGGAACCTGTTGCCTGTTATTGTATTGTAACTTGCATGGTCGAGGTCGCTTATGCTGCTGCCGTAAGGATGTCCGCTGTCTGCACCGCAGTACAACCGCCTTCCGTTTCGCGAACCTATGAAGACAGCCGGATGGTCCCCGCTGCTTTCCCCATAAAAGAATTGATTTCCCGAGATGATGTTCCGTTCAGGCGGTGAATGTCTTATGGTGCCGCCTTCGCCGCAGTTCCTGTAGAGAAATATGCCGCCTTTGTTCAGTATATGAAAACTGTTTCCGATGATGGTATTGCCTGAAGATCCGTCCAGCGCGATAATCTCTCTGCCCGTATCTGCCATAAAAGTATTGCTCCTTAGCATGTTGCCGGAAGATTCCGCATCAAAGTATACTGCGACGCTGGAGGAGATCCCTTTAATCCTTGAATTTATCAGCGATGAATGAGTGACGCCAGGCGAAAAATAAAGTGGTATCCTGCCGGTGGCGGTGATCTCTGTATTATCGATAGTGATCCTTGTCGGGGCATTGGTCCTTGCTCTTTCAATATGCCCGGACTGTCTTGAGGAATCCCTCAGGTGAGCGCCCTGTCCGTTCTCTGCCATTCCCCGTATCCTGACAGAGCCTGTAATCCTGCAGTTCCTGATAGTTATATCTTCCGGACGGTCCCATCTCCACCCGCCTGTACTGCTGTCAGGGGACCTGCGGGACCGGACCTCTATCATGTCCCTGCCGTGGTTGGGTCTCCCCTCTCCTCCGTCGATCATTGCAGAATTGCAGTCAAGGGTAATGCCAGAAGCTGCCGTGCCTTCAAAGATCATCCTTTTTGTGACAACATTGCTGCCTTTTAGTGCCAGAGAGCAGTCGATCATAACAACTGGAGATGAGCTGTCTGCAGGTGACAGGACTTCAGCGACCTTCTCACTGCTGCATGAGGATGCCCCTGCAGACAGTCCATAAGCATTAAGTAATATTGCGAAGATAAGGGATGGCAACAACAGGTCCTGTTTCATATGTAATTATACCCTGCCGGCCATCTTAATCCCCTGTTGACATATTATGGCAGCCCTGGAGGCGAAAAAATATTGATTATGGACATGCTTTAAACTATAATGGAACCAGATTTCAGGGGAAACATGCAATAAAAGGAGGATGTTATGAAGAAAGTTACGACGATTATCCTGATTCTGGCCATGCTGACCGTTTCCGTGCCTGTATTTGCCGGCACAGAGAATGACGGGCCTATGGTTGGGGACACGCTTGCAGCTCGTCCGTTGGGCCTTGTATCAATAGGAGTAGGTGCTGCCCTGTGGGTCCTCTCTTTTCCGTTTGCGATCATGAGCGGCAATATCGAAAAGACAACAGAGACATTCATTGCAAATCCGGTGAAATACACTGTTGTCCGCCAGGTCGGAGATTTTGATTATGAGCTCACGAGCACACCTGCAGAAGAGGCAGGCAAGCAGTAAAAGTACTGACCAGAATAATTCCTGATCACTGCAGGCCCGGTCAGGGCCTGCAGCCTTAATACCCTTCCAGCCATGCAAGTTGACAGCCCCAAAAGAAAAATACTCCTTGCTGATGACAGTTCCGAGATGAGGGCTCTTGTCAGCCTTTACCTGAAAGATGTACAGTGCGGGCTTGTTGCTGTGTCAAATGGCATTGAAGCGGTATCTGCATTCAGGAAAAACCACGATATATGCATGGTCCTCATGGACATGGAGATGCCTGTTATGGACGGCTATACCGCAGCAAGGGCCATAAGGGCGCATACTGACGGCATGATCATAGTTGCAATGACTGCCCATGAAGGCGAGGATGCAATAAAGGCCTGCATGAAGGCCGGCTGCACCGCGTACCTGAAAAAACCGGTGGTCAGGGATGAACTGCTGAGGCTGGTTTCAGATGCACTTGGACTGGCCGTGACATCAGCTGATGACGAGGGGAAAATTTATGATGAGATGGTCTATATCGACCCGGACATAGCCCCGCTTGTTCCCGGCTATCTTCAGAACAGAAGGGTTGATTCTGAAAGGATAGGCTCTCTCCTTCTGCAGGGCGACCTGGAGACGATACGCATAATAGGCCACAGTATGTCAGGAAGCGCAGGCGGTTACGGTTTCCCGGAAATAGGAAGAATAGGCAGGAAGATAGAGCTTGCAGCCCTGGATAACAATACTGAGGCTATAGATAAACTTAACCGGCAGCTGTCAGACTATCTATGCAACCTCAGATACGGGCTGAGAGATACAGCCTGATATGTCCTGCTACAGCTGTCCGAAATCTTTTTCGTATCTTGCAGAAAACTCCGCAAAACTGTAACTGTGCTCCTGGGTGCCGTATTTCTCGACAGCATATGCTGCAGCAACTGCGCCTATTCTTGCAGATGCCTCTATGTCCCTGCCGATTGACAGGCCTTTAAGCAGCCCTGCCCTGTAGGCATCTCCTGCTCCTGTGGGGTCCATGATCGCAGAAACCTTTGCAGACGGCACTGATATGTCCTTCTCCCTTGTGCTGATCAGAGAACCTCTCTCTCCGAGAGTGGTTATTATCATTTCTGTCATGCCGAGAAGTTCGTTCTTTTCCAGTCCTGTGATGTCCATTATCACCTCAAGTTCATAATCGTTGGTGATAAGCATCATAGATCCGTTGATCCATTCCTTCATAAGGTCTCTGTTCCACAAAGTCAGGGACTGCCCGGGATCGCATATATAAGGAATGCCGAGCTTTCTGCATTTCGAGGCATAACCTGTCATGTCTTCGAGATTGCCTGGTGCTATGAGAACAATGGAACTGCCTGATGAAGCGTTGCCGAGATCGTAACCGGTCGGCCTCTTCATTGCTCCGGGATTGAAACCTGTGATCTGATTGTCCGACCTGTCAGTTGTTATGTATGCGCCTGCAGTGAACTCATCCTGCACTATCTCGATGCCGTCAGTCGGGATGCTGTTCCTGTTCATCCATTCGAAATAGGCTGCATAGTCCTTGCCTATGGTGGCGATGATGGTCGATCTCTCCCCGAGGAGGCTGAGAGAGTATGCAATGTTGCCTGCGGTCCCCCCGAATTTTTCCTGAAGGCCGTTCACATTGAAGCATACATTCAGCATATGTATCTTGTCCGGAAGTATATAGTCTTTGAAATATCCGGGGAAGTCCATGATCCTGTCATATGCCATTGAACCTGAAATATAGATATCCATTTATCTTCTCCTTGTATGACAACTGTGCTGATATTTAAGCAGAAATGATCTTCAAATGTCTCTTTCTGTCTGCCCTGCAGCATACGACCGGGATTATATGCCTTGCATTTTTTATTTTAATGATGTATTAATAACTGTGATTAACATATACCCTGCATCAGAATGAAAGAGATATGGCCAAGGACAGACTGAAAAAGGACCTAAACGAAGACGAGAAGCAGAACATGCCGCTCTATCCCATCGGCATAGTTGCAGAGCTGATAGGGACCACAGACCAGACCCTCAGACTTTATGAAAAGCATGGGCTCATAAAACCTGCGCGAAGGAATAAGAACAGGTTCTACTCTGAGAACGACATAAAATGGCTGAGATGCCTGAGAGACCTCATTCACAACAAAAAGATAAGCATTGAAGGCATAAAGAAGCTGCTTGATTATGCGCCCTGCTGGGAGATAACCAACTGCCCTGAAGAAAGAAGGGGCAAATGCTCCGCCTATATTGACAAGGCAAAACCCTGCTGGGAGCTGAACAGGATGATATGCAACACGGAGTCAGGAAGGATCTGCGAAGATTGTGTTGTGTACCTCTCGAAAAAAGGTCCAAAGAAGAAGTAGTTTACCTTTTTCCCCGCTGTCTGTTCTGTAAGCCATGGATGTGCGGTCTTTAGTCGAAATTGAACTGTGAAGGGTCTTTTATCTCCCATACCGATTTTGTGGATGAGTACTGCTTTGGCTGCGTCCCTTCCTTGAAATACTCTTTTATCCCCGAGTCGTCGCGTGACATAAGGCCTGTTTTGGGGTCAACGAAGAGACTGACAATGCCGTCGGGCTGGGCAAATCCCTCTGCCTCACCTTTTGCTGCGCTGCTCATGAACATTGTCCATATTGGTGCTGCAGCCTTGCCTCCTGTCTCCTGACCGCCGAGAGGTCTGGAATTATCAAAGCCGACCCAGACTGAAGCCACAAGGTTTGTTGTGTATCCCACGAACCAGGCGTCACGGGATTCATTCGTAGTGCCTGTCTTTGCTGCAACAGGTCTTCCGAGGGCCTTTGCCCTCCATCCTGTGCCGTGCTTCACGACATCCTCCATCATTGAGGTTATCAGGAAGGCTGTCTGTGGGCTTATGGCCTGCTCGGGAGAGGGTTCGTTGGTCTCAACAATTCTGCCCTTATTGTCAGTGATATATTTTATTGTTATCGGTTTTGATCTCATGCCGCCGCTTGCAAAGACATTATAGGTCATTGCCATCTCGAGCGGGGTTATGCTGAAAGAGCCGAGCGCAATACTGAGGTCTCTCGGCATCTCTCCTGTAAAGCCTACAGTTCTGGCAAAATTGATGAGAGCATCAAGGCCTATCGCTTCCGCAAGTTTTATGGTCACAATGTTCCTTGAATATGTCAGGGCTTCTCTCAGCCTTGTCGGGCCATAGTACTTGTGGTCATAATTGTCCGGTGTCCATTCGCCTTTGGGGCCGCCTGGATAGGTGACCGGCTCATCAACTATCGTGCTTGCGGGAGTAAACCCGTGGTCCATTGCAGCGGCATAGATTATCGGTTTGAACGATGAACCGGGCTGCCTTTTTGCCATTACGACGCGGTTATAGTCACTGCGCGAGAAGTCATATCCGCCCACCATCGCCCGGACAAAACCGGTGTACGGCTCGACCGCAACAAGCGCGCCTTCTACCTCGGGGTCCTGTTCAAGGCTGAGCTGAACATTGTCCTTCTGTATGCTCCTGATGCTCACCTTGACGATATTTCCGGGGCCCAGAATATTTGTAAGATTGAAGTCCTTTATCTGCTTTACTGTGCCGGATTTCGAGACAGTTTTTGATGCCCATATCGCCTCTTTGAGAGGAAGCCTGCCTATAAGGCCCCTGGTCTTTATTACTGCCTCATTAGGCGTGACCTTCAGTACAAGTCCGGAATATATGTCGCCGGGATTGTTCACAACAGCCGGTGATATTTCCCTCCCCTTAAGCTCTTTTTCTATATCGAGGTCTTTTTTTGTATCTGCAGGGCCTCTCCATCCCCTTCGTTTGTCAACCTCTCTAAGACCGTTCTGGACGGCATTAACTGCAGAGACCTGCATCGCCCTGTTCAGCGTTGTATAGACCTTGAGCCCTGTCTTGTATACGGCCTCTTCGCCGTACTTCTCCTCAATATATTTTCTTACATGCTCTATGAAGTAGCTGTTGGCTTCCACACCCTTCTTGAGGCTTGAAAGATAAAGGGGCTGGCTGTATGCGCTCTGCTTCTCATCCTTTGTTATGTAGCCTTCCTCCTCCATGCGGCTGAGAACTATGTTCTGTCTCTCCTTTGCCCTTGTGAGGTCATTGAAGGGGGAGTATGTTGTCGGCGCCTTCACAAGGCCTGCTATCATGGCGGCCTCGCCGAGAGTAAGGTTGCGGGCAGACTTGCCGAAGTAGGTGCGGGCAGCCATCTCGACCCCGTATGCGCCATGGCCGAAATAGACCCTGTTCAGATAGAGCTCCAGGATCTCCTCCTTTGTAAGGCTCTTCTCTATCTTGAATGCAAGCGCAGCCTCCATCAGTTTCCGCTTGATCGTCTTTTCCGGCGTCAGGAAGACCACCTTTGCAAGCTGCTGGGTGAGCGTGCTGCCGCCTTCCTTCAGGCTTACATGGATGATGTCCTTGAAGATGGCCCTTGCTATGGCTATGTAATCAATGCCCTTATGCCTGAAGAACCTCGAGTCCTCAACCGCGATAAGCGCATTGGTCATCTGTTTGGGAATGCTCTTGATCGGGAGAAAAATGCCTTTTTCTGCCTTCAGTTCACCTATCAGGACATCATCGTCTGCAAAGATCTTTGTGCCTCCGGATGCGCTGTATTTTTTCAGCTCATCGATCGAGGGCATGCCCTTTGCCAGCGCAACATATCCGCCTGCAAGCATGCCTATGAAGAGGGAGGAGAGGACCAGTATTATGACGAACCTGTTTTTCACAATAAGATTATAACCGACACCTTCTCAAAAAGTCCGTTAAGGCAGGAGACATTTATCTGAACGGTGCAGGCTATGAAAAGAGTTTTAGAGCAAAGTTGACGCCTCCGCCGACCATCATGGCGAAGATCGTTATCAGCAGGAACATAAAGAGAGAGGTCCTGGCGCCGCGCTCCTTTATTATCATAAAAAAGCTGGCAAGGCACGGGATGAAAAGGGTAAGCGTTATTATGCTCACGATCACCTGGTTCTCGTTCATGAGCCCCTGCTTTGAGAGTTCGAAGAGGCCGGCTGCCCCATAGTCCCTCCTGAGAAAGCCCATTATGAATGCTGCAGTCGCCTCCCTGGGCAGACCGAGAAAGCTAACCACGACCGGAGACATGGCGGATTCAAGCCATCGCAGCAGATTTGTCTTGTCCAGAACGAACAGGATCAGGGTCCCCAGCATAAACAGCGGAACCGCTTCTTTCAGATACCACTCGATCCTTCCGACGGTCTTCATTATTATATTCCCCATGCGGGGCATGCGCATCGGAGGGATCTCGAGGAAAAAATCCGCCTTGCTGCCCGGCAGGACCCTGGATGTAATAGTCCCTGCTATGAGCAGCACCATTATTATTGTTCCAATCCACCATGCAGCGACCCTTGGAGAATATGGGCCGAGCATGCCGAGTATTACGCCAAGCTGTGCAGAGCACGGTACTGCAAGTGCTATAAGAAATGTTGCGATCAAACGCTCTCTTTTGGTTTCGAGTATCCTTGTCGTCATTGTTGCCATCGTGCCGCAGCCGAGTCCGAGCACCATTGGCAGCACGGCCTTTCCGTTGAGGCCTATTCTTGAGAATGCGCTGTTTGTGAGCACTGCGATTCTCGGCAGATAACCGCTGTCTTCAAGGAAGCCGAACGCTATGAAGAAGGTGGCGGTTATGGGAAGTATTATGGCCACTGCATAGGTTATTGCCATTGTGAAGAGCCCGTACTGGCCGACGAAAAGGTCCCTGAAAAACTCGGACGGTATCAGTGCATTTACCGCTTTTGAGACCGCAGGATTAAGATACTCCTCGAAGATCACGCTCTGGAAGAAATCAACCAGTACGCCTGCGCCGAACTTGCCCACGAATTCATAGAAACAGAAGAGGGCAAAGAAGACAAATAAAAGACCCCAGAAGGGATGCATTGTCAACCTGCCTATCCACCTTGAGATATGGCCTGACTCCGGGGCAAGCTTCTCCTGGACTTCTCCGGTGATCTTCTCTGCCGCCTCAATGCGCTTCCCTGATATTATTGAAGAGAGCGGTTCCTTTGATGTTGCCTGCGCCCTGTCCCTGATCTCCTCTATTTTTGCGATCGTTGCCGGATCCATATGAGACATGCACCACTGCGACAGGCTCTTGTCTCCGGCAAGTATCATGAGGCTCAGGGCCCTTTTTGCTATATTGGCCTCCGGAAGAAGTGATGAAATGTCTGCGATATGTTCCTCCAGAAGCGGGCCGTAGCCGGTCCTTATGTTCGGCCTGGTTGAAGTAAGGAGCGAATCCCTGAGCTTTCCAATGCCTTTTCTCTGGGGAGCAACCGTGCCGACCACTCTTATGCCGAGGATCTCCCCGAGCTTGCGGTAGTCTATCTCCACTCCTCTGGCCTTTGCCTCGTCCTCCATGTTCAGCACGAGGATGCATGGAAGTTCCATCTCTGCAAGCTGTATCAGCAGCATCATTGCCCTTTTCAGGTTCTTGGAGTCTGCAACGAGCACTACGCTGTCAGACCGCTCGTGGAGAAGAATGTCCCTTGTGACCTGCTCGTCCTCGCTCATCGGGATGAACCCGTTCACTCCGGGAGAGTCGATCAGCAGGACCTTCTGTCCGTCTATCTCCATATTGCCCCGTGAGACCTCGACGGTCGTCCCCGGATAATTTGAGACCGTCACATATTTCCCGGTCAGCAGGCCGAATATGACGCTCTTGCCTACATTTGGATTGCCTGTAAGAATGACCCTGCTGTATGTCTTTTCGTCTTTTATTTTTTTCTGCATTTTCTGCATGATCCTCTTATTTCGAGAGTATGGTTCCTTCCCTCAAAGCTGTGGGAAGAGCATACCTTCTTCTGGATCTTCTCAAGGTCTTCTGAATAGAACTCGATGACGGTCCCGCAGTCAGTGCATATCATATGGTCGTGGTGCCTGTGTCCGAAGGTATGCTCATACACATTTCCTTTTTCAGACCTTGATATGCGTTCCACGAGCCCGCACTCGACGAGCAGATTGAGTGTCCTGTATACAGAGGCCCTTGATGCCTTGATCCCCTCAGCCTTTATCCTTATATACAGCTGCTCAGGTTCAAAATGGCCATGTATCGAGAATATCTCCCTCAATACCGCCATCCGCTCCTTTGTGAGCTTGAGCCCCTGTTTTGACAGGAAATCCTGGAAAATGAGATGCTCCATTGATAATTATAACTGAAATTGAGACTGAGTTTCAATTGAATCCGGAAGGCCCGCCTGCTTTGCATAAAATATTTCTGTTGTGCTATGTTTAATCCTCTTGAGAAGGCTGTTAGGGCCTTTGTTTGTCCATATACCAATTTTCTCTATCATCACGGAGGCATATCATGGTTAAGAAGATCGTTCTTGCATATTCAGGCGGGCTCGACACATCGGTGGTCATAGCCTGGCTTAAGGAGACCTATAACGCAGAGGTCATAGCATTCTGTGCAGACCTCGGCCAGAAGGAAGAACTGAAGAACATAAAGGCAAAGGCGATAAAAACCGGTGCATCAAAGGCATATGTTGAGGACCTGCGCGAGGAGTTCGTGAAGGACTATATCTTTCCAATGCTAAGGGGAAATGCGATATACGAAAGCTTCTACCTGCTCGGCACCTCAATAGCAAGGCCGCTCATTGCAAAGAAGCAGATAGAGATAGCCCTGAAGGAAAAGGCAGACGCAGTAGCTCACGGCGCCACTGGCAAGGGCAATGACCAGATAAGGTTCGAATTCACATATTATGCGCTCAAGCCTGATATCAAGGTGATAGCTCCCTGGAGGGAGTGGACCTTCAACTCCCGCGAGTCTCTCATTGACTATGCGTCAAGGCATGGCATACCTGTCACTGCAACGAAGGCCAAGCCGTACAGCACTGACAGGAACATCCTTCATATCAGCTACGAAGGCGGCATACTCGAAGACCCGTGGATGGAGTCTACAAAGGACATGTACACTCTCGCGGTCCCGGTCGAGAAGGCACCTTCCAGGCCTGAATATGTTGAAATTGATTTTGAGGAGGGAGACCCGGTCAGCGTGAACGGCAAAAGACTTTCACCTGCAAAACTGCTCGAAAAGCTGAACGAGATGGGCGGCAGGCACGGAGTCGGCAGGGTGGACCTCGTGGAGAACAGATATGTCGGCATCAAGTCGCGCGGCGTATATGAGACTCCTGGCGGCACGATGCTGCATATTGCAAGGAAGGCTGTCCAGTCGCTCACCCTCGACCGCGAGGTGATGCACCTGATGGATTCGCTCATGCCGCGGTATGCAGAGATGGTCTATTACGGCTACTGGTTTGCTCCCGAGAGGATAGCGCTTCAGGGCATGATAGACAATATACAGAAGGCCGTCACAGGCACGGCCCGGCTCAAGCTGTACAAGGGCAGCTGCATGGTCGCAGGAAGGAAGGCCCCGAGATCTTTATATAATGTAAAGCTCGCGACATTTGAGGCTGAGGATGTCTATAACCAGAAGGATGCTGAAGGATTCATAAAGCTCAATGCACTGAGGCTGAAGGCGAACAGGGCCCTCAGAGGCAGGTAAGTGCCTGATATAAGATACTGGATAGGCCTTTCCATGGTTCCTGATGTGGGGCCTGTCACTGCCAGACAGCTGATATCAGGGTTCGGCAGCCCGGATAAGGTGTTCAGCGCTGATCTCCACGATCTGCTCACAATGCCCGGCATGACAAAGGCAAGGGCCGGGAGCATAAGGAAGTTCTCTGGCTGGGATGAGGTCGAAAAGCAGGTCAGGACAATGGAGAAGAAGGGCATTTCAGCCCTCTGCTACGGTGATACGGGATACCCGGACATCCTCAGGGAGATACCTGACAGCCCTGTTGTCATATATATAAAAGGTGACTACAATTCTGATGACAGATATGCCATTGCGGTTGTAGGCTCAAGAAAATATTCCCCTTACGGCGAGACAGTTGCAACAAGGATATCATCAGAACTTGCTGCTTCAGGTTTCACTATCATCAGCGGGATGGCGAGGGGTATAGATACATTCGCTCACAGGAGCGCGCTTTCAGCCGGAGGACGGACGATAGCGGTGCTCGGCTCAGGCCTTGATGTCTACTATCCCGCAGAGAACAGGGGACTGATGCAGAAGATAGCCGGTTCAGGCTGCGCAATGAGCGAGTTCCCGCCTGGAACGCCGCCGAACAGGGAGAACTTCCCCCGCAGGAACAGGCTGATAAGCGGCCTTGCCATGGGGGTGCTCGTAGTTGAGGCTGCAGAGGCGAGCGGCTCGCTCATTACTGCGTCCATTGCGCTTGAGCAGAACAGGGAGGTCTTTGCAGTGCCTGGCAACATAATTTCAAAGACATCTGCCGGCTCGAACATGCTGATAAGGCAGGGCGCAAAGATGGTGCTGCAGTCAGAGGACATTATGGAAGAGCTTGCGCCAGCCCTTAAAGGTTTTATAAGGAGCGAGACCAGAAAGGCTGTCGAACTGACGGCTGAGGAGCAGGCCATATGCTCATGTCTCACGAGGGAACCTGTTCATATTGACATCTTCTCGAGGGGCATTGAGTTGCCAGTTCATAAAATTCTTGATATACTCCTTTCCCTGGAGTTAAAGGGGGTTGTAAGACAGTCAGATGGAAAGAGGTTTTATCTTGCGTGATACAGAGTCGCTGACCCGGCAGCTGCTGCGGGTGCTGCGCAGCCTGTCGATCGAGACTGAAGATATAGAGATAGATTCTGAAAGGCTTCTCGAGAGCGTTGATTATGCTGATGAGGACCTGACAGAGATCTGGGAAGAGCTCGATGAGCTCGAGATGTCCGGTCAGGCCGATGATATAGAGCTTGACATACTGAAGGCACTTCTTGTTTATATACTCATACGCGACAGCGCATATGAAAAAGAGGACATCTTCTCCTTCATATTCGGCGGCGGAAGAATGATTCTCTGGAATTAGCACCAGCAACAACGGGAGGAAATTGATGAAATCGCTCGTAATAGTTGAGTCTCCTGCAAAGGCAAAGACCATAAACAAGATCCTGGGCAAGGATTTTACTGTCAAGGCCTCGGTCGGGCATATCCGCGACCTGCCTGCAAAGGAGATGGGCATAGAGATTGAGAAGGATTTCAGTCCGAAATATATCGTCATCCCCGGCAAGGAGACGGTCATCAAGGACCTGAAGAAGGCAGCGAAAGAGGCTGATGCCGTCTTTCTCGCCCCTGACCCTGACCGCGAGGGAGAGGCAATTGCCTGGCATATCGCAGAAGAGATAAAGGGCAAGAGCGACAAGATCTACCGCATCACCTTTAACGAGATAACAAAGTCTGCTGTTCAGGAGGCGATAAAGCACCCCGGACGCATAGACCAGATGAAGGTCGAGGCACAGCAGGCCAGAAGGATCCTTGACAGGCTTGTCGGTTATGAACTGAGCCCGCTGCTCTGGAGAAAGGTGAGAAGGGGGCTCAGCGCCGGAAGGGTCCAGTCAGTGGCCGTCAGGCTTATCGTTGACCGCGAGCGTGAGATAGAGGCATTCAAACAGGAAGAGTACTGGTCCATCAATGCAGAGTTCGAAGGTTCGAACAAGCCCTCCTTCTGGTCCAAGCTCTCAAAATATCAGGGCGAGAAGGTCGAGATATCGAATGCAGCCGGGGCAGAGGCTGCAGTTGCGGACATAAGGGACAGCAGGTTCATACTTTCGAAGATAGACAGAAAGAAGAAGAAGAGAAATCCGACCCCGCCTTTCATCACCAGTACGATGCAGCAGGAGGCCGCCAGAAAACTGAGGTTCACTGCAAAGAAAACGATGATGGTCGCACAGCAGCTGTATGAAGGCATTGAGCTCGGTGAAGAGGGTGCAGTAGGACTCATAACCTACATGAGGACCGATTCTTTCAGGATAGCTGCAGAGGCGCAGCAGGCTGCGCGGGAGTATATAGAGGGGGCCTTCGGAAAAGACTTTCTGCCTGAGAAGCCGCCATTCTACAAGAGCAAGGCATCTGCGCAGGAGGCCCATGAGGCCATCCGTCCAACATATCTGACAAAGTCCCCTGAAGAGATAAAGAAATATCTCGGCAAGGACCAGCTTTCACTCTACAAGCTCATCTGGAACAGGTTCGTGGCAAGCCAGATGGCATCTGCAGAGCTTGAGCAGACCACCTTCGAGATATCATGCGACACGGAGAAGTGCAAGGGGGAGACAGTATTCCGTGCATCGGGAAGCGTAGTTAAGTTCCAGGGGTTCATGGCCCTTTACACAGAGAGCACTGACGAGGTGCTTGATGAGGGCGAGGCCCTGCTGCCGCAGCTTAAGGAGGGCGAGGCACTCAGCCTTCTGAACCTGCAGCCGAAACAGCATTTCACACAGCCGCCTCCGAGATATACTGAGGCCACCCTCGTAAAGACGCTTGAGGAGAAGGGCATCGGGAGGCCGAGCACATACGCAACCATCCTCTCCACAATACAGGACAGGAAGTATGTGCATAAGACTGACAACAGGTTCGGTCCGACAGAGCTCGGCATTGTTGTTAACGACTTCCTTGTTGAGCGGTTCACCGAGCTTATGGACATAGGATTCACTGCCAGTCTCGAAGAGGACCTTGACCATATCGAGGACGGAAAGAAGAAGTGGGTGAAGATCGTGAAGGAGTTCTACAAGCCCTTCCACGAGAAGCTTGGCGAGGCAGCTGCGATAAAGGGCAAGGTGAAGCCTGAGGACATAGCCACAGAGGAGAAGTGCGAGAACTGCGGCAAGCCCATGGTAATCCGCTGGGGAAGGCATGGAAGGTTTTATGCCTGCACAGGCTTCCCTGACTGCAAGACAACAAGGCCTCTTGAAGGCGAGGGAGGCCCGGCAAAAGAGCCTGAGATGACGGACGAGAAGTGCCCGAAGTGCGGCTCACAGATGGTCGTCAAGTCCGGCCGGTTCGGCAAGTTCATTGCCTGCTCCAACTATCCCGAGTGCAAGACCACCAAGGCCGTAGCTACTGGCATAAAATGCCCTGTAGACGGCGGAGATGTTGTCGAGCGGAGGTCAAAGCGCGGCAAGTTCTGGGGCTGCGGCAACTATCCGAAATGTACCTTTGTATCATGGTATAAGCCTGTCTCAGAAAAATGCCCCCAGTGCAGTGCGCTTTATCTTGTCGAAAAATGGGACAAGGCCGGCAACTGCTTCCATGTATGCGCAAACAAGGAGTGCGGATACAAGACAGAGGTGAAGAAGGACGAGGCGCCTGCCGGCTGATCTTTGGGTGTTTTTTGCAGCCCTGTCCTGCTTCTGCTTGCATTGAAAGTCAGGAATATTGTATATTTTCCGTTACCTGCCGAAGTGGTGGAACTGGTAGACACGCACGTTTGAGGGGCGTGTGGAGAAATCCATGCGGGTTCGAGTCCCGCCTTCGGCACCATCTCCCCTCTTTCTTTCTGCTCCCTGCTCTGCGCAGGGTAACTGCCTGACACTTTCATCAATTCTGCTGCCAATTTCCTTCATGGTATACTCATCTATCATGGATGATATCAAGCACATTTCAATAATACCAATACGCCTGCATGTATGCTGGCAGCTCAGTGACCTGACTACGGATGAATAAGATAATCCTGATCATCTCCCTTGCTATCATAGGTTTAGGATGCGCTGTAAGCCATAATGCTGTCAGAGAAGATCAGGGCACTATTAATGCTAAGGCAGCTGATCTCAAGGCGGCGCTTGTCTCTCTCGAAAAAACCATAGATGAAAAAGAGGCTGCTCTTGCTGCGGAGGCAGCAGTCTTCTATCCCCTTAAGCTTTCCGATGAATATAAACTTGTGAGACCTCCGGTCCTCCATAACCTTCTTGTGAATATGGGCATGAAAGAGCGCGGGCTCTGCATACACTGGACAGAGGACCTGCTCAACCGCCTGAAGGACCTGAAGCTGAGGAGCTTTGATCTCTATTGGGGAGTTGCCGAGGCGCAGAGCCTGCTGGGGCTTCAGCACAGCAGCGTTGTTATTACAGCAAAGAGCAGACCTTTTGAAGAGGGCATAGTGCTTGATGCATGGAGGAACTCCGGCGAACTCTTCTGGATAAGGGTTAAGGATGACTCATATCAATGGAAACCGGAGCAGGATGTTTTTCATGAAAATAGAACAGATTGAAGGGTAAGGTTCCCCCTGTTATTTGAAAACACAGCCTTGCCTTAGCCATTTGTAACATATTACCATTTCTAAATTTTGCAGCAGACGGGACATAAATATTGATTTCATAATCAAGATAAATTATTCTAACTTGCATATTTATTATCACCCATAAGGTGAATTATAATTGACAACAATGACTATCCGGACTAAACTAATGGAGAGGATTATTGAGATTCCGATTCAGTGATAACGCGCTCGAACGCCTGTATTATGAAGGGACAGGCCGTGAAAAATATCCACAAGAAGTCGTTGAATATTTTTCAAGAAGAGTTCGGTCGATAGAAGCAGCCACTGATGAAAGGGATTTAAGGGCGCTGAAAAGCCTTCATCTTGAGAAGTTAAAGGGAAGAAAAAACCTCTACTCCGTTCGTTTGAACAAGGTATGGAGACTGATACTGACATTTGAAAAGGACGAGGAAGGGAAAATAGTCGTGATCATCGAGATCAACAACCACTATGGTGATTAATATGGACAATACAAAGAGACCTTACAGCGCAATCAAGCCCGGTGAAATCCTGAAAGATGAGCTTGACGCACGCGGCTGGACCCAGGGGGATTTTGCGGAGATAACCGGAAAGCCCATTCAGGCGATAAACGAGATCCTGTCAGGGAAAAAAAGCATAACGCCGGAGACTGCCCTGCTCTTTTCTGAGGCACTTGGCACTACTGCAGAGTTTTGGCTAAATCTGGAGACCGCATATCGGCTGGATATCCTTCATCAGGAGCGCCGAAGACCGGATAATGTAGCGCGCAAGGCAAGGGTATACAGCCTTGCCCCGGTCAAGGAGCTGACAAAGCGTCATTGGATTGGAAAGGCCAGTAATACCGAGGAGCTTGTGAAAGAGGTCTGTGCATATTACGGCGTTGACGATCTGGAAGAGCGGCCCAAGGTCGCGGTAAATTTCAGAAAGTCAGATACTGGGCTTATAGACGCGCCTTCTATGCTTGCATGGCTGCGCAAGGCCGAGATTGAGGCCAAAAAATTGGCCTGCGGAAAATTTGATCCTCAGAAGCTGAAGGCCGCCATCGATGAACTGCCCAGGCTTTCCAGTGATGCTCGTGCTGCCTCTGGAGTTCAGAATAGACTTTGTGAATTGGGAACAAGGCTTGTCATTGTCCCCCACCTGCCTCAGACGCGTGTAGATGGCGCTGCATTCTGGCTGGATAAAGGTTCCCCTGTAGTTGCGCTTTCTCTCAGGCTGGACCGCATAGACAACTTCTGGTTCACACTCATGCATGAATTGGTCCATATAATTGATGGGTTGAGGAGTGCAATGAGCTATCTTGATCAGGATATAGTAAATGATCCGGCAAGCGAGGCTGAGAGAATGATAAACCAGAGGGCACGCGATCTGTTGATCCCAAAGCAGCAGTTTGAAACATTTGTTAAAAAGACTCGGCCATATTTTTCGAGGAACAATGTTGTGGCCTTTGCGAGGGATCTTAACATTCATCCTTCGATCGTTGTTGGCCGTCTGCAGCATGAAAAACTGATCCCTTATACCAATCTCCGCAACCTGCTCGGCAAGGCAAGCGTGATTTTTACGGGGAAATGACGATGAAATGTCTTTGCACAATCATTCCGACAGGGAATAAATGCCTCTTTCATTAAACGAAATAAAGGACAGGGCGCTTGCCTTTTCACGCGAATGGGAGGGAGAGAAGACAGAGCGTGCCGAAGCCCAGACCTTCTGGAACGAGTTCTTCAATGTCTTCGGCGTTACCCGTCGGCGGATCGCCACCTTTGAAGAGCCGGTCAAAAAGCTGCCTCTATCCGATGAACAAACTTCCAAGTCTGGCAGGATAGACCTTTTCTGGCGCGGTGTCCTGATAGCAGAGCATAAGTCAGCAGGCAAAGACCTGGACAAGGCATACAAACAGTCTCTCGACTATTTTGCCAGACTCCCTGAACGCGATCTTCCGCAATACGTAATCGTCTCTGATTTTGCGCGCATCCGGCTTTACGATCTGGATACCAGTACCCAGAATGAATTCCCGCTTAAAGACTTTTACAAAAATATCAAACTCTTCGGTTTCATCGCCGGATATACCACCCAGCGCATAGAGGCACAGGACCCTGTCAATATAAAGGCTGCAGAACGCATGGGCAAACTCCATGATAAGCTGCGCGCCTCAGGATACGAAGGCCATACACTCGAAGCGCTTCTGGTGCGCCTTCTCTTCTGTCTCTTTGCTGAAGATACAACCCTCTTTGAGCCCCGGGGCTCGTTCAGGGATTTCATCGAAAACTGCACGCGGGAAGACGGCGCTGATCTTGGGCCGCAGCTCTCCCTTCTGTTTCAGGTCCTCGACACGCGGGAGGACAAGAGGCAGAAGAACCTGGACGAGACCATTTCTGTTTTTCCTTATGTCAACGGCCGGCTCTTTGCTGAAGTGCTTCCGATACCGACCTGTGACCGCGCCATGCGGGACATCCTTCTCGACTGCTGCGCACTTGACTGGGGCCGCATATCACCCGCTATCTTCGGCGCGCTCTTTCAGTGTGTTATGGATGAGGAGGGCACTGCCCGCCGTCGCAACCTCGGCGCGCATTACACGAGCGAAGAGAACATCCTCAAGCTTATCAAACCGCTTTTTCTTGACGACCTTTGGGCTGAGTTTAATGCGGTAAAACGGAGCAAGACCAAACTTTTCGAACTGCATAAGAAGATATCCAGACTGAAGTTTCTCGATCCTGCCTGCGGCTGTGGAAACTTCCTTGTCATTGCCTATCGGGAACTGCGCCTGCTTGAACTCGAAATACTCCGCGCTGCGAGGGAGACCGGGCAGGACCATTTGGATATATTTTCGCTTGTTCAGATTGATGTTGATCAGTTCTATGGCATAGAGATCGAGGAGTTTCCGGCCCAGATCGCACAGGTTGCTCTCTGGCTTACTGACCATCAGATGAATATGAAGGTGTCCGAGGAGTTCGGCCAGTATTTCCGCCGCCTGCCGCTCGTGCATGCGCCTAATATTGTCTGCGGCAATGCCCTGCGCATGGACTGGAATGATGTTGTGTCTGTGTATGACGTGAACTACATCCTCGGCAATCCACCGTTCGTGGGCAAGCAACATCAAAACGCTGAGCAAAAAACTGACATGGAGCGTGCGTTTGATGGCGTAAAAGGCGCTGGTGTTCTGGATTACGTTACTGCGTGGTATATGAAAGCAATCTATTACGTGAAGGGAAATGACCATATAGTAGGTTTGCTCGATAGCCTTCCCGATATGCCGAAGCCGCCCCGCGAGCGAATAAAGATTTCCTTCGTTTCAACAAACTCCATTACCCAAGGTGAGCAGGTCGGCGTGCTCTGGTCTGAGTTGTTACGGCTTGGTGTCAAAATTCATTTTGCACACCGTACATTTAGATGGAGTAATGAAGCTCGTGGTAAGGCGGCTGTGCATTGCGTGATCATTGGATTTGCTTTACACGATAGAGATCGTAAGTCAATTTATGATTACCCATCCCCTGAAAGTGAGCCACATGCGCTTGAGGCTGCTAACATTAATCCCTACCTTGTGGATGCACCGGACTTAGTGCTTCCTTCTCGACGTGTACCGATCTGTTTATTGCCGGAAATCGTGTTTGGAAGTATGCCGAACGATGGTGGCAATCTTCTGCTGTCAGATGAGGAGAAAAAGGAGCTTCTCAAGCGAGAGCCAAAGGCCGCTAAATGGATACGGCCATTTGTCGGTGCCGATGAGTTTCTTTATAGCACACCGCGCTGGTGTTTGTGGCTTGTAGGTATAACACCGGGAGAACTGAGGACTTTGCCGGCTGTAGCAGAGCGCGTGGAAGCAGTGAAAAAAAGCCGCATAAAAAGCGAACGTGAAGCGACGAAAAAACTTGCTGATTATCCCACACTTTTTGGAGAAATTAGGCAGCCTCAATCTGAGTATATCCTTGTGCCATGTCATTCATCAGAAGGTAGAGATTATATTCCATGTGGCTTTATGCAGCAGACCTTTATCTGTGGCAATGCAAATTTGTGTATCCCAAGCCCGAGTCTTTATGTTTTTGGCGGTATTTCGAGCAAAATGCATATGGCATGGGTAAAATATGTCTGCGGAAGATTGGAAAGCCGCTATCGTTATACAGCCCAGATTGTCTACAATAACTTCCCCTGGCCGAGTGAGCCGACCGAGAAACAGAAACAAACCATAGAAGAAGCTGCGCAGTGTGTGCTTGATGCACGAGCTGCACATCCCGGCTCGTCGCTGGCAGACTTGTATGACCCTATCGCCATGCCGCCGAATCTGAGAAAGGCCCATCAGGAGTTGGACAGAGCCGTTGATGCCGCATATGGCAAGAAGAGCTTTGCATCAGATGCCGAACGCGTGGCCTTCCTTTTTGAGCTGTACCATAAATACACCAGCATGTTGCCGACGCCGGAAAAGGCTATTAAACGGAAAAAGCGCCTGAGGTAGTGAAGCATATGTTTGCAGTCAATCTTCAATCTTCCGATTAATGGATTTCAGCTCTGCAGTAAAAATAATAAACAGACTCCTCAGAAAACTTAAGCCATCCAGGTTTTGCAGTTCATGGATACTGAAGCACGCACCAGAAGTCTACAGATATATCCGGAAAAATGTGCGGGCCATCTCCGGCGGAATTGACTGGGACAGGTTCACGCGTGCTCTGGACCGCAAACAGCAGCGGAAATGGTACTTGTCCCGCAGGGGCAGGCTTGCAGAAAGTGCAAAAAGCAGCAATGCCGTTGAGCTTATCATTAATGAATACAGGGAAAAGTTATACACCTTTCTTTCCCCTGCTGACAAAGGTGACAGGCTGGTTCAGGACGCAATAAGCATTGCGCTGGTGAGGGTGGCCCAGCAGGGCAATGCAGCAGCCAAAGAAGAGCTTATGAGGCTGCTCAGATTTACTCTTGATGACTGGATTGTGCAGGAGCCAAGATTAGCATGCTGGCAGGGGATGGAAGATCGTGCTTTTGAAATGATCGAAGGCTGTATCCGCCGATATCGTTATTCAGGTACATTCATGGGATATCTCTTCAAAACCCTTGTATATGCAGGCAGAGGCATCAGACCAATGATCGCATGTTCACTGGATGATACCATGTTCGATGGCACGCGCAGGATGTCGGACATAATCGCCATAAATGGCGACTGAATAAAAAGAATAAGGAGTCAAAGTATTGACACCCTCCTTATTTTGAAGTAATATCAACGCATGCATAACATGCTTGTTATTGACGACGACCCGACTGTCAGGGATCTGCTCGAATCCTTCTTTGCTGACAAAGGGTTCAGCGTAACAACTGCCGACAGCGGAGTAAAAGGCCTCGATCTGCTCAAGCAGGATAAGTTCGATATCTCCTTCATAGATCTTGTCATGCCCGGCATGGGCGGCATCGATCTCCTCCAGAAGATCCAGGAACTTAATATTGATATGCCCTCCATCGTCATCACTGCCTATGCAGAGGTGAAGACAGCTGTAGATGCAATGCGCTTCGGCGCCTTCGATTACATAACCAAACCTTTTATCCTTGAAGAGCTGCTTATTACTGTTAACAGGGTGCTCAATATTTCGAAACTTAAGCAGGAGAATGTCCTGCTCAAAAAGCAGCTCAGGAAGAAATACAATTTCGAGGCACTCATAGGCGCTTCTCCGCAGATGCAGAAGGTCTACAACATGATCGAGAAGATAGCAGATACCGAGAGCACGGTGCTTATAACCGGCGAGAGCGGCACAGGCAAGGAGGTCGTTGCCAAGACCATACATTTCAACAGCTCACGCAGCCAGGGCCCTTTTATTCCGCTCAACTGCGCAGCAATCCCCAAAGACCTGCTCGAGTCAGAGCTCTTCGGCCATGAGAAGGGCGCCTTTACAGGCGCTGTCAATACAAGGATAGGCAGGTTCGAGCTTGCAAACGGCGGCACGATCTTCCTTGATGAGATAGGAGAGCTCCACCCGTCCCTGCAGGTGAAGCTTCTGAGGGTGATACAGGAGAGGGAATTTGAACGCGTGGGCGGCACAAAGACGGTAAAGGTTGATGTCAGGATACTTGCAGCAACTAACAAGGACCTCGAAAAGGCAACGCATGAAGGAGCTTTCAGGGAAGACCTTTTCTACAGGCTTAATGTAATTCCTGTCCATCTTCCTCCGCTCAGGAAGAGAAGAGAGGACATACCCCTGCTTGTGGACCATTTCATGCAGCTCTTCTGCAGAAAGAAGAAGAAGGACCTGATAAAGGTGCCTGCAGATGCAATGAAGTGCCTGATCTCATACCGCTGGCCCGGGAATGTGCGTGAGCTTGAGAACCTTGTCGAGAGGATCGTAATACTTAATGATACCGGCACGGTGACAATGGATGACCTGCCCGAGAGGTTCCATACAGAAAAGTGCGAACAGGCCATGAATACCTCCATGCCTCAGACAGGTCTGCAGGAGAGCAGTTCTCTCCCTTCAGACCCGTCAGGGTTCAGACTTCCCCCTGAAGGCATTGATCTTAACTTAATCCTTAATGATATAGAGAAGGGTCTTATTCTTCAGGCCCTCGAAAGGTCAGGAGGCGTAAAGAAGAAGGCTGCAGAACTCCTCGGCCTTAACAGGACGACCCTGCTCGAAAAACTCAAGAAGAAGGGCATTGACCTCCAGTCGCAGGAAAAGATACAGATCTGACCCTTTAAAGTCAGTTAATTGACATAATCCTTAAAAATAAATCCAGTAAAATCAATATGTTATAGTGGCATGCTTGTTGCTTTTTTGCCTGTATGAGCATAGTGCGGCTATTTTTGGTGATCATGGCTGTTGCGACTCCATTACTGGCATCTGCAGAGCAGGCTGATGATCTTATTGCACTGCCGCAGCTAAGGAAGGCAATCGAGGATCTGAAGGCCAACAAAACCTCCGAAGCGCTTGCCAGGATCTCGGGCATGAACCCAAATACTGGAGAACTTGCAGAATACAACTATGTAGCAGGCCGGATCAAGATCGCAGAGAAAAAGCCGCTCGAAGCCCTTGAGCATTACAGGAAGGCATATATCTATGCGCCAAAGGGCGGGCTTAAGGAACAGATACTTGCAGAGAGGGCAGATCTTTATTTCAGCATCGGCTATTTCTATGAAGCACGCTCAGTATATTCAATCTTTATAAAGACCTTTCCTGAGTCCAGACAGCTCGGACGGGTCTATGGCAGATATGCAAGATGTCTTGCAGAGACAGGCTCGCTTAAGGAATCCCTCCCCTATTTCGAGAAGGCAGGCACTGCACCTGACATCCAGATCGCAAAGGCAAATACCCTCCACAGGCTTGGCCAGTACAGGGAGGCTGATGCGGCCTATGCGTCAGTCCCTGATTCGGCAGCGCCTCTCATAAGCGCTTCTGACGAGACCCTCTTTTATATAGGTGAGAACTCCAGACAGCTCGGAAAGAACGAGGAGGCTGCCGGTTATCTCAAGAAGATCTCATCCGCAAAATTCAGGGAGAAGGCAGCTGTCAGCCTCGGCATCATTGAACTTCAGAAGGGACGGACAGATGAGGCCAGGAAACTTCTTGACGCTGTGCTGAAGTCAGAGGACAGAGATGCCAGGAGACTGGCCCTGATGCATATTGCAGATGCAGACATTAAAGCGGGCCGCAAAGAAGATGCAAGGAAGAGCCTTGAGGAGATCCGCACCAGGTATCCATACGGAAAGATGTATGACGAGGCGATGATGAGGCTCGCCAGGATTCAGCGTGAGGAAGGCGAGCTTGAGAAGTCTGTCCAGCTTCTGACCGGACTTGCAGTAAAGGCCCAGTACAGGAAAGAGGCGCTTGACAGTCTCGAGGGCATACTGAGGGATGCCGGAAAGAAGGACAGCGCGAGGTTCATATCTCTCTGGAAGACAGCAGGTCCCCTGCTTCTTGATGCATCACGCGAAAAATTCCTTCTCGATTCGGCTGACAACCTCAGGCTCTCAGAAAAAGATCTTGTCTCTGTCATGCAGTACCTCGGCAGACATGGGTCTGAGGCTGCAAAGGCAAGGGGAGCATCAGAGCTCGCATCATACTATTTTTCAAAGGGAGATACTGCAAAGGCTGAAGAGAATATCAAACGTCTCAGGGCGATGAAGTCGGCAGGTGAAGAGGTCATAAGACTGGAGGCAGCAATAAGCCTTTTGAAAAAGGACTACAAGGCCGCATCTGACAGCATGCTCAGGCTTAAGAAGCTGCAGTCCAAGGATGAGAGACTGCTGAGAGAGCTTGTGGATGCTGCTGATATTCCTGCTGTTGTATCGAGGTATGAAAAACTTCTCAGGGAGTCAGGCGGAGATGAAAAGGCGTATGTAAGGCTTGGCGACATCATGTACAACAGGGGAAAACTGCAGGATGCAATATCGTATTACAGGCTTGCGCTCAAAAAGAATGCAGGGAACGACTGGAGCCTCTATATGATCTCCATACTGACCGACGGACAGGAAGCTGAAGACGCAGTAAAGGGCATCACCAGCCAGGACCCAAGGATATCAAGGCTTGCAGAGGCGAGGATGAAGGAGCTTGAACTGGCAAAGAAGGGAATAGAGGCAACAAGATGAATGACATAAACAGGCTCAAGGAGGCATTCCTTAATTTTACCGAGGCTTCAAAGAGCCTTGAAGAGTACTACAGCAGACTTCAGGACCAGGTGAAGTATCTCACCCTCGAGGTCGAGGAGAAGAACAGGCAACTTGCGGATGCCCTCGGCAGGACAGAGGAGGCAAAGGACTATCTGAAGGGCATCCTCGAGAACATGAAGGATGCGATCATAGTTCTTGATACCGAAAAGAATGTGAGCATGATGAACATGGCTGCCGAAGAACTTCTGCAGGCAGAGGCCGGCATGACAATAGGGCGGCCTTTTGCATCCCTTGACTTCAGGCTTGAACGCGAGGGGGATGAGGGTGTTCTGACAGCCGGCAGCAGGAGATATAATGTCATCGTCTCCCATTCTGAAGTGCTTGACAGCAGCAGGGGCCTGCGCGGCCATGTGATACTCTTCAAGGACATAACAAGGATAAAGGAGCTCGAGGCCCAGAACGAGCGAAACCACAGGCTGATAGCGATGGGGGAGATGGCGGCCAAGATCGTGCATGAGATACGGAGCCCCCTCTGCAGCATAGAGCTTTATGCGGGTATGCTCGCAAAGGACCTCGAGGGCACCAAACATGTCAATCTTGCAGAGGGCATATCAACAGGCATCAGCAGTCTCAACAACATTCTCACCAACATGCTTTTCTTTGCAAAACCGCAGAAGCCTCTGCTGCGGCCAGTCGATGTCTGCAGGCTCCTCAATGAGACAGCTTTCATGCTCATGCCGATGATGGAAGCAGGGAAGATAAGATTTGAGAAGGAGATCAGCGAGGGAGTGGAGCTTCAGGGCGATCCTGACCTGCTGAAGCAGGTCTTTCTGAATATCCTGATGAATGCGATACAGGTTTCTCCTGAAGGAGGTGTTATAAGGGCGTCATGTACCCATGAAGGGGAGACCTCTCTGATCGGGATATCTGACGACGGTCCGGGCATTGAGCCGGAGAATATCGAGAAGATATTTGACCCTTTCTTCAGCACAAAGGAGAAGGGGACAGGGCTCGGCCTTGCGATATCTGCAAAGATAGTGAGGGCCCACGGCGGCACCATCACTGTCATCAGCGCAAAGGGCAGCGGCGCCTCGTTCAGACTCTCCTTCCCTGATATGCCGTCAGGCCTGATGAGTGATAAAATAATTCAGGAGGGAGTCCTCTGATGAAGCCTATCCTTGTTGTTGATGACGATCCTCAGATGAGGTCTGCGCTGGACGAGGCCATAAGCAGGCTCGGCCATGCAGCCGTGCTTGCGGAGAACGGTCAGGAGGCCCTGGCAAAGCTGAAGTCAGCCTCCTATGCGATGATAATAACAGATATGAAGATGCCGAAGATGGACGGCCTCTCCTTTCTGAAAGAGGCGAGGCAGTCAGGCTCCAATCTCCCGGTGCTTGTGATCACAGGCTATGGCACAATAGAGAATGCCGTTGAGACGATGAAGGAGGGAGCAACAGATTACCTGCTGAAGCCGTTCTCCTTCGATACACTCTCGGCCAAGATCAACACGATAATGGGCAGGATCTCAGGCTCGAGGGAGATAATCTCCGAATGCCCGAAGATGAAGAGGCTGATGCAGATAACTGCAGATGTTGCTGCGAGCGACACGACCGTCCTTATACAGGGTGAAAGCGGAACAGGCAAGGAGCTTTTGGCACGCCATATATTTGAGATGAGCCCGAGAAGGGATAGGCCCTTTGTAGCAGTGAACTGCGCTGCGATACCTGACAACCTGATCGAGTCCGAACTGTTCGGCTTCGAAAAGGGGGCCTTTACCGGAGCGGCAGAAAGAAAGACCGGCAAGTTCGAGCTTGCAGACACAGGGACAATACTGCTTGATGAGATAGGCGAACTGCCGATGCCTCTTCAGGCAAAACTTCTGAGGGTCCTTCAGGAGCGCGAGGTTGACCGCATCGGAGGGCGAAAGCCTGTTCCTGTTGATGTACGGGTCATTGCCACGACCAACAGGGACCTCTACAAAGAATCCATGGAAGGCAGGTTCAGGGAGGACCTTTACTACCGCCTTTGCGTCTTCCCTCTCAATGTCCCTCCGCTCAGGGAGAGGCCGGAGGACATACCGCTGCTTGCCGAACATTTCCTCAGTAAGTTCGCAGCTGCAAACGGCAGGACTATAAAAGGGCTGACGCAGGATGCGATGAACATGCTTGCAAAGAGGCACTGGCGCGGCAACATAAGAGAGCTCGAGAATACCATGCAGAGGGCAGCGCTGCTCTGCAGGGGTGAGACGGCCGGCATGGAGCATCTGATGCTGAACGATGAGCAGCCTGTTCCTGCCCCTGCCGCACAGGGCAATATCAGGGATATGGAGAGGGATCTGATATACCGGACGCTCAGGGAAATGGACGGCAACAAGACAAGGGCGGCAAAGGCCCTCGGCGTCACCGTCAGGACCATCCGCAATAAACTTAATGAATATGAGAAAAATTTTCCTGCTGAAAGGCAGTAATGAGTAATGTGTGATGAGTGATGATAAAAAATATCCTTCAATATCAACTGATTACCTGCAGCCCATCACCCATTGCCACCCTTTCGTGTTGGCATGCATATTGTATATATAATGATGTCGGGATTTATCCTGACAAATTTCTGACGCGGACGAAGGGAGGATAATGCATGGACAGCGGATTCAGGATACTCGAAAAGATGCTCTATGCTGCACAGGTCAGGCACAGGGTGCTCTCCTCTAACATCGCAAATGTTGATACTCCCAAATACCGTGCAAAGGATGTTGATTTCGTCAGCTTTCTGCAGTCAGAGCAGGCAGGATTGAGGACAACCGATCCCCGGCATATATCATCAGGCCCTGCAGGGGCAGGGACCCTGACAGGTCCTGGAGTTGTCGAAAACCGGTCATGGGGTGATGACAACAATGTAGAGCTGGATGTAGAGGTGGCCAAGATGACAGAGAACGGGCTCCTTTTCGAGGCAGGCTCAAGGCTGCTCTCGACCAAGATGTCCATGATCAAGTCAGCAGCCAACAGGAGGTAAGAATGGACCCGTTCATAATTTTCAGAGTCAGCGCATCAGGTCTCCAGGCCCAGCGGACAAGGATGAACCTGATAGCCTCAAATATGGCCAATGCACATACGACAAGGACAGAGTCAGGCGGCCCGTACAAGCGCAAGGACGCCGTGTTCATGGCAGAGCAGATAGACCCGTCATCAGACGGCACCCTCGAGGGAGTAAAGGTCGAGAATGTCATCGAGGACAACACTCCTCCTCAGATGGTATATGACCCCGGCCATCCTGATGCTGACAAGGACGGGTATGTTGCGATGCCGAATGTGAGCGTAATAGAGGAGATGGCGAACATGATGATGGCTGCAAGGGCGTATGAGGCCAATGTTGCCGCCTTCAATGTATCCAAGACAATGCTGCTGAAGTCTCTTGAGATAGGGAGGTAACAGATGAGCGACATGAAGATAACCGGCCCTGGGATAGGCCAGACCAGTCCGCAGGTCAATTCGGCAAAAAGCAGCCAGCAGGGAGGATTTGAGGCTGTGCTCCAGGACGCAATAGGCAAGGTCTCGGAGATGCAGGGAGAGGCAGAGAAAGGCATCCAGCAGATAGCATCAGGCGGCGATATCACGCAGGCCATAATCGCAATGGAAAAGGCCAATACCTCGTTCCAGGTGATGGTAGAGGTCCGCAACAAGCTTCAGACCGCATATGAAGAGATAATGAGGATGCAGATCTGATATGGCTACAATGATAGAATCCATAAAAGCGATGCCTCCGAAGAATATGGTGATACTCCTTGCAGCGCTTGCAGCTGCAATTGCCGGGGTGGTGCTCTTTGTCTCATGGATACAGCAGGCAGACTATCAGGTGCTCTACTCCGGCCTTGCGGAGAGCGATGCAGGCGGCATTGTTCAGAAGCTGAAGGAGCTGAAGGTGCCGTATAAGCTCGAGGCAGGGAGCATAATGGTCCCTGCAGACAGGGTCTATGACCTCAGGCTTCAGCTCGCTTCACAGGGGCTGCCTCACGGGGGCGGTGTAGGGTTCGAACTCTTCGACAAGACCGACTTCGGTGCGACCGATTTTGTGCAGAAGCTGAATTACCGCAGGGCACTGCAGGGAGAGCTTTCCCGTACAGTGATGTCTCTTTCAGAGGTCGAACAGGCAAGGGTGCATCTCGCTATACCTGAAAAATCCCTCTTTGTTCAGGAGGGCAACAACCCGAGCGCATCAGTGCTCATTAAGCTCAGGCCCGGCAGGACACTTTCACAGGGCCAGATCCAGGGCATTGTACATCTTGTTTCGAGCAGCATAGAAGGCCTTAACCCAAAGGATGTGACGGTAGTTGACAGCAGGGGCGAGATGCTCACAAGACCCTCGGCAAGCGATCTTGCAGGCCTGAGCAGCAGCCAGCTCGAATACCAGCGCAACTACGAGAAAGAGATGGAGTCGAGGGTCCTCGGCATACTCGAACCTGTGGTAGGCAGGAACAAGGTCAGGGCAAAGGCCACTGCAGCGCTTGATTTCACAAAGGTCGAGAAGACCGAAGAGAAGTTCGATCCTGACGGACAGGTTATTAGAAGCGAGCAGAAGAGCACTGAGAAGTCAACAAGCGGAGGCACCGGAGGAGTGCCCGGGGTCACATCCAATCTGCCGGGAAGGAATGCTGCGCAGGCAGGCAGCTCCCAGGCAGGCTCACAAAAACAGCACGAGACCACCAACTACGAGATCAGCAAGGTGACGAGCCATACGGTCAACGCATCCGGCGAGCTGAAGAAACTGAGCGTTGCCGTCATTGTTGACGGAGTGTATGCAGAGCAGGAAGGATCAAAGGAGAAGAAGTATGCTCCCCGTTCTGAAGAGGATCTGAAAAAATACGAGGACCTTGTCAGGAAGGCTGTCGGCTTCACTTCCAACAGGGGCGATGAAGTGAAGGTCGTGAACATGCAGTTCGAGGGCCTGCCGCAGGAAGAGACAGCGCCTGTGTCGCGTCCGGTCCTTCCGTATATCATGACCGCTGCGAAATACATCGCGCCGGTGATAGCTGTTGTACTTCTGTTCATGTTCCTTACAAAGCTGCTTAACAAAATGACGCCGTCATCTGAGGTCCGTCCGGCAGGCATATCCCTGCCTGGCACCGTTGCCGATATAGAGAAGGCCCTGGCAGGGGGCAAAGAGATGAAGGCGCTGCCCAGCCAGCAGGACGAAGTGGCGGAATGGGCAAAGAAGAACCCCGAGCAGGCTGCAGGGCTTGTGAAGGCATGGATGGAGGAGAGATAATATGTCCTTCACAGGGCATGAAAAGGCCGCAATATTTCTGAGCACGATAGGTGAAGAGGCCGCCTCAGAGATACTCAAGAACCTTGACATGAAAGATGTCGGCAGGATAAGCACATACATGACCAGGCTCAAGACGATCAGCAAGATCGAGGTCGATACCGTTTTCAGGGAGATCTCGGACAAGCTTTCTAAAGGCGACATGCGCGTCGGCGGGGATGAGTATGTGAAGAAGATACTGTCCAAGGGCCTCGGTGAAGAGAATGCAAGCAAGATCATAGAGATGGCATCAAAACAGAGCACCATAGATTCTCTGAGATGGATAGATTCCAAGACGCTCGCAAACTTCCTTATGACAGAGCACCCTCAGACAATAACCCTCATACTCTGCCTGCTCGAGCCGACCCAGGCATCAGAGGTGCTTGGCAGTCTGCCCGATGCGCTTAAGGCAGATGTTGCAATGCGCATAGCAACAACAGAGAGGATACCGGCAGACGCTATCGAGGAGCTTGAGGCAGTGCTCAAGGGGCATCTCGATGCGAGCAAGAGCACCGGCAAGAAGCTCGGGGGGATAAAGACCGTTGCCGAGATCCTGAACCAGTGCGACCGTTCCACAGAGAGCATGATACTCGAGAAGATAGAGGCGTCCAATGCAGTGGTTGCCGATTCGATAAGGCAGCTGATGTTCGTATTTGACGACCTTGTCAATGTGGACGACAGGGGAATTCAGATGATCCTCAAGGAGGTGAGCACTGAAGACCTTTCGCTCGCGCTCAAGACCACCTCAGAGGTGCTCAAGGAGAAGATCTTCAGGAACATGTCGCAGAGGGCTGCACAGATACTCAAGGAGGACATGGAAGTGAAGGGCCCTGTAAAGGTCTCTGAGGTCGAGAAGTCCCAGCAGAACATAGTGAAGATAGCAAGGAAGCTCGAAGAAGAGGGCAAGCTGATGCTTGGAGGCAGAGGAGGAGAGGAGCTTGTCTAAGGCCGTGATCATAAGGTCTGCCGAGACTGTGCGTTTCGGCATGCCGTCATTTGAGCGGAAAAGGCCTGCCGACATCAGGGCATCTGTCCCGGGCCAGAGGGCTTCGGCAGAGGAGACCGAAAGGGATGCCTATGAAAAGGGCTTTGCAGCAGGCGAGAAGGCCGGCATGGAGATGGGCGAACAGAAGGCCGCTGTCCTCCTGAAAAGGATAGAGAAGATCATAAGCGAGATAGAGGAATACAGAAAAATGCTCCTTTCAGAGCTCGAACCCCAGGTGCTCGAACTGTCTTCGGATATCGCGAAGAAGATAGTTCTGGAAGAGCTGAGCGTTAAGCCTGAAGTGATGATAAACATAGTCCGGGAATCGATACGCAGGCTCGAAAGGACAGGGCCTATAACCATAAAGCTGAATCCCTCGGTGCAGGAGCTCTTTATGAGGCTTAAGCCTGAACTTCTGGAGGTGCACCCGGACATAATATTCGATATAGACCCTTCGGTGCCGCCGATGGGACAGGTCATAATCGGCGCCTCAGAGGAGATAGTCACGGACACCGGCATACAGGTCGACAATATTATTGAGGACATAGGGGGCGGCAGTGGCGGTCGTTGACCTGTCGTCTTTCAGAAAGGCCCTGGGCGATGCCGAACCCCTGAGAGTATACGGCCGCATTGATGAGATCACAGGCATAATAATCAAGGCGAGCGGCCTCAGGGTGAGCATAGGAGAGGCATGCAGGATATTCACTGACAGCGCAGTGATAGATGCCGAGGTTGTCGGATTCAGGGACGGCAAGGTGCTGCTGATGGCCATAGGAGAACTTGCCGGCATCAAGCCCGGCAGCAGGGTGCTGCCTGCAGGCAAGACAGTCTCCGTAAAGGTCGGGCCTCAGCTCATCGGAAGGATAATAGACGACAGGGGAAATCCAATTGACGGCAAGGGGCCCCTGAAGGGGGAAGACTACCCTCTCTTTTCGAATTCGCCGAATCCGCTCACAAGGCAGAGGATATCAAGGCCGATGGACCTCGGCATAAGGGCAATAAACGGCCTTCTGACCTGCGGAAGGGGCCAGAGAATGGGCATAATGGCAGGCAGCGGCGTCGGCAAGAGCGTGCTGCTCGGCATGATAGCAAAGTATACAGAGGCTGATGTGAATGTGATCGCCCTTATAGGAGAGCGAGGCAGAGAGGTCAGGGAGTTCATAGAGAGGGACCTCGGGCAGGAGGGGCTTGCAAAGTCTGTAGTCGTGATATCTACATCTGAGCAGCCGCCGCTTGCAAAGGTCAGGGGCGGATTTACCGCAACAGCCATATCGGAATATTTCAGGGACCAGGGCAGGAATGTCCTGCTGCTGATGGATTCTCTCACGAGGATCGCGATGGCCCAGCGCGAGATCGGACTTGCAATAGGGGAGCCGCCTGCTTCAAAGGGCTATACGCCGTCGGTATTTACGATGCTCCCCAAACTGCTCGAAAGGGTCGGCACTGCCGAGGGGAGCGGGAGCATCACAGGGCTTTATACCGTGCTTGTTGAAGGAGACGACCTTCAGGAACCGATCGCCGATGCAACAAGGGCAATACTTGACGGCCATATAGTGCTCTCCCGCGAACTCGCAATGGAGGGACACTATCCTTCAATAGATGTGCTCAGGTCCATAAGCAGGGTAATGCCGGACATAACTGACAAGAGGCACAGGGAATTTGCATCCAGGTTCATCGAGACACTTGCAACATACAGGAAGATGGAGGACATGATAAACCTCGGCGCATACAAGGAAGGATCGAATCCGAAGGTCGATTATGCGCTCAGGATGATCGATAAGCTGAAGGGATATCTCAGGCAGGGCATGAACGACAGAAGGGACATGGGCGACAGCATGCAGGGACTCTATATGCTCTTCGAGGAGCTTGGAAATGAGTAAGCTGAGGACGGTCTCCCGCGTGCTCGATCTGAGAGAGCGGAAGAAGGAAGAGATAGAGAATGAGGTGAGACAGATACGCTCAAAGATAAGGGAGCTCGAAAAGATGCTCGACGAGCTTGAGGCAAAGTTCAGCAGCACTACAAGCGAGTTTGAGAAGAAACAGAACAGCCGTGAGATAGATGTCCATAGCCTTGAACTCTACTATAACTATTTTTTGAATCTCCATGAGGAGATGAACTCAAGGAAGACAGAGATCATCAGCAAGCTTACCGAGCTCAATGAAAGGCAGAATGCGCTGATAGAGGCATACAAGGACAAGAAGCTCTTCGAGATCCTCCACAGCAGGATCCTGAAGGAAGAGGCAGAGCAGAAGGACAAGGCAGATCAGAAGGAGCAGGACTACCTGCATCTTGCAAGGAAGCTGAGGCATAAATGAGGCTGCCTGACAGGCAGAGGAATGATGTCAGAAGGAAGAGGGACGAAGGCACTGGAGCATTCGGCATCGCAATATTCGCGGTCATAATCGGCATCCTGCTCATAGCCCAGAGTTCGCTCATAACGGCCGCAAATGCGCCCGCAAAACCTGAGGAGAAGAAGGCTGCTGCAGAAGTACCTGAACAGAAGAAGGAGAAGGCCGAGGCAAAGCAGGAGACAAGGCCTGAAGAGAAGAAGGCTGCAGAACTTGCTGCAAGGGAAGAGGCCCTGAAAAAAGAGGAAGAGCGCATAAAGATACTCAGAAAAGAACTTGATGAAAAGATAGAAAAGTATACAAAGATACTCGACAGGATAGAGGAGACCCTCAAAGCTGTTGACTCATCCAAAAATGAGAAGATGGGGCATGTGATAAAGGCATACGAAACCATGCCGAATGAAGAGGCTGCTTCAAGGCTGTCTGCGCTCGATGAACAGACTGCCGTCAGGATACTTATCAGCATGAAATCAAAGAAGGCAGGGACTGTCATGGCCGCGATGGACCCCAAAAAGGCGGCAGCGCTCACAGAGGCCATGCTCAGCATAGCGAAAAAATTTCCTGCCCGGTGAAATTTTTTCTCCTGTAAACAGGGCCTCCTGTCTGCAGATTAATTAATCTCCTTTAAAATCAACAAAATAGAAATTTACTGATAGCATCCCCTTTTGGCATGCATATTGCCATTAAGGTTGCATGAACTTTTTCATGCCAATAGCTGCAGAACCACAGGTGAGCCTATCCGCTGCAGATACGGCTGCTTCCGACAGGAAGCAGACTGAAAATAGCGGCGGGAACGCCTTTGGTATAATGCTTGCCGAACTGACAGGGTCCATGATGGCGCTCCAGACACCAGCCGGGCAGCAGAATGTAAATATTGAGACGCCGTCATGCGGAAAGGCTGAGATACCTGACAATAATATTAATATCCTGCCCTGCAGTACATCCGCAGATATGCAGCCTACAGTCATGCCGGATGGCAGTGCTGAAGATAAAAGCGTAAACATAGTAAGAGGACCTAAGCTGACCGGGGCATCTGCATTCAGGATGTTCGTCGGTCTCGATGCCGGGCCTGTAAAGGGAGAGGCAGAGACAACGGACCAGAACGGCCGGCAGGCGGAAATGCCGGACAGCCTCATGTCCTCTGCCCAGAGGGATATCAAGGCCGTTCCTGAAAAGGCTCTTAATGAAATGCAGAAGATCGTAGCAGGCGGGCATGAGATAAGGGCAAAGGCGCGCAATGCGCAGGAACCAGGAGATTTTATTCTCCCTTCTGAAACTAAGCTGACCGGGGCATTTGCATTCAGGATGTTCGTCGGTATTGATGCCGGACCTGTAAAGGGAGAGGCAGAGACAACGGACCAGAGCGGCCTGCAGGCGGAAATGCCGGACAGTCTCATGCCATCTGCCCAGAAGGATATCAAGACTGTTCCTGAAAAGGCTCTTAATGAAATGCAGAAGATCGCAGCAGGAATATTGCCGCAAGAAGCTGCTGAACCCATAGGGCTGAGGAATATGCCTGAGAGCGCTCCCGGACAGAACATCGGCAGGAAGATATCTGCAGGCGGGCATGAGATAAGGGCAAAGGCGCGCAATGCGCAGGAACCAGGAGATTTTATTCTCCCTTCTGAAGCCGGCCCCAGGCTTGAGGAGCAGCCCCTTTTCCAGACGATCAGGATCCCTGCAAGGGAACATGTATCTTTTGAACCTGACAAGGCCGGCAAGGAGACGCCTGCCAGGATACCTGATCTTTCTCACGGAAAGGATGAAGATGTGAGGACCCGCCCAACAGAGACCTCAGCTGTCCGTGCTGATGAAAGGGTCGAAAGGGATTCCGCAGGTCCGGCAGTTGTGCAGGGCGCTGCAAGGGATGACGAACAGCCCGGTATTCAGATCGCCGGAGCTTCTGCCAATAACAGGATCTTTGACATAAAGGCAGGCAGGCCGGAGCTTCAGTCGGCTGCTATCAGGCCGGAGGCCCTTTCCGCATCCGCCAATGCTGACGGAGCAAGATTCATTATCACCCGCCATGATGCCAGGTCAATAGAGCTCACCCTGCATCCGGAGGGACTTGGCAAGCTCGATATAGGACTTGTTGTCGAAAAGGGAGTCCTGCATGCCCAGATACAGGCATCTCATCCGGCTGGCAAGGAACTGGTAGAGAAGAACATTTCCGAGATAATCAATGCATTGGGACAGGAAGGCATAATGGTCGGAGGTTTCTCTGTTTCGCTCAGGAACAACGGGAACGAATGGGGCAGACAGGAGAGGGACAGTTATCCTGACCGGCCGGCCTCAGAGATGAGCGATAGCGTTCAGGAGATCCCGCATACAGCGAAGATTGATAATTCAGCAGTAAGCATATTCGTTTAAGAGGAGGTAGCCATGAATGTTACACAGGCAGCACAGACAATGGGCAAGGACGAGTTTCTGAAGCTCTTCACCTATCAGCTCAGATATCAGGACCCGATGAAGCCGCTCGAGAGCACTGAGTTCACTTCGCAGCT
>Ga0233425_10002576_pt1 | contig 35180 bp, 31 predicted proteins | sample Watercolumn_Towu_2_FD_181712 | JGI IMG/M metagenome (GOLD analysis project Ga0233425, IMG submission 181712) | Freshwater microbial communities from Lake Towuti, South Sulawesi, Indonesia - Watercolumn_Towuti2014_140_MG | ecosystem: Environmental > Aquatic > Freshwater > Lake | place...
CACCAGCGGGTACAGCCCGGACTCGAGCGCCTCGCACAACGTCTCGAGCCACCCGGCGAAGGACGAATGGAGTCTGAGGCTGGTGCCCGCCTCATGGTCGTAGCGCAGAACTTCGCCTGCGCTCCGGTTCGAGTCGCCGCGCAAGTCCAAGCAGACGAAGTTACCCGCACCGTCGTCGAGGAACGGCAGCGCGCCATCCGGCCAGGCAGCTGCGCTCAGCTCTCCGGATGCGGCCAGCGACTGCTGGGTCGAGCGCTCACCGAGCGCGCGCTCGAGTGGCATCCAGACCCAGGGGCCCTGGAGCCCGTAGAGCTCGAGCTCGCCGTCGCGCCAAGCGTAGAGCTCCCGAAAGGCCCGGGGCAGATCGGCGCCGATGACGCCCGAGACGTGCGCCAGGGCATCGGCGCTCGCGCCGGGCGCCAGGGAAGCGAACAGCAGCGGGCGCCGCCCCGCGATCCACGCCGCCAGGCGCTCGACGAGAGCCGCCGCAGAAGCATCTTCTCTCGCCGACTGGCCGTCAGCCATGGACGGGCTCGTCGCTCCGCACCACGTAGCCGCGGTCGAGCAACCCTTTCATGTGTTGGTCGAACAGCATGCGCAGCGCTGCGGGACCGTTCGCGGAGAGGGTGGTCGTGGTCGACTTCGTGCCCGACGACCGCGTCGTGACCTCGTCGACGTAGATCGCGTCGTCGTCGAGCTCCATGGTCGCCGTCCGCGTGAAGGCAGGTCGCTCGAGATGGAGTACCGCGCGCCGCGTGATCACTCGCAAAGGATAGCCCATCGGCTCGATTTCTCTAGCGCGCGAGGGTACCATCCGCAGCGCTCGTGTTCTCCGCACCGAGTGACGGACGCGCTTGCTCGAGCCCGGCGTCCCTTGCGGCTCGACGCCCGGTCGACCAGCATGCGCTGAGGGCGAGATGAGGACGCGAGCTTTCGCTGGTTGCCTGGGCGCGCCGCGCAGCCGGAGAGCGCTCGGCGCTCTGGGCGCGCTCGCGTTGGCCGCATGTGGACATGGCAGCGCGCCCAGAGCCCCGGCGCCGACGCTGCAACCACCCGCCGCGCCCGAGACGGAGCCGAGCCCCGCGCCGACCGCCACCCCGGCGAACGGCGACGCCTCCGCTCCGCCCGCGCCGCCGAGCACGACCCCGAGCGCCAGCGCACCCGCCGCGCCCCCTCCGCCTGCGGCGGGCGTCTCGCCCAAGAAGACCGCGCGCTGTCAGCGCGACGACCAGTGCGCCCTCGAGCTCGACCACGGTTGCTGCGGCGATTGCCAGAGCGTGCCGTTCACGGCGATCAGCCCGGCCGCCAACGAGAAGGCCCGCAAGGAGAGCGACCGTCAGTGCGCGGTCATGGACGTCGACTGCAGCAAGTTCCGCTGCACCCCGGTTCCGTCGGGGTGCGAGGCGCGCGCGGTGTGCCGCAAGGGTTGGTGCGAGGTCGTCACGTCCAAGGCGTGCGAAGGCTGAAGGTCGGCGCTGTCGGCGCTGTCGGCGCTGTCGGCGCTGCGGCGCCGCTCGGCTCGCCTCACACCTCGCGCACGCGTGAGTTGTGCGCGGCGATCCGCTCACGTTCGCTGGCAGCGCTCGACCGCACCACCGCCCGCGCGTACGCTCCGACTTGGTCGATCTTGGCAGCTCGTTCCTCCTACGTGCCCTGGTGGCCCTGCCCTGGCGCGAGGCGCGGAGGCGCGCGAACGCGGAAGGGTGATCGCGTCGGGTGAAGCGAGGTGGACGCGCTCGGCTGCTCCCCGCGTACGACTTCGGTGCGCGCGTGCTGGCTCTCCTGCTCTGGTGCCTGGGAGCGCTCGCGCCCGGCGACGCGCCGTCGCTGCGTGGCAGCCTCGCCGCACCAGTGAGCCGGGCGTCGCCGCCGGCAGCCGCTCGCCCGCGTGTCGTCGGGTACGCGAGCTACGGAAAGAACCCGCTCATGGACCCGATCTGGGAGGGCTTCGTGGCGCGCTTGGGCGAGCTCGGCGTTACCCCGAACCGCGCGCGGGTTGCGGTGGTGAGCGGGGAGAACGGAGCGGTCGCGCCGGAGGACGTCGCGCTCGGCATCGAGAAGGAGCGGCCGGACGTGGTCGTCAGTATCAGCGAACCGCTCGCGGACGCGGTGGTGGCGCGTTTCCACGGCCGCGTTCCGCTCGTGCTGCTCGCGATCAGCGAGCGGTTCACGCTGCGTTACACCGAAACGCTCGCGAACCGTCCGGGCAGCGGCGTGACCGGGGTGGTCGACCACTGTCGCGCGCTGGAGCAGCTGCGCGCGCTGCGCCGGCTGGTGCCGGCAGTGCGGCGCGTCGGCGTGCTGTACGACCCGATCTTCCCGCCAGCGGAGCTTCCGACCGAAGCGGCGCGTTCGCTCGGGCTCGACCTGGACGTGCGTGCCGCCCGCACCGCGGAGCAGGTGCGCGAGCAGCTCAGGCTGTTCGAGGAAAGGAGGATCCAAGCGCTCTGGGTCAACGCCATCTACGCGAGCGATCACAGCGTGTTCGAAGGATTTCCCGAGATCGCGGAGCACGCTCGCGCGCGAAGGCTGCCGCTCGTCACCGACACCTGGGTCAACCTGCGGCGTGGCGCCCTGGTCGCCCGGACCTCGAGCGCTCCAGAGGCTGGCCGCGTCGGAGCCGAGCGCGTCGCCTCGCTGCTGGCCGGTGCCGACCCCGGGACGCTTCCGGTCCACGCGCTGGGCTGCGGCCCGATCCTCGTCAACGGCGAGACGGCTCGGCGCATCGGTGTCGAGATCCCGGAAGCGCTGCGCGGCGAGGCCAGCGTGCTCGGTGACGCGAAGGTGGAGTAGACGTCAGCTCGCTGCGTTCGGACCGGCGCGGCAGTCGGGCTCCGTCGAGGTTTCTGCCCCAGTCCGCCGCCGTCTCGCAGCATCCGTGACATAATCGGCGGCATGATGCGCCTCGGCGTTCTCGCGCTCCTGCTCACGGCCTGCTCTTCGGGCTCCGACGGCGGCACGGCCTCCAACGCGGGCGGGTCGGGCGGCGCTGGAGGCACGGGTGGCTCGGGGGGATCGAGCGCGAGCGGCGGCGGAGGCACGAGCGCGAGCGGCGGTGGCCCGACCGGGGGCAGCGGTGGCGGGCTCGATTTCGACGCGAGCTTCCAGCCCATCGCCGTGCGGGCGCTGCCGGGCTTGCAGAGCATCAGCTTCTACGAACGCACGGGCGGCACAGCCCCGACCGAGTACGACTTCAGCGTGAACGGCCCGGAGCTCAGCCAGAAGCTCGCCGACCCGCTCTCCGATACCAACAAGGACATCCTCGGTGCGACGAGCGAGTGGTACGACGTCTACTATTCGAACCAGGACGGCAGCTTCAACCTCGACGGCAGCTACCTGACCATCTCCGGCGTGTTCCAGCTGGCGCTGCCCGCCGGTGGAGGCTTGAACCTCGCCGAGATCGGCCTGCACTTCTCGGGGTCGCAGACCGAATACGGCAACTACGTGGCGAGCTACGTGGTGCTGGGCGACAACAAGGTGGAGGCTGACGTCGGCAAGTGCATCGACGGCGACCTTCAGACCCACACCACGATGGGCAACACCGTCGGCTCCAGCGAGCGCCTGCGGCTCACGCTGGGGTTCAAGAGCACCTCGGGCCCGCCCAAGTGAACGAGGGCCGCGCTGGTGCGCGCCAGCCTGGTCAGGGTTGGACGCGCTTCCGGGGCTTCCGGCGTAGCCAGAACAGCGCGACCGCCCCGGCAAACACGAAGGGAAAGACCAGATCGTACCCTGCCGCCCAAACCGGGATGCAACCGTACCTCTCCCCGGCAGCCGTCACGCAATACACGTCGTAACCGGTGCCCTGAGCCGCTTGCTCGGAGAACACGAGCAACCGGTCACCGTGATCGCAGACGTGCTCGAGCACGTGTGCGATCGTGTCGGAGAAGATCGGGCTGAACCCACCGAGAAAGAGCGCCAGCGGGTGCGCGAGCAGCAGCGCGCCCTCGATGACAGGCGTCCAGCTGCTCGGCGCCGAGACCTTCGGAGCGGGCGCAGGCCGAAGGTGGGCGACCCAGGCACAGGCGACATCGATGACACGCTCGACGACCTCGGCGTTCGCCTCGCAAGCGACGCGAACACGCACCAGGTCGCCGCTTCGCTCGAGCTCGATCCCCCCTTGCTGGAGCTCCACGAGGGCCGCATGGGCGGCGCGCTCGGACTCCGCCGGCGTCAGCGGCGCGGCAGGCTCCGCGGCGGCCGATGCAGCCTCGGTCTGCACCGGGAGAGCCAGTCCTGCGTGGACGAGGGCGTGATTCCTCGAGGCCGTCACCACCAGCCAGTTTTCGTCGCTGTTCGGACCCCTGTTCAGCTCGGAGCTCTCGCGAAAGCACACGCCGCCGCCGTTCAGCACGCCGGCGTGACAGTCCCGCCCGTCCGCGTCACGAGCTCGAACGATGCCCCGCCGGGCCAGCCGGGCGTCCATCGCCCCCACCGCGCGCCGGGCGCGGATGAGCAACGCGCCCACAGTGAGAACGAGGAGGCACGACATCACGGCGATCGCACCGACACGCATCGCGGCTTGTCCGCCGCCCAGAGCCCGACCAGCACTCCCACGGAAGACGAACCGCCGATCGGCATGCAGCGGAGCGTATGCGGCTTACCTGCGCGGGGCCAGAGCCCAAACCCCGTCCGCGCGGAACGCGCAGAGCTTCGAGTCGAGATCGCCGCGGCCGCGGGTCTTCATGCTCCGTCGCCGTGCGGCACATTGCGCGCGCGCTCGACATGCTCGCTACGGCCCTGGGCTCAGGCTCCCGCGCCATGCGCGCGGACGAGCGCCCGCTGGCCCCCCGTCAGGCCGAGCCGGCTCACGAATGCGTCGGTTCGACCCGGCACCCCCATGTGACGGCCGGCCACCGCGCTACTTCGCCGGCTTTGCCGAAGCGCAGCGATCCGAGGATAATCCCCGGCATGACCTCACGCGCTGTGCCGCTCCTGATCGGGGCGTTGGTCGTCGCTGGCTGCTCTTCCGACGACGGCGGCGTGGCCGGAGGTGCCGGAGGCGCTGTCGGCGGCGGCGGCAGCAGCCCAGGCGGAACGGGTGGAGTGGGTGCGTCGGGCGGCTCGGGCGCGAGCGGCGGCGGGGCGGGCGGGAGCGGCGGCCTCACGCTGCCCGACGCAGGATCCTGCACGCCCACCAGTCCGACCGAGACGGTGTGCGACGGGAAGGACGACGACTGCAACGGCAAAATCGACGACGTCGACGTCGGCAAGGACGGTATCTGCGACTGCCTGAGCATCGGCATCATCGGCAGCCCCGGGAGCAACCCTTCAGCCGACTTCCAGGCATGGCTCAAGGCCAAGGGCACCACGGTCGAGCGCAAGCACGAGACGGCCACCGAGACCTTCGACGCCGCCTTGCTCGACAAGTACGACGTGTTGATCCTCGATCGCCTGCCCCGCGACTACACCGCCCCCGAGGCCGCTGCACTGAAGGCGTGGGTCGAGGCCGGGGGCGGATTCGTGTCCATGACCGGTTACACCGGCTCGCCCGCTCCCGACTTCTACACGAACACGTTGCTCGCTCCGTTCGGGCTCCAGTATCAGCCCGGGCTCCTCACCGAGCCCGTCACGATCTTCGCGACGCACCCGGTGACCGCCGGGCTCACGTCCGTGACCTTCGCCGGCGGTTACTTGGTCAAGGATCTCGGCGGCAGCGGTGGCACGAGCACGGTCCTCGGCAGCATCTCGGCGGGCCCCGTGGCCTTCGCTCACGAGCGCGGCAAAGGCCGCGCCGTGGTGTGGGGCGACGAGTGGATCGAGTTCGACAGCGAGTGGAAGACCTTGCCGCAGATCGAGAAGCTGTGGGTCAACCTCATCGCCTGGATCGGACCGCAGACCAGCTGTCAGGTCACGGGGCCGAAGTGAGACGAGTCGCGCACGCTCCCGCGTGAGCCGCGCTCACTTCAGCGCAGGGAGCTTCTCCCGCAGCCGGGTCGCCAGCGCGTCTCACGCACCAACGCCGAGCCCGCGACCTGGCGCAGGGAGATGGCCTACGGGCACGCGCCGTTGCCCAGCTGATGGATTGCGGCGATCTGTTGGTCGCTCAGCGCCCCGGAGAAGACCGCGGCTTCGTCAATCACGCCGTTCAGCTTGTTGCTGCTGTCGGAGGCGGCGCCCAACCGCAGGGCGAGGGAATTGGCCGCGGACGACGGAGTGACTGGCTGAGTGTGCGTGAGCACGCCATCCACGTAGAGTCGGACTGCGACACCGTCGAAGACCCCTGCCAGGTGATGGAACGCACCGTTCGCAGCCGGCAAGCTCGTGGTGCTGGTGACCACTTTGTTTCCGATGATCATACGAAGCTTCGACTGAAACGTGTCGAGCAGGTATCCGTCCGCTTTGCCGGCGGTGATCTTGTCGACGATGCGCCCGCCCCAGCCATTGGCCGCGACCCAGGCCACGAGCGTGATGGGCCCGTCGATGTCGTAGGGATACGCGCCGGCTTCGGAGCGTGGAATACGGACGTAGTCGCCGCTCGCGACGTTGAAACCCTTGCCGAGCTGCCCCGCTGCGTAGGATGGCTTGTTCGCCTGCCAGACACCGGCGGGCGCACCGGCGACCTGGTTCTGGGTGTCGTTCTCGCCTCGCCACCAACCCACGAGTGGGGGACAGCTCGAGCCGTCGCTCGCATCCACGCTCACGTCGGGCTCGGAGTCCGGTGAAGCGTCCGACGGAGCTCCGGCGCTGCCGCCCGAAGCCCCACCGGAAGCGCCGGTGTCCGAGGCTCCGCCCGCGCCGTCTCCCGCAGTGGTCGCATCTTGCCCGGCGGCCCCGCCCACTGGGCCGGTCGCCGCTGCTCCGCCGTCACCCCCCATCGGGCCGGTCGCGGCGGCCCCCGAGGTGCCACCCGAGCCGGAGGCTAGACCACTCTCGTCGAGCGAACAGGCATGTCCCACGAGAAGCAGCGCGAGCGTGGCCGCTAACGGCTGCTTCCGAATGCGGCGCCTCCCGGCTCGCGCGCTCCGCGCCCGTCGATGAGCGCTCACCCCCTCTCTGGACATCGCCACGCTATCCGGTCCGCGAACGTCGTCGTCGCGCGAGAGGAGCGATCTGTCCGATCCCACTGCCCCCAAGAGTACGCGGCGGCGGTCTTCCAGTCGACTGCGGTGACGGTGCTTCGGACGGCGCCGAGGGAGCTGGGACGCCGGATGCGGATGCCGCCCAAGAGGACGCCCAATCCCCCGAGTGCCTCGCCCTCGAGGCGGTGCTTCAGGGCGCCGCGGACGCCGCGCGCACGTCGCCCTAAGCGATCGTGGCCGCGTCGACGCCGGTGGGGAGCGCGCGCTAGTCTCGAGCCATGAGCCACCCGCGTCTCCGACCCTTCCAGCTCGCGCTGCTGTCGCTTCTCGTCGCCGCTTGTTCGTCGTCCGGTGAAGGTGGGGGAGGCGCCGGCAGCGGTGGCTCGCCGACGGGAGGCACGTCGTCGGGTGGCACGTCGTCGGGTGGCACCTCGTCGGGTGGCTCGTCGTCCGGAGGCGCTTCCTCGGGCGTGCCCGAGCAGCATCGCGCGACAGCTTCGACCTGCTCGCCGTCGACCACCACGGCGTCACCGTGTGGTGGCATCGGCAGCGGCGAATGCTCGAAGGACTCCGACTGCGCGTCGGGCACGAACGGCCACTGCACGTTCCAAGGCGGCGGAGCCGCGATCTGCCATTGCTTCTACGACACGTGCGCGAACGATTCCGAGTGCACGAGCGGCGGCCCCTGCGCGTGTCAAGGCAGCCCGTACCAGTCGATCGTGAACGCTTGTGTGCAAGGCAACTGCAAGGTGGACGCAGACTGCGGCGCGAGCGGCTACTGCTCGCCGTCGGCAGGGACCTCCTGCAGCGGAGGCCTTGCCGGCTACTTCTGCCACACCCCCAGCGACGAGTGCCTGAACGACTCGGATTGCGCGGACGCCGGGCCCGCGCCGGTGTGCGCGTACGACTCGACCAAGAAGCACTGGGCTTGTGCGGGGGTCCAACTCTGTCCGTGAGCCAGCGCCCGTTCAATCACCAGTCGGAGTGCGTAGGAAATTCCATCTGCCAAAACTCACTCAGTGGGCTCGGCTCATTCGTACCAGAGCCGTGCGGGCCGGGGGAACTGCGGGTGTGGGCCGGCGCGAAGCTCGGCTGCGATGGGTGATGGTCCGACGTAGTCCTCGTGCTTCCAGCGTGCGCGGTCCGTGACCAGCACACCGTCACGAAACGGGATGTAGAGGCGCGGTCCTTCGAACTCCGACTTGAGCACGAGGTAGAAGTCTCCCTCGAGCGTCTCGTGGACGTCGCGGATCCGGTCTTCGCGCTCGAAATCGTCGTACTCGAAGCCGACCAGGATCAAACGCCCGGCCTCGCTGAGCAACCAGCGCTCCACGAACCCCTTCCAGTTCCCGGTGGTCATGGTCTCGGCGGGACCAGGCACCGCGGCGTAGACGGGCCGCTCGCGATCTCCCCAGCCGTAGTTCTCCTCGCTGGGTTCGCCGCGGATCACGCCGAACACGCGCCACACTCCGAAATCGAGGAACGGATACTCGCTCCGGAAGTCTTCGCTGACCTGAGTCGTCACGGCTCTCCCGAGGAGACGGGCGCCGACCCGCACGAGAGCAAGCACGTCGTCGGCAGCCGCAGCATGTGTGCCGGTGCTCGAGGAGCGGGGACGATCCGCGCACAAAAGCCGCGCGGCCGTCGGCCGGCGAGCGCCAGCGCGGCTGCGCAGCCGAAGGAGCCTCGAGCCATCGCCGGCAGCATACAATGCCCGCCGATGATCACCCTCTACATCGCGACCTCCATCGACGGTCGCGTGGCCGGCGAGCAGGACGACCTCTCCTGGCTCGAGCTCGCCGGGAGCGGGGGGCGCGACGGCGACTACGGCTACGCGGCCTTCTACGGCACCGTGGACGTGACCGTGATGGGCCGAGGCACCTGGGAGGTCTGCAAGGCCTTCGACCCTTGGCCCTACTCCGACCGCGAGTGCGTGGTGATCACACGGCGCAGCGACCTCGTGCCCGTGCAGAACGAGCGCTTCGAGGCCTTCGACGCCGCGCGCTGGCGCGAGCGTGGCGCGCGCGAGCACGTCTACCTGTGCGGTGGCGGTGGCGTGGTCAAGCTGTTCCTCGACGCGGACCTGATCGACCGCATGGAGGTCGCCGTCATCCCCGTCGTCCTCGGCACGGGGCCGTCGTTGTTCCTGGACGGCGTGCCCGCGCGCAAGTGGAGACTAGAGTCGAGCGAGGCCCACCCGTCCGGCGTCGTTCAGAGCGTGTACGTGCGCGTCGAGCAAAGCCTCGACTGGTGAGCCACGGCTCCTGAGCTACGCACCGGCTGGCGGCTCGTCCTCATTCGCCTTGCCCGCGCCCGACACGGCGCTGATGATGGTCTCGGCAACCAGCGCCACCCCGAGCGCGATGAGCCACAAGAGGTGGATCATCACGATGCCGCCGGCGTGCATCGACAGCACCATGCTGACGAGGATCCACGCCCCGAGCCCGAACAGCGCCAAGAGCGGAAGCAAGAAGAAGAAGCGCGGGCGCCGGATCAGGAACGGCCAGGTGACCAAGTAGTAGACGACTTGAAGCTCTGGCCGTGATGAACCCGAGGCCCATGCCCAGGCTGCCTTCGGAGTTGTGGCCGTAGGCCTTGGTGCCGGTGAGCGTCGGATCGTACGGATCGTTGCGCCAGGAGAGCAGCATCCACCCCGCGAACGCGGCATACATGAAGAGCGGCAGAGCGCAGCGGACCCAGGTGAGCGCGACGGCGGTACCGCGCGTCATCCCTCACTCGTCCCTGTGGGCGGCGTCGAGCGCGAACGCGGGCAGGCAGACGGCGACGTATTCGGCGCCCTCTTCGCCGGGCGTCGAGTAGCGCACCCACTCGCCCTTGTGCGCCATCACCGCCTGCCCCGCCGCGACGTCGAGGCTTCCAGTCTCGTGCTCGACGCGCAGCAATCCGCGCAAGACGAGCGTGTATTCGTCGAACTCGGGCCGCTGCCCCGGCTCCGTCCAGCCGGACGGCGAGCGCATGTGGGCGATGCTCACGGCCGGATCGCCGCTGTTCACCCGCCCAATGTACTCGTCGATGAGCTTCTCTTTGGTGCCCGCCGCCTTCACGCGGGTCGGCTGGGCAATCAGCTTGGGCATGGCTCGGTGGTACATCCTGACTGGAGTCACGTCCACCCGATGCCGTCGAAGCCGCGGAGCCGCCCACGGCCGGGGGTCCTCGAGCTTCAGTCGCCAGGCGTCGCTCTTCTCGGTGTCAGGTGCACTTGCCGTCGGACCGGCAGCAGCGATTGCAGCACTCGTTGTTGGTGGTGCAGGCGGCGGCCGCCTTCTTGCAGTTGTTCGGGTCGTGCGCCGCCCCGTTTTCGTCGCGGCACTTGAAGCAGTCGGCAGCCCCGCCAAGCGCCGCGCAGTCGACGCTGTCGATCTTTTCGCACGCTTTGTCCCAGGGCACGCAGCACATCGGCGTGCCGGTCGAATTCAGCGCGTCGCAGCTCGTGGCGGACGTGTAGCCGAGGCCGGCGCCCTTCGTGCACTCGTAGGCGACCCGGTCGCAGACGTCCCAGTACTCCGCCGGCTTGGAGGGGCATTCCACGAGCCCGGCGCCGCTGCACGTCGTGCCCGAGCCACCTCCGCTGCCGCCGCCCGTGCCCCCGCCGCCGGAGACCCCCGGGCACGCGCCGTCGGGCAAGCCGACGTCACAGCCGGCGTCGGCAAGTCCGCCGCCGCCGCCCGTCGCTCCGCCGCTCCCGCCGCCCGAGCTCGGCTCGCCGTCGCCGCCGGAAGAGCAGGCCAGCGCCACGAGCCCCACCACCAAGCACCTCATGCCTTGCTTGTACCACAGTCATCCTCCGACCCGAGAGAACCGCTCAGCCGCTGTTGTGCTGCGAAGTGTCGTCCGGGAAACCGAAGTCACCTCCCGCGTGCCCTTCAGGATTTTGATCAGCGGAGCAGGCGCGCGCGCAACCCCTGCGAGCGTCAGGAGCGACGCACGAAGCACCTGCACGCCGCGTGGATGATTCGAAAGAGCCGCTTCGAAGCCGAGCGGTACGAACGTTGCGCATGGCGACGGTCGCCGACTACTTGTGAATCTCGGCGAACACCAGCTGCCCGGTGCCCGCGCGAGGAGTGGGATTCGGCGCCCACGAAGCGGCGGCGTGGGCTCCGTGCGCCGGAGCCTCCGGGGATTCCGCCCAGATCTCGGACACATGACGTTACGATACGGAAGGTATTGCTGAGCCTCGCTCGCGGTGCGAGAAGCTCCGCTCACCCATTTTCGGGGAGGTCGACACATGTCCATTCACAACAAGTCCATCGCGCGCCGCTTGTACCAAGAGGGGCTCAACGCCAGGAAGCTCCACGTGCTCGACGAGATCTGCGCCGACAACTTCGTCGATCACAACCCCGAGCCGGGACAGGCGCCGGGGCGCGAGGGCGTCAAGGCGATGTTCCGCCAGTTCTTCGACGCGTTTCCGGACATGGTGATGCGCGTGGACTCGCTGGTCGCCGAAGGCGATCTGGTCGGCGCGCACGTGACCGTGACCGGCACGCACCTCGGCGCCTTCGCTGGCATCCCGGCGACGGGTCGGACGGTGACCGTCACCGGGTTCGACTGGGTCCGCATCCAGAACGGCAAGGTCGTCGAGCGCCGCGGCGTCTTCGATCAGCTGGGGATGATGGCCCAGCTCGGCGCGGTGCCGGGGCCGAGCGCGGTGGATCTGAAGGCGATGTCCCGTCGCTACTACGACATGCTCGACAAGGGTCGTGGAGACTTGGCGGCCATCAAGAACGAGCTCTTCCACCCCATGCACACCACCTACTTCTGCGGCCAAGGCCCCATCGATCCGAGCGGGCTGCAGATGCTGGCCCAGCAGTTCTGGGCGGCCTTCCCCGATCTCACGCACACCATAGCCGAGCAGATCTGCGAGGGTGACACCGTCGTCAACCGCCTCACTGCGCGCGGCACCCACAACGGAGACTTCGCGGGCGTGAAGCCCACCCAGCGCACGGTGGAGGTGATGGCGGTGACTTCGCACCGCTACGCCGACGGACGCCTGCTCGAGCAGCGGGTCGAGGTCGACATGGTGGGCGTGCTCCAGCAGATCGGCGCCATTCCCAGCTCGAGCTGACACCTTCTCGGGCCTCCACCCGGAGGCGAGGCGAGGTGGGCCGACCCAGCCCGCCTCGCCGCGCCGCGCCGGGTCGACTACCCTGCGGCGATGCCACGTGGGTCCTGGTCCGCGCTGCCACTGGTGCTCGCCGCCTGCGCCTCGCCTCCGCTGCAGGAGCGCCCGCCCGAGCAGCCCGTTCTTCGGGCGAACGCTCCGGCCGCACCCACGGCGAGCGAGTCGGGAGCTTCTGCGACCGGCTCTCGGCCCCTGGCGGGCGCGGACGGCGGCGCGCGGGGCCTCGGCCGCAAGGCCAAGCTGGTGATCGGCAGCGTGCTCGGCGGACCGCCCGACGCACCGGCCACACTCCTCCGTGGCAAGGACGGTTTCAACAACTGCTTGCAGCTGGCGTTGGATGACGGCTTCGAGGTGGCGAGGGACCTGATCCTCACCCTGCAGATTGGCGCGGATGGGAGCGTCCGGAGCGCGAGCAGCACTGCCCCAGGTTCGGTTCCACCCACGCTCGTCACGTGCGTCGAGACGCACAGCAAGACACTGAGGTTCTCGGCCACGACCCCCGCAGACTCGAAGCTCGAGGTGCAGCTCGGGTTCTTCGAGCAATGAGCTTTGGTCGCATCGTGCAACAGCTACCCATGGATTCTTCGATCCGGCTTCTTGCTGGTGGCGATCGGCTGCAGCGGCAGCGGCGACGGGGGTGGCGGGAGCGGTGACTTTCCGGCGGACTACTCCGCCTAGCGTGCGCGTGCGCGGCTCGACCACCCTTGATGCCCGGCCGGCGCAGGGTCTAGACTGAGCTCGTTGGCGACTGCTGCGCGAGTCGGCGCGCACATCGGAGGCCTTTGCCATGGCTCAACAGAAGCTCGGCTCCTTCACCCGGCGCTCACGCTTCCGTCGTAAAGCCCTGCTCCTCACGGGGCTGACAGGCGCCGCGCTTGCGTCTCATCCCGGCTGTGCCGCGGACGAAGGGGACGGCGTGGCCGGTCCTACCGTGGTCACACCGTCCAAGGACGCCCAGGGCGACGCCCCGAATGCGGCGGACGCATCCGACGCTCCTTCGTTGATCTTGTGCACGGGGGATCAGGACTGCATCGGCAGCTCCCTCGGCAAGTACTGCGACACGGCGAGCGGACAGTGCGCTCAGTGCAGCCCCACGAACACCGCGAGCTGCCCCGCAGGGTTCTATTGCGATCCGAAGGCCCTCACTTGTGCGGTGATCTGCAAGGCGGGGGAGCTCCATTGCGAATGCAACGAGGTCATGCAGTGCGATCCAGGTCCGCCCGCGAAATGGATCCCCTCGTCGCCTGCGGTGGTGTGTAACGCGAACGCCGGCCAGGCGTGCAACCCGAAGACCGGAGCTTGCGAGGTCCTGACCGCCACCGGCAGCACCACACCAACCGGCACCTACTACCAGTACGCCGTATTCACACTGGACAACAGCGAGTTCAAGGGAGGTTGCGGCCTGGATGCGGAGGGCGACACCCTCTACGTGAACCGAGACGGGGCGAACCTCGACGTGTACACGGTCACGCTGGAGGACACGGATCAGGACGGCAAGCTCGAGCCGAGCCAGCATCCTGACAACCCACTGGCACAGGGGCCGATCGAGAAGCGCACGCTCAAGTTCGTGAAGACCTACACCAAGGCCGGCGACAACGTCCCTCTCGGCGTGCCGTGGGACACGGAGATCTTCGTGCAATCGGGAACCCTGGCGACGAACGGCCCGACGCCCAACGGCAGCATCGGCCTGTACCAGTTTGCAACCAAGGCCACGACGCTGGTCGCCGCTCCCACGCTGTCTTGGTCGGGCGATCCGCTACAGATCCTGGGCTACGGTGAGATCGACCATCGCTACTACGCTGGCGATGCCTATGCCAGGCGTGTCTACTCCTACTGCGACGCGGGCAAGCGTTGGGTTGCCGAGTTCGCCTTCCCGAGCCTGGCAGGGGACCATTTCGACGGGATGGAAGTGGTCGTCGATCCCAAGACCAAGATCCAATACGTGTATGTCTCCGACATGCAGTCGGATTTCATTGGACAGTACCGACGCGACGACGCGGGCGGTTGGGTCCAGGAGAACTTGTTCAAGTACAACGACGGCACCGGCGGCGACGTCGAGGGTATGGGGTTCGGGGCGTTGCATCACTTCTGGGCGGCCAACTGCGGCTACCCAGTCGGCGTGACCGGCAAGCACGTCCTCTACGAAATTGGCGGCGGAGACCTCGACAAGTACACCAGCCCGCTCAAGTGACATCGTCCTCGCACCGGCGCCTGCCGCGTCGGTGCGCGAGCGGTCGGCAGCGCGACAGCGTGGGAGCGCTCCCCGCGGCGTCATTCGTCTTCGGCCGGCGCATCCTCTCCGACCACCGAGCCACCCCAGTAGCGCGCGCCCGGCCGTTCGATGGTTCGAGCCAGCTTGTCCCACTGGTCGGCCTTCAAGATCATCAAGAGCGCGGTGATGAGCTCCACGCGCTTCTGGATGCGGGGGCGCGGACCTTTGCCGAGGTCGAGCGTGGTGGCGTCGAGCTCATCCTTCTCGAACGCGTCGATCAGGCGATGCATGCGCTTGGAGAGCTCTGCCCGGTGCGCCTTGTTCGCCGGCGCGGCATCGTAGCGAACCAATATCGGCTCCACGCGGCGGCTTTGCGTGGCGTCCAGCCCGAGCAGAGACGTCACGCGAGCGTTGCGACGTTTCGCGTGCTCGGCGGCTTCCTCCTTTTCTCGTGCCGCCGCCGATTTCGCTTGGGTCACGGGCTTGGGCTCGAGGGGCCTCTCGGCCGTCGCGGGCTCGGGCTTCGCGCCAGGCACCGGATGACGCCTGCGCAGGAGCGCGACGAGTGCCTTGCGTTGATCGGTCGAGAGCAACGGGTGCAGCTTTTTCAAAGCAGCAGTCTCGGCGGCTCGACGTTCGACAGTCACCTTCTCCAATACCGCGTAGTGGGGCGCGAGCTTCTTGTCGTCGATGCGTCCAGCTTTCACGCCCTCGATGATCGCGGCGCCGAGCTCCCGGTATGCGTGGCTGACGCTTCCGTCGTCTTTGGGGGGAACCCAGAGCTCCGCTTCGCTCTGGTCGAGGGCCACACTCTGCTCTTCGCTGAGCTCGACGCTGCGGGCCGCGTCGAAGACCGCGCCAACGGTTCCGAAACGCATCACGCGGCGCGCCGATTGTCGGCCCCCAGCGTCGACTGCGGGCGCCGAACCCGAGGGCGCGGCAATCGGAGAGGCTCGAGCGGACCCCGGCGCCGGGGCGGAGCTCAGGGCCGCGCTAGAAGCCGCACCGGAGGGCGCCTTGTCCCCCGTGCAGGCGAGCGGAATGGTGGAAGCCAGCAAAGCGACAGCTCGGCGAGAAGGACATCCCATAGGCCAAAACCCACCGGGTCCGAGCGTAAGCGCGCGGCGCGTTGGGGTCGAGTGCAGGCGTGTGATCTGAGCGCGCGTGTTGGCGACCTCGGCCCAGCGCATGGGCCCCGAGCAACGCGGGCAGGTCTCGACGTCGGCGGCGAACACCCGCGGTCGTCGCCGAGCTCGCCGCGGCGAAGAACGAGGTCAAGGCCGACGCCCGCACGTCGCCCCCGTGCGCCCGCCCGGATGCCCCGCTGGGAGCGCCCGACTTGACCCAGGCGGCCAATCGGTAGACCCGAGCGGCCGTTCTCGTCCGAGGCGCGTCGGAACGGGGGAGATGAGCAGATCCGGCAGGTAACACGACCCGGAGTCATCATGTCGATTCGAGTCATTCGCGCAGTCTTCGGCCTCTCGACGGCCTTGGTGTGGGTCGCCTGTTCGAACGAGCCGGCGGATCGGATGAGCCCCGGCGGCGCGCTCGGACCCGAGGAGCGCGCTGCATGCGCCGCCTACGCGCAGGGCTACTGTGCGCGCCACGGCGAGTGCACTGGAAACGACTACAGCGGTCTCGGAGGCGACGAGGCGGGATGCCAGGAGGCCAAGGCGTTGGAGTGCGAGGTCTTCCTCGCCGTCCCGTCCACGGGCTTCTCCGCTGAATGGTATCAGGGCTGTACATCGAGCCTGCCGGCCGCGCTTTGCGGCGTCACCGGTCCGCTGGCGACGCGAGCCTGCACCTTTCCCGCGGGCAAGCTGATGGCGGGCGAGGCGTGCAGCCTCTACCAGCAGTGCGAGAGCGGCTGGTGCAGCGAGTTCTGGGAGTGTGGGACGTGCGCCCCTCGCCCAAAGCTCCTCGCGCCGGGCGCGCTGTGCGAAGTGGCCGACGGCCCGCGCTGCGTGGACGGCTACACTTGCGCGGTTCCGTACTGCCAGAAGGAGGTGTTCCCGGGGGAGGCGTGCGCGGGCGACGACTACTGTGTCGGTGGCCTCCACTGCCTCGGCGGCACGTGCAAGCCGGGCGCCGACGTCGGAGCGGCATGCGGTCCGACCGTGGGTTGCGCCAGCTACGCGACCTGCGAGGGCGGCACGTGCGTCGGCTCGCCGCCTCCTCCGCCAAAGGCGGCGGGGGAGCCCTGCAGCAAAGGCGACTACTGCACCGCCGGGCTCTATTGTCACGAGGCGTCCGCGAGCGACGCGGGAGTGTGCAAGCCTCAACCCCACGAGGGCGAGAGCTGCGACGCCCAGCAAACCTCCATGTGTTTCGACGACCTCCAGTGCGTCCTCGGCGTGTGTACGCGCCGGCGCTCGCCGGCATGTCCCTGAGCCGAACAGCGTGCTTCGTTGCGAAGGCTTTGCTGCTCCGGCCCGATGCGCGGCCGAGGTCGCCAACGGCGCGCGCCGCCGGAAATCCTGAAACGCATGGCGCATTGAAGTTTCTCCGCCGTGGAGCGTCGAACTCGGCCTAGGCTCGGGCGCTTTCCAGGGAAGGGAGTCTGCAAAATGAAGCAGTTTTCTGTCGTGGTAGGTCTGTTGGTGGTGGCTTCCGCGGGCGTCGTGAGCGCGCGGCCCCCGGTCGAGCGCCCCGGCGCGGACGCTGTCGAGGTCGAGGCTCAGCCCCACATGTGGGTCGCTCTGGACATGCTGAACGCCGCAAAGGGCCAGCTCGAGAAGGCGACGCCAGACAAAGGGGGCCACCGCGTCAAGGCCATTGCCCTCACCAAGGACGCCATCGCCGAGACGAAGAAGGGAATCGCCTACGACAACAAGAAGTCGGCCGAGGCGGACGCGGACGAGCTCGAGGTTCAACCCCGCATGATCGCCGCCCGGGAGCTGCTCGAGGGTGCGATCATCCAGCTGCAGAAGGCCACGCACGACAAGGGTGGCCACCGTGTGAAGGCCATCGCCCACGCCAAAGAAGCGTTGACCGAGGTCAAGAAGGGCATCGAGTACGACGACAAGAACTGAGCGGCGCTGCACAGTCGGCAGCCCGGGAAGAACGCTCGCGTGAGTCGCGTAGGGCAGGCCCACGCACGACGACATCGCCGTAGTCGTCGCGCGCACGGCTACTCTCGAGCGACGTGGCCAGGCGCTCGCGCAACAGGTGCGGGTGGTCTAGCTCACTGGCAGCCCGTGGTGGTCGAGTAGCAGCGCGCACCCGGCGTCGGCGTCTTCACACAGCACACCGGATACGGGCTCTGGCAGACCTCGAGCGGCTTGCTCGGAGTGCACTCGCACATCGTCGACGTCGATTGGCACACCGTGCCCTTGCCGTCCTTCTTGTCGCAGCAAATCGGGTAGGTCCCCGAGCAAACGTTGTTCGTCGCGCCGACCACGCAGCCGCAGCCTGCCGCCACGTTCTTGCACGTTCCCGTGCCGCCCGTGCCCGGACAGCAGATGGGGAACGGGCCCGCACACGGGTTCTGCGCCGCGCCGGGCTGGCAGCCGCAGTCTAAGGCCGTGGCTTGACAGCGCGGTCCCTGCCCGTCGCTCTTGTCGCAACAGATGGAGTAAGTGCCGCCACAGGTACCCGTCGCGCCGGGTGTGCACGCACAGCCCTGCGCGCTGTTGTAGCACTTCGGGCCGGTCCCCTTGTCGCAGCAGTAGGGTGTCGCGCCGCCGCAGGCGGGAGAGCACACGGCGGGCGCCCCGCCCGTGCCGCCGCTGCTGCTGCCGCCGCTGCTGCTGCCGCCGGTGCCCGTTCCGCCGGTGCCCGTTCCGCCGACGGCGCCGGTGCCGGCGCCGCCTCCGGTGCTGCTGCCGCCAGTAGCGCCCGTGCCGCTGCCTGCGCTGCCGCCCGTTGCGGTTCCAGCGCTACCGTCGAGCCCGGCAGCGCCGCCGGTGCTCGTGCTGCCGCCGCTGCCGCCGGCTCCGGCAGCGCCGCCCGAGGCGGAAGCATCCTTGCCGCCCGTGCCCTTGATCCCGGCGTCGTCCTCGCCGCCGCAAGACGCGACGACGAGGAACGCGCCGATCAGCGAAAGCGCCCGCTTCATGCGCCCGAGGATAGCGCGTTCCGGCCGGTCGGTCTCGCGCGGCCGGCGCGTCACCCGTCATGACCATTCGCCTAACGCGAGGGCTCCGCTAGCGGCGAAAGTCGCGCTTGCGATTGCCCAAGCGCCGCGCGATACCTCTCGGGATGGGGCGCAGCGGAACGGTCCTCCTGGTGCTCGCGCTCTTGGCCTGCAAGCGCTCGCCACCGCCGGAGCAGCAGCAGACAGCTCCTGCGGCGCCCACGGTGGTCGTGGGGCCGACGGCGGCTCCGTCGGCGGCCAAGCCCGGTGAAGACGCACCCACCTGCGCGGGGGTGTGTGCTCGCTACCACCGCTGCGTCAAGATCACCGCGCAGGACACCATCGACGAGTGCACGCGGGCCTGCGAGGCGTCGAAGCCCAACGCCGCCGTGCTGCGCCTCAATTCGAAGCGGAGCTGCGGCGCGCTGATCGCCGCCGCGAAGCAACCGGCCGGCGGTGGGCAGAAGCCCGCGGCGCGCTCCAGCGAGTGCCAAGGCTGCGTGAAGGACGGCAATGACTGCGTCTGGATCTCGCAGGGCAATTGGGGGCAGGGGCCTTACTCCGGCGCCGTGTCGAGCTGCGATCCGAAGTGCTGCGGCGGCGGCGGCTCGCCGGCTCCGGGCGGAGCGCAACCCGACGACGACGACGAGCCGAGCGGTCCCGGCGACGACGACGAAGGCTCCTGACCCCTCGGGCGCGGCAACAGACGCCCGTGCGGCGGCCCTTTCAGCACCGCGCGCGCGATCTCGTCGCTCAGCTCGCGCCCCGCGAAGAGGCCGAGCTGGTGCAGCGCCTCGCGCGTCCGGCGGCAACGTCTGCATCACGTCCAGCGTCCCCCGGCTCGAAACGCTAACGATCGCACCCGAGCGCGGCGCTGCGCGCGCGGGCGGCCGCGGCGGACACGAGCAGCGGCTTCGTGCTCCCCCACCGTTCGAGCAGCGTTCGATGGGCGGCACAGGCACCGGGCACGTCACGGGTCCGTTCGAGCGCTCGGGCGTGGAGGAGCTGGGCGCTCAGGTGGATGAGCGGCAGCTCGAACCCGTCGCAGCGCCGGGTCGCGGTGCGCAGGAACGGCTCCGCCTCGGAGGCTCGGTCCGCCAAGAGCAGCGTCTTGCCGATGGCGTAGTTGGTGATGAAAGAGTGATCGCTGACGTCGGGCTTCGCGTCGGGAGGGAACGTCTTCACGGCTTCCTTGGCGGCACCGGGCTCGACGGCCACCAGCGCTTCGCCCAGGGCCCACCGGACCAACGGTGGCCGGTTCCTGGTGTCGTCGAGCGCGCGCCAGCGGTCGAGCTCACGCCCGGTGGCGCGCCGGAGAGCACCGAGCTCGAGACGCTTGGCGAGAAGCCATGGCTCGAACCAGAATCCCACGCGCGGCAACAGCTCCTCGGACGCGCGTGACCAGGCGGGGAGCTCTCGGGCGCTAGTTTCGGCGATCTGCCGGGCGCGGGCCACGTCACCAGATTCGATGGCCAGGTCGACGGCCAGGATCGCATAGTGCGCCCGATCGACGAGCTCATTTCGATCGCGCAGGCGTTCCAGGAGCTCGCTCACCAGGCGGTCCCCGGCGGCGACGTCGCCGAACAGCAGCGCCAGCTGCGCGGCTTCACGCTTCTCGACCACCCCGCGGCGGTCCTGGGGCATGGCGCTCCAGCGGGGGACGAGCGCCTTTTCGGCGGCGTCTCGCTCGCCCTGTCCTGCCAGGACGAGCGCCATGAAGTAGGAGCCGTGCGGGGTCGTGTTCTCGCGAGCGAGCCAGAGCCGAGCGTCCGGCTCGAGCTCTCTGCACGCCGCCAAGCTCGCGCGACCAATCCGGATCCGTTCGTACACGCAGTCCGTGGTCACCGCCGAGCCGGTGACACAGCGATCCAGCGCAGCCTTGGCTCCGGCAGCGTCGCCGCGCAGCCAGCGCAAGCGACCGAGCGACTGCCAGGCGTCGAAGTAGCCGGGGTCGACGCGGACCGCGCTCTCCACGAGCTTCTCGGCCCACTCCACGTCTTCATTGCTGACGAACCACCCCGCGATGCTGAGAAACTCGGCGTCGTTCGGCTGCTGCTCGACGAGCTTCAGCGCTCGTTGCTTGCGCTCCGAGGGAACCGGTGGGTCGCGCCCGAGCTCCGGTTCGTAGACGTCGAGCAGCGCTCGGTCCCGAGGGGTCAGCTTCTCGCGGAGCTCGGCCGCGCGCTGAAAGCGGGCGCGCCGCGTGCTGCCTGGAGCGCCGTCGTCGACGATCGCAAGCCGCAGGAACGCCACCGCGCAATTCGGGTCGCCGAGCGTGGCCTTCTCGAAGTGCTTGGCCGCCTTGTTCCAGGCGGCTTCGCGCAGAGCGAGAAGACCGCTCTGGACGTCGGCCGTCGCTCCGGGGCCGCAGCCCGACACCTGCTGCGTCGCGAGCGTGACGGGACCTTGGGATGCCGCGGCCGCGGGCTCGGGGCTGGCGCGCTCGCGTGGGCCGAGCGCCAGACCCACCACGGCGACGGCGACGAGCACCGAAGCCACGACGGCGGCGCTCCGCGTGGGGAAGGGTCTCTTGCTCGCGCCGGGGACCAGCTCCTTCGCCGGGGGGGCAGTGAGCGCCAGATCGGTCGGAGCCTCGCCGCGTTCGAGGAGCTCTTTCGCGCGAGACAGGCGTTCCACGATCTCGTGGGCTGACGAGCAGCGCTCGTTCCGGTCGCGCTCGAGACAATGCTGGACCAGCTCCACGAGCGGGGCCGGTGCGTTCACGTGGCCGCTCAGCGGTCGCGGCTCGTCGCGCGCCGCCGCGAGCATGATCGCCATCGGTGTCGGCCCGCTCCAGGGGCTGGTCCCCGCGAGCATTTCGTACACGCACACGCCGAACGAAAAGATATCGGAGCGCGCATCGACCTCGGCCCCCAGCGTCTGCTCGGGCGACATGTAGCCGGGCGTTCCGATCACCTGGCCCTCGCGCGTGAGCGGCGCTTCGGTCGCCAGGAGCTCCGCGACGCCGGGCCGTTGCAGCGCATCGCCGAGCCGCGCGATGCCGAAGTCGAGCACCTTCGCGTGTCCGTCCTTGGTCAACATCACGTTGTCGGGCTTCAGATCGCGATGCGTGATGCCGCTCTCGTGCGCCTTTTCGAGCGCCGACGCCACCTCGAGGGCGACGTCGATGGCCTGCGCGACGGGCAGCGGTCCCTGCGACAGCCTGTTCCGCAGCGACTGACCCTCGATGAGCTCCATGGCGATGTACAGCCGGCCGTCGGCGGCGCCGACCTCGTAGATCCCGACGATGGCCGGGTGGGTGACGCGCGCAGCGAAGCGTGCCTCTCGCAGAAAGCGCTGCCGGCGTTCCTCGTCGTCCGGCCCGGACGCCGGCAAGACCTTGAGCGCGACGACGCGTTCGAGGCTCTCGTCGAGCGCCTTGTAGACCACCCCCATCCCGCCGCGCCCGAGGAGCCCGAGGATCCGAAAGTGACCGATGCGCTCCAATGTCGAACCGCTGGCATCCATCGCACTAGCGCCGGTCGGGATCCTGAGTCGCCATGCAATGAGCATAGCCCAGGGGTCACCATCGCACGCACCCTGACGCCGGCGCCGGCGGTCACGAACAGGACCGTCCGGGAGCTGGTGAGCCGCCCTGTTGTTCGGCATGGGCGCACGCGGCGAGCGGCCCGGCGGTGTGTGAGCCAGCCCGCCGATGCGCGGAGGGATCGGAAGCTCGAACGGCTCGGGTGGCCGCGGCGGCGTAGTCTCGGTCGAGGACCGCCACGAAACCCCGCAGGGCGGCTGGCCTGGATTTGCTTCGAGAGATCGCGCTTCGCTGACCCGCCCCTTCCGTTCGGGCCGCCGGGTCCTACGCAGCTGGCCGTGGGACGCGTCGAGCTCGACCCGGTGGAGAGCGATCGGCTGGCAGCCCGGGTCGCTGCCGCTGCGGTGATCGGTCTCGACGGCGCGCGAGTGCGAGTACGGGACCTGTGGCGCGACGCTCCGGCGGTGACGACCTTCCTGCGGCACTACGGCTGCCTGTTCTGTCACGAGATGGTCGCCGACGTGCTTCACGCCACGCCGGAGCTGATCGAGCGCGGAGCCCGGGTCGTGCTGGTCGGGAACGGCTCCGTGGAGCAAGCGCGACGCTTCTTCAGCAGCAAGGGCCTGCCGCGGGAAGGCTGCACGGTCGTCACCGATCCGGAGCGAACGTCGTATCAGGCGGCGGAGCTCGAGCGAGGCTTCGCCAAGACGTTTCTGAACACCGGCAGCCAGCGCGCGTTCCGGCGCGCGCGCGAGGGGGGGCACGGCATCTCGGGCTGGCTCGGTGATCTGACGCAGCTCGGCGGCACTCTGGTGACGCGACCCCCGGCGCGCCTGGAGTACTTTCACCGTTCGGAGTTCGCCGGAGACCACCCCGACGTGCCCGGCGTGGCACGAGCGGTGGAGGCGGCGGTGCGGGCCTACGGCGGGTGCGCGAGCTTCGGCCCGAGCTCGGGATGAAGCGACCGCGGAGCGCACGCCCCCGCTGCCGTCACGCCAGCCGCGCCCCGATGCGCTCGGCCGCCCGCGGCGGTGGAGCTCGCGTCCCAGCACGGGGCCCGATCCTGGATCCGCGCTCACCTGCGCGCGAAGGCTCGCCAACTACCATGCTCGGCGAGCAACTGAACCCTCGGGCGCTCGCGGCCGAAGATCTTCTCCGCCTCGGGCCCGCCCCGCACCAGGAAGAGGTCGAAGTCTTCCAAGGCGCGGCGGGCGTCGAGCGCGGCGGGATGGCTGAAGAACGGCAGCGGCGCGGCCTCGGGGTGGCGCATGCGGCACGGTAGCTGCGGCCAGGCGCAGTAGTAGAGCCAGGTGGACGAGCGCGGAGCCCGGCGCTCGGTCACGTAGTAGGCAGGCACGCCGGTGAACAGGCCGCCGACGTTCATCACTCGGGATTCGGCGTCGAAGACGAGCCCACCCGCGGCGGCTCCGGCCGGGGCGGCCTCGAGCACGCGCTCGAAGTCGGCGAGCTCGCGCCCGAACGCGGCGTACTGACGCGTCCACCACAGGCCCTGCGCCACCAGGAGCGCCGACACGAGCCCGGTGCACGTGGTCCGCGCCCGCGCGGACCAGCCGGCCACTCGCGCAGGAATCAAGAGGAGCGCGATCAACGCCAGCACCAACGCGAAGCGCGGATAGACGCTGTAGGCGTGAGGCAGCGCGTGGTGCGGGAGTCCGAGGTACGCGAGCATCGCCACGATCACGAGCCACGCTCGAGGCCCCGGTCGGGCCAGCGCGCGTAGCGCGCGGCGCTCGGTGCCGGCCAGCCCTGCGAGCCCCCAGAGCGCGACGGCCCCGAGCCAGGCGCCTGCGATCCACTGGTCCGAGCCGTCGTTGAACCCCCGGAGCAGGTGGACCGGCACACCGCGTACGCGTGACCAGAGATCCGGGGCCAAGCCGTGCTCGACCAGCTCACGGCTGCGCGCCGACAGCAGCACTCGGAAGAGGGACGGCTCGTGCGCGAGGCGCGCTTCCCCGGAGACTCGGGCCAGGTAGATGCCGCAAGGCACGAACGAAAGCGAGAGCGCGCCAAGCCCGAACGCTCGCACGCGGCGCGAGGCCCCGCCCGCCAAGAGCGCCGCGATTGCCGCGACCGTGCCCACTCCCCACGCTTCGAGGTGCGCGAAGAAAGTGGCGAGCGACAAGACCGCGAGACCGAGCGTGGTGCGCCTCGGGTGCTCTCGCCAGCCCGCCTCGTTCGACGCTTCCGCGAGCATCCAGATCAAGAGCGGCAAGGAAACGACGAACGCGATGAGCCCGTAGTGCAGCGGCATCGAATACACGAGCGGGAATGCCAACAGAGCCGGCAGCGTGCTCCTGCCCGAGACGGCCAAGAGTCGCGCCGTCGCCAGCGGAAGCGCCAGCACGACGGCGCCGACCAGCAGCTTCACGGCGACGCCAACGGACCACAGGCCGGCCAGCGCTTTCAAGATCACGAAGTGGGCCGAGAATGGCGCGAGCTCGAGACCGACGACGAATTCCTTTGCGTAGGGAGAGTCCGGGGCATCGGCCTTGATCAAGGCGTCGACGATGGCCAGGTGGTGGGGCAGGTCGAACGCCGGCAAGAACCGCGTCACGACCAGCGGCGCCAAGTAGACGGGCGCGAGAGCGAGGTACGCGAGCGCGAAGCGTGCGTCGCCGAACGGGGCCCGAGCCTTGCCGACCATCAATGGGACGGAGCGTAGACGTGCGAGTCGTCGAGCGCGAGCCGGCGAAAAACGAGAACACCCCACGGGTCGCCGCACACGGCGTATTCGCTCGTCCTCTCGACGCCGCCGTCGAACGCGCGCGCACCCTGGCATCGGTGCGCGCGCCGCTCGTGCGCACGAAATGCGCAGTCGGCTTGCGGCTCTGCCGGACCGGGTCGAGGATCCGGTGGCGATGTTCCACGCCGGCGCCCGCTCGCTGCAGCAGAGGACGCGGCGCGCCTTCCTCGCCGTCACGCTGGCGACTTTCGCGCTCTACGCCGCGCTCTTCCTGCACCTCGCGCCCGACACCGGGCACGCCGACGGCTACTACTCGTACCTGTTTGCGCGCTCGCTCGCCTTCGACGGCGACGTCGAGATGACGAACGACTACGCGCTGTGCGGCGACCCCTTCGGCGTCGGGCGCGATCGCGGCACCGGGCACCCGGACAACCAGGCCTACGCGGGTCCGGCTCTGTTCTGGACGCCGATCCTGCTCGTCGCGCGCTGGGTGGCGCCGCACGCGGCGCCGTCGACGCCCGCGCTCGCTGGCGCCTGCCGGGGTCCCGCCGTCAGCGCGGCGCTGTTCGCGGCGGTCGTGGTCGGCGCCCTCGCGGTGGGTCTGTCGTATCTGGCCGCACGCCGCGTGGCCGGGCAGCGAGCGGCGTTGGCGGCTGCGCTGATCTTCGCGGTCGCGAGCGGCCTGCCTCACTACTCGGCGCTGTTCCCTGCCTACTCTCACGTCTATGCGTGCTTTGCCTGCGCGCTCACGCTGGTCGCTTCATTGCGGGCCGCCCAGGCAGAAGCCTTGGCGCCCTGGGGTCTGGCAGGGCTCGCGTGCGGACTGACCGCGCTGATGCGGCTCTCGGACGCTTGCCTCGCGCTCGTCCCGTTGGCGCTCGTCGCGGTCTCGAGCGCCACCCGCGGGCAGAAGCTCGGGCGTGCCGCGCTGGTCGTCGCGGGGACGCTCGCTGGCGTCCTTCCCACCCTGGCGCTCTACCGCTACCTGTACGGCTCGCCTTGGGTCGTGCCCCAGGGCCGCCACTTCCTGCAGCCGTTGCACGCGCACCCGCTGCTCGTGTTGTTCGCGCCTCACGGCGGCCTGTTCTACGCGACGCCCGTGGCGTGGCTGGCCTTCGCCGGCGCCGCGGTCGGCCTCCGCGCGCGCGCGGCGCGTCCTCTCACCGTGGGGATGATCGCGGCGTTCGGGGTCTGCCTGTTCGTAGCGAGCTCCGCGCTCGACTGGCACGGCAAGGGCACGTTCGGTGCGCGCCGCCTGCTGGTGATGACCCCCGTTCTGATCGTGCTGGCGGCGCTCGCCCTCGACCGTCTCGGCCCGCTGCTGCGTCGTCACGCGGACAAGTTGGGCCTGCTGGCGGCACTGCTCCTGTGCGGAGCTCCCGTCGTTGGGAGCACCTTCGCGCTTCGGAAGGGTGAGCTGCCGGTGGAGCGAGCGTCGCCGCAGTCCGTGCAGTACGGAAGCGGCGTGCAAGCGGCGTGGGCGTTCGTCGACGAGCGCGTGGGCAGTCTCGCCATCTTCCCTGCCGAAGTCGTCTACGCCCTGCGCTACGACCTGCCGATGCGCTCCTTCCGGGCGGCGACGTCGGACCGGTTCTATCGCCGCTCGTATCACACCCTCGAGTGGGAGCCTCGGTTGCTGCCTTTCGCCGACCCGGGGTTGCTCGAGTCCTCTCGCGGGCTCGCGCTCGCGCCAGGCGGCGCGCGCCTCACCGGAGGCGACGCCGCACTGGTGTTCGCGGCGGGCTGGCCTCACGCGACCGACGCCGAGCTGGTGGTCGATGCCGCCGAGGCCGGAGAGATCGCGATCTCGCTCGGGACCTTCTTCGGGCGCTGCGCGCTCGGCACGCGGCGCGTCGAGCAAGGCGTCGAGCGCCATTTGGCCTTCAGCGTGCCCCGCGGCTGTTTCGACTCCGGACTGATGGAGGTCCGCCTGCGGAGCAGCGTGCCGGGTCTCGTCCTGCGCCAACTCGCTTTCGACGACTCGGCCGTCTACCCTCCGCCGTACTGACGAGCAGGGCTCGGGCATGACTCGCTGATGGCTTCCCAGGACGACCTTCGCCTCTCGATCCCGGCGCTCGAGCCCGAAGAGTGGCCTCGCAGGCTGAAGATCGCGCTGGTCGCGTTCGCGGCGTTCGGCCTGGTTTACCACGCGCAGGCGTTCGACGCGGTCTGCGACGACGCCTTCGTGGCGCTCCGCCACGCGCGGAACCTGGCGTTCCACGGCGCGCCCGTCTACAACCTCGGCGAGCGCGTCGAAGGCTATTCGAGCCCGCTCTGGATGCTGCTGTCCGCGGCGCTGCTCAGGGCGGGCATGGAGGGGCGTGCGGCGCTGTCGTTCTTGGGGGCGCTGGGCGGCATCGCGCTGATCGCGGCGACGTGGCGCCTCTGGAACCGAGTGGTGCCCGGGAAGCCGGCGCACGGTCTCCTGGTCCTCGCGCTCGTCGCTGGCTCGGTACCGATCGCGGCCTGGACGTCGAGCGGCTTGGAGACCCCGCTGTTCGCCGCCGCCGCCGCCTTGCTGGTGGCCGAGCTGGCGGGCATGCTCGAGCAGCCGTCGCGCGGGCGCGCGGTCCGCGCCGGGCTCGTCCTCGCGCTCGCTACCTTGACGCGCCCAGAGGGCGTGCTGCTCGGCGCCGTGGGCTTCGCGTGGCTCGTCTCGAGGCCCGGCACGCGGCGCATGGCGCTGCCCTTCGCGCTCGCCGCGTTGGTCCCCCTGGCGCTCTTCGAGCTCTGGCGCTTCCGCTACTACGGAGCGCTGCTCCCCAACACGCAAGCGGCGAAGGTTTCGGCTGGGCTGCGCGAGAGGGTCTGGAACGGGCTCGGCTACGCCTGGTTCACGGCCAAGGAGATGGGGCTCGGTCTGTCGGTCCCCTTGCTGCTCGGCCTGGTCGTTCCCGCGCGCGCTCGAGCGCTCTGGCTGTCGCGCCTGATCGCCGCCGCGTTCATCGTCTACGTGATTTGGGTAGGTGGGGACTTCCTGGATCTATTCCGGTTCTTCGTGCCGGTGCTGCCGCTCCTGTTCGTGTGTCTGGTCGCCTCCACGCTCGAGCTCACCGAGCGGCTCGGGGCGCGACCCCGCGCCTGGCTGCTGATCGTCGCGCTGGCGCTGCCTGCCTTCGCGCTGTCGCAGTACACGCTGCGCGTTCGCGCGCTGACCTTGAAGGAGCCCGCGCGCACGGCCCACTGGATCGAGCCGATGGGCTGGACCCGGACCTACGCACACCTCTGGACCGAGGTGGGTCGCTTCCTGAAAGCCAACTCCAAGCCCGGCGACACCATGGCGGCGGCAGCGGCCGGTGCGGCGCCCTACTACGCGGAGCTCCCCAGCCTCGATCTCTTCGGCCTCGCCGACGCCGAGGTCGCGCGCCACGGGCACCCGAACGGCGTGCGCCCCGGTCACCAGCGCTTCGCGACGCTCGAGTACGTGCTGCGGCGGCGCCCCACCTTCCTGATGCTGGACGAGTGCGTGCTGCCCGCCCAGTGGGCGGGCTGGAACTGGACGGATTCCGGCTACGAATGCGTGATCGTGCGCGCGCCCACGCAGCGTGGCACCGAGATGCGCCTGACCTTCCTGCTCGAGCGCGAGCGCGCCGAGGATCTCGGTCGGCGGCGCATCGCCTATCGGCTGAGGCGTCCGTGACGCGCCAGCGCGCTCTGACGCTCTGCCTCTGGGTCGGCGCCCTCCACCTCCTGCTCTTGGCCTGGGTCTGCTTCCGCCGCATCGGCTACCCCTTCGACGTGGAGTGGATGGAGGGCGGGCAGCTCACCCACGCGGTCCGTCTGCGTCAGGGGCTGCCGCTGTACGCGCGCCCGAGCGTGGACTTCACTGCGTTCTTCTACACCCCGCTCTACCCGGTCGTCGTGGCCCTGCTGGCTCCCCTCGGCGGTGGCGTCGGCTACGCGCTCGGGCGCGCGGTGTCGGTCGCCGGCACGCTCGCGACGCTGGCGCTGCTCTTCTGGACGCTGCGTCGCGAGGCGGGGACGCGCCTCGCGCTGCTCGGCGCCGGCACGTACGCGGCGCTGGACCGCTTCGCGGGCACGTTCACCAGCGTGGCCCGAGCAGACGCGCTGGCGCTGGCCCTGGCCTTCGCAGCCGTGGTGCTCGGCTATTATGGGCAGGGGCGGAGAACGGCGCTCGCGTCGGCGTGCCTCGCCGTGCTCGCCGTCTTCACCAAGCAGACCATGGTCGTGCTCGGCGGCGCCTTGTTCCTGTGGCTGCTCCTCCAGGAGCGACGCCGCGCGCTCTGGTTCGGGACGGCGGCGCTCGTGCTCGGCGTGGCGGGCTCGCTCGGGCTGGAGAGGCACAGCGGCGGCTGGTTCTCGTTCTACGTCATGATGGGCCACCAGACCCACGCGATGCACTGGGACAACCTGACGTTCTACTTCTGGCGCGACGTGCTGTTCCTCGCTCCGGCGTTGCTCATCGTCCCGCTCGTGTGGGCGTGGGCGCGGTTCGGTCGTGGCCCGGTGCTCGTGCTCGCATCCATTCACCTCGCCGTCGCGTTCCTGCAGCGCGCGCTCACGCTGGACTACCCGCCTCACATGTACTTCCGGGAGCTCGCCTACGAGTCACCGCGCTGGCTCCTGCTCGTGCCTCCACTGGTCATTGCGGCGCTCCTGGTTCGGCGCGGTCCCCGCCTCGAGCCGCTCCCGCTCCGCGGAGCATTCTGGCTCTGGATGTTCGGCGCGGCGCTCGTGTCGAGCGCCCTGGGTCACGCCACACAGTGGGCGTACAAGAACGCGTTCATGCCCGCCGCGCTGTTCGGGGCCGTGTTCTTGCCGCTGGCGCTCCGCGACCTCGCGCCGGTTCGGCGCTCTGCGCTCGTGGCCATGGCGCTCCAGCTCGCGTTGCTCTTCGACGCGCCCGCTTCCCGCCTGCCGAGCGCGAGCGATCACGCGAAGGCAGCGGCGCTGCGCCAGCGCATCGCGGCGGTGCAGGGCCCGGTGCTCGTCCTCGCGCATCCGCTCCTCGCGGTCGAGCACGACGGCCGCGTCCACACGCATCAAATGGGCCTCTCGGACGTCGCGATGTCGGTCGGCGTGGAGGCGTTCGAAGCGTTCGCCGCGGCCCATGCTTGGGCGGCCGTGATCGTCGATGCTGGCGATGGGCTCGAGGTGCCCTCCGCAATCCGTGCGCACTACCGGCGCGCGGAGGCGATCGACGGACCGTGGATGAAGACGGGCATCCGCGTTCGGCCGGCGGAGCTCTGGCTCCCGAAGCTTGCGCCCTGAAAGTGCGGCGCGTAGCATGCCTCCGATGGTCGAGCGAGAGCCCGCCGATGCTCGGGCGCGCCGGAGGCGCGTGGCGACCCTCGTGGCGTCGTTCCTGCTCTCCGCGGTCTACGTCGACGTGTTGACGTCCACGGTCGCCTGCTCGAGCGACGAGTCCAAGGGCTCGAGCTCGGCCGGGTGCACGAAGGACACCGACTGCAAGGGCGATCGCATTTGTGACAACGGACAGTGCGTCGCGGGGGACAGCGGCAGCCAGGCGGACACCGGAACCGGGGCCGATGCTGCACCCGATTCCGCGCTGGCGGACGCGAGCCCCGACTCGGAAGCGGATGCCGACACGGACGCCGCCTTGGTCGACGCACCCTTGGCGGACGGGGACATCGACGCTGCGCTGATCGACGCCCCTCCGGACGCCGTGATCCCCATCGACGCGCCCATCGACGCGCTCATCCCCATCGACGCCGCCATCGACTATGCCGTCGACGCGCCCATCGACGCGGCAGTGCTTCCAGACGCGGCTCCGGACGCGCCCATCGACGCCGCGTTCTTCCCGGACGCCCCCATCGACGCCGCGTTCCTCCCGGACGCCCCACCCGACGCCTGAGCGCTCAGGGCTCGGCGGTCTTCTCGACGAACTGCCACATCGCGGCGTCCACGGGGCGCGGCGTGGCGGCGAGCCGGTCGTAGCGCGACACCGCGAAGGCTGCCAAGACCACGGCCAGGGCGACCTCCAACAGCTGCTCGCGGCGCCGTGCCATGAGCGCGACCACCAGCGCGAGGGCGCCGAGGTAGAGCGGTGCCAAGGACGCGAGCCCGCGCAGCCCGAGCCAAGTCCCGAGTGAAGGAGGGGCGTGGCCCGTGCCGAGGAGGCGCAGCGACACCTCGAACAACGGGTTCTGGAGCTCCGCGGGCCAGTGCGGGTAGGTCGTTGCGGCCAGGACGTGGATTCCGACGCCGATGAAGAGCAGCGCCAGGGCCGGGACCCTGAGCGCCGTGTGTCTGAGGCACACGGCGAGCCCGGCCGTCGCGAGCCAAGCGAAGAACGGCATGGCCACCGCGATGTAGCGCGGGCCCACCGACCAGCCCGCGCGACCGAACGACGGGTGCAGGGCCGCCACGAACGCGCAGTAGATGAACGCGCACGATCCGGCGACCAGTGCCTCGCGTCCGACCCGGGCACGCGCCTCCGCGCTCCTGGCGATGGCGACGCCGCCGACCAGGGCCAGGAGCACCCACGGCGACAACAGCAGGAGGCCGTTGTCGACCCGCCACAGGAGCTGCGCCAGCGACGCCTGCGAGAAGCCGACGATGCCCATGATGCCGACTCGGTTCGCCGGGTCGACCGAGTACGTGTAGCCGGTGTGGAACGGCGAGCCGAACGCCTTGGCGTGGTAGATCGCGAGCGCCGCGATGAAGGGGAGCACCGCGGCGGTGAGGAGCAGCCCGGCGCGGCCGCGGCGCTCAGCGCCCCAGACGAAGTAGGCCGCCGTGAGCAGCGCGCCGAACAGCGCCTGGTACTCGCACGCCATGGCGAGCCCGAGCAGCGCACCTACTCCCAGGCTGGCCTTCGTCTCCGGGACCCCACGCTCGCGCGTGGTGACGACCGCGAGCGCGAACGCAAAGCCGACCAACGTCGCCGCCAGTGCATGCGACATGAACAAGAGCCCGTACGGCAGCGCCATGGACCCGAGCGCGAAGGCGACGAGCCCCCCGTTCTGAGCGTCGGCGGACTCGCCGAATCGCCGGGCGATGCGCCGGAACGCGGCGAGGAACAAAAGCGCGGGCAACGTCACCAGCACCACGCGCAGGAGCCAGGTCGTCAGCATCAGCGGCGGACGCAGGTTCGAAACGCGGTAGGCGAGCGCGAGCGGGTAGTAGACGGGCAGCGCGAGCACGGAGAGCCCGGGCGCCTTGTTCTGGTACGAGTGTCCGTCCGGGGTCGTCGAGATGTCTGCGCGAGAGCCGAGCTGGCTCAGCCGATCGTCCAAGCGGAAGCTGCCGTGCTCGGCCAGCTCGACGGTGGTGAGCACGCGCGGCAGCTCGTTCGCGTGGCGAAGCCCGGCGAAGTACGGGAACGCGTACAGATACACGACCGCCATCGCGACGAGCACCGCATGACGTCGGAGGCCCCGACCAAGCGCCGCGAGCTTCTCCGAAATGGGCCTGTTCATCAGCGGGGTGGAGCATACAATGGGCTGCCGTCGCTCGTGTGCTCCCATGCGTGTGTCCGTCCTCGTTCCGGTGTTCCAGGAGGAGGCCACGATAGTGGAGCTTCTCGAACGCCTGCTCCGCTGTGAGGTCGAGCGCGCTGGTTTCGAGCGAGAGATCCTGGTGTGTGACGACGGCTCGACGGACGGGACGGGCGCTGCCCTCGCGGCCATGGCGGCGCAGCACGCCGAGATCCGCGTGTTCGGGCACGCGTCGAACCGCGGCAAGGGCGCGGCCCTGCGCACGCTGCTCGAGCACGCCTCGGGTGACGCGGTGCTGGTCCAAGACGCGGACCTCGAGTACGAGGTCGACGACTGCCTGCCCATGCTCGAGCGCTTCCGCCAGGGGGCCGACGCCGTCTACGGCAGCCGCTTCATCCGAGCTTGGCGCCCCACGGGCATGCGGCTTCCGAACCTGGTGGCGAACCGCGTCCTGACCTTCGTCGCGAACGCGCTCTACGGTCTCGAAATCACCGACGAGGCGACGTGCTTGAAGCTGGTGCGCACGAGCCTGCTGCGGCAAATGCAGCTCGAGTGTCAGGGCTTCGAGTTCTGCCCCGAGGTCACGGCGAAGCTCGGACTGATGGGTGTCCGCATCGCCGAGGTCCCGGTCCGCTACCGCGCGCGTGACGTCGCTTCCGGCAAGAAGGTGCGCTGGCCGGACGGCGTCGTCGCGCTCACCGTGCTGCTCCGCCAGCGCTGGTCCGCGAGTTGCGTGGCGCCACCGAGCGTCACCCGAGCGCCCCCGAGCCCGCCGTGACCCGCCCGCGCGCCGGCTCGGCTGCGGTGGTCCTGCTCCTCGCCGTGTTCGTCGCGCAGTGCCTGGCCTTCGTCCGCGCCAACGCCCAGACCTACGATGAAGGCGTCACCCTCGCTGCGGGGCTACGCTTGATCGAGACCGGGGTGGACGACGTGAACCTCGAGCACCCGCCGCTGGCCAAGGTGATCGTGGCACTGCCGGTGAAGCTCTTCGCGTCGCCGAAGCTCGACGTGCCGGCGTGGGCGAAGCGTCAGGAGAGCGGCTTCGGGCTCGGCAGAGATCTGCTCTACGCGAGCGGAGTGCCCCATGAGCGACTGCTCTGGCTGGGCCGCGCGCCGATGCTGCTCCTGGCGACGGCGTTGGTGGGTCTCATCGGGCTGTTCGCCTGGCGACTCTGGGGCCCGCGCGCCGGGCTCCTCGCCCTGGTGCTCGCGGCTTTCGAACCGAACCTCGTCGCGCACGGCTCGCTCATGGGGCTCGATCTGCCCATGGCGTTCTGGCTCACGACGGCGCTCTTCGCCGTCCACGAGCACGTACTGAGCGCACGCGTTCTTTGGCTGGTGGTCGCCGGGCTCGCGGCGGGCTGTGCGCTCGCCACGAAGCACTCCGGCCCGCTGCTGGTGGCCGCCGTGGTAGTCGCGCTCTTCGCGGAGGCGCTGCGCTCCGGGAAAGTGACGCCGTGGTGGGACTCGGCCACGGCTGTCACCGGCCGCTTCCGCGCGCTCGTGAGCGAGGCAGGCAACGTGCTGCTCTTGGTGGGCGTCGCGCTCGTCGTGATCCGCGTCGCCGTCGGTCGGTCCGGGTACGAGGCCTACTTGGCCGGCATGCGCGCCCAGCTCGCGCACCAAGCCCATGGGCACCCGGCGTTCTTCCTCGGCGAGGTCTCGCGGACCGGCTGGGTCAGCTACTTCCCGGTGGCGCTCGCGTTGAAGCTGCCGCCGCTGACGCTCGTCGCGGCGGCGCTCTCGCTCGTCTTCGCGCGCTTCGGCGCTCGGTTCGGGTCCGGGATCCCGGTGGTCCTCGCGCCGGCGCTCGTCCTGTGCGGCAGCCTGCTCTTCGCCCGCATCAACATCGGGGTCCGCTACGCGTTGCCGCTCGTACCGCTGCTCATCGTCCTCGGGTCTCGGGTCGCCACGCTGCCCCTGTCACGCTGGGCCAGCGTGGCGCTCGGACTTGGCCTGGTGCACCACGCGATCGCGGCGCTCCGGGTAGCGCCCCACGACCTGGCGTTCTTCTCCGACCTCGCCGGCGGCCCGGCGCGTGGGCACCGCTACCTCGCGGACTCGAACCTCGACTGGGGACAAGACGTCGGCGGGCTGGCGCGCTGGCTGGGCGAGCGCGAGCCGCCCCGCCGCACCTACCTCGCCTACTTCGGCAGCGCCGACCCGCGCGCGTACGGCGTACGCTACCGCCCCGCGCCCAACAGCTGCCCGCACCCGGCGCCATGGCGGCGCGAACCGGAGCCGCCGAACGGGCGCGAGCTCCTCGCCGTGTCGGCCATGAACCTGCAGGGCGTGTTCTTCGACGACCCCAAGGCGTACGCCTGGCTCGGCGCGCGGCAGCCCGTCGCCGTCATCGGCTACTCCATCAGCGTCTACGACATCACCGACGACCTCGGGGCACACCGTGAGCTCGAGCGCATGTACGAGCGCTGGGGTCCTGGTGAGCTCCTCGCGGAGCAGCGCGCGCGGGTTCGGGAGCTCGCCGGAGGGGCGCCATGACCACGCGGTTCCGGTGGGCTACGGCGCTGCTCTTCCTGGCCCTGGCCCTCGTGTTCTTCGGCCAAGACCCCACCGAGGCCCGGCACCGACCTTGGCGTGGCCCGCACGTCACCGAGGACGGCTGGTACTACTGGCACTGGCTTCGCTCCGCGGCATTCGATGGCGACCTGGACCTGTCCAACGACTACCGGGAGTTCGGTAACTGGTACGGCTTCGGCTCGACGCCGACGGGGAAGCCCCACAACCCGTTCGGCATCGGTCCGGCGCTCCTCTGGGCACCCGGCTTCGCTCTCGGGCACGCCGTGGCGCGACTCGGCGCTCCTGCCGTCGTCGCGAACGGCTACAGCGCTCCGGAGCAAGCGGGCGCGCTCGCGACCAGCTTCCTGGCCTCGCTCGGCGCGTTCCTGTTCGGCTTCGCTTTGTGCCGGCGCTTCACCGGCGAACGCACGGCTTGGCTCGCGACCGCGCTCGCGTATCTCGGCAGTCCACTGGTCTGGTACGCGCTGTACTCGCCGGCGATGCCTCACGCCTTCGAGGCCTGTTTCGGCGCGGCATTTCTCTGGTCGGCGCTGCCGCTGCGCGAGCGTCGCATGCCGGACGCGCTGGCGCTCGGGTTGATCACG
>Ga0233425_10002577_pt1 | contig 35178 bp, 42 predicted proteins | sample Watercolumn_Towu_2_FD_181712 | JGI IMG/M metagenome (GOLD analysis project Ga0233425, IMG submission 181712) | Freshwater microbial communities from Lake Towuti, South Sulawesi, Indonesia - Watercolumn_Towuti2014_140_MG | ecosystem: Environmental > Aquatic > Freshwater > Lake | place...
ATTACCATAGGTTTTTGAGACCTACGCGTCTGCCAATTCCGCCACCCGAACAGATAATCTCTAGTATTCTACCATTTTTTTAAGCGTGTTTACACATTCTTCGAATGTGATAAAATACCCCTTAGTATGGCAAGTATCAATGCAACAGATTTAAGAAATGGAACAGCCTTTTTATATGAAGGAAAACCATTTAAGGTCACAAAATATCAACTAATTAAAATGGGTAGGGGTGGTGCTACTGTTCGTGTTTCCTGCATCAATCTCGAATCTTTTGCAAATGTAGAACATGCATTTTCAAGTAATTTATCATTTGAACAAATTACATTAGCTAAAAAGAAAATGCAGTACTTATATAACGATGGAAATATGGCATTTTTCATGAACCCTGAAACCTATGAACAAATTGAAGTTGGTTTAAATATACTAGGAGACGATATTTATTATCTTAAAGAGGGTGGGGAATGCATTATTCTTTTTTGGGGTGAAAGAGCTATGTCTGTTGACTTACCACCTAACATTGTACTTCAGGTAGTTGAATGTGACCCAGGTGTAAAGGGAAATTCTGCTTCAAATTTTCTTAAAAATGCGAAAATGGAAAATGGATTATCAGTTAAAGTCCCGCTTTTTATCGAAGTAGGTGAAAAAATACGAGTAGATACAAGATCAGGAGAATATATAGAAAGAGCAAAGAATAACTAAAATCTGTGTTATGCTACCCCAAAAGACATTAGCATCTACTTGAATTCTTTTTTGCAAATTAATCCAAAAACTTAAATATTTGTTTTTGTAGCCAAATAGAAAATACGGACCTTCAACAATATCTGGTAGTATCGAAGTAAAAGAACAAAGAAGTATATTTAAGGCTAAAGAACTATCCGGCAGTGATTTATATGATAAAAAGTGAGCTAAGATTATTGCTCCTGCTAGATCAATTGCAATTATCAGAAGTGTTGAGTTTGTCAATTTCCCATATTTTTTTATCTCTGTGTTTAGGTGTGGGTTCCAATGAGGTGTCATGTCTAGTATAAAATGACTAGCGAAGGAGAGTGGGACTGCTACAAATGGGTTTGGAATAAGTTTAGCTATAACTGCTCCAACTGCAATATGTGGTGTTTCAAGCATGGTGATACTATGATATTATGCTAGTATGTTAATTGCAAATGGCTTGGGTTTTTTATCATTCCTTTTTTTAATGTGGTACAAGTTAAAAGAGGATTACCATTACGAAAAAATTTTTAATATCTCGTTTGTAATAATTTTTTCTATTCTAGTTTCACTATTATTAACAAATTATTTTTTAAACTCGTATTGGTTTTGGATTCTAATAACATTTGTATCTGTAGCTTTTTTTATATCTACTAATATTTTTAAAATGAAACCTTTAGAAACTTTTAACTCAACTGTTATATCACTTCTCCCTTCCTTTGCTTTGTATTTACTCTCAAAGTCTATTCTTGATTTAAGTCTAACTTATTTTATAGGTTTTTGGATTGTTGCCTTGCTAATATTTACTTACTTCTTTTTGGAGGCAAACTATAGAAAATTTACATGGTACAAATCAGGTAGAGTAGGGTTTAGTGGATTAATTGTCGCAATCTTATTTTTTACCACAAGATCAATTGCTTCGTTTTTATACCCAAGTGGACCTACATTTATTGGAATGACTGACTTATATATTTCTGCCTCTTTTTCTTTTATTTTTTTCCTGTTACTATTGAACTTAAGTAGAAATACTAATTAAATATGGCAGATCAAAAGATATCATCTTTTCCAGCTTCGCTTTTAAAACCTGTAGGCAAATTCCTATCCGAAAAATTAAAAGCTTTACGAATAAATAGAAAAAGAGTAGCTAAAGATGATCCGTTTAATAACAAAACAAGAGATTTGGATAGTGCTGCAACTGATACCGAAGCTGAGGAACAATTTGAGCACGCAAGAATATCAGCAATTAAAAGTGAATTAAATCAAAAAGCTAGGCAAATTAAAAACGCACTAGAAAGAGTTAAGAAGGGTAAATATGGAATTTGTGAAGTTTGCAATAAAATGATTGATACAGATAGGCTTGCAATTTTTCCCGAAGCTACAAAATGTGTAACTTGCGAAAAAAAGCTAGAGAAAAAATAATGTTTGAGCCGAAGATAATTTTTGAAAATGATTCATATTTTGTAGTTGATAAACCTAGTGGCTATATAACAAACGAGGCAGGAACAACTACAAATCAGCCAGTTCTTCAGACCTGGATAAAAGAAAATAAAGATTATCCTTTAAAAGATTCATACGAGGAAAGGAATGGAATAGTACATAGACTAGACAAAGAAACTTCAGGAATACTGCTCGTTGCTAAAACAAAGGAAGCTTTTTACAATCTACAATCACAATTTAAAGAAAGAAAAATACACAAAAAATATCTTGCACTAGTTCATGGAGATGTCGAACCTAAAGTGGGAACAATTAACGAGCCAGTGGGGAGACTTCCATGGAGGAGAGACAGGTTTGGAGTTTTACCTGGTGGTCGTGAAGCTGTCACAAATTATAAAACAATATCCAATCATCAATCACCAATATCCAACGAACAACTAACACTTCTTGAGCTTGAACCACAAACAGGAAGAACTCACCAAATTAGAATACATTTAAAACACCTAGGACATCCAATAGTTGGTGATAGTTTCTATGCAGGGCGCAAAACTGCGAGAAAAGATAGAAAAATGTTGAATAGACTTTTTTTACATGCGAGTGAAATTGAGTTTATGGATCCTGAAACTCAAAAGAAAGTTAATTTTTCTTCTCCCATTCCGACTGATTTAGCTGATATACTAAATTAAGATGAACTTTGTAGAGATATCTATTTTGTTAGTTATTGCCTCATTCTTTGGTATATTAGCAAAGTATTTAAAACAACCACTTCTAATTGGTTTTATGTTTTCAGGACTGCTTCTTTCATATTTTAATTTACTTGGTGATCATAGCTTGCTTGAAAACTTGGGTAAAATCGGTGTTACATTGCTTTTGTTTTTAGTAGGACTTGAAATGAATCTAAAAGACGTAGGAAGTGTGGGCAAAGTTGCACTAGCAACAGGTCTCGGTCAAATTGTATTTACAACTGGAATTGGTTTCTTAATAGCGCTCCTTTTAGGATTTTCTACGATCGCTGCAGTTTATATAGCTTTGGCACTTACGTTTTCATCAACAATTATTATAGTTAAGCTGCTTTCAGAAAAAGATGATGTCAATAGCTTGTATGGCAAAATTGCAGTTGGATTTTTATTGGTACAGGATTTTGTCGCAATACTTATACTTTTATTTTTGGCAGGTCTTAAAACTGGCGAGGTAAACATTGCCAGTATGTTATTTTTGATATTAAAATCTGCAGTTTTGTTTACTTTTGTTTGGTATTTGTCGAAGGAAGTACTTCCTAAAATGTTTACTAAAATTGTAGGTAATTCCCAAGAGCTCCTTTTCATAGTAAGTATTGCTTGGGCGCTAGGACTGGCAAGTTTTGTTGGTGGGCCACTTAAATTTAGTTTTGAAATTGGTGGTTTTTTGGCAGGCTTGGCACTTTCAAATCTTCCTGATACGGTTGGGATATCGTCTAAAATGAAGCCATTGAGAGATTTTTTCCTAACAATATTTTTTGTAACACTTGGTAGTCAACTTTTTATAAACAATATTTGGAATATACTTCCCAACGCAATTTTATTCTCAGTTTTTGTTTTAATAGGTAATCCGTTAATTGTAATGTTAATTATGGGACTAATGGGTCATAAAAGTAGAACTGCATTTTTAGCATCAGTTACTGTTGCTCAAATTTCAGAGTTTTCATTTATTTTAATGGCGATGGGTAAATCCTTAGGCCATGTAGGGGAGAGTGATTTATCGCTTGTTATTTTAGTTGGGGCAATAACAATGACAGGTTCAACATACTTGATATTGGGTAGCGAAAAAATATATTTGAAGTTAAAGAACTTCTTAAAACTTTTTGAAAGAAAGAGCAGTAAAGAATCAGTGTTTATTAGTAGTGTGAGTTTAGAAAATCACATAGTTTTAGTAGGTTGTGACAAGATAGGTTCTTCTCTAATCAATTTTTTTAGAAAAAAAGGATATTCATTTGTAGTTGTAGACTTCAATCCATCAGTTTTTAATAGCTTGACATCAGAAAATATAAATGTACTTTTGGGTGACATTACAGATACTGAAATATTAGATTTAGCAAAAATTGATAAGGCGAGAGCAGTTGTTTCAACAATACCCAATATCGAAGAAAATATTTTTTTGATTAATTCGATTAAAAACCTAAGAGATAAACCAATATTTATAGCAAGTAGTAATAATAAACAGGACACATTAAAGCTATACGAACTAGGGGCTGATTACGTTTTAAACCCTGACATTATTGCAGGTGAATTTTTGAGACATATTTTTAGAACTCATGGTTTTAATATCAATAAAATTGGAAAAATGGGTAAGGCCCACTTTAATCGATTGCTTTATTTGAAGTCGTTTAAAAATATTTAAAATATGAGAAGACAAAAATATATAGATAGTAAGAAACAAAAAATCAAAAAAAATAGTTTATTATACATAGCAGTTTTATCATCAGTCCTCATTCTTGTTAGCGCTTTTGCCTTTTTATTTTTTAAATTATTTTCATTAGAAAAATACTCATTTGTCTACCGGGATAAAAACAAAGACACATATATTTATATAGTTGATACAAAAAATGATATGGCGAAAAAATATTTTGTTAATGGGAATATCTTGCTAGATAGTAGCAGGAGCTTGGGTGAATATAGTTTAGAAAACCTCTGGGTTTTAGCCGAAAAGGAAAAAATTGGAGGCGAGTTGGTTACTAAAAGTATAGTTAAAAATTTCAATTTACCGATTTTTTACTATTTAAACGGGAGAGATACGAATATGGATTTATATCACTTAATTAAGTCAAGAGTAACAATCTCCAAAAAATATCCAACCGACGCAGAGATAAATTCATTTTTGATTTCAAAATCTATCTTAGTTGATTTTGTTGATCTGGAAGTACAGGAAGGTCAAATGGGGGTTGAAATAACTGACTTAACTGGAAACTCTAACATTAGTGAGCAAGTTTCAATTATAATTAACAATCTTGGTTCAAAAGTAACTAATTTTTCAAGGGGGAGTAATGATGATAATTTGGACTGCGAAATAGTTAGCAAGAAAGAAGATAGGTTTGTTAGTATGTTGAAGTTTATTTTTGACTGTGAGGTCAAACAACATAATGAAGATCTAAATTATATAAAATTAAGGATAGGTGAAAAATTTGTTGAAAGATTTTAGTTAGTCAGAAGAAAACGATTTTTTGTTTTCATAACCCTTGCCTCGTTTAACCTCTTTAATTATTACTTTAATACATTTATCATCTACCGATTTAACAATAACCTTATATTTATATCCACTCTTTGTTAGTAATCTAATTTTGGCAGATAAATTGTCGGGAACTTTACCAACATATTTATTGTTCATTGTGGTGATACTAACTTTATGCGAATGTGATGCTAGATTTAGTTCGTCACCAGGGGACAATCTGGTAAGGAGGTCGCTTGAACAGATATTTAGAAGTTCTGTACTTTTTGTGGTACCGGATTCCTCTATGAAATCTGAAGGATTCACACTACTATGAAACTTTGATGTTGGAGATTTTAATTTTTTAAACGCTTTATATTTGCTTAACGCTTTTAAAGCAATTGAATTTTGTTTATCAAATTTAATAACCTCTAATGCATATTTTTTTGCTTTTGTAATGTCTCCTAATTCAAAATATGCACGAGATATGCGGTTTAGGGCTTCTATATCATCTGAATTTGATTCCACAATTAATTTGTTTATTTTAATTGCTTCTTCCCATTCACCATTTAAGGCTTTGTTTATTGCTAAATCTTGTAAATTGCTATTCATTTAATTGTTAAAACAATTATAGAGGTGTAAGTATCTATGTCAATATTGTATAATACAATATAATACAAAAATACTAAAATATGTCGGGTCATTCACATTTTGCCACTATTAAAAGACAAAAAGGACTAAAGGATGCAGCTAAAGGTAATATCTTTGGTAAGTTATCAAAAATGATTTCGATAGCAATTAAAGCAGGGGGAAGCCCAAATCCAGATATGAATTTCAAACTTCGTGTTGCAATAGATAAAGCAAGGCAAAGTAATATGCCTAAAGATAATATAGATAGAATTCTAAAAAGCGCGTCAGAAAAAGCTAATAGTATTGAGGAAATCACATATGAAGGATTTGGTCCATATGGTATTTCTGTAATTGTAGAAACAGCAACTGATAATAAAAACAGAACTGCACAAGAAATAAAAAGTTTATTTGAAAAGGGTGGGGGAGCAATGGGTGGACCTAATTCTGTTCTCCATAATTTTGAAAGTAAAGGTTTTTTACTCATCGAGAAACAAAATGATGTTGATAGTCAATCACTCTCATTAATTGATCTTGGAGTAGAAGATTTTGAAATTACAAATGATGGTATTGAATGTTATATGGATGTTAATAAATTAAAAGAAATTAGTGAAAAAGTTAGTGTAAGTGGCATGAATGTAACCCAAATGGAAATGACAATGATTCCTAATAATACAGTAGTTTTAGAAAGTAGTGATAAACAAGAAAAAATTGAAAAGTTTATTGAAAGTTTTGAAAATCATGATGATGTCCAAAAAGTATATTGTAATATTTAAATGCTACCAAAACGGTTAAGATATATAATCTCGTCAATTTTACTAACACTCGGACTTCTGTTTGTGCTTTTTATTGATAGTCAGTATAAATTTATAGGTTTATTTGTACTTGTTATTTTATCTGTTTTATTTTCGGTTTGGTCTTTTTTTGAAGGACTGGGTAAAAATGCTACACTTTTGTCATTAATACTTCCAGCACTATTTACATTAGGTGTCGGTATATTTTGGTTTTTGCTTCCAAGTAGTGTATTTACCAGAATCCCGGTTGTTATTTTATATCTAATTGGAATATATATATTACTTTCTACCATGAATATATATACAGTTTCATCACAAAAGGCAATTGTGCTTCTTCGGGCCGCAAGGGGTGTGGGCTTTGTGCTAACATTATTGACTGCATTTTTAATTTTTGATGCAATACTATCTCTTCGAATAAATATTTTATTATCAGCACCACTAATTTTAGTATCTTCACTTGTGTTATTCCTGCAAGGTTTTTGGTCGATTGATTTAGACAAAACAGTTGATAAAAATTTATTTTTGCTCTCACTTGTTTCAAGTATTGTGGTTACTGAAATACAGATTATGATATTTTTTTGGCCAGTTTCTGTAGTTGCGGGATCACTCTTTTTAACTGCCTCAATATATCTTTTGCTTGGTTTAGGTCAAGCTAAGCTTGAAGATAGACTTTTCCCCAATATCACAAGGGAATACTTAACTGTTGGTGCAGTCGTGCTTTTAGGAATGTTTTTAGCAACACACTGGGGATAAAATTCAAAAATATTTTTTAAATAGAACATATTTATGTAAATAACCCATCAAGTAGTAGAGGAGAGGGGAGAAGTAAGCAAAATACCCTATAATTATGAACCCAAGCTAACGCTGCAAGATACATTTTCACAGCCCATAATATACTTTTTCACGGTTGATACAGTTTGATGTGGTAGATAAGTCATCTGTTAAAAAGATACTTTAGAGAAGTGTGTTACTAGATGTATATGTGAATTGTAAAGTAACTTCTCAAGACAAGTGCTTCATTGTTTTGTTTGTATCCTCCATATTGATATTGGTTTGATAGTATATAACTGAGTATAATAAACCTTACACTCAGTTTTGTATTCAGAGAGTAGTGCAGTTTGGTTGCATATATGATAAATTATTTTGAGCATATATTGATTTTTCATTCGTTACTCAAGTTTTTATTTACTTTTTAGCTCTAATTTCTTTAATATATTGGTTGCTATTATTTATGCCTAAATATTAATAAGTACTTCCCTAATTTTTTATAATCGGAGAAGTGGTTTTAACGTTTTTGTATTTGTCCCAATAATACGACCTAAAGTCAGATGATGTACTAGTCGTCTTTTGTTAACAACAGGCCTTAAAATCGATTTGGTGAGGTCGTATTTGAGCGTTATTTTATATCGCTATTTTAAATTTTTAATTCTTAATTTCTAATCAACTTCTAGTGAATAAATTATAAATAATGTACTATATGCATAAATAAAATTATCTTTAATTAAAATAATCATACAAATAATAATTAATTAGATTTATTTAACAGGAACTGAAATTATTATTAGAATTTTAAAATTTTTTAAATAAATAAATATTTGCTAAAACTTTTTGTTTACTTTTCACGCATGAAAAGTGGATATGAGGTTTTATTGTATTGTTATCTCTCTCCCCTATTTTACCTAAGTATGTATATTTCAGGAAAATGACGAAGGAAGTAGAAAGTGCTAAAAGTATTCAGTTTGGCCACGTTGGTGGATATACATATGTTTTACTCAATTCGGAGCCAACAGTTGTTATAGTTAATCAATTACGATTTGGTCAAATGGACAAAGAAATAGACAGACAAACAAGAAAACGCAAAAAAGGTCAATATAGCGTTTCTCCAAAACTCTATATAAAAAGTCCTTGGTCAAAATGGCTTGATATTAGAAAAAAGACTCCAGTTGATACCTGAAAAAAATATTGGAAAGAATGTTGTTGTGGAACGTATATATGGATGGAATGGTGAATGCCACAAAGTAACACTGATTCATCTTAAAAAAAGATGGTGGTATCTTAGAAGTTCACGAGGAAAACAAGGTGTCAAAATGAAAATGGCTCCGAACCTCAAGATATGTAATAGATAAAAATTATTATGGCAAAACATGGCCCGCATTTAGAGATCTACCAAATATATGGTCAGACTATTTTTAATACCACTCGATACAATTAGTTTGACTTTTAATACACCCAATATTAAACTGAGTATAATAATATGATTGCATTACCTCATTTTGACGACTATTTGTTATATATAAAAACGCAAAACTATTCTTCAGAAACGATATATAATTATGAGAGAGATCTTGAAACATTCAGACACTTTTTAGAGCATGGTCTTCCCTCCCCTTGTAGTTTTGAAAAAGTAAACAAACAAATAATTAATCAATATAAAGCATATTTATTTTCAAATGATCGTGTTACTGTCAAAAATAAAACAAAAGAAATAAAAAAATTATCATCGTTTAGTTTAAATAGGATTCTTTCAAGCTTACGATCATATCTAAAGTATTTAGTTGATATGGATTTTGACCTACCAATATCTCCTAATTCTATTAAACTGGTAAAAACTGAGAAAAAACAAGTTAAAGTTGCAGAGTTTGATCAGTTAGTAAAATTGATTGAATCTCCCGTTACATTTGAAAAAAACCCAGTTGTGGGTTTAAGAAATAGAGTTATGCTTGAGGTTTTATTTTCAACAGGTATGCGTATATCTGAGCTTTGTAGGTTAAACAAAATAGATATCGACGGGACAGGAAAAATATTTATTCTAGGTAAGGGTAAAAAAGAAAGGTTTGTATATTTAACTCCAAGAGCAACAGAAATACTCCAAAGATATTTAAGCTTAAGAAAAGATAGTCTTGATTCATTATTTGTTCCACTTCGAGGACCAAATAGCAAAAAAGTAAATAAACGTGTATCAACAAATTACTTGCAAGGGAAGATAAAAGAATATAGAGAAAAACTTAAAATAAATGTACCTACTTCGGCTCATTCACTCCGTCACGGGTTCGCTACTTATTTAGCTGAACAAGGGGCTACTGCCACTGCAATTCAATTTTTACTAGGTCATGAATCATTAAACACAACAACAAGATATTTACATGCTTCAGACAAATTTGCAGCAGAGACACATAAAAAATATCATCCATTAAAAGATTTGAAATGAATCAGTTTAGTGTCGTACAATATTGACAATTAACTCTGTACTAGTCTAAAATAAATTAATGCCCGTAGATGACCTCACTTTAAAGGAAAAAATTGATAAATATTTAATTTATATTGAGTTTGAAAAAAAATACTCTCCCCTAACAATTAGAAACTATAGTCATTATTTAAATAGATTTAGTAATTTTTCAAAAAATATAAATATAGAAAGTATTAATAAATTTAAAGATAACTTAATTTCACAAAAATTAACTAAAAAAACAGTCGGGTATCATCTGATCGCACTTAGAAGTATTTTGAAATGGTTAAATCAAAACGGTCAAAGTGAAATGAGTAGTGATCAAATAGAAATACCTAAAGCTGAGGCAAATAAGCTTATATTTTTGACAGGCTCTGAAGTAGAAAAGTTATTTAGATCTCCTAATATAAATACAAAAATTGGAGTTAGAGATAGGGCTATACTAGAACTTTTTTATGCAACGGGATTAAGAATATCTGAACTTACAACGCTTGATATAAGTAGCTTGAATGAGGGTAAGAATGAAATCAGAATAAATAAAAAAACTATATTTTTGTCAACCAGAGCTATAGATTGGATCAAAAAATATCTCTTAACAAGAACTGACAAAAACATAGCGCTATTCGTAAGCGATAAGGGTAAGGTTACAAGACTAACTCCACGATCAATTGAAAGAATGCTAAAAAAATACACAAAAATAGTAGGTTTACCTAATAACATAACTCCAAAAACACTTAGACATTCGTTTGCAACTGATCTTTTAATGGCCGGAGCTGAAGTACAATCTGTGCAAAAAATGTTGGGACATAAAAATATATCAACAACACAAATTTATACCCATGTTACAAACAAACAACTACACGATATTCACGAACAATTTCATGGGAGGGAATATGAAAAGTGAAAATAGTAAAAATGGACCTAGATTAGGTGGGATGTTTAATAAGTTTTTATCTGAAGATCAAATCCGGATTGTTCAAATAATGTTAAAAAACGGATTGACTAAGGCACAAATATTTGAATATTTTTCAAGAAAACGTGGAGTTGGTAAACCACATTGTAGCGAGATACATACCTTGAAAGATGAGAATAAAGTTAAAAGATCTTGATAACTATTTTTCAAAAGTATTTGCGTAGTTTTGAAAAATTTGGCTATACATCAAACAAGCTTCTGCTAAATGCATTCTGTCTTTGTTTTTGAAAACTTCATGTATTGAACACAAATAATCATTTAAATATGGTTTTACTAGACTACTATCAATTTCACTGATTCTTTTGTTCGCTTCATCAATAAACTTTATAGCTGTTGATTCTGAACCATAATAGTATGCTAGTGCAATGCGTTTAAGATCCATAGACAGTGAACTGATTGAAATGTAGTTATTATTCATATAGATTTTCGAAAAAATATTTTGTTAATTTTCTATATTTATTTCTAATTGCCTTGCTTTGAATTTCGTTGCTATTGTTATTGTCATTTGGACGAATGTTTATAAAAGAATTAAAGTCTATTTCCATTGTATTTAGATCTATTCCCCCACCCCAAATATTACTTTGATTCGAACCAGAATCTAATAGCAATTTCTCTGATTCAATATGTATTAAATTGCTCTCGCAAATTCACAATTTCATCTTCTGTAAACGGCTCAGATTTGGTAATTATCATATAGGCATTATATACTTAAAAAATGAGAAGTATCAACGGTATCCACAAACAATTCCATGGGGGGGAAAAATAAAATGGAGGAACCACCAAATATGAGGCCAGAGGCTAAAAAAGAAGTATCATATCTCGAAAGATATGTTAAAGAATTTGATCCTCAAAAGAGATTAGCTATGGCCGAAGAATTTTTAACCAAAGGAGCTGGTGATAGGTGGATATTTGTATATTCACTTGCTTCGTCGATGATTGTGGAGGAAAGCGATTTTAGTCGTGAGAATGCAGATATTACAGAGAAAGTAGTCAAAGAATCTGAACGTGAAGGAAAGATAAACCAAACAATTGAACTTATTGATCAGTATCAAAAAAATTATAAGATAAGAAAATTATTTCAAACTGTATATGAAAAGGAGCGTGATGGTGATACCGCAAGATTAAAATTGTTGGATGAAGAACTTGAACGTGCAGACAATAATGAATGGAATAAAATTATAGAACATTTTAATGTTGGAGAAAATGCTGATGCTGGTATGTGTTTAGAGTGGTTAAGGTATATGATTACATCTGACAAAGTTGTTATTGGGCCACGTAGAGAGGCTAATAATGGTAATACTACAATACTGACAGCAGGTCTTTCTGTAAACACAGCTGAATACCCACCAATATTGTATATTACAAAAGATTTGATACCTCCTGACAGGTCAGCAATAGATCTACTCCTGGGTTTTCAGCACGAAAGAGGTCATGTCGCAAAAGTCGAATCAAGAAAATATGTTACAGACGAAATTGGACATCAAGAGATTATTTTAAATGAATTTTATCCAATATGTGAAGAATATAGACTTTTCCATCTTTTAGAGCCACATTTACAATCACAAGTTAATATAGATGGAGTTGAATATTTGTATAAACCAAATGTATCAAATAAAGATTATCATGCTCAAATTGAAAACTCAGGTATATGTGCAAATATAAAAATGGACGTAGAGACGTTTATTTTATATCGAGCTTACGTGCATTCATTGCAGCAAAATATGAGAGCTAGAAAGATATTGTATGAAAAACTAGTTTCTGTTTCTGATGATAAAATAGCACGAGAATTTTATTCGGATTTACTTAGAATTAAAGAACATAGACCGTTGATTACAAAGGAAGACACTGTTTGGATCGCTGATTAATTTAATGTGAATATTTAGATAGTACTTTGTTATACTTAATTCTGTGAAAGAGTTTTTTAATACCCCATACAAACTAGTTGCACTTGCACTGATCTTATTTTCTGTTGGTCTTGGAATAGGATCATTTACGTACAGCAAATTTCTTACAAACAAGAAAAATAACCAATCACCAATAATCAACATCCAAACTAACGCATATCCCCTACCTCCTGTAATCGAAGAAGAACGAGAAACTTCAAAAAATGCTACCAGATATAACTTTCTTCTGATGGGACATGGTGGTGTGGGACATTCTGGAGGAGGTCTTATGGATTCTATAATAGTTGTTTCAGTTAATGTAACTGATAAAAAGGCAACACTAATTTCAGTCCCCCGTGATTTATCTTTCTTTGGCCACAAAATAAATAGTGACCCTTCTATAAAAGATGCAATAACACATATTACAGGACTTCCAATTAAAAATACCATAACAATAGATTTTAGTAACTTTGAAAAAATGATTAATTCTTTAGGAGGTGTTACAGTTGATGTTAAAAAAGCATATACAGATAATTTCTACCCCATTAAAGGAAAAGAAAACGAACTATGTGGTTTTACAAACGAAAAAATTGAAGAAGTACATAAGTTATATTCAGGTTTTGAACTCGAAAAACAATTTGACTGCCGATATGAAACAATTAGTTATACTGCAGGGATTCATGATATGAAGGGTGAAGAAGCACTAAAATATGTTAGAAGTAGGCATGGTGGCAGTGATTTTGAGCGGTCACGCCATCAGTTTGAAGTTCTAAAAGCAATCCTACAAAAAGGTAGACCAGAAAGTGTTGCGGAAGCTCTAAACTTTGTAAAAACAGATTTGAGTTTAGAATCATTACAAACTCTGGTAAAGGAAATTGATAACCCATTAGAGTTTAGTGTTTCAACGATTGGAATCTCAGATCAAAATTTATTAGTTTCTGGTAAAAGCTCAATTGGAGCATATATTCTGATTCCGAAGCTAGGGGAAAATAAGTATGATGAGATAAAACAATATATTAAAGATAACATTTAAATTTTATTTAATATGTTTTCTGTAATTTTCCACTGTTCTATGCTTTGATCGATTGAAGTAGAAAATTCATTTTTTTGTGATACAAAATCCAAGATGATTTTTCTATGGGGAGATTCATCTAGTGTGTTATTATCGCTAAGACTTAACGTTTTTATTATTTTAGTATTTGAAAAAATATTCACAGATTTATTTTTTGTTTTTTGCCCCTTGCCTACTTTAAAGTTAAATAAAACATTTTTATATTTGAAACTAGCTTCAAAATAGGTTTCAGTCTTTGAGTTTTTTGAAACGCCAATAATATTTTTGTAACCTAAAAACTGCTTGGTTTTTAGACTATTTTTAACAAATATAAATTCCTTTGAATGAAACGGTTTCTGAATAATTAAATTTGCTACAAGTAAAGCGTGACTTTGAAATGTATCTTTAATAACTCCTACTCTATCAAAAAAAACTCCTCTATTCTGTAGATCATCTGTTTCTAAGATATTTATATCAACTCGATCAATTTTATTTAACAGAATATCATTTTTTCTAAACGAGATTAAATCATTTTTAGCACAATAATGGTCAACTAAATAAAATTTATTTTTTCCTATTTTTTCTATTGTTTTAGAAAGATCAATTGCTTGTACTAAGTTTTCAGCAAATGGTTTTTCGAGTGCGACATGAATATCTATATCATTAAATGTATTTACGATATTTATTATTAACTCACTGTAAAGATGTGGAGGTAATGCAACATAAAAAAACAAATTTTTAAATTCGTATTTTTGAACATAGTTTCTCAATTGGGTTAGATTGTTAAGTTCACCGACAATTGAGGTAAATTCTGAATTTGTTTTTTTCCTAGTATAAGTAACAATTTTTGTATCTTCAAGATCTTTAATAACAGGAAAAATTTTATTTTTAACCAAATCTCCAGTTGCGCCAAATATAATTAGTAGATTATCCATAACTTAACTAATTATAATTATCGAAGATTAAAGTTAGGTTAATTATTATCTATTCTGTGGGATAATCGAGTGTTTTTTACGAAATGCCTCGTTTTCTTTATTACTTGGTTTTGGTGGTGGAGGAGATTTTTGCTTTTCCGGTTTATTAGGCCCACTAATTGAGATAACTTTTCCTTTACCTTTCGCTAAATTATACATATCTGGAGACATAATTGTTATCTAATTTCGTAGGATAGGCTGATACTTACAATAATTTCTGTTTCACCTGGTGTTACATTTGCTACTTCTCTACTGTTTTCGCTACTATCTATGGTTAATTCTTTCGTATACATAATCGGCATTGGATAATTATCATTTTCAGACTCTTGTACATTTAAAATTTTGCCTAGTGTTATTCCTGATGCTTTGGCTAGTCCTTCAGCTTTTGTCTTTGCTTTCTCAACAGCTTCCTTTCTAGCCTCTTGTATTTTTTCATCACGAGTTTTGTCGTTTACTTCAAAACTAATATTGCCAATTACATTAGCTCCATTATCTGTAGCTACTGTTAATAAATCGTTAACAATCTCAAAATCAGTAACTTTTATTTCATAGTTTGTTGATACTCGATAGCTATTTATCTTATAAGGAGTATTCATGTAGTCATATTCAGGATAGACATTATAATTAACTGTTTTAATATCTTCTTCTTTTACACCCAATTTCTTTACTTCATCTGTTAAATTTTTAGATTTTCTATTTACACTATCTTGTACAGCTTTTAAATTGTTTCCTTTTTCTTCAAAACCTACAGTAACTTTAGCAATATCAGGAACAACTACAATTTTACCTTCTGCTGAAACTATAAATGGTTCGCCTTTGGTTTGTGTTGTGATGTTTATGGGTAAACTTGGTCCAAATTTAGAATACACAAAAAGAAGTACAAAGAAAATAATAATTGATCCTATAAGCGAAGCTTGGCCAACTTCGTTGGTAAATTCAACTCTTTTTTCCATAACTAACTATAACTATTATTGACCAAAGTTTCAAGAAGTGATTTAATAATAATATGGCTTTAACAATCAATGACAAAAAGTTTATAAAAACATTATTAGATGATGTGTTGGAGTATAAACTTGATGAAAAACTTGACGAAAAGTTTAAAGATAAACTTGGAAACCTGCCTACAAAGGATGAATTTTATGAACAAACAGATAAAATTTTAAAGGAGTTAAAAGATATAAGGGAGAAAGTATCTGTTTTGTCACAACATTCTAGTGATCATTCAGATGCAATTGAAGATTTACAAAAAATCCACCCACGTAACTCACACCCTGTTTTTGCCTAAATTTATACTTGTAGTTGCAAAGAAGAAGAAGAAGAAGTAAACTACATCCAAATGACAGAGGCAGTGGCTACTAGTTTGAAGGAACAAATTGACGACTTAGCTAATAATCGTCTAGGAAAATCATTTAAATTGTTTGGATTAGGAACGTTTTTGACGCAGGTAAACCAAGCTCAGATAGTTGGAATAACTAGTCCTCAAAAAGGATTAACTGAGGACGAAGCAAATAAACTTCGAAAGTATATCCTAGATTTGCGAGATAAATTATAATTACACTTCTTCCTCTTCTTCTCCTGTTTTATCTATCACAGTAGCTGCGGCGATTGAATCAGATTTCTCTGCAAACCTCATAACAATAACTCCTTGTGTTGCTCTACCTAGCTGTGGAATATTTTTAATAGGAAGTTTAATTACCTGCCCTTTTTTAGAAGTTATAACTAATTGATCACTATTTTCAGTAACTAAACATGCACAAGCAAGTTCTCCTGTTTTACTACTAATTACACAAGCTTTAACTCCCTTACCTGCCCTTTTTTGAATTGGGAATGCGTCAAATTTTGTTCTTTTACCTAGTCCATTAACTGAAAGAGTCAATACATCTCTAAATACTTTTTTACGACCATCTTTTGGAATATCTAATTTTTCAGGAAAAACTTCCATTCCAATTAGGTTATCTCCACTTTCAAATTTCATACCCGTTACACCTGTTGTTGCTCTTCCCATTGGCCTAACATTAGCTTCAGGAAATCTAATAGACATGCCCTTTTTAGTGAGTAACATAATGTTGTCTGATCCGTAGGTAAGGTGAGCTGAAATTAGTTGATCGTTACCTTGAAGTTTAATTGCAATTAGCCCACTTGCCCTTAAATTTTCAAATTGTTTTAACTCTGTCTTTTTAATAACACCTGATGTGGTAGCTAATATCAAATGCTTAGCCTTTAGCTCTTTATTTACAGGTAAAATTGATTTAACCACTTCCCCACCCTCAAGGTTTAAAAAGTTAACTAGTGCTTGTCCTTTTGCTTGCCGACTACTTTCTGCAACTTCCCAAACTTTTGTACCAAAAACACGACCCTTGTTAGTAAAGAATAGTATTTGATCGTGGGTGGATGCAGTTACTAGGTGGTCAATCTCATCTTCTTCTTTTGTTGTCATACCAATTACACCTTTGCCACCTCTTCGCTGTGCTTTATATGTATTTTTTGAAACTCTTTTGATATAACCTGTTTTTGTAACTGTTACTAGGACGTCTTCCTTGGCAACTAAATCTTCTTCACTAAACTCACCAATTTTACTTTTGTATATTTTTGTTTTTCTTGAGTCTCCAAACTTGTCTCTAAGTTCACCCAGCTCTTTATCTATAATGTTAAGAATTATTTGTGGATTTTTAAGAATGTTTATAAGCTCATCAATTAATTTCTTTAGTTCTTCATATTCTTTTTCAATTTTTTCTCGCTCTAAAGCTGCTAAACGCCTTAGTTGCATATCAAGAATTGCAGTTGCTTGAATTTCAGATAGTTTAAATCTCTCTATTAAGTTTGTTTTGGCTTCTTCTTGTGTTTTACTTTCTCTAATTGTTTTAATAACTGCATCTAAATTATCAAGTGCAATCTTTAAGCCTTCTAAAATATGTGCTCTTCTTTTGGCTTCTGTTAGTTCAAAAATTGTTCTTCTAACTACTACTTTTTGTCTGTGTTTAATATATTCAGTTAAAATTTGTTTTAGGTTTAAAGTGTGTGGCGTGCCATCGACAAGAGCAACAAAATTTGCTGGAAATGAACTTTGAAGTCTTGTGTGTTTAAACAAGTTGTTAAGAACTGATTTTGGTTTGGCATCTTTTTTAAGGTCTATTGCAACTCTCATGCCATCTTTGTCTGATTCATCACGAAGGTCGGATATTCCTACCAACTTTTTATCCTTTACAAGTTCTGCAATTTTAGCAACCATTTCAGCTTTGTTTACCTGATATGGAATTTCAGAAATTATAATTTGTGCTTTTTTGCCATTATCAACTATTTCTGCAATACCACGGACAATGATTCTGCCTCGTCCTGTTGAATAGACCTCTTTTAACGAATTGGCATCATAAATAGCGCCACCTGTTGGGAAATCAGGACCCGGTAATACCCCTACTATCTCTTCAATGCTACAATCAGTTTCAAATGAAATGCTTTTTGGGTCGACTTCATCTTGTGTAAATGATTTTTCAGCTCCAGATGCTATCAAATCTATCTTTTTAATTACAAATTCATTTTCTGTTTCGTGAGCATTTTTATCTTCTACCACTACCCTACCCTTTTTAATTAATAGTCTAACTGCATCAATAACTTCACTTAAATTGTGTGGTGGTATTTTAGTTGCCATACCAACTGCAATACCTTCAGATCCCATTAGGAGAAGATTAGGAAGAAGTGCTGTTAAAAAGACTGGTTCTTTTAAAGTTGCATCAAAGTTATCGACATAATCAACAGTATCTTTTTCCATATCTTGCAAAATGTATTCTGAAATTGGAGCTAGTTTACACTCGGTATACCTCATGGCAGCTGCTGAATCACCATCAACTGAACCAAAGTTACCCTGCCCTCTTATTAGTGGATATCTCATTGAAAAATCTTGAGCCAAACGAACTAAAGTATCATAAACTGCTTGATCACCATGTGGGTGGTATTTACCTAATACTTCTCCGACAACCTTTGCTGATTTTGTAAAACTACCAGAATGCCTAAGTCCCATTTGTGCCATCGCATATAGGATTCTTCTATGAACCGGTTTTAGACCATCTCGAACATCAGGAAGTGCACGAGCAACTATTACACTCATTGCATAATCTACATATGATTTTGATAGTTCAGAAGTTATTTCTGCTTGTAATACTTTTCCAATTTGCATATTTAAAAAGAATAAAAAAGGCTACTTATTTAGCCACGAATCATTCTATCCTGATTTAAACACTGAAGCAAGTAGGAAGTCTATGCACCTATTTTCAACTACCAAAAATTGTGTATAATGACAATCACCCCTTGAATAATAACTAATAATCAAAATCCAATAATCAAACATGAACAAAAAATATACAGAGGTTATTTTTGATTTAGAGACGCAAAGATTTTTTGATGAAGTTTCAGATCCTTCTCAATTTGGTGTATCTGTTTTGTCATTTTATACAAGAACATTAGATGAAAATTTCAATGAGATTAGCGGTCAGACTCTTTCTTTTTTTGAAGAAGATGTCCTAAAAGCTTACGATTTTTTCAAAAATGCAGATAGAATAATTGGATTTAATTCAAAAAGGTTTGACGTTCCTGTCCTTAAACCATATCTTCCGTTAGAATTTCAAAAATTTAATCACTTTGATATTTTAGAACATATAAAAGAAATAAACGGCAAAAGAGTTTCTTTAAATGCTGTTGCTAAGGAAACATTAGGGCAACACAAAGTTGATGAAGGTGGTAATGCGATTATCTATTGGCAAAAACACGATCCTGAATCACTTGCTAAATTAAAATATTACTGTGAAGAAGATGTCAGAATTACGAAAGAAATATATGACTTTGGTTTTAAAAACAAAAAATTGAAATTTAAAGATTACTGGAATACACTACGAGAAATAGATGTAGACTTTGGCTATCCTAAACAAAAAATAAAAGAAGAAGATTCAAACCAAGCAAGTTTGTTTTGAAAAAATTGATTCTGTTATATAATAAATATATGAAAAGCTTGTATTCAAAAACCTATCCAGATTTAATAAGCGGTAGATATTTTTCGACTGTTTGGTGCACACTTGAAGAAAATGCATTTCCAGTTATTCATAATTATTTAAATAACATTGTTCAAAATTGTGATTGGCTATGCACCTTTGGTGATGCAAGTTTAGACTCAAAGTTTATGCCACATATATCATTAAGATATTTAGGTTTTACAGATGAGTTGGATAAAAGTGTAATCATATCGAACATAGATGTTTTTACTATAGCTATTAAAAATGGAATTAATAATTCAAAAAATCCTTATTTAGAATTGGGTGAAGTCAAATTGTGGGAAAGACTTAATGGTTCTGAAGTGGTAGTTTCAAGACTAAGTTGGTCAATTAAAGATGACGCAATTTTGAGATCAATACACAGTGAGTTGTTAAAAATTTCAGGATTTCAGTTGATACAAAACTTAGAGAGTCAAAACTACAATCCTCATATTTCACTCGGCCAAGTAAATTTAACAAATAACAATCATGAAATAGTAACTAATTTTTTAAAAAATAATAAGCTTGAGGATTTAAAAGTAAAAATATCAAATTTTGCTATAAACTATGCAACACCTACATTACGAGAAGAATTTCAACTAGACATTAAATAGAAGTGTTGAATATTGAATTAGGCTTTATTTGTTAAATTTTTCAGAATATCTTTTATTGCATTCCATTATCAATTTCCAAGCTTCTTCGCTATTTCCCCAGCCCTCTACTTTTGTGCTCCCAGGTTTTTTGAGATCTTTGTAGTGTGTAAAGTGGTGTTCAATTTTTTCTACCCATCTTTTTGGTAGATCAGAAAGATCGTTTATAACATTACCACTATCTCTATCATCATCAGGAACACAAATTACTTTGTGATCATTTTCTCCGTCATCAACAAAATTTAAAACTCCAACAACTTTTGCCTTTACCATTACCCCAGTTGAAAGTGGATTTGTTGTAATTACTAAAGTATCAAGTGGATCATTATCTTCGTCCCATGTCTGTGGTATAAAACCATAATTAACAGGTTTTGAAAATATTTCTGGTTCTACTCTATCAAGTACAAAAATATTTTCTTCGTATTTATATTCAATTTTATTATTTGAACCTTGTGGAATTTCTACAAATGTATTTAAAAATTCATTCACTTTTCCAAATGAAATGTCATGTAGTAGATTCATATTCATATTATATACTATTAAATGTCTAATGTCGCTAACTTTGCATGTTGCTGTATAAACTTTTTTCTTGGTGGGACTTCTTCACCCATTAGCATTTCAAACATGTTTCCAGCTGCTTCAGCGCTTTCAACTGTCACCTGTTTTAATGTTCTAGTATTTGGATCCATTGTAGTTTCCCACAACTGCTGTGCATCCATTTCACCAAGTCCTTTGTATCTTGAAATTATAAACTTTTTCTCACCAACAAATGTTTTCATTAGTTCCTCTTTTTCTCCATCATTAAATGCATATCTAAACTCTTTCCCAACTGTTATTTTGTAAAGTGGAGGCATGGCCAAATACAAATATCCTCTGGTTATAATTTCTGGCATGTGTCGATAGAAGAAAGTTAAAAGTAGTGTTGAAATGTGTGCACCGTCAACATCAGCATCTGTCATGATTATAATTCTGTGGTATCGAAGTTTGTCATAATTGATATTTTCTCCAATACCAACGCCTAAAGCTATAATTAAATTTTTAACACCTTCAAATTTAACAATTACATCAAGTCTTGCTCTTTCGGTGTTTAAAATCTTACCCTTTAAAGGTAAAATTGCTTGGTATTTTCGGTCTCTTCCCTGTTTTGCACTATTGTGAACAAAAATACCAGATGCAAGTGCAAAATTATGTGTGTTTGCTACTTCCAAATCATAAACGTCTGCCCTTTCATTTATTTCTTCAATGTTTACAATCCTGTGGTTATAGTTAATAACTGCTTCTTTGAAATTAGTTTCGTTGTTGTTGAAATATCTCGAGACAACAGTCGAGTATTTAATTAAGCTTTTATCGTTGGTAGATTTTCTAATTTTGTTGTATTCTTCAATATCCAAACTACCTTTAACTGTGTAAATACCGTGCAATAACTTAAGTGCTTTTTCCAAATAAGTTTTATTGTAAGAAACGAGCCTTTGCTTTCTGAAACTATCTGTCCATTGTTTTTTTGTTTCTTCACTTCTCCATTTTAATAACTTTTCATCTTGCCATTGTTTAACTGAATTTTTTTTATATAGCTCTTTAAATTCAGGATTATCTTCAAAAAATTTTCTAACTTTCTCTGATTGCTTTCTTCTGTTTATCTCGCTTGACCAGTATTTCTTTTGCTCACTATTCAAACGCTTGTTGTTTTCAATTCTGTATGCTTCATTTGAATTATAAAATTCTATAAATTTTTGAGTCATATATTCTTTATATTCGTTGTCTTGCCACTGTTTTTTTGCATTTGTGCTAAAAAGTAATCTTTTTTCCAAAGATTTTATTTTGGCTTTCTCACGGAACTCAGGTTTTTGTTTCGCCTCGATTGACTTTTGCTTTGAGTCTGGCCGATGCAATGTAAGTTTTAAATGCTTATGGTGTATATCAATATGTTCTTTCTTCGTAACCCGTCTAATGTTTGTAGGGTTATTGTTCCTTTTATTAAAATCTATATGATGTCGGTGGCTACCCCTTGATGAATAGTAAACATTATTATTTAAATTATAGATATCAGACAACACGTGCGTATATATCCATTTTTTGTTCTTTGGATCAAAAACTAGTTCATATCCTTTTAACGGTGTTTTGTCAGTTTCAGAGGTTATTTTCCTATATAGAGGAGCAAGACTGTCTTTTCTTGTGAGTTCAATTGCCTTTTTATATTTACCATCGACTAGTCTAAATAAGTGATCAGGGGTGCATCTTAATATTTCGCCGTTATCAAGTGTTATTTTTATGATTTTTGCTTGCTGTTTTGTTAGCCTTGGATTTAAGATCGGAGCTATTCCAATATGACCATTCTTTTGCATAGTATAGCAGTAATTTATTTTTCCATTTTTATCCTCTTTGATTAAGTCAATAAATGATAAATCCCTGCCATCTACTAAAGCAATTTTTGTATTTCCAACCCAACATCCACCGGCACTATCGCCTTCCACTATATAGAGTTCTGAAATCGATGGATCTTTACTCTGACAATCTGCAAGTTTTCCAGGTAAGGATGCACCATCCAATGCACCTTTCCTTAGTACTGCATCTTTTGCAGCTCTAGCTGCTAGTCTTGCTTTGGCAGCAAGAGTAACTTTTTCAATAATTTTCTTTGCCTCCGCTGGGTGTTCTTCAAAATATGTATCAAGCCCTTCTTTTACAACTGTAGCAACAAACCCTTGGACTTCTGCGTTGTTTAATTTTGCCTTTGTTTGACTCTCAAACTGTAGGGTTTCCGAAGGCATTTTGACATAGACAACAGCTGAAAGACCTTCTTTTAAATCATCTCCTGTTAACACGATTTCTTCTTTTGAATTTTGTCTTTTGACATAATCTGTAATTGATCTAGTTAGAGCTGTTCTAAAACCTGTTACATGAGTACCTCCATCAGTTGTATAAATACCATTAACAAATCCTTTTACGTTTTCAGTATATGTATCTGTATACTGAACTGCCACCTCACACATCATATTGGGGGTTGTTGCTGTTGCACTAACTTCCTTTGATATATAGGCAACATCGGAAAGTATGATCTTGCCTCTATTGGAATGAGCAACTAATGATTTTATACCTCCTTCAAAGTAATAATTTGAAACATCTCCGTCTCGTTTGTCTTCAAAATGAAAATCAAGTTTAGAAACTAAATAAGCTCTATCTCGAAGTAAGTTTTTAACCTTATTCTTTTCAAATTCATTCTCTCCAAATATTTCTTTATCTATTTTAAAAGTAGTAACTGTTCCAGTTTCTCCTTTTTTAAAACTTACCCCCCATTCTTCAAGTTGTTTAACTGTAGCCTCTTTAACTTTATCTTTTCTAACTCCTTGGCTATATTCTTGATACCAAATTTTATTGTCACGACTTACAACTACTCTAAAATAAGAAGATAAAGCATTAACAACTGATGCACCTACTCCATGAAGTCCTCCTGAGACTTTATATGCTCCACCATCGAATTTTCCACCTGCATGAAGTTTGGTCATTGTAAGCTCTAAAGCTGAAACACCAGATTTATGTATATCAACAGGAATACCTCGACCATTATCGCGAACAGTTGCAGACCCATCTTCATTGATTGTTACTGATATTTTTGTAGCAGTACCTGCAAAACTTTCATCAACTGAATTGTCAATTATTTCTCGAAGCCCTTCATGCATACCACGGCTGTCAGTTGAACCAATATACATTCCTGGTCTTTTTCTAACTGGTTCTAGCCCTTCCAAAACTTGTATCTGATCTGCATTATAGTTGTTCTTTGCCATATGTGAGGTTCATTCTACCAACTAAACTAGACAACTGCAACGAGACATTTCCATTTAAGTTTAAATTTTTAAGTGTTGTTAAATAGCTTTCAATGTTTTTAAGTTTATTATTTTTATAATCATTAATTATTAAGTCATTAACAAAGCTAATTGCATCTTCTCTATCTTTAATATTTAACGCATCTTTGTAGTTGACAGTTTTGTTATTAGTTATTGATTTTTCTTCCATAATTCTAATAACTTCACAGCGTGAAATAATTGTTGGGAGTACACCTTCTAATGATTTAGCCGTCAAAATATAAAAAATATTTTTGTTAGGTTCCTCTAGATTTTTAAGTATTGAATTTAAGGTTTCGTTTGTAGCACTATCTATATTTTTTATTAAAAAACAAGTTTTTGTAGAATATGAAAATTTTGTTAATTTTTTTAATTCTCTACTATCTTCGAGTTTAGTAAGTGTAAATGGGATAATCTGTTTTAGATTATTGTTTTCAGTTATCTTTTTAACTTCCTCATCTATTTTTTCTGTGTCCGTTCCAATTATTAAAAATGCATGCATACAATTTTAAAATTATGATATCATGAATTAATGCCCAATACTGCCACTAACAACAATAAACCTACAGGAAATAATTTAGCTGATATTTTAGTTTCTATGGGTGTTTTAGACCAAACTCGTTCTGAACAGATCAAAATGGCTGAAGTTCAGTACGGTTCTACTCAAGAAGATATAATTAGAAAACAAAATTTAGTATCAGAAGCTAATTTAGTTCATGCAAAAGCAATTTTATACAATATCCCCTATGCTGATTTGGCCACTGTTCCAACCTCACCTGAAGCATTATCGATACTTCCTCAAGAAGTTGCTAACAAATTTAAGGTATTTCCGACTGCTTTAGATAAACAAGCAAAATCAATTACTATTGCAATGGCTGACCCTATGGATTTAACTGCGATAGAATTTATTGAAAGAAAAACAGGTTTGAGAGTAAAACCTGTCGCTAGTGAAGAATCTAAAATACTTGAAGCAATTACTGTTCGTTATACTACTTCATTGTCGCAGGAGGTAACAGCTGCTTTAAAGGAAGTCGCACCTGAAAAAAAGACTTCTGCTATTGAAAATGTAAAAATTGGTTTTATAAAAGAAGAAAAAATATCTGAGATAGTGAGTCATATTTTAGAGTTTGCTGTTAAGTCAAGAGCCTCAGATATTCATATTGAACCTGGAGAGAAGGCGACTAGAGTCAGATATAGAATAGATGGAATTTTACAAGAAAAATTGACGATTCCAAGAGAGCTTCACGAGTCTCTTATTTCAAGAATTAAGATTTTGTCTGGTATGAAAATAGACGAAAAAAGAATTCCTCAGGACGGACGATTTAATTTTAAGGCAAACAGCCAAGATACTGATCTGCGTGTTTCTTCGCTCCCAACATCTTGGGGTGAGAAAATTGTCATGAGGCTTTTAAAAAAAACAGGTGGCGTACCTGACTTGCCTGAATTAGGGCTTAGAGGGAAAGCGATAAAGAATTTGCAGGATGCAATACTAAGACCACATGGGATTATTTTAATTTGTGGACCAACCGGATCTGGAAAAACTACAACACTTTACTCAATTATTGCGAGAATAAATACTCCTAAGGTTAATATTGTTACCTTGGAGGATCCAATCGAATACAAAATGGTTGGAGTTAATCAGGTGCAGATTAATCCAGGCGTAGGTCTTACTTTTGCATCTGGTCTTAAATCTTTCTTAAGACAAGATCCAAATATAATACTTGTTGGAGAAATTCGAGATCAAGAGACTGCAGATCTTGCGGTTCAGGCGTCACTAACTGGTCATTTGGTTTTTTCAACACTTCATACGAATGATTCATCTGGTGCACTTCCAAGACTTCTTGATATGGGTGCGGAACCATATCTTTTAGCATCGTCAATGACTTCAATTATGGCGCAAAGAGTCACAAGAAAAATACACAACGATTGTAAAGAAAGTTATGTTCCCGATTCGAAAGTCATTGAAGATATGAAAGCAGTTTTAGGACCACTTTGGCCAGCTGATAAAGAAATTAAAGTTTATAAAGGTAAAGGTTGTGAAGCCTGTGGCAACTCTGGATATTATGGGAGAATTGGTATTTTTGAAGTATTGCCTGTTACTGATGCAATATCGAAACTTATTTTAGAGAGATCACCCGCATCTGAAATTGAAAAGAAAGCAAGAGAAGAGGGAATGGTAACATTAAAGCAAGATGGGTACTTGAAAGTTTTGGAAGGAGAAACTACTATAGAAGAAGTACTAAGAGTTGCTCAAGAATAACTGCCATGATTGATATAAAAAATTTATTACAAACTACGATTGATCTAAAAGCATCCGATCTTCACTTGGTTGTGGGAGTTCCTCCAACTATAAGAATAGAGGGTGAATTAAGAACATTACCTAATTCGGGAATTTTAACGCCTGAAGTTATTGCTGAAGGATTAAAACAAATCTTAGCATCAGAACAATATGAAAGATTAACTGTAAACAAAGAAATAGATTTCTCGTTAACCTTTTCGGAGAAATCAAGATTTAGAGTTAATGCATATACCCAAAAAGGATCATTTGCAGTAGCATTTAGACAAATACCAATTGAAATCCCCACACTTGAATCATTAAAACTTCCAAAAATTATTAATAATTTTACTAGTTTACGTCAAGGTTTAATCCTTGTTACGGGGCCAACTGGCCATGGAAAATCAACTACACTGGCTGGGATTATAAATGAGATAAATAAGAATAGGTCTTGTCATATCGTAACAATTGAGGATCCAATTGAGTTTATATTTAAGCCAATCAAATCTATTGTAAGTCAAAGAGAAATGAGATCAGATACGCATTCCTGGCAGGTAGCACTTCGATCTGTTCTTCGAGAAGACCCTGATGTTGTTTTAATTGGTGAAATGAGAGATTTTGAAACAATCGCAGCGGCAATGACAATTGCTGAAACAGGTCATTTAGTTTTTGCAACACTTCACACAAATTCTGCAAGCCAAACCGTTGATAGAATTGTAGATGTTTTTCCTGAAGATCAACAATCTCAAGTAAGATTACAACTCTCATCTGTACTTGAGGCGGTTTTTTCACAGAGATTAATAGCTGGGGTAAATGGGGGAAGAATTGTTGCGCATGAAGTAATGCTTGGTACAAATGCAATTAAAACATCAATTCGTGAAGGAAAAACACATCAAATTGAATCAATCATCCAAACTTCATTAGAAGCAGGAATGTCCACACTTGAAAATTCGCTTGCAAATTTGGTCAAATCAGGGCTAATTACATTAGAAGTTGCCAAAGAATGGACTAATAGACCAGATGAGTTAATAAGACTTGTTCGTGGTTCAAATTAAAATATGAAGAGATTTAATTTTAGAGCAAAAGATAAGGATGGGAAATTAATAACTGGTGAGGTTGAAGCTTCAGACGAAATTAGTGCTGCAAAACTTGTAAGAGGTAAAGGTTTACTTGTTCTTTCGATTAAACCTGTTTTTGTAAACCCAATAACTTTTATTCGTAATATGAAAGAAAAAATAACAGCAGCTGATATTGCTACATTTACAAGGCAATTTGCAACAATGGTAGGTGCTGGATTACCTATAACTGAGGCTTTATCTATTCTAAAATCTCAAGCAAAAGGTTTAATGGGTAAAGTGATAGCTCAAATACTATCAGATGTTGAAGGTGGAGATTCGATGTCAAAAGCTTTTACAAAATATCCTAAAGTTTTTAGCCCAACATATATAGCACTTATTAAATCTGGAGAGGCTGGTGGAGTTTTAGATACTGTTTTGGCAAGACTTGCTGATAATCTTGAAAAACAGCAAGAATTTAAAGGTAGGGTTAAGGGAGCCTTGGTTTATCCAATAATAATTATCATTGGTATGATAATTGTTGCTTTTATTATGATGGTTTTTGTTGTTCCAAAACTAACATCGCTTTATTCCGAGTTTAATGCAGAATTACCACTCCCTACTAGAATATTAATGGGACTATCTGATGCTGTTATTAAATTTTGGCCAGTTACTCTAACATTATTAATAGCTGGTTTTTATGGATTTGTTGCATATAGAAAAACAGATGCAGGTAGATTAAAAACAGACGAATTAATATATAAAATCCCCATATTAGGAGAACTTCAGAAACAGGTTGCTTTAACTGAACTTACTGGAACGCTTTCTTTAATGACAGGCGCTGGAGTTTCAATTTTAGAGAGTCTAGAGATAACTTCAGGAGTTGTTAATAATGTGACTATATCAATAGCCTTAAAGGATATTATTGGTCAAGTAGAAAAAGGTTTTCCTGTATCATTTGCATTTTCTAAACACCCTGAGGTTTTTCCTTTTATTTTGTCTCAAATGATTGCAGTTGGTGAAGAGACAGGAAAAATGGATGAAGTACTTTCAAAAGTCAGTCATGTTTTTGAAGTAGAGTCCGATCAAAAAGTAAAAACTTTAACTGCTGCAATTGAACCAATAGTTATGGTGATACTAGGTCTTGGAGTGGGATTTCTAGTTATTGCAGTAATATTACCTATCTATAATTTGACTAGTCAATTTTAAGTACTTGACAAGTATTTTTATTGTGTATATTGTTAATATATAAGTATGAAGTTGGTTAATAAAAAAGGCTTTACTTTAGTTGAACTTTTAATTGTTATAGGTCTTCTTGGGGCAATAGCCTTGATAGTTATTTCAGCCATTAATCCAATTGAACAGGCAAATCGTGCAAGAGATACAAAATACAAAGCTGATGCTGGTCAGTTAATATCCGCAATAGATAGATATTTTGTAACTATTAGTGCTTTTCCCTGGATGACTAATTCTCCAGCAACTTATCCATCAGCAGATACCGCTTTTAATTATGTGTCAGCTCAAAGTGACGATGTGGGTTTGTGCGGAGCAACTTGTACGGTGGACGGTTTGTTAATTCAAAATAATGAATTGAAAACTGAATTTAAACAGCGCGACTTTGTTAAGGGATCGCCTACTTTGACAAATCAGATTATGGTAGGTAAGGATTCAGGTTCTTCAACGTCTGTTTATGCATGTTTTGTACCGCTATCAAAGTCAGTTAGAGACAAGGCTTGTACGGATGGCAAGGTTTATACTTTAGCTACTTCTGTTAGAACGTCTGTTGCAACATCTGCATGTGTAAGTACTAGTACGAACTGGTCAACTTCTCCATACTATGTTTGTCTACCTGAGTAGTTTAGTTATTTTATCACTTTTAATTGGTTCTTTTGTTTCTGCTATTACCTATCGAATTCCAAGAAAAATTGATTTTATCTATGGTAGGTCATTTTGTGATAATTGTAAAATGAAACTTCATTGGTATGATAATATTCCTCTATTTTCGTATATATTTTATTTAGGAAAAAGTAGATGTTGTAACAAAAAGATTTCATTTCGCTATCCATTAATTGAAATAGCTACAGTAGTTGGTTTTATTTTTTTGTATTTAAGTTCGCTACCTCCTATTTATTATATACTTTTTACACTTTGTATTATGATATTTGTTATTGATTTAGAACATCAAATAATTCCAGATGAGCTAAGTTGGGCAATATTATTACTCGCAATAGTTACTAGTAATTTCTTGTTTACAAATATTTTTGCGGCTTTATTATTATCTCTTTCTATATTATTTTTGCATCTTATTACAAAAGGTCGTGGTATGGGGCTGGGTGACGTCAAATTAGTTTTAGCTTTAGGTTCATGGACAGGTTTAGAGAAAGGATTGTATTTTCTACTCTACTCTTTCTTGACAGGAGGTCTATTTGCTTGCATACTTTTAATACTAGGGAAAGCAAAGCTTAAGACAAAAATTGCTTTTGGACCATTTTTACTAATTGGTTTTTGGTTAGTCACATTAATATGACAAAACGAGCAATGACACTAATTGAGGTTATGATAGTGGTTTTGATTATCGCAATTTTAGTTATGTTAGTTTCATCTTCATTGAGAAATCAATTATTTAAAAGTAAGGATGCGATTCGAAAATCAGATATAAACAGAATAAGTTTAGCTTTAGAAGAATATGAAAAAGATTATAATTGTTACCCTCAGAGCTCCCTTGTCAGTTGTGCTAACGAGACAGGATTACAGCCATATTTAGGTAAAATCAATTGCGATCCTGTAACAAAAACATCGTATTATTATGAATTAGAAAATTCTACCTGTCCAAAATGGTACAGACTATATGCAAAATTAGATAATAGTTCTGATCCTAAATATCAATCAGGGATTGGACCAAGTTCTGCATTTAGTTATGTTTATGAAAGTCCTAACGCGCCTCAAATGACACAAGGTAGTGGAGGAGTAATATATTATGGTTGTTTTAATGGAACCTGTCTACCTATATCAAGCCCGGTTGATTGCAATCTCAATTTTCTAGTAAGTGATTGTGGTGGAAATTGCTCCAATCCGCAATACGAATGTGTAAATTGATAGTTTATGAAATTTTTTACTAAATTAGAATTTAGAAATATATCACTAATACTAGTTGTGTTATTAATATTCTACTTAGTCAATATAAGTGCTTCTTTAAGAAAAGGTAGAGATATAACTAGAAAAGATGATATTTCAAATATTCAAAAGGCACTTGCCAGTTTTAAAGATGTCTATAAAGCATACCCGTTGTCAAATGAAAAAGGTGAAATTCTTGCTTGTTTTGATGACCATCCTGTGCTTGATACTATTACTGGTGTTCCAACGAATGCTGTCCCCTGCTTTTGGGGAGATAAAGGATTTATGAATATTACTGTCATGCCACGAGATCCAGATTCAAAAAATGGTGCTAGTTATAGATACGTTTCAGATGGTAAATCATATAAGTTTTATGTTTCATTGGAAGGGAAAAAAGAACCAGAATACAGTTTAATAACTGAAAAATTAAACTTGCAATGTGGTAACAAAATATGTAATTATAGTAGAGGAGATAAAGAATGAAAAAAGGTTTTACGTTGGTTGAACTATTAATAGTAATGACAATAATTGGTGTTTTAGCGGCACTTGGGCTTGGTAATTTTATGACTACCCAAATGAAAGGAAGGGATGCGCAGAGAAAAGCAGATTTAAAACAGGTTTCAAATGCCTTAGAATTATATTTTTCAGATCACGGCCAATACCCAAATAGTATAGCTTTTGGTGCTGAATTTACAGATAGTAAAACAGTATATTTCAAAGTTTTACCAACTGATCCTTCACCGAATGCAAATTATGTTTATCGTCTGGTTCCAAGTTCATCAAATCAAAAATATCAGCTTTTTGCAAAATTGGAAAATAGTCAGGATCAAGACAAAATTACGACAACATATAGTTGTGGCGGCGCAAATTGTAATTATGCTGTTACTAGTGCAAACACATCAGCAACTGAATAATGTATAATGAATTAAGAAGTATGTATAAAACTAAAAATGGGTTTACCTTAATAGAACTATTAGTTGTGATATCACTTATTGGGATATTAGCTACACTAGTTATTGCCAATATGAATTCGGCCAGAGAAAGAGGCAGAGATGCTGTTAGAAAATCAGATCTTAAAAATATCCAGACTGCTTTAAGGCTTTATTATAATGATAATAATGGTTATGCACCTGCAGCCGAAATAAATGCTGCTTGGGGGGTAGCTTGGACAAAAAATAGTATAACTTACATGAATATCTTACCAAAGGATCCACTCTCCCCGACTCAAGATTATGTTTATACCTATACAGATTCTGAAAATTATACCTTAAAAGCTTGTTTAGAAAATAAATCAGATGATAAGGGAGTAGCCGATGCGACCTGTTCTAGTGGTTATAAATATGAAGTTAAACCATAATATGAAATTAAGAAATATGAAAGCATTTACATTAATTGAAATGCTTGTTGTGATTTCGTTAATCGGAATACTTGCATCGCTAGTAAGTGTTTCATTCTCTAGTGCCCAAAAACAAGCAAGGGATGTAACTAGAAAATCAGACCTGAAACAATATCAAACATCGCTTGAGGTGTTTGCTAATCTAGCAAGCGGGTTGTACCCATATAGAACAGCAACTGACGCATCTACTACGCTTTGTAACGATTTAAATACAGTAATCGAGCCAAATATATCGTGTTCTGAGGATCCAAAAGTAGCTACAAATGGTGCGTATAGATATATATCAAATGGATCAGGAGCGTTAGGCAGTTCTACAGGTACTGCATATGTTCTTTGGGCAAAGTTAGAAAATCCAGCAACTACAACGTATTATGTTGTTTGTAGCACTGGTAAGGTAGGAACGACTACTACTTTACCAACAACATCAACTTGTCCAACATTAAATTAATATGGTAAAAAAAGGTTTTACACTTGTTGAATTATTAGTAACGATATCTATAATTGCTATTTTGGTGACAGTTTCTATTTTTGGTTTAACTGGCGCAAGAGAGTTAAGTAGAGATTCAAGAAGAAAATCAGATTTAGAGCTTATAAAAGCAGGCCTTGAGTTGTATAGGGCAGATTGCAATGCTTACCCATTAACACTACCCGCAAGTGGATCTAGTTTGGTTGGTACATATCCTGGAAGTGGACTTGCAACTTGTCTGGCTACTAATAGCTATATATCTGTGATTCCAGGTGACCCATCTGGTGCATCAAAAATTTATAAATACTCAACTGTTTCGAATGGTTATGAACTTTGTACGTCACTTGAACAGCAGGGACTATCATCTGTAACTTGTGGTGGATCTTCTGACTGTGGAAACGGTGCAACCTGTAATTATAAAATTACAAATCCATGAAATCATATTCTGCCTATACCCTAATTGAGTTATTGATAGGGCTTTCTATTATTGCAATAACCTTTAGTGTAGGTATTGCGGGATATAGAGAATTTTCAAGAAGACAGGCTATAGTTGGTGTACAAAAGCAAGTAAATGCAGATTTAAGACTTGCACAACAACTTGCTTTGTCAGGCCAGAAGCCTGATGGTTGTACTAAGCTTGATGGCTACGAATTCAACTCCATCTTAACAGGTTATGAGATAAAAGCGTTTTGCACAAACTCCACAACTACTACAAAAACAGTTAATTTTTCAAATAACTTTACTATTTCGGCTGGTAACGTTATTTTTAAAGTTTTAGGCCAAGGTACAAATCTTTCGTCATCGTTAGTTTACACATTAACTGAAGCAAATTCTGGAACATCAGTTGCAGTTACAGTGGGTGTAGGAGGAGAAATTAATTAAATGACAAATCAAAAAGGACAAAGTATGTTTGAAGTTGTTATAGCTATATTAATAATAGCGATGGTTATTATTGGTATTGTTTCTCTCTCAACTTTTTCATTATCAAACTCATTATATACAAGAAATAAAACATTAGCGGGAAAATATTCACAAGAAGCTTTGGAATGGCTAAGGTCTGAAAGAGAAAAAGATACAACAGTTTTTTTCAATCGTGCAGTAACCCCGTCAACCTTTTGCTTACAAGATCTTGTCTGGACAAATACAGGTAACTGTGCGAGTGACGAATATGTTCTTAACTCAAGTACTCATAAAAGAGAAGTAATTCTTACGCCAACTGTGATGTCCGGTAAGAGAATTATGGAGGTAATAGTAACTACGTCATGGAGTGATTCAAAGGGATTACATCAAACAAAATCATCAACAAATTTTAATGATATACGAGAAAATGAATAAAAAAAGATGAAAAAGAAAAATATAAATGGTTTTACCTTGGTTGAATTATTGGTAGTGATGACTATATTTGCAGTTGTATCTGTACTAACAATTCAAGCGGTTAGCATATCACTTAAAACAAGTAAAAAAAGTGACTCGCTTGTTAGAGTTAGGGAAAATGTTAACTACTCTTTAGCGATTTTGGAACGTCAGCTTAGAAATTCGCTAAATATAACTTCAGCCTGTACAGGAACACCAAATACTTCAATCAGTTATACATCAATGGAGGGAATTGCTACGTCATTTAGTTGTGATCCGATTGAATCAGGTTACATTATTGCTTCTGGTTCAGCCAGGTTAACTTCCGATGATATAACAATAACTGCCTGTTCTTTTACATGTACACAAACTACGAATAATCCTGCGAGAATTGAAGTAAGTGTAACTGCGAGAGATACAACCACAACTACAACTGAAATTGGATCAATTACAACCGAGATGGAAATAGTTACAAGAAACTATTAAGGGGCAACTTCAGCCCACTTTTGTGTTTTATAGCCTAATTTATCAGTTGGAAATAGTAAAATTTGGTCAGGTGCAAATTCAAAAACTTCCGATGGAATAGAATTATCTACTAATCCGTTTCTAGCTAAAGTAATTCCACTGTAGGCAACAACTGAACCTCTAACATACAATTGATCAGTACTTGGGCTACCTGTATTGAATATTCCATTAGTTAAGTACACTCCTTCTAATGAGGTGACAGTTGGTGAAACAGTTATATTCCCACTTACAAAAATTCCCAAAAAGCCTAAATTATCAGTTAGATTTATATTTGAATTTATGCTCAAATTACCATCAACAAAAAGTATAACTTTTCTATTCCCAACATTAAGTGCTGAATCAATACTCGTATTTCCTGTTACTTTAAACCATTCATAATCCCCTGTTGCAACCCCACCCGATGATAGAAGTGCAATATCGTTAATAGTAGCTGTTGTTGGAATCAAGTTATTAAAGTATGAATAATTAAATAATCTACTTGTAACTGTATCTGTTTCGGCCCTCCAATTTGTAGAAGATAACCCACCTGGTGCAAATGAAAGCGTTTGCCCTGTACCGTAAACAGGTATTCCTGGAAAACCACCTAACCCATCGAGGTTAAAAAAGTTAGTTGTATAAACTGCAGATTGAATACTTCCGAGTG
>Ga0233425_10002578_pt1 | contig 35168 bp, 29 predicted proteins | sample Watercolumn_Towu_2_FD_181712 | JGI IMG/M metagenome (GOLD analysis project Ga0233425, IMG submission 181712) | Freshwater microbial communities from Lake Towuti, South Sulawesi, Indonesia - Watercolumn_Towuti2014_140_MG | ecosystem: Environmental > Aquatic > Freshwater > Lake | place...
GTTGAGGCGCTTGATCAGCTCCTTGTCGTCGCCGGCCGGCTCGGCTTCGGTCGCTTCGAGCTGAGCGAGCAGGTCCTTGATCCGGTCGAGCGCCTCGAGAATGAGCGTGACGGCGCTCGGCGTGACCTTCATCGCGCCGTCGCGGAACTTGCCAAGGACGTTCTCCGAGGCATGCGCAACCGATTCGAGTCGCGGCAGGCCGAGAAAGCCGCAAGTGCCCTTGATCGTGTGCACCATGCGGAAAATGCTGGCGATGATGGTCGGATCGTTGGGATTTTGTTCGAGCGTGACGAGTTCGACGTCGAGCTTGCCCATCGCCTCGGCCGTCTCGGTCAAGAATTCCCGCATCAAGTCGTCCATGACGTTCCTCCGCTGGCGCGCCCTCGTTTCGGGCCGCTTAACCCGGCGCAGTATGACGAGGAAAGGTTAAGAAAATCTTAGATTGCCGTTTGCCGCTCGCGCGCGCGTCATTTCGACGCCGAGACCTGCGCCGATCGACACCCTCGGCTATCCCGAAATCTGAATTTTCGTCGAAAAAACAATGGTTTCTGGGTTGGAATGGGCAACGTCGATGTGACCGCCGCATTGGTTGGCAATCTGGCAGGCGTACCAAGGTTGGGCCGTGCGCACCTCGATATCTTCGGCCCGGAGCCTGCCCGCGAGTGCCGTCGCGATGGACTCGTGGAGTTGCACGCCCTGGCCTTTGGCCGTCACGGCGATGGTTGTCGCGGCCCCCGCCGTTTCAAACCGCGGCGCAATCGAGCCGCCCCGGATCAGCGCCTCGCCTGCGATCATGACGAAATTGAGCAAGAGCTTGGCCGCGGGTTTGGCCAATTGGGCATTGGCGTCGTGCTCGGGGGACCAATCGAGCCTGATCCGGCTGTTGGCGAACAATCCGCTTGCCGCTTGCTTGACCTCGCGCAGCGAAATCTCGCTGCCGAAACCGGTCGCCGCGCCGAAAGCCACGCGAAAGAACAGGAGCTTGCCGATCGCGGCGCGCGCCGATTCCGACAAGAGCGCCAGCGCCTCCTTGCGGATCGAGGCGCTCGTCTCTTCCTCCAGCACCTCGACGCCGTTGTTAAGCGCGCCGATCGGGCTCACCAGATCGTGACAAAGCCGCGAACAAAGGAGCGTCGCGAGTTTCAATTCGTCCATGGCGCTACCTTAGCGCGCGGGCGCGCAGCTCGCCAAGCGTCCCGGCGACGAGACAGTCCGCGCCCTGCGCCCTATAGTGCCGCCACCATGCCAGATTCGACGATGCTCGTTTCGGCGCAGCCGGCCTACTGCGCCGGCCTCAACGCGCCTCAGCTTGACGCCGTGCTCGCGACCGAGGGACCGGTTCTCGTCCTCGCCGGCGCCGGGACGGGCAAGACGCGCGCCCTGGTCACGCGCCTGATCCATATCCTGGCCTCGCGCCTCGCTTGGCCGAGCCAAGTGCTCGCCGTGACCTTCACCAACAAGGCGGCGCGCGAGATGAAGGAGCGCGCGGCCCAACTCCTCGGTCAGTCGGTCGAAGGCCTCTGGCTCGGCACCTTCCACGCGATCGCCGCGCGCATGCTGCGCCGCCATGCCGAACTCGTCGGATTGAAGCCCAATTTCACCATTCTCGACGAAGACGACCAGATCCGCCTGCTCAAACAGCTCTTGTCGGCCGAGAACGTCGACGACAAGCGCTGGCCGGCGCGGCTCCTCTCGGTCGTCATCCAGCGCTGGAAGGACCGCGCCCTCGGTCCCGAGCAGATTTCGAGCGCCGAGGCCGGCGACCTCGCCAACGGCAAGATGATCGAGCTCTACCGCGCCTATCAGGCGCGATTGAGAACGCTCAATGCCGTCGACTTCGGCGATCTCTTGCTGCACATGCTGAACGTGCTGCGCCGGGACGCCGAGGTGCTGGGCGAATGGCGTCGGCGCTTCAAATACGTGATGGTCGACGAGTATCAGGACACCAACGTCTGCCAGCATTTGTGGCTTCGCCTGCTCGCCGGCGAGAACGGCAATCTCTGCTGCGTCGGCGACGACGATCAGTCGATTTACGGTTGGCGCGGCGCCGAGGTCGGCAACATCCTGCGCTTCGAGCGCGACTACCCGGGCGCCAAGGTCGTGCGGCTCGAACGCAATTATCGCTCGACGCCGCACATCCTGGGCGCGGCGTCGGGGCTGATCGCGCACAATGCCGGGCGGCTCGGCAAGACGCTCTGGACCGACATCGCCGAAGGCGAGAAGGTCAAGGTTCGCGGCTTCTGGGACGGCGACGAGGAGGCCCGCGCGGTCGGTGACGACGTCGAGGCTTTTCAGGCCCGGCGCGAAAGCCCCGACGGCATGGCGATCTTGGTCCGCGCCTCGTTCCAGACGCGGGCTTTCGAAGAGCGCTTCATGACCCTCGGCGTGCCTTACCGCGTGATCGGCGGCTTGCGTTTTTACGAGCGCGCCGAGATCAAGGACGCCATCGCCTATCTTCGGGTCGTCCATCAGCCCGACGACGATCTCGCCTTCGAGCGTATCGTCAACGTCCCCAAGCGCGGGCTGGGCGACGCGGCGCTGCAGACCGTCCACCGGGCGGCGCGCGCCGGCTCGATGACGCTCTACCGCGCCGCAGCGTCGCTTGCCGAGACCGAAGACCTCAAGCCCAAGCCGCGCAGGGCGCTCGGCGAGCTGATGGCGCAGTACGAGCGCTGGCGCGACGCGGCGGCCCGAAACCCGGCTGCCGAGCTTGCCGAAATCGTGCTCGACGAAAGCGGCTACACGGCCATGCTCCAGGCCGACAAGTCGCCGGATGCGGCCGGGCGTCTCGACAATCTCAAGGAATTCGTCCGCGCGGTCGGCGAGTTCGAGAGCCTCGGCGGCTTTCTCGAGCATGTCAGCCTGGTCATGGACAACGAGCGCGACGCCGGCGAGCCGCGCGTCTCGCTCATGACGCTTCATGCCGCCAAAGGCCTCGAATTCGACACCGTCTTCCTGCCGGGCTGGGAGGACGGCTTGTTTCCGCATCAGCGCTCGCTCGACGAGGAAGGCGCGGCCGGCTTGGAAGAGGAGCGCCGCCTCGCCTATGTCGGCCTGACGCGCGCGCGCAAGCGCGCGCTTGTCAGTTTTGCCGCCAATCGGCGCGTCCACGATCGCTGGCAGGCCGGCTTGCCGTCGCGGTTCTTGAGCGAAATGCCGGACGAGCATGTCGAGCGCGTCGTCGCGCCCGGGCTTTACGGCGGCGGACGGAGCGAACGCTTCGCCGGCCCCGTCCCGTTCCGCGCCGAGCCGCGCTGGCAGGAAGCGCGCGGTCTCCGTCCGCCGCTCACCATCGAGGCTCGCGCCAAGCGTGTCGAGCCGCGCCGTGAGGACGCCGCCTTTCGGGTCGGCGACCGCATCACCCACGAGACGCTCGGGCGCGGCCAGGTGCTTTCGGTCGAGGGCAACAAGCTCGGCATCGCTTTCGAAAAAGGCGGTGTGAAGAAAGTGCTGTCGTCCTTCGTCGCCAAGGCCGCCGGGTGAGCGTCGAAGCCGACGCGCCGATGCTCGCGGCGGTCGCGGCCGTGGCCTTTTTGGGATCGGTGGTCGGCGGGGTCACGGGGTACGGCACCGGCCTTCTGCTCCCGCCGGTGCTCGCGCCCGTCGTCGGCGTGGTCGCCGTCGTGCCCGTCATGTCGGTCGCCATGGCCTTCACCAACGGCAGCCGGATCTGGGTCTATCGCCGCGACGTCGACCGGCGTGTCGTGCGCCTGACGGCGCCGCTCGCGCTGCTGGGCACGGCGATCGGCGCTTGGGTCTATGTCCAGTTGCCGGAAGCCGTGATCGCGCTCGCGCTCGGCGGCTTCTTGCTGCTCGCGGTCCCGCTGCAACGCTACGGCGCGGCGCGACGATTTGCCCTCGGCGACGCGGGTCTCGCGGCGAGCGGCTTCGGCTACGGCTTGCTCGCCGGCGGCATGAGCGGCACCGGGCTCCTCTTCATCGTCGCCCTGCGCGCGGCCGGGATCGGCGGCAGCGCCTTGGTCGCGACGGACGCGACGGTCGCGCTTTCGCTCGGCCTACTCAAGACGGCGATTTTCTGGTCGAACGGCTTGCTCGACGGCGCGCTCCTGCTCGCCGGGCTTGCGATCGGGCTTTGCGCCTTTCCCGGCGCCTTCGTCGCCCGCGCCGTCATGAGCCGCCTCCAGCTGCGCCATCATGACAAGGTCATGGAGGCGGTGATCGTCATCGGCGGCCTGAGTTTGATCTGGAAAGGACTGAGCCTATGAGCGACCGGCTGTGGCGCGTCGCGGTCCGAGTTCCCAAGCATGCCGTCGAGGCCTTCGAGCGCACGCTCGGCGCCAAGGCCTGGGCGGTCTCGAGTTTCGAACTGCCGCCGGGCGCGGATTGGATGGTGGAGGTCCTGTTCGATCGGCGCCCGAAGGACGACGAAACGCGGCGAACCATCGTCGGGACGGCCGCGCTTCTCGACATCGCGGCGCCGACGCCGGTCGTCGCGCCGGTCGAGGACGACGATTGGGTTGCCCGGGCCCTGCAGCAGCAACCGCCGGTGCGCGCCGGTCGGCTTTACGTTCACGGCAGCCACGCGACCAAGCGCGTGCCCGCGGGGAGCGTGCCGATCCTGATCGACGCCGCCCAGGCTTTCGGGACGGGCCATCACGAATCGACCAAAGGCTGCCTGCTGGCGCTCGACGGCATTTCGCGGCGGCTCCGGCGCAATTCGCGGCTGTCCATGCTCGACATGGGTTGCGGCAGCGGCGTGCTGGCGATCGCGATGTGGAAGTTGTGGCGCGCCAAGCCGCTCGCCGTCGATGTCGATCCTCGCGCCGTCGAAGAGACGATACGCAACGCCAAGCGCAACGGCTGCGCCCGCTTCCTGCAGGCCAAGGTCGCGCGCGGCTTTCGCGGCCGACGAGTCATGCGCGGACCAAGGTTTCGCGTGGTAGCCGCCAACATCCTGGCGCGGCCGCTTTGCGCCATTGCGACGCCTCTGGCGGCGCGGCTTGTATCGGGCGGGCGGGCGATCCTGTCGGGGCTCTTGTCCGAACAGACGCCGACGGTCGAGGCAAGCTATCGCGCGCGCGGTCTTGCGGTCGAACGGCGGATCGTGCTCGGCGGCTGGACGACCCTCGTGCTCAGAAAATAAAGCCGGCGTCGCTCGGGGAAGCGACGCCGGCCAATGGCACCGACGGCAGGGGGAGGGAGAGCCGCCGGTGCGAGCTTTGCGCTCTACGCTTAGGCGTGCGCCTCGCGCGAGGCGGTCCACGCCGCCTTCTTGGGCGCGCGCAGCGTGCCGTCGAGGCCTTCGCCGTAGACGACCGCCTGCACTTCGTGGCGACCGATGCCGATGTCCGAGAGCATGCGCTGATCGAGCGCCATCAACTCGTCATAGGCGCGACGCTTGGAACGATACGCCAGGTAGTTGGTCCAAGCGGTCGCGACGGTGCGCTTGAGCGCGACCACCGCCGTACCCACGAGCCCGGCCAGGACCGAAATCTGCTGGTCGAACCCGCGCTGAGCCGCCTCGGCGCTGGACGCGAGGTCCGAAGCCTGGGGCAACGAGGTCTTCGACAGGGACGTCATTTTAACTTCTCCACTTCATCATCTTAACGAAGTATGGCAGCGGCGCTGCCTCATTCGCGATGGCCAAAAGATAATCCTTTCTGCCAAAACGAAAATCCCTCATGCTGCACCGCAGCAATGCAAATTTGGATGGAACAAAGAAACCTTTGAATCGAAACAAGGAATTGGCGAAAGCGAGGTCGGTCGGCCATAATCTGGCCCGACATGCCCCCCCACCCCAGCATAGGTCGCATTCAGGCGCTTCGGGACGAACTCGCCCGGCGGGGCCTCGCCGGGTTCTTGATTCCCCGGGCCGACGAGCATCAAGGCGAGTATGTCCCGCCTTCGTCGGCGCGCTTGCCCTGGCTCACGGGCTTCACGGGCTCGGCCGGGATTGCCGTCGTGCATTCGAACAGCGCGGCGCTCTTTATCGACGGTCGATACACCCTTCAGGCCGCCCAGGAAGCGGAGCCGAGCCTCTGGGCCTTTCGCCATCTGGTCGCCGAGCCCGTGACCGATTGGTTGACGGCGACGCTCGCGCCGGGCGAGCGGCTCGGCTACGACTCCTGGCTTCATTCGACAGACGAGGTCGCGCGCCTCAAGATCGCGGTCGAAAAGGCGGGCGCCACGCTCGAAGCCGTCCCGGACAATCCGCTCGATGCCGTCTGGCGTGATCGACCGGCGCCGCCGCTGGCCGCGATCGTCCCGCATCCGCTCGTCTATGCCGGGGAAAGCGCCTTCGACAAGCGCGCGCGCGTCGCCGCCGAACTGACCCAGGAAGGGGTCGACGCTGCCGTCTTGGCCGCGCCCGATGCCGTCGCCTGGCTGCTCAATATCCGCGGCGGCGATGTCGAGCATTCGCCGCTCCCCCTCTCCTTCGCGATCCTGCGGGCCGATGCGACGGTCGATCTCTTCGTCGATCGACGCAAATTGTCGCCGGGTCTCGACATCCACCTCGGCAATGCGGTCGCGATCCACGAGCCGGCCGCGCTCGGCCCGGCGCTCGACCTCCTCGGGGCCGACAAGAAGACGGCGCAGGTCGACCCGACGGGGGCCTATTGGCTCTATCGGCGTCTCGAAGCGGCCGGCGCCAAGATCAAGCGCGGCGCCGATCCCTGCGCCTTGCCGCGCGCGCTCAAGAACGCGACCGAGATCGCGGGCGCCCGCGCGGCCCATCGGCGCGACGGCGCGGCGATGACGCGCTTTCTCGCCTGGCTCGACGAGGCCGCAGCGGGCGGCCGGGTCGACGAGCTCGGCGCGTCCGAGCGCCTGGGCGCGCTCCGCCGCGAAAACGATCTCTTTCGCGACTTCTCCTTCGCGACCATTTCGGGCGCCGGCCCGAACGGCGCCATCGTGCATTACCGGTCTTCGCCCAAGACCAATCGGCGGCTCGAACCCGGGACCTTCTATCTGGTCGATTCGGGCGCGCAATATCTCGACGCCACCACCGACATCACCCGAACCGTCGCGATCGGCGCACCCAGCGAGGAGATGCGCGATCGTTTCACGCGCGTGCTCAAGGGCCATATCGCGCTGGCGCGCTGCCGCTTCCCCCAGGGCACGAGCGGTTCGCAAATCGACGCCCTCGCCCGCCACGCGCTCTGGCAAGCCGGGCTCGATTTCGATCACGGGACGGGACACGGCGTCGGCTCTTATCTCTCGGTTCACGAAGGCCCGCACCGGATTTCCAAACTTCCGAGCACCGTCGCGCTTCGCCCCGGGATGATCGTCTCGAACGAGCCCGGCTACTACAAGACCGGGGCCTATGGCATTCGGATCGAGAACCTGGTGCTCGTCGTCGAGGCGCCGCCGATCGCGGGCGCCGAGCGCGCGATGCTCGCCTTCGAAACCTTGACGCGTTGCCCGATCGATCGTCGGGGAATCGATGCGCGCCTTATGAACGCCGAAGAGATCGCCTGGCTCGACGCCTATCACGTGTCCGTCCGGGCCGATCTGGCGCCCGGACTCGACGCCGAGACGCGCGCCTGGCTCGAGCAAGCGACGTCGCCGCTCGGCTCCGCTTGATGCGCTTTCTCGCCATCGATTTCGAGACCGCGGATCAGGGCGCCGACTCGGCTTGCGCCCTCGGCGCGGTCCTGGTCGAAGGCACGCGCGTCGTCGAGACGCGCTATCGCCTGATCCGCCCGCCGCGCCCCCACATGGTCTTCACTTACATCCACAAGATCCGCTGGTCGGACGTGGCGGGCGAGCCCGATTTCGCCGGCGTCTGGCCGTACTTCGCCGATCTGTTCGACGACATCGATTTCATCGCCGCGCACAACGCGCCCTTCGACCGGCGCGTGCTCCACGCCTGCTGCGATGCGGCCGGGCTCGATCGGCCCGCCGCCGCGTTCAAATGCTCGGTCAAGATGGCGCGCGGCATCCTGGAGATCAGGCCGGCGAACCTCTCGAACGTCTGCCGTCGCCTCGGCATCGCGCTCGATCACCATCACGCGCTATCCGACGCGCTCGCCTGCGCCAAGATCGTGCTCGCCGCCCAGGAGGCCGAACTCCGGGCCGCCTGATCAGCCGCCGATCAGTTTGGTCCACTCCGCTTCGCTGAGGACGTCGACGCCGGCCGCTCGCGCCTTGGCGAGCTTCGAACCGGCATCGGATCCGGCGACCAGATAGTCCGTCTTGCTCGAAACCGAACCGGCGACCTTCGCGCCCAGGGCCTCGGCCCGCGCCTTGGCCTCGTTGCGCGTCATGGTAACGAGGGTTCCGGTAAAGACCACGGTCTTGCCTGCGACCGGCGAACCTTCCGCCGGGCGGACGAAGTCCTCGACCTCGACCGCCTTGGCGAGGCGCTCGACGATGGCGCGATTGGCTTTGCTCACGAAAAAGCCGACCAGGGCTTCGGCCAGCGCTTCGCCGACGCCGTCGATGGCGTTGAGGTCGCGCCAGGCCTCGCTGTCCCGGTTCTCGGCCTCGCGAAGTTGGGCGAGTAGACAGTCGAGCGAACCGTAGGTCTTGGCGAGCAGGCGCGCATTGGCCTGGCCGATGCGCCGGATGCCGAGCGCGAAGACGAAGCGATCAAGAGCGATCTTGCGCCGCGCCGCGATGGCGGTGAAGAGATTGCGCGTCGAGACCTCGCCCCAGCCCTCGCGCGCCTCGAGCGGCGGGTTGAGCGCGGCGTTCTTCTTTTCCAGGGCGAAGAGGTCGGCAGGCTCGCGGACGAGCTTGGCGTCCCAAAATTCCTGGATTTGCTTTTCGCCGAGCCCTTCGATGTCGAAGGCATCGCGCGAAACGAAATGGCGCAGCCGCTCGACCGCCTGCGCCGGACAACCGAGCCCGCCGGTGCAGCGCCGGACCGCCTCGCCCGCCTCGCGCTCCGCTGGACTGCCGCAGATCGGGCAACGAACCGGAAAAACGAATGCCTTGGCGCCGCGGGCTCGCCGGTCGGCGACGACCTTGACGATTTGCGGGATCACGTCGCCGGCGCGCTGGACGATGACGGCGTCGCCGACCCGAACGTCCTTGCGCGCGATCTCGTCTTCGTTGTGAAGCGTCGCATTGGCGACGACCACGCCGCCGACCGTGATCGGCGCGAGCCGCGCGACCGGCGTCAGCGAGCCGGTGCGTCCGACCTGGATGTCGATGGCGAGCAGCTTTGTCTCGGCCTGCTCGGCCGGAAATTTATGCGCGATCGCCCAACGCGGCGCGCGCCCGGCGACGCCGAGACGATCCTGCCAATCGACCCGGTTCGCCTTGTAGACCACGCCGTCTATGTCATAGGGCAGAGCGGCGCGCGCGGCGCCGATGTCGCGGTGATACGCCAGGGCGTCCGCCGACGTGCCGGCCAGGCGCGACTCGGGGTTCACCGAAAATCCCCAGGATTTGAGGTCGCCCAGGAAGTCCCATTGCGATTTGGGTCGCGACGCGTCGTCACAAGCACCGAAAGTATAGGCGAAGAAGTGCAACGGCCGGCTTGCGGTAACCCCCGCATCGAGCTGTCGCAGGCTCCCCGCGGCAGCGTTGCGCGGATTGGCGAAACGCGGTTTGCCGGCCTTTTCCTGCGCTTCGTTGAGCGCCAGGAAGTCGGTGCGGCGCATATAGGCCTCGCCCCGGATCTCGATGCGCCGGGGCACCGGGCGACCATCGAGGCGAACCGGAATCTCCCCGATGGTCCGAACGTTGGCGGTGACGTCTTCTCCCGTTTCGCCGTCGCCGCGCGTCGCGCCGCGCACCAAGACACCGTCTTCGTAGAGCAAGGACAGCGACAGTCCATCGATTTTGGGTTCGCAGACCAGCTCGACCGGGGTCTCGGGGGCGTCGCGCAATTCCTTGAGAAAGTTCCGAAGCGTCTTAAGCCACTCCCCGACATCCTCCGCGCTGAAGGCGTTGTCGAGCGACAGCATGGGCGCGCCGTGGCGAACTTTGGCGAAGCCGCCGGCGGGCGCCGCGCCCACTTTCCCCCCCTTGGCGCTCGGGCTCCTGAGCCCGGGAAACGCCGCTTCAATCGCGTCCAACCGGCGACGCAGCGCGTCATAGGCTGCGTCGTCGATCTCGGGCGCGTCCTTCTGATGATAGAGCAGGTCATGGCGCGCGATCTCGGCATCGAGACGCTGCATCTCGGCCAACGCCTCGAGCGGCGTTAGGCCTTCGATCTCGCCCGGGGCGGGAGCCGGCCTGCCCTTGGCCCTCGGCTTGCGGCTCATCGACCGCGCGCGGCGATCAGGCTGTCGGCGGCGGCGCGCGCGGCTTTGGTGACGGTCGCGCCGGCCAGCATGCGGGCGACCTCCTCGCGCCGCGCCGCCTCGTCCAAGGCCTCGACCCGGGTCGACGTCTTGCCGGCCTTCTCGGCCTTGGCGACACGGTAATGGCTGTGCGCGCGCGCCGCGACCTGGGGCGAATGCGTGACGACCAGGACTTGGCGGCCGTCGGCCAGGCGCGCCAGTCGCTCGCCGACGGCATCGGCGGTGGCGCCGCCGATGCCGGTATCGACCTCGTCGAATACCAAGGTCGTCGGCCCGCGCTTGGCGGCGAGCACGACCTTGAGCGCGAGCGTAAAACGCGCGAGTTCGCCGCCCGAGGCTATCTTGGCCAACGGCCCGAAGGGTTGCCCGGAATTGGTCGCGACCGCGAAGGCGACGCGGTCCATGCCCATCGGGCCCCAGCCGGCCTCGTCCGCGACGGCGATTTCGGTGCGAAAACGCGCCGCGCCGAGCTTCAAGGGCTCTAGCTCGGCCGCGACCGCCTTGTCGAGCCGCCCGGCCGCGCGCTTGCGCGCCGACGACAAAGCCTCGGCCTCCGCCGCATAGGCCGCTTTGGTGGCCGCCGCGAGATCGGCGAGCCCGCGCCGCTTGGCGTCGCCGCCCTCGATCGAGGCAAGCTTCGCCTCGACCTCCGCCAGGACGTCGGAAAGCTTGTCGGGTTCGACCTGATGCTTGCGCGCGGCGGCGCGGAGCGCGAACAGGCGATCCTCGACTTTCTCCAGCCGAGTCGGATCGGCGCCGAGCGCGCGCGCCGCGTCATCGAGCAGTCCGACCGCGTCGGCCGCTTCGGACGCCGCCTTGTCGAGTTGGGCGAGCAGCGGATCGAGCCGGCCGGCCGCCTTGTCCGCGACCCGACCGATGAGACGCGCCGCGGCCGCGAGGCGCCGCGTCACGCCGTCATCCTCGCCGAGCAGCGACTGCGCCTCCGACAAGGCCCCGGCGAGTTTCTCGCCCTGCTGCAGGAAAGTCCGTTCCGCGGCCAACGCCTCGGCTTCGCCCGCCCTGGGCGCGAGCGACGAGAGCTCGTCCCGGACATGGCGGAGATAGTCTTCTTCGGATCTGACCCGACGGGCATCGGCGTCCGCCTGGACCAGGGCCTCGCTCGCGCGCCGGTAGGCCGACCAGGCCTCCTCGACCGAGCCGACCTTGTCGTCGAGCCCGGCAAAGGCGTCGAGCTCGGCCCGATGTCTTGCGGCATCGAGTAGGCCGAGGCTTTCGTGCTGGCCATGGACCTCGACCAGCAGGTCGCCGACCTGGCGCAGCAGCCCGACCGAAACCGGCTGATCGTTGAGATAGGCGCGCGATCGGCCGTCGGCGCCGACGATGCGGCGGAGCACCAGCGGGCGTTCGCGCGCGACGCCCTGTTCGTCGAGCAGCGCCCAGACCGGATGCGCATCGGCCGGCTCGAAGCTTGCCGTCACCGACGCCTGCGCGGCGCCTCGGGCAACCAGCGCCGCGTCGCCCCGCGCGCCGAGGGCGAGGCCCAGCGCGTCGAGCAGGATCGACTTGCCCGCGCCGGTCTCGCCGGTGAGCGCGCAGAGCCCGCCGGCCCAGTCGAGGTCGAGGCGGTCGATCAGAACGACGTCGCGTATCGCCAGCGCCGTCAGCATGGCGCGATCAGAAGATCGTCTTGAAGGCGCGCGTGATCCAGGAGCCTTCGTCCTTCTGCGGCGCGAGGTTGCGTCCGGTGAGAAGGGCGTAGGAATCGACGTACCAGTCGCTGCCCGGATAGTTGAAGCCCAGCACCGCGGCCGCGGTCTGCGCCTCGCGCGTCACACCGAGCGCCAGATAGCACTCGGTCAGACGATGCAACGCTTCCGGCACGTGGCTGGTGGTCTGGTAGTTCTCGATCACGGCGCGGAAGCGGTTGATCGCGCCGACATAGAGTCTCCGATCGAGATGATAGCGGCCGATGTTCATTTCCTTGCCGGCCAAATGATCGCGCGCGAGCTCGACTTTGATGCGCGAATCGCGCGCATATTCCGATTGCGGAAAACGCCGGATCACCTCGTCGAGAGCGCCAAGCGCCTGCTCGGTGATCTTTTGGTCGCGCCCGACATCGGCGATCTGCTCGTAGTAGCTGATGGCGATCAGATAGTAGGCGTAGGCGACGTCGCGATGGCCCGGATGAAGCTGCGCGAAACGCTCGGCCGCGATGATCGCCTCGTCGTATTTGTTGATCATGTAGGAGGCGTAGGCCGACATGAGCTGCGCGCGCGTCGCCCAGACGGAATAGGGATGCTGGCGCTCGACTTCGTCGAATTGCTTGACGGCCTTCTTGAATTCCTCGGCCGCCATCGAATCCATGGCGAGGTTGTAGAGATCCTCGACCGGCTGCTCGATGTAGAGTTCCTCGTCCCGGCTTTCGCAGGCGGCGAACGCGACGAGGGCTAGGGCGACGAGGATCGGGCGCAGAATACGGCGCAAGCGGCGATGCTCCATGGCATGAGGCCTCGGACTATATCACGCGTCGGGCGTCGGTGAAGAGGCTCGGCGCGCGAGACGCTCCGGCCGCGCGCCCCAAGGCGGCTGGCTGCGGCCCGGCCGGACGGAGCGAAGATCCCGATTCGCGCCGGCACCGTGCCCGGACGCGAAACGGCAAAAGCTACTTTTCATAGTATTATAGATTATCAATACTCGCAATAAAGTACGGTTGTAATTGTCGTCAGCAATACTTGCGATTTTCCAATCGCGGCTGAATTGACAGACCCTACCGCCAGTACTTATGAGAGACGAAAGCTTCCGATCGGCCGATATTTCTATCGGTTAATTGGTAAGCGGATGTTTTTTATTAAGCTCGCGTTACGGGCATCCGGGACAGCGGATCGCCCGAAGGCCAGGAGAAACGATGAAGACGCCGAGATCGAAGTCGCTGGCCCGGAAGATCGACGATCAAGTGGGGCAAAAGATCCGCGCCCGACGCGTCGAGGTCGGCCTTACGCAGCAGGAACTCGCGCGCATCCTCAAGCTCTCCTACCAACAGGTCCAGAAATACGAAACCGGCGCCAACCGCGTGAGCGCGGGTCGGCTGTTCGAAATGGCCGACAAGCTCGGAGTCGAGGTCGGCTATTTCTTCAAGGATGTCGTGCCGGCGCGCGAGGCGCCGAACGCGGTCCATGGCGGTCGCAATCGCCAGGCGATCGACCTCGTGCGTTCTTTCGGCGAGCTTAGCGATCCCGCGGTCAAGGCGGCGCTGGTTGCGCTGGTCCGCGATCTGGCGGGACAAGGATAAGGACGCCGCGGGCAAGGGCCCGCGGGGACGTCGAGAAACCGAAATTTCCGATTGGATTAGAAGGGCGAGGCGGCGAGGCGCTGGGTGCTCCGCCCGGACGCGGCGATGCGCCGGCGCGGCTCCGCACTGTCGTAGGTCCAGGCCGACGGCGTCGCCATCAGCTTGCGCAGCAGGCGGTTGTTGAGGTCGTGCCCCGACTTGACACCGACGAACGCCCCGACGATCGGCCCGGCGAGATAGAGATCGCCGATCGAGTCGAGCGCCTTGTGGCGGACGAATTCGTCGTCGTAGCGGAGCCCGCCTTCGTTCAGCACCTTGTCGCCCTCGACGACGACCGCGTTCTCGAGCGAGCCGCCCCGGATCAGACCGAGCGAGCGCAACTGTTCGACCTGCTCGGCGAAGCCGAAGGTCCGCGCGCGCGCGAGTTCGCGCTTGAAGACGCCGTCGGCGAGATCGAAAGCGATCTCCTGCCGCGCGACCGCCGCGCTGTCGAAGTCGATTTCAAAGGCGATCGAGAAGCCTTCGGCCGGGGCGAGCATGACACGCTTGTCGCCTTCGACGATCTCGACCGGCGCCAGCACGCGGACGACCCGCCGCGGCTTCGCCTGTTCGACCAGGCCGGCGCATTCGATCAGGAAGACGAAAGGCGCGGAGCTGCCGTCCATCACCGGAACTTCGGGGCCGTCGAGTTCGACTACGGCGTTGTCCACGCCGAGCCCGGCGAAAGCGGCCATCAGATGCTCGATCGTGCCGATCCTGAGCCCCTTGCCGTCGCCGATCATGGTGCAAAGCCGCGTGTCCTCGACGCGGTCGAAGCGCGCCGCGATTTCGGGCGCCCCGGGAAGATCCGTCCGGCGAAACACGATACCGGCGTCCTCGTCGGCCGGGACAAGCGACATGGTCACCGTCGCGCCGGAATGCAGCCCGACGCCTCGGCAACTCACGCGATTCTTGAGAGTCTTCTGGAACATCACGCTTCCGTTGAGTGCGACCATCCGTCGCCCGAACAACGGCAGAGGTACGGGTTTCGTTCCCGCGCCTCAAGTCACACTCTGTTTCAAGGTGTTACGGGATCGTTACCCCGTAACACCTTGAAACCGCTAGATTACTTTAGCTCGCCTTACGTCGAAGGAAGGCCGGAATCTCGAGCAAGTCCTCAGACGGCTGGCGCGGCGCCGGACGCTCGACGCTCGGCGTCTCGATCTTGGTCGTGACCGGCACCGCCTTGGCCGGCGCTTCGGCCCTCGATACGACCGGCGTGGGACGCGCTTCCAAGGCCGGGACCGAGACGGCTGGCGCAAGGCCCGCCTCCTGTATCGCAACCTCGGGTTCGACCTTGGCCCGCGCTTCGGGCTTAAGCTCGATCTTCGGCTCGACCTTGGCGGGCGCCGGGGGCGCCGGCGACACGCGCCGGGTCTCGACTTCGGACGCGGGCGACGTGCCGAGAATCGCCCCGGTCATGCGCTCGAACAGCGAGGGCTTGCGCGCCGGCCGAGGCGCCGCGGGCTCGGGTGCAGTCAGCGGCGCCGCCTTGGCGACCGGCGGCGGACCGAAAGGCAAGCTCTGCATTTCGGGCTGAACCGCCGGCGCCGGGACCGCCTTGGGCGCAGGCGGCGCGACCGGTATTTCGGCTCGAACCGGCTGCGTCATCGGCGCCGGCGCGGCCATCGCCGGCGCGACGAAGGCCGGGGCGGCCTGCGCCAAGATCGGCATGGGCGCCGCCGGGATCGCGGTCGCGGCGGGGGCGAGCGGCATGGCCGTCATCGCCGGAGCCGCGTAGACCGCTTGAGCCGCCGGAGACGGCGTGCTCGCGGCGGGCGCGGGCGGGGCCTCCTTTCGCACATCGCGCTTCGGCCCGATCGGAAAGACGTTCGAGCCCGGACGCGGCATGCTCGCCGCGTCGAGCTGCATGCCTGTCGCGATGACCGAGACGCGCACCTTGCCGGCGAGCTTTTCGTCGATGGTCGAGCCGAAGATGATCTGAGCCGACGGATCGCCGATTTCCTTGCCGATGCGCTGCACCGCCTCGTCGACTTCCATCAGCGTCATGTCGCTGCCGCCGGCGAGGTTGATCAACACGGCGCGCGCGCCCTTGATCGAGATGTCCTCGAGCAGCGGATTGTTGATCGCCGACTCCGCGGCGACGATCGCGCGGCCTTCGCCCTCGGCTTCGCCCGTGCCCATCATCGCCTTGCCCATCGAGGCCATGACGGTGCGGACGTCGGCGAAGTCTCGGTTGATCAGGCCAGGGTTGATGATCAGATCGGTGACGCTGCGGACGCCCGCGCAGAGCACGTCGTCCGCCATCTTGAAGGCCTCGACGAAGCCGGTCTTTTCCTTGGCGACCGCGAAGAGGTTCTGGTTCGGGATGACGATCAAGGTGTCGACGTGCTTCTGCAGTTCCTCGATCGCGCGCTCGGCCTGGTTCATGCGGTGGGCGCCCTCGAAGCGGAACGGCTTGGTGACGACCGCGACGGTCAGGATGCCCTGATCGCGCGCCGCCTGGGCGATCACCGCCGCCGCGCCCGATCCGGTGCCGCCGCCCATGCCGGCCGCGATGAAGCACATGTGCATCGAGTGGAGCTGATCGATGATGGTCTCGATCGATTCTTCGGCCGCCGCGCGCCCGACGTCGGGATGCGAGCCGGCGCCGAGGCCCTGGGTGATCGACGGCCCGAGCTGGATCCGGCGCTCGGCGAGCGAGCGCTGCAGCGCCTGCGCGTCGGTGTTGGCGACGACGAACTCGACGCCCGAGAGCTTGCTCTGGATCATGTTGGTGACGGCGTTGCCGCCGGCGCCGCCGACGCCCATCACGATGATCCGCGGCTTGAGCTCGGTCGTCTTGGGAACGCTGATGTTGATGGCCATGATGTACTCCTCTCGAAACGTGTCGTTGTCGTTGTTCTCAGAAGTTGTCCCGGATCCAGCGGGCGAGCCCGGCCAGCCGGCCGCGCGGCACCGCTTCCGTCGAAATCGCCGGGCGAAGCGCTTCCTTGCGCTCCTCCCCGGCATAGGCGATGAGACCGGCCGCGGCGGCGAAGCCTGGCCCGCCGGTCGATTCGGCGAGACCGCGCAGCCGGATCGGCCGGCCGATGCGCACCTGCTTTTCCAGCACGCGCTGGGCGAGGTCGCGCAGCCCCGCGAGCTGCGCCGTGCCGCCGGTCAAGACGACCCGGCGGCCGACCAAGGCGGCGAGCCGCGCCGCCTCGAGGCGATCGCGCACATGCTCGAGGATCTCCTCGGCCCGCGGCTGGATGATCGAGACGAGCGCCGAGCGCGGCACGTGGTTCGCCGCTTCGCGCTCGCTTTCGCCGACTTGCGGCACGTCGATCATTTCCCGGTCGTCCGAAGGCCCGGCGATCGCACTGCCGAAGAGGGTCTTCATGCGCTCGGCGTGGGCGGCCGTCGTGGTCAGCCCGCGGGCGATGTCGTTGGTGATGTGCTGGCCGCCGAGCGGGATGCCGTCGACATGGACCAGCGCGCCGTCGACGAAAGCGGCGATCCCGGTCGTGCCGCCGCCGACGTCGACCAGCGTGCAGCCGAGCTCGAATTCGTCCTCGACCAAAGTCGCGAGGCCCGCGGCGTAGGGCGCCGCGACCAGGCGACGGATCGCCAGCGGCGCCCGCTCGACCGCGAGCGCGAGGTTGCGTAGCGGCGCCGGCGCGGCGGCAACGACGTGAAGCTTCGCTTCGAGCTCGCCGCCGAACATGCCGCGCGGGTCCTTGATCGAATTGTAGCCGTCGATCGAATAGCCGACCGGCACGGCGTGAAGGAGTTCCTTGTCCGTGCCCGCGGCCGCGGCGCAGCCTTGATTGTGCAGGCGACGGAGATCGGCATCGGCGACCTCGGCGCCGTCGAGGGCGAGCGTCGCGGTCACGGTCGAGGACGCGAAAGGCCCGCCCGAGCAGGCGACGTAGACATCCTTGAGTTCGTGCTCGGCCATGCGCTCGGCGGCGATCACGGCGCCCTCGATCGACTCGACCACCGCCTCCATGTCGGTCACGGCGCCCGACTTGATGCCGCGCGAAAGCTGATGACCGATGCCGATCACTTTCGGCCGCTCCTCGCCGTCGAGACGGGCGATGAAGCAGGCGATCTTGGTCGAACCGATGTCGAGCGCGCCGACGATGCCGTTCCTTGGCGGGGTCATCCGATGGGTCCTCATGTCTGCTGCCCGCCGTCGCGCGTGCGTTGCAACGTCCCCGGCGCCAAGCGCAGGATCATGCGATCGGACAGCCTGAGGTCGATCGCGCTGATCGCGCGACCAAGCAAATTGTGTTCGCGTTCGAGCCGCGCGAGGCGCTCCCACGCGCCCTCGGGATCCTCCTCCGGCAGAAGGATTTCGACGCCGCTCGCCAGTCGGAGCGTCCAGCGCCGCCCGCCGATCCGGATCGCCGCGGCGATCTGGGGATAGAGCACGCTTTCCTGAGCGAGCGCGTCGAGCAAGCGCGCGGCATGCCGCGCCGCGTCCTCGCCGACCACCAAGGGCAGATGGGCGAAACGACCGAGACGTTGGTCGGTAATCGGCGTGCCTTCGCGATCGACCAGAAGCAGGCGCCCGTCCTTCTGCCAGAGCGCGAAGGGCTTGCGCTCCTCGATCCGCACGTCGATCGCGCCGTCGAGCCGGCGACCGACCGAAGCGCTCTTGATCCAGCCGACGCGCTCGAGGCGCGCCCGCGCCGCCGCCGGTTCGACGCCCAGAATGGGCTCGCCGATCTCGATCGCAAGCGCCGCCAAGACGTCGTCGCGCCGGGCTTCCGACAGGCCTTCGATCGCGACGCTCCGCACCACGAAGCCGGAATCGACGGCGAGACCCTGGACGATGTCGTCGACGCTCGCGCGGAGTTCGACGACCGCCTCGCTCTTCAGCGCGCGATGCGCGCCGAAACCCGAGGCCGCGAGCGCGATCAGCGCGAGCCCGCCGTAGCCGACGCGCTTGCGCCAGACCGGCGGCAGGAAGACGGCCCAGCCGGCCTTGAAGCGCTTGGCTTTCTTGGGGCGGCGCCGGAGCAGCGCGTCGATCAGTCGCCGCATCGCGCGCCCTCCACCATCCAGGAGACCAGATCGTCGAAGCTGATGCCCTTATGCGCCGCGATTTCCGGCACCAGCGACGTCGGCGTCATGCCCGGCTGGGTATTGACCTCGAGCACGTAGAAACGACCGGGCTCGCCGGCGGTGTCGTCGTAACGCATGTCGGTCCGGCTGACGCCCCGACAGCCCAGCGTCTTGTGCGCGAGCACGGCGAGGCGACAGGCCTCCTCGTAGGCCGACGGCAGGATCGGCGCCGGCATGATGTGGCGCGACTGGCCGGGCACGTATTTGGCTTCGTAATCGTAAAAGCGGCTGTCGGTCTTGATCTCGATCGCGCCGAGCGCCGCGTCGCCCATGACGGCCACCTGAATCTCGCGGCCCGGGATGTAGCGTTCGACCAGAACCGTGTCACCGAAAGGCCAGGTCTTGGCGTCGAAAGGCGCCTGGTTATCGCCGTCGAACACGATCTTGACCCCGACCGAGGAGCCTTCGTTCCTGGGCTTGATGACGTAGGGCGGGTCCATCGGCCGGCCCTTCATCATCGCCTCGCGCGACACCAACAAACCCTCGGCGCAAGGAATGCCGGCCTCGGCGAAAAGGCGCTTGGCGACCGGCTTGTCCATCGCCAAGGCCGAGGCCAGCACGCCGGAATGGGTGTAGGGGATGCGCAGGAATTCGAGCAGGCCTTGGACGCAGCCGTCCTCGCCCCACCGCCCATGCAGCGCATTGAACACGACATCGGGTTTCGTATCCGTGAGCGCGCCGCAAAGCCCCGGGCCCGCATCGATCTCGCTGACCTTGAAGCCCTGGCGGCGCAGCGAGGTCGCGACCGCGCGCCCCGAAACGAGGCTGACCTCGCGCTCGGTCGAGGGTCCGCCGAGCAGCACCGCGACATGCCGGCTCACGGCCGGACCTCCGCGAAAGTCGGACCGACCGGCGTGCCGATCCGCCGGATTTCCCATTCGAGCACGATGCCGAATTTCTCGGCGACGCGACGACGCACCTCTTCGCCGAGGCCTTCGAGATCGGCCGCGGTCGCGCTGCCCGTGTTGATCAGGAAATTGCAATGCTTCTCCGAGACCTGCGCGCCGCCCCGCATCAGGCCGCGACACCCCGCCCGGTCGATCAGTTCCCAGGCCTTGTGCCCCGGCGGATTGGCGAAGGTCGAACCGCCGGTGCGGCTGCGAACCGGCTGACTCGCCGCGCGGGCGCTCGAAATCTCGTCCATCCTGGCCGCGATCGCGGCCCGGTTGCCGGGTCGCGCGGCAAGCGTTGCGCCGGTGAAGATCCAATGCTCGGAAACGGCGCAACGGCGGTAGGAAAGCCCGAGGTCGTCGAGGCTCAGGTCGTGTCGCCCGCCCTGCTCGTCCACCGCCTCGGCCGAAATCACAACGTCCTTGATCTCGCGGCCGTAGGCGCCGGCGTTCATGCGCAGCGCGCCGCCGATGGTGCCCGGAATGCCGGAAAGAAATTCGAGGCCTTCGAGCGCGGCTTCTCGCGCGGCGAGCGCGACGTTGAGGTCGAGCGCGGCGGCGCCCGCTCGGACGCCATCGTTTGTTGCCGCGATGGCGGCGAAACCGCGGCCGAGGCGAATGACGACGCCCGGCACGCCGCCGTCGCGCACCAGGAGATTGGAGCCGACGCCGACCACCGTCACCGGCACGTCGGCGGGCTTGGCGCTGAGAAAGGCCGCGAGGTCGTCGGCATCTTCGGGCCGAAACATGACTTCGGCCGGACCGCCGACGCGGAACCAGGTGACGTCGGCAAGCGCCGCGTTCTCGCTCATCCGCCCGCGCGTCCGAGGCAGACGGTCGATCAGTCGCTCTGTCGCCTGCGCCGCCATCACGTCGCGGCTCCTTCGAGCTTCTCGCCGGCGAGCGCCGAGAACTGGCCGGGCAGCGCGTAGGCCCAATTGGTGACGGTGCCGGCGCCCAGACACACCACGACGTCGCCCCGCCCGGCGATTTCCATGGCCTGCGCCGCGAGATGCTCGGGGCTGTCGAGCGCGACGACATGGCGATGGCCGTGGCGCTGCAGCCCGGCGACCAACGCGTTGCGGCTCACGCCCTGGATCGGCTGCTCGCCGGCGGCATAGACCTCGGCGACGATCACGGCGTCGGCGTCGTTGAAGCAGGTGCAGAACTCCTCGAACAGGTCGTGCAGGCGCGAATAGCGGTGCGGCTGAACGACCGCGACGACCTTGCCGCTGTAGGCGGTGCGGGCCGCGCGAAGCACCGCAGCGATCTCGACGGGGTGGTGACCGTAGTCGTCGATCACCGCGATCCCGGCGCCGACCCCGGTCTTGGTGAAGCGGCGCTTGACGCCGCCGAAGGCGGCGAGCGAGGACTTGACGGTCTCGGCGTCGAGCTGCATTTCACGCGCGACCGCGATCGCCGCGAGCGCGTTCTGGACGTTGTGCTGGCCGTGCATCGGCAGGCGCACGTCCTTGATTTCGCGGGCCGGGCCGTGGCCGCGGTCGGCCATGATCACGTCGAAGGTCGAGCCGGCGGCGGTATGACGGAGGTTCACGGCGCGGACGTCGGCCTGAGGCGAGAGGCCGTAGCTCACGATTCGCCGGTCGCTGATTCGCCCGATCAGGGCCTGGACCTCGGGATGGTCCATGCAGAGCACGGCAAAACCGTAGAACGGAATGTTCTGGACGAAGGTCTGGAAGGCGGCGCGCTCGGCATCGAAGGTCTTGTAGTAGTCGAGATGCTCGGGATCGATATTGGTGACGATGGCGATGGTCGCGGGCAGGCGCGTGAAGCTGCCGTCCGATTCGTCGGCCTCGACGACCATCCAGTCGCCGCTGCCGAGCCGCGCGTTGGTGCCGTAGGCGTTGATGATGCCGCCGTTGATCACGGTCGGATCGAAGCCCGCGCCTTCGAGCATGGCAGCGACCAGCGAGGTCGTCGTGGTCTTGCCGTGCGTGCCGCCGACCGCGACCGACCATTTGAGACGCATGAGTTCGGCGAGCATCTCGGCCCGACGCACGACCGGAATGAGGCGCGCGCGCGCCGCGACGATCTCGGGATTGTCGGGCTTGATCGCCGAGGAGAACACGACGACCTGGGCGTCGCCCAAATTCTCCGGCAAATGCCCGAGCATCACGCGGATGCCGTTCCGGCGGAGGCGCAGGACGTTCGGATTCTCGGCCGAATCGCTGCCCTGCACCTTGTAGCCGAGATTGCGCATGATCTCGGCGATGCCCGACATGCCGATGCCGCCGATGCCGACGAAGTGAATGGTGCCGATGTCGAGGGGTAGTTCCCTCATGCGCGAGCCTCCCGGGCGCCGGCCGCGAGGCGCGCGTCGCTCTTGCGCGCGCCGCTCTTGGGCGCGACGCGGTCGATCAGGTCGGCGAGGCGGCTCGCCGCGTCGGGCGTGCCGACGGCGCGCGCCCGCGCGGCCGTCGCGGTGAGGATCGCCGGGCTCGACAGCCAGTCGGCCAGGCGCGAAGCGAGCGCCGCCGGCGTGAAATCGTTCTGCGCCAACACGATCGCGCCGCCCGCCGCGGCGAGGGCGCGGGCGTTGGCGCTCTGATGGTCGTCGGTCGCATGCGGATAGGGCACGAGGATCGACGGCCGGCCGATCGCGGCGAGTTCCGAGACCGTGGAGGCGCCGGCCCGCGTGATCGCCACGTGGGTGCGCCCGAGTTCGGCCGTCACGTCGTCGAAAAAGGTACTGCAACGCGCCTCGATCCCGGCCGCGGCATAGGCCGCACGCGCGGCGTCGATGTCCTCGCGCCGGCACTGCGCGCTGACCCGAAGGCGAGCCCTGATGTCGGCGGGCAGCAACGCGAGGCCTTGCGGCGTCACGGTCGAGAGCGCCGTCGCGCCTTGGCTCCCGCCCATGACGAACAGGTGAAGCGGGCCGTCGGCCGCCGGCGCCGGAAAGGCCGCGGCACGCAGCGGCACGATGTCGGGACGCACGGGATTGCCGGTGACGACCGTCTTGTGCGCGAAGCGATTTTCGAGCCGCTCGGTGTCCGGGAAACTCAAGGCGATCGCGTCGACATAGGGCGCGAGCGAGCGGTTGACGCGACCGAGCACCGCGTTCTGTTCGTGAATGACCGTCGGCACCTTGGCCTGAAGCGCCGCGACCATGGTCGGCAACGCCGGGTAGCCGCCGAAGCCGACGACCACGGAAGGCCTGATTTCCCTGAGGATCGCGCGCGCCTCCCACCAGCCCGAGGCGATGTCGAGGAGCGCCTTGATCCGGCCGAGCAGATTGCCGCGCGCGACGTTGCCCGCCTTGAGCCGATAAGTGTCGAGCTTGACGATGCTCGCGCCATAGCCTTCGCCCCGGTTGTCGGTGACGAAGGCGAGCGTGTGGCCGCGCGCCAGCAGCTCGACCGCGACGGCGCGCGCCGGAAAGACGTGGCCGCCGGTGCCGCCGGCGACCAGGACGACGCGGCCTTCGACGACGCTCATGCGCCCCTCCTCTGAACCTTGGGACGACGCGTGAGCGCGAGCACCATGCCCATGCCGAGCGCGAGCGCGAGCAACGACGAGCCGCCGTAGGACACGAAAGGCAGCGTCATGCCCTTGGTCGGCATGAGATGCAGATTGACGCCGATGTTGATCACGGCCTGGAGGCCGAACTGGACCAGGAGCCCGGCCGCGGCGAGCAGCACGAAGTAGTCGCGCGTATCGACCAGACGCATCATGCCGCGCAGCACGATGAAGGCAAAAAGACCGACCAGCGCGAGGCTGACGATCAAGCCGAATTCCTCGCCCGCGACGGCGAAGATGAAGTCGGTGTGGGCGTCGGGCAGCACCTGCTTGACCACGCCCTCGCCCGGTCCGCGGCCGAGCAGCCCGCCGCTTTGGAAGGCCTCCATCGCGCGGTCGACCTGATAGCGATCGCCCTTGCCCGGATCGAGGAAGAGGTCGACCCGCTGCGCGACATGCGGGAACATCAGATAGGCGCCGATCGCGCCGCCGATGCCGAGCGCCATCAAGATGACGATCCAGGCGAGCGGCAGCCCGGCCATGAAGAATTGGGCGCCCCAGATCGCCGAGACGACGACCGCCATGCCGACATCGGGCTGCGACAACAGAAGCGCGACGACCGCGCCGTACAGCAGCGTGGCGACGGCGAAGCCCGGAAAGCCCGGGACGCGGTGACGCTCGGCGAACATCCAAGCCGCAACCACGGCAAAGCACGGCTTGACGAATTCCGAGGGCTGGAGCGAGAAGCCGGGAAGCTGCAGCCAGCGCTTCGCGCCCTTGATCTCGGGCCCGAAAGCGAGCGTGAGCGCGACGAGCCCGAGCGCGACTACGAAGCCGATCGCGCCGAGACGGCGCACGCCCTTGGGCGAGAGCAGCGAGACGGCGAAGATCACAGCGAGCGCGAGCGGAATGAGCGCGAGCTGGCGCCGCGCGAAATGAAAGCTGTCGAGGCCGATCCGCTCGGCGACCGGCGGCGAGGCCGCGAGGATCAGGACCGCGCCCGCGCCGATCAGCACCGCGAGCGCGGCCAGCAGCCAGCGATCGACGGTCAGCCACCAGCGGCCGACGACGCTCGCTTCCATGACGGCGACGTCGGCGCTCATGCGCCCTCGCCGTCGATCACGGCTCGCGCATGCGCACGAAAGGCGTCGCCGCGGGCCTCGAAATTCGCGAATTGGTCGTAGGAAGCGCAAGCCGGCGAGAGCAGCACAACCGGGCGCGCCGCGCCGTCCCGACGCGCGTCGCGGTAGGCATCCGTCACCGCCCTGTCGAGGGTCGCCGACCGCGCATGCGGCACGGCCTCGCCGAGCGTCGCCGCGAAACCCTCCGCGGCCTCGCCGATCAGATAGGCGCGGCGAATGCGGTCGAAATAGGACCTGAGCGGTTCGATCCCGCCCTCCTTCGCGCGTCCGCCGGCGATCCAGTAGATGTCGCGATAGCAGTCCAGCGCGCGCGCCGCGGCGTCGGCGTTGGTCGCCTTGCTGTCGTTGACGAAGGCGACGCCCTTGGCTTCGCCGACGAATTCCAGGCGATGGGCGAGGCCGGGAAAACTCGCGATCGCCGCGACCGCGTCGCTCGCCACCACCCCGAGGGCGCGCACCGCGGCATAGGCCGCCGAGATGTTCTGCCAATTGTGCCGTCCGGGCAGACGCGGCGCCGCGGTCGTCAGGTCGGCGATGCGGCGCTCGACCCCGCCGGTCGAATCGACCAGATAGCCTTCGCGCACGAAGACGCCGCCCGCGACCGGAACCTCGGCCGAAATCGGCATGACGCGATGACGCCCGCCCGCGATCAGCCGGTCGCGCGTTTCGCGGCTCCAGGCATCGTCGCAGCCGATCACCGCGACCCGCCCCGCGCGCTGCATGGCGAAGAGCCGGCGCTTGACCGCGACGTAGCCCTCCATGGTCCCGTGCCGGTCGATATGGTCGGGCGAGACGTTGAGCAGCACGGCGACGTCGCAATCGACCGCCTGGCAAAGATCGATTTGAAAGGACGAGAGTTCGAGCACGTAGACGCCGTCGGCGCCGAGGCGCGCCAGATCCATGATCGGCGTACCGATATTGCCGCCGACCTCGACCCGCCGCCCGCTCTCGCGGAGGATGTGGCCGATCAGCGCGGTCGTCGTCGACTTGCCGTTGGTGCCGGTGACGCCGACGAGCCGCGCTTCGGGCTTGGCGCGGGCGAAGACCTCGATGTCGCCGACGATCTCGACGCCCGCGGCGCGCGCGCGCCGCACGACCGGATGGGGCTCGGGATGGGTGAGCGGCACGCCCGGCGAAAGCACCAACGAGGCGAGACCGCGAAGATCCGCAGCCGTGAGATCGATCAGCCCGATGCCGGCCTTGGCCGCGGCGTCGCGGCCTTTCGGATCGTCGTCCCAGGCGAGCACCGTCGCGCCGCTATCGGCGAGCGCGCGCGCCGTCGCGATGCCGCTCCGCGCCAGCCCGAAGACCCCGACCTTCCGCCCTTCGTATCCCATCGCGCGCATGCTCACCTCAACTTGAGGGTCGAGAGACCGACCAGCGCCAGGATCACCGCGACGATCCAGAAGCGGATGACGACGGTCGGTTCCGCCCAGCCCTTCTTCTCGTAGTGGTGATGGAGCGGCGCCATGCGAAAGACCCGCTTGCCGGTCAACTTGAACGAGGCGACCTGGACGATCACCGAGGCCGCCTCGAGCACGAACAATCCGCCGATCACCGCGAGCACCAATTCGTGCTTGGTCACGACCGAAATCGCGCCGAGCGCGCCGCCGAGCGAGAGCGAGCCCGTGTCGCCCATGAAGACCATGGCCGGCGGCGCGTTGAACCAGAGAAAGCCGAGCCCGGCGCCGACCAGCGCGCCGCAAAAGACGACCAGCTCTCCCGAGCCGGCGATGAAGTGAATTTGCAGGTAGTTCGAGAAGACCGTGTTGCCCACGAGATAGGCGATCAGCCCGAAAGAGGCGGCCGCGATCATCACCGGCACGATGGCGAGACCGTCGAGGCCGTCGGTCAGGTTGACGGCGTTGGACGCGCCGACCATCACCACCATGGCGAAGGGCACGAAGAACCAGCCGAGCTCGAGCAGCAGGTCCTTGAAGAAGGGCAGCGCCAGCGCGCCGGCGAAAGGCTCGCGGGTCAACGAATTGATCCAGATCGCGGCGACGGCGGCGATCGCGAATTCGATGGCCAGCTTGAGCCTGCCCGGCACGCCGCGGACGTTCTTTTTCGAGACCTTGAGGTAGTCGTCGACGAAGCCGACCAGGCCGTAGCCGACAGTCACCATCATGACCGCCCAAACGAAGCCGTTGGTGAGATCGGCCCAGAGCACCGTCGCGACCAGAACGCCCAGGAGAATGAGGATGCCGCCCATGGTCGGCGTCCCCTTCTTGGTCAGGAGATGGCTTTCCGGGCCGTCCTCGCGGATCGGCTGGCCCTGGCCTTGGGCGATGCGCAGCCAACGGATCAGCGCCGGACCCGCGACAAAGGCGATGATCATCGCCGTCATCACCGCGCCGCCCGTCCTGAAGGTGAGATAGCGGAACAGGTTGAAGGGCGTGAACTCGGGGGTCAGCGGATAGAGCAGATTGTAGAGCATGGCTCGTTTCCTAATCCGCGGCTTCGCCGGCTTCGCCGCAATCGAGCGCTTCGAGCGCGTCGACCACGACCGCCATGCGCGAGCCGAGCGAACCCTTCACCAGCACCGCATCGCCCGCGCGAACCGTGCCGGCGATCAGCGGCGCGACGGCGGTGGAGTCCGTCGCGTGGCCGCCGCACATCCCCGCCGGCAGCGCCTCGTGCAGCGCCCGCATCAGCGGCCCGCAGGTGAAGACGCGATCGATCTTGGCGGCAACGAGCGCCGGCGCGAGCGCGGCGTGAAGCTCCTTGGCCGTCGGGCCGAGCTCGCGCATGTCGCCGAGCACGGCGATGCGTCGACCGCGCGCGCCGACCGACGCCGAGGCGAAGCTCTCGATCGCGGCCTTGGTCGCGACCGGCGAGGCGTTGTAGCTCTCGTCGACCAGGAGGAACCGTCCGACCGGAAAGCGGATGTGGCGGCGCTCGCCGCGCCCCCGCAACGGCGCGGCTTGAGCGAGTTCGACCGCGGCCAGGCCGAGATCGGCGCCGAGCGCCTTGACCGCGAGCAGGACGGCGAGCGAATTGAGCGCCCAATGCCGCCCCGGCATGGCGATCTTGTAGGCGACGCTCTCGCCCTCGACGGTCGCGGCGATGCAGGCGCAATGCTCCTTGACCACGATCTTGGTCGCGCGCGCGTCCGCCTTCTCGTGCTCGCCGAAGCTCAGGATGCGCGCGCCATGGGCGAGCGCAAGATCGGCCAGGCGCTCGAATTGCGGATTGTCGCGGTTGAGAATCGCGGCGCCGCCGGGAACGAGGCCCTCGAAGATCTCCGCTTTGGCGTCGGCGATCGCCTCGATCGAGCCGAAGTATTCGAGATGCACCGCCTCGACGGTCGTGACGACCGCGACATGGGGCCGGACGATCGCGGCGTTCGCGCGAATTTCGCCCGGCTTGTTCATGCCGAGTTCGAGCACGGCGTAGCGCGCATCCGCCGGCAGGCGGGCGAGCGCGAGCGGCGCGCCGCTTTCGGAGTTGAGGTTGCCGGCGCTGGCATAGGTCGCGGCCTGGCGCGCGAGAACGCGGGCGAGCATTTCCTTGGTTCCGGTCTTGCCGACGCTGCCGGTGACCGCCGCGATCTTGGCCGAGGACCGCGCGCGCGCCGCGCGGCCGAGCGCGCGCAGGCCGTCGAGCGCGTTCTTGACGACGAGGAGCGGCGCGTCGGCGCCGAGGCCGTCGGGCCGGCGCTCGACCAGCGCCGCCGCCGCGCCCTTGGCGAGCGCCTGGGCGACATAGTCGTGGCCGTCCACCCGCTCGCCCTTGAGCGCGACGAATAGATCGCCCGGCCGGACCGCGCGGCTGTCGAGCACGACGCCGCTCGCCTGCCAGATTTCGGATCCTTGGCCGCCGGTCGCGGTCCTGGCGTCGGCAGCCGTCCACAGCACGTCGCTCATCGCTGCGCCTCCCCCAGCCCCTCGACCGCCGCGCGTGCGACCGCGGCGTCGTCGAAGGGCTTCGTTTCGCGACCGACGATTTGGCCGCTTTCATGGCCCTTGCCGGCGACGACCAGGATGTCTCCGGCACCGAGCGCGGCGATGGCGGTCTCGATCGCGCGGCGCCGATCGCCGATCTCGACGGCCTTCGGGCAGGCCGCGAGGATAGCGGCGCGTATCCCGGCGGCGTCTTCCGTGCGCGGGTTGTCGTCGGTCACCCAGACCGCGTCGGCCATGTCCTGCGCGATCTTGCCCATCTCCGGGCGCTTGCCCTTGTCGCGGTCGCCGCCGCAACCGAAGACGACGCCCAGTCGGCGTTCGGCATGCGGCCTGAGATTGCGCAGCACCGCCGCGAGCGCGTCGGGCTTGTGGGCGTAATCGACGATGATCGGCGCGCCGGAGGCGCGGCGCGCGACGATTTCCATCCGTCCGGGAACGCCGCTGAGACGGCTGAGCGTCGCGACGACGGCACCCGGCTCCGCGCCGCAACCGATCGCGAGTCCGGCCGCCGCGAGCGCGTTCATCGCTTGGAAGTCGCCGAACAGCGGCAAGTCGATCGCGTGACGAACGCCGAAGACCTCGATGTCGAGCGCTTGGCCCTGCCCCACGACCTTGCGCGAAATCAGGCTCAGTTCGGCGCCGGCAGCGCGGCCGAAGCGAATGATTCGCTGGCGCCTTTCGGTCGAGGTCGCGGCGATGCGCGAAAATTCAGGGTCGTCGGTATTGAGCACCGCGGCGCGGCCGGGCGCGAGCAATTCGGCGAACAGCCGCCGCTTGGCCTGGAAGTAATGTTCGACGCTCGGGTGATAGTCGAGATGATCGCGCGCGAGATTGGTGAAGGCGGCGGCCTTGATCGCGACGCCGTCGAGACGGAATTGGTCGAGGCCGTGGCTCGACGCTTCGATCGCCACATGCTCGATGCCCTCGCCGACCAGCGCGGCGAGCGTCGCGTGCAGCGCGACCGGATCGGGCGTGGTCAAGCTCGCGCCGCGACGCCCCGCGGCGCTGACGATGCCGAGCGTGCCCAGGCTCGCCGCCTTGTCGCCGAGCGCGCTCCAGATCTCGCGCAGGAACCAGACGGTCGAGGTCTTGCCGCTGGTTCCGGTGACCGCGGCGACGGTCGAAGGCTGGCGACCGTGAAACCGCGCTGCGATCTCGGCCAAGCGTCGGCGTGGGTTGGCATCGGTGACCAGCGCCACGGACCCCGCGACCTCGCCCAGCGCCGCGCCTTCGGCAGCGAGCACGGCGACGGCGCCGGCCTTGATCGCATCGGCGACGAAGCGACCGCCATCGGTCTTGGTTCCCGGCAATGCGGCGAAGAGGTAGCCGGGGCGAACCGATCGGCTGTCCGCGGCGATGCCGCGGATGTCGATGGGCGGCGCCCCCTGCGCCGATCCGCCGATCAGATCAGAAAGTCGCACCCCGGCGATCCCCCGTGGAAACGTTGACGACAGGGCCGCGCGCTGGCGCGGCCGGAGTCAGTTCCGATGGCGCGACGCCCAGCATCGGCGCAATGCGCGTGACCACGCGGCTGACCACGGGCGCGGCGGTCCAGCCGGCGGTGGCGAAGCCGTAGGTCTGCTTGTTGCCCTTGGGCTCGTCGATCATGGCGAGCACGACGTAGCGCGGCTCCTCGATCGGGAAGGCGCCGACGAAGGAGGAGAGCAGCGCTTTTCGTTGATAGCCGCCGCGCCCGACCTTCTCGGCCGTGCCGGTCTTGCCGCCGACCGCGTAGCCGTCGGCGCCGGCCTTCTTGCCCGTGCCTTGCTCGACCACCATGCGCATCAACTGACGCATCTGCTGGGAGACCTCCGGCGAGACGACGCGGCGCGAGGCAATCGGCTTGTCGACCTCGCGCTTGAGCAGCGTCGGCGCGACATAGGTGCCGCCGCCCGCGACCGCCGCCACGCCCGACGCGAGCTGCAGCGGGCTGACCGCGAGGCCATGACCGAAGGCGATGGTAATGGTGCTGATTTCGCGCCAGGGCTTGGGCACGAGCGGCTGGCCGATTTCGGGAAGCTCGAAGCGCGGCGCTTCCAGCATCCCGAGCGCGCCCAGGAACTCGCGGTGGCGCTTGAGGCCGACATCGAGCGCCATGCGCGCCGAACCGATATTCGACGAGTGGACGTAGATCTCGGGCACCGAGAGCCAGCGGTTCTTGGCGTGGTCGTCCTTGATGGTGAAGCTCGCGTACCGCAGCGGCGCGGACGCATCGTAGCCGCCCCGCATGTCGACCGTGCCGTAATGCAGCGCCATCGCGGTCGTGAAGGTCTTGAAGGTCGAGCCCATCTCGTAGACGCCGAGCGTCACGCGATTGAACAGCGCCTCGCCGTCGATCCGGGCGTGGCGTTGCGGATCGAAATCGGGCAGCGAGACCATGGCGAGCGCTTCGCCGGTCGCGATGTCGAGCACGATGCCGGCCGCGCCGAGGGCATCGAAGGTCTCGACCGCGCGCAGAAGTTCGTCCCTGAGGGCGTGCTGGACCCGCAGGTCGATGGCGAGCGCCACGTTCCGGGGCGCCGCGTATTCCGCACCGATCAGCGCCGCATCGAAGTATTTCTCGGCGCCGGTCAGGCCCTTGTTGTCGATGTCGGTGAAGCCCACGGCATGGGCGACGAGCGCCCCTTGAGGATAGACCCGCGTCTGGTCGGCCTGGAACCCGACGCCCGGCAGGCCGAGCGCGTTGACCGCCTGCTGTTGGCGCGGCGTCAGGTGGCGCTTGAGCCAGACGAAATTGCGCTCGCCCGAGAGCCGCTCGCGCAAATAGTCGGGCTTGAGATCGGGCAGCGCTTCGGCGAGCTTGCGGATCGCCTCCTCGACGTCGATCATCTGGCGCGGCCGCGCGAACAAGGACGCGGTCGTCAGGTTGGTCGCGAGCAAGAGGCCGTTGCGATCCGTGATCTGGCCGCGCTCGCCGGGCCGCGCGGCTTGCGATTGCGCGATTTGACGCGGCTCCTTGCGCTCGCCCTCTCCCGGGAAAAGCGACAGCTCGACCAGCCGCGCGCCGAGCGCGACGAAGAGCAGCGCGAACAGGCCGCCCGCGACCAGCAGGCGAACGCGGCCGACGTCGACCGCCTCGCGCCCCGCCTTCTCGCGCTTGAGCCGCCCGGTCCAGCCGTTGGCCGCCGGAGCGGCCTGAGTCTCGCGACGCTCGACGGTCATGGCGTCCTCCCCGCCGGCGCGCCGCTTTCGAAAGCCGAGAGATGCGGTTTCGGCCGCGGCAGCGGCACGGTCTTCCAACGATCGGGCGTCGCCGCGCGACGCGCCGGAATGTCGTCGATCTGGACGATCTGGCGCGCGCCGACCGGCTGCAGCACCAAGAAGCGATCGGCCATGGCCTGCAACCCCGCCGGGCGATTGAGATAGGCCCATTCGGCCTCGAGCACGTGGATCGCCTCGCGCTCGCGTTCGACCTCGCGGTTGAGGCGAGCCAAGGTGTCCTCGAGGCCCAGAACTTCGTGCTTGAGGTGATAGACGCCGTAGGCGACGACGCCGGTGAGGCCGAGGGCGACGAGGGTGAGCGGTCTGATCATGCCGCACGCTCCCCGACCCAGACGGGCGCCGCGGTGCGTTTCGCCGCGCGAAGCTTCGCCGAGCGCGCGCGCGGATTGGCGGCGATTTCGGCCGCGGAAGGCTCGATCGGACGCTTGGCGATCAAGGCGAAGCTCGGCGCTTGGCCTTTGTCGACGCTTTCCGGTTCGTGGCGCGACGGCCGCGCCGCGGGACGCGCGCGCGCCGCCAAGAAGCGCTTCACCGCCCGGTCTTCGAGCGAATGGAAGGAGACGACGGCCAGGCGCCCGCCGGCCTCAAGCACGGTCTCGGCCGCCGAGAGCCCGCGCTCGATCTCGCCGAGTTCGTCGTTCACCGCGATCCGCAGCGCCTGAAAGCTGCGCGTCGCCGGATCGATGCCGCCGCTGCGCGGCACGACGCGCCCGACGAGCGCCGCAAGCTCGCCGGTCGTTTCGATGCGCTTGGCCTTGCGTGCCTCGACGATCGCCCGCGCGACGCGGCGCGCGTGGCGCTCCTCGCCGAGCTCACGAATGATCTCGGCAAGTTCGTCTTCGCCGAGTTCGTTGACCAAGTCCGCCGCGCTCCGGCCTTCGCGGCTCATGCGCATGTCGAGCGGACCGTCGGCGCGGAAGGAAAAGCCGCGCGCCGGATCGTCGATTTGCATCGAGGAGACGCCGAGATCGAGCGTGACGCCCGCCACCTTGTCGATCCCGGCCTTGGCCAGGATCTCGACCATGTCGCCGAAGCGCCCCTCGACGACCGAAAGGCGTCCGGGATAGGCGCGCGCCAGGTCCTGGCCGCGCGCGACCGCATTCGGATCGCGGTCGATGCCGACCACCTTGCAGGGCGCGGCGTCGAGCATCTCGCGGCTGTATCCGCCCGCGCCGAAAGTTCCGTCGACATAGGTGGCGCCGGCTCTGGGAGCGAGCGCGGCGACGACCTCGCGGACCAACACGGGGATGTGCCCCCCGGCCGCCATCAGCCGAGGCCTCCGTCGCCCCGCTCGATCTGCTCGAGCAAGCGCTTCTCGGCTTCGGCCTGTGCCGCCTCGAGGGCGTCGGGTTCCCAGATCTCGAAAGTCTCGTCGACGCCGGCAAAGGCGACCAGGCCTTTGGGCGAGAGCTGGGCGCGGGCGATGAAGGCCTCGGGCAGGAGAATGCGCCCTTCGGGATCGAAAGCGAGGCGCCGCGCGCTGCCGAACAGGCGCAGGCGCAGGCGATGCTGGGCCTGGGACAAGGGCGCAGCGGATTGCTGAACCACCTGACGATCGCGATCGAGATATTCGAGCGGCGCGCATTCGATCGAGGGCGAATGCAGGCTCGGCCGCGCGATGATCGCCGACGAGCCGAGATTCTTCAGGACATCGCGAAATTCCGCCGGGACGGACACGCGACCTTTCGCGTCCATCTTGTTCGTGAAGGTGCCGGCAAATGCCTTCATCGCAACACCGCAATGGCTCCTGACGCCCGCCCCTGGTTAAGTCCGCCAGAATTTGGGTGACTATGGTATAACCTGGGTGAAATCCCAGGGTCAACCGAAAAATAAAGAAAAAACGAGGGATTAGCCCCAATTGCTCGGGGTTCCCGTTAGCTGGTTCCAGTGTTGGGGTTTGAGAATGCGACGATGTCGCAAAGATGTTCTATTATTGTTCTTAGAATAACGTAGTTATCGTCATGGATATATACAGAACAAATGCGAACGAAAGAGAAAGCGCCAGATGGCCTGTAAGCCGGGTTCTGTCGTCGGCGAACCGACGGATGGCCATTCCTCTGGGACGCCCGTTACCGGACGCCTCGCGCGACCAACCCGGGCGGCGCATGCGGAAACGCATGGGCCTTGCGGCCTGCCGCCCCTATGCGGTCTTGCTCCCGGTGGGGTTTGCCGTGCCGCTTTCGTTGCCGAAAGCGCGGTGCGCTCTTACCGCCCCGTTTCACCCTTGCCGCCGGGCCTCGCGGCGCGGCGGCGGTCTGTTCTCTGTGGCACTGTCCCTGGGGTCGCCCCCGCCGGACGTTATCCGGCACCGTGTTTCCGTGGAGCCCGGACTTTCCTCCACCGGCTTGCGCCGGCAGCGGCCATCCGGCCATCTGGCCCGTCTAACCTAGTCTTCGCCCGACCTGCGTCAAGAGATCGTCGAGCCGGCCTTGGGTCTCGGCATCCGCCAGGCCGTCCACAAGGCGCGGGCGAAAATGGCGCTGAAACGCCTTGACGGTCGCAAAAGTCGCATCGTCGAAGACGCCGGTCGGCGCCAGGCCGTAGCCATAGGCCGCGAAGCGCCGTTGCATGTCGCGGACGGCGTCGTTCCGGTCGCCGAATTCCATGATCCAGGCGCCGGGACGCGTCGCCTGCTCGTCGGGCCAAATGCCGACGCCGTGCTGCGCGAGCGCGCGCCAACCGAAGAGTTCTCCCGGGTCCTGCTTGCGGAGCGGCGCGACATCGGCGTGGCCGACGACGTTGTCCGCCGGCACCCTGCGCCGCCCGCATATATCGCGCGCCAACGCCATGAGGGCGCGCATCTGCTCCGCCGGAAAGGCGCGATAGCCGAATTCGTGGCCCGGATTGACGAGCTCGATCCCGATCGAGCGAGCGTTGATGTCGGCTGCGCCCCGCCAGGACGCGACGCCCGCGTGCCAGGCGCGCCGTTCTTCGGGCACCAGCGACCAGACCGCGCCGCTTTCCTCGACGACGTAATGCGCGCTCACCTTGGCCGCCGGATCGCACAGCCTTTCGAGCGCCTCCTCGGCGCTTTTCATGCCGGTATAGTGCAGCACCAGCATGTCGATCCGACCGTCGTCGGATCGCGCGTCGTGATTGGGCGAAGGCCGGCTCTTCACGGCCGCGCTCGCCGATTGCCAGGGCGGGCCCGCGGCGCCACACTCCAAGGGTAGAACGGAGCAGGCGTCATGGCAGGGACCGACCGACCCCGACCCGATCGGGACTTCGCAACACGATACGAGAAGCTCGTCGAACTCGGCATCGCGCTCTCCTCGGAACGCAACCACGACCGCCTCACCGAGACCATCCTGATCGAGGCGATGGGATTCTGCAATGCCGACGGCGGCACCCTCTATTTGCGCGACGCCGACGCCTTGCGCTTCGTCATCGTCCGAAACCGGAGCCTCGGCATCGCGCTCGGCGGCACGACCGGCAAGGCGCCGCCCTTCGCGCCGCTCGCGCTGTTCGACGCGGCGACCGGCCTGCCCAATCACAACAACGTCGCGACCTATGTCGCGCTGTCGGGCAAGACCGTCGCGCTCGCCGACGCCTACGCCGCGACCGATTTCGACTTCTCGGGCACGCGGCGCTTCGATGCCAGCATGGGCTATCGCTCCCAGTCCTTCCTGACGTTGCCGCTGCGCAACCACCGCGACGAGGTGATCGGCGTCCTCCAGCTGATCAACGCGCTCGACCCCGCGACCGAGGCGCCGATCGAATTCGAGGGCCGCTCACGACGCCTGGTCGAAGCGCTCGCCTCGCAAGCGGCAATCGCCATCGACAATCAGGACCTGATCCGCGGCCAGAAGGACCTGCTCGAGGCGTTCATCAAGGTCATCGCCATGGCGATCGACCGCAAGTCGCCCTACACCTCGGGGCATTGCCAGCGCGTCCCGGTGCTGACCGAGATGCTGGCCGATGCCGCCTGCGCGGCGACCGCCGGGCCG
>Ga0233425_10002579_pt1 | contig 35141 bp, 35 predicted proteins | sample Watercolumn_Towu_2_FD_181712 | JGI IMG/M metagenome (GOLD analysis project Ga0233425, IMG submission 181712) | Freshwater microbial communities from Lake Towuti, South Sulawesi, Indonesia - Watercolumn_Towuti2014_140_MG | ecosystem: Environmental > Aquatic > Freshwater > Lake | place...
GGTATCGAAGATCTTGATCGGGGAGTGTTCCAGATGTTGATAAATCGGGGTGATATGCCCCCCGCTAAGGGTAAAGATGACTTCCACACCCTGCCGAAGCAAGGCTTCTACGGTGAGTTGTCCGCCGTTCTTTTTTTCCATATCATTCTCCTTCGATCAAAAAAGGGTTAAGGTTAAAGGTGGAAGGCCCAAGGCGCATGGTTCAAGGTTCAGGGTTATTGTAACGATGGGGTTTATTTAGAAAGAGTTTTACCGAAAGCCTTGTACCTTGTGCCCTTCTTTCATACTTCCATCAATTGTCCGCCGGTGATATTGATGGCCTGGCCGGTCATATAGGACGAGGCCTCGGAGGCCAGAAAGGCCACCAGATTGGCCACTTCCTCCGGGGAACCGATGCGTCCCAGAGGAATGGTTTTGCACATCTCCTGCTCCCGCTCTTCAACCGTAGATCCGAAAAAACGGGCCTCCAATTCAAAACGCCATTTTTCCAGATCGGTCCGTATCTGTCCGGGACAGATGGCGTTGACCCGGACGTTGGCCCCGGCTAACTCTTTGGCCATGACCTTGGTCAGCATAATCAAGCCGGCCTTGGCCACGGCATAAGCGCCGTTAAAGAGGGGAGGGACCTTTCCGGCTCGGGAAGCGGTATTGATGATACTGGCCTGTCTCCCGATCATCAGGGGAAGAACGGCCCTGGAGACCCGAAAGACCCCGTGGAGATTGACATCAATGGTTTTCAGCCAGGCCCCTTCTTCATAGAACTGGACGGTGTTGGGAACGCCGAAAGAGGCCCCGGCATTATTGCAGAGGATGTCAACGTTTTTAAAACGGGTCTTGATATCCGCCACCATGGCCTGAATCGATTCCGTATTGGTCACATCCACAGCAACAGCCATGGTCTGAACGTGGTATTGCCCGGCCAGTCCCTGGGCCAGGGTTTCCATCTCATCCTGGGACCCTGTTTCGACCTCACTTTTTTCTTGAGGAATATTGCCCAAGTCAGTCAGGATCACCTGAGTTCCCAGGGAGGCCAGTTTTTCGGCAATGGCATAGCCGATCCCTGTTTTTTTTCCGGCGCCGGTCACCAGGGCTGTTTTGCCGACCAGATCTTGCAACATGAACCGTCTCCTTCTAACTAAATTTTTTTCGAATACTGTTCGATAAAAGAATATAATTCCACTATGGAGATGTCAAGAAAAATCCTCCCGAGGGGTCTTAAAAATCGCCGGCAAATAGTCTGAATTCCCATGCCCAGCAGGGGCATGACACCACCAAACAAGAAAATGTCTTTGATTGACTCTAACGCCTATTTCTCTATGAATGATTTCGGTTGGAAGATCTGGAAGAAAATGGTTGTTAAAGGACAAGCCAAAGAAATAATTTGACTTTTATTTAAGAAGTCCGTTATTATGTCAGAAAAACTCTCTAAGTAGGAATTCCCTGGAACCATGGAAAAAGATCTCCAAAAAAGACCCTTCCCTGAAGAGGCCTTGCACCAGTCAGAGGAAAGGGTCCGGTCAATATTGGACAGCTTGGAAGACGGCTATTTTGAGGTCGATCTGGCCGGTAAGATGATTTTTTGTAATGAATCCATGGCCAGGATGTTCAACTATAATAGCTCCAAAGATCTTCTAGGAATGCACTACAAAGAATATACGGATTCCTCGAGCGCCGAAAGGGTCTTTGAGATATTTAATAAAGTATTCCAGACAGGTGTGCCGCATAAAGGTTTTGTCTGGGAATTGATGGATAACAAGAAAAAGAGTCGTTTGGTAGAAACGTCGGTCACTTTAATTTTGGATGTCCAGGGTCAAAAGATCGGTTTCCGGGGAATTCTGAGAGATATCACCCGGCAGAAACAGATTGAGGAGGCCCTCCGGGAATCGGAGGAAAGATACAGAGTCATCCTGGAGAGTATCGAGGAAGGGTATTATGAAACCAATCTGGCCGGAAACTTTGTTTTCTTTAATGAGGCCTTCTCGGTCATTTTGGGCCTTTCCCGTGATGAGCTTTTGGGAGTGAACTATAAAAGAGTTGTTGATAACAAGGCCCTTCAAAAAACCTTCAACACCTTCAATGAAGTCTTTCGCACAGGAGAGCCGAACAAATCCTTTGATTTCGAATTAATCAGACAAGACGGAACGAAAAGATATATGGAGGTCTCCATATATTTGCAGAAAGATTCAAACGGGAAACCCGTTGGGTTTAAGGGGATTGCCAGAGACATAACCGAGAGAAAAAGGACCGAAAGTGCCCTGCGGGAGAATGAGGTTAAGTATCGAACGCTTTTCGAGGCCGCCCAATCGGCCATCTTTTTAGTTTATGAGGGTAAATATATTGATTGTAACTCCTACACTTTGAAAATGTTCGGCTGCGAGCAGGACCAGATTATTGGCCGCACCCCTTCTGAGTTTTCTACCCCCGTTCAACCGGACGGCTTGAATTCCCATACAAAGGTTGCGGGAAAAATTCAGGCCGCTTTGGATGGAGAGCCTCAAATTTTTGAATGGAAGCATACCCGTTTTGACGGGACCCCTTTCGATGCTGAAGTCAATCTGAATCGGATTGAGATCGGTGGGAAATTTTATCTTCAGGCGATAGTCCGGGATATTACCGGTCGAAAACAGACCGAAGAGGCCTTAAAAGCCATGTCCTTAGTCGATGACCTGACCGGGCTTTATAACCGGCGGGGATTTTTAACCCTAGCCGAGCAGGAGATCAAGGTTGCTATCCGCTTGAAAAGAGGTGCGGTCTTAATCTTTGCTGATCTGGACGATTTAAAACAGATCAATGATACCTTCGGGCACCTGGAAGGGGATCAGGCCTTGATTAATATCTCCGGGATTCTTAAAGAAACATTTCGTGAACCCGATATCCTGGCGCGGATAGGAGGAGATGAATTTGTCATATTGGCCATTGAAGGAGGCACGGAAGCCGGATCTGACATAATCACCGGGAGGCTCCAGAGAAATATCGACTTGTTTAATTTAAAAGCGAACCGTCCTTATCCCTTGTCTTTGAGCTTGGGAGTCGTCGGCTTTACGCCGGATCAAACGGTTGAAATCGAGGCCCTCCTGGCCCGGGCTGACAGCCAGATGTACCTGGAGAAACAGAAGAAAAAAAATTTAAAACGAAGAGTCTCACCTTAAACTCCTAGGTCTTCCCCAATTCGGACCAGCCGGAACCCACCTTGGATTAACCAGGCAAATGTTGGCGCTGGTCCGGGTTAAGGACTTGTTCTCTTAATAATTCTATCCATTTTGCCTAGAAATTTCTTTTTATGCGACTTAGGTCTCTTGTCGCCTTGGAAAAAGAGTCCTCTGAGAGCCACCGATCCTCTCGAGTGGGCATGGATAAATTTTTTGCCCCCTTCGGCCTGGATAGAGTAAATCTTTGGAGTGTTCTGCCCATCAAGAGATGTCCACCCTGAAAGAAATTTCCCGACTTCATCGGCTCCGAAAGTGAGATGGAAAGGGGATTCGGCCCAAACAGAAAAGGCCATCAGGATCGAAAGGAGAATCGCTAATATTCTTAGATGGGATGACTTTATCTGGAGTTGTTGCCCCTTGGCTAGATTAAATGAGCATTAGACACCCCAGTTATTGCAAAAGTTATAAAAAGTTTTTGATTGTATCCAATAAAAGCGTCCAAAGGATTTCGGCTTGTTGAGTTCGTTGGGGAGAAAAATGTCTTAGCCAAAAAAATTTAAATTTTTTTTAGAGTTTAATCCTCAGATGCTAACGTGCAAAAATCTAAGACGGAAAGAGAATCCCACCCCGCACTTCGGTCTGATCAGCCGAAGTACGGGAAGGAATAGCCGGTCGCCGATAGGTCTTAAACCGTTTGGCCACATTAGTGGAATCACACCTCGAAAGATGACAAGAGAGATGGGCCATCGAGGAGTTTCACATTTTTTTTTCGAACTACACCGACAGGTTCAGTCCGCCGGTACGACCTGGCGGCAGATTGAGCCCGCTTCGGCCGTAACCCTTGGCCGCAGCCAGAAGGGAGAGAAAACTGTTATTCCCGGTATTGTTGTCGGCGGCATTCACTTTTTGATGAAGGGGATGATGCCCTTGACTTTTTTTAAGCCCCGGCAGGTCCGTTTGAATTTGGGTGACGGCTTTCTGCATGGCCTCTTTGGCTGCGGTGATCTGATCCGGATACCCTGCTTTATGAGCCGCTAAAAGGGAGTTGATGGTACCGACAAGATTTTGAAAATCAGCCTGGGCGGTATTCAGATCCAGGGTTCCCGTATTCGTCTGCTGTAGATTCGTCAGAGTAGACTGAAATTGGCTTAAAGCCTGCTGCAAGGCATTTTGAGAGTTCGTGATCTCGTCCTGATTCCCCGATTTTATGGCCTTTATCGACGAATGGACAGCAGCCAGAATATTTTTAAAATCCGCTTGGATCGAATCCGGGTTCTGATTGCCAGGATAGGCCGACTGAAGAGGTGCGAGATCGGTTTGAAATCGGTCCAGGGCCTGTTGCACCCCATTATTAGTTGGGGCAGTTTGAGCCTGATTCTCTGTTGATAATGCCCCTACATATTTGCCGAAGTTCTGTTGAACGTTCCGGAAATCCGTCTTTAGAGTGGCCTGGATCTGCGGAAAAATGCCAAATGGTTGAATCAACAAAATTCTCACCTCCTTAAAAAAAAACAGGTAATGGTAATTTCCTTTAAAGCAATCTGTATGCCAATAAAGGACTAAGGCTTGAAGTGCTGTCAAAATAACAGGTTAGATTATCTGAGGATCTGGGTAACTTGAAAGGTAACTAGGATTTATTTTCCCGAAACCCAAGGACCTGGAAATTTTTTCCTATTGCTAGCGGACGGAATAGCCTCGGGCATCCAAACAGGCTTCCAACGCCCGGTAATAATCCGCCCTTTTTTGGAGGAGCTGGCTCTCCGTCATCCCGGCCGGCGGAGGCGTGGTTAAATCAACCCCGGTCTGCTGTAAGGCCCAGGCCCGGCATTCATCCCGGTCTTTCATTTGTTGCTGGACACTTTGCCCCTGACGAGGATAGATGAAGACTTGCCAGCCCTGAGCTGGTGGTTGAAAATTTTCTTGCGGGGGGCTATTAGAGGTGTCTAAGTGAGGAAGTGGAAATAACATCGTATAGTCATAGGTCGGAGGTGGGGTGTAATAATAGGCCGGAGGATAATAAGTGGGCCAGCCCCAATACCAGTAAGAGGGACTGGGTCCCCAATAGGCCCGGGGATAGAAATAAGCAGTCCCCCGGCCCCGAAAACCGCCGCTGTGAATCCCGCTATGATGGCCTCCCCCGCTAACATGACTTCTACCGCCATGGCTTCCGCTCGACCCTCGGCTTCCGCCATGACCGCCGCTTCTGGCCTGACTCAAGGAGGTGAGGGAAAAAAGGAAAACGGTTAAGAATATTATTATCTTAAAAGGCCTCATCCCAGCTTTTCCCTGTTTCGTTGGATATGATTTATTAGACCCAAAAGATATGTCTTAGTTAAAACTTTTTGATTTTTTTTGGTTAGGGCCGATGTATTAGGGAATCACCTGAAGGCTGAATGTAGCTGAATTATTTTGGTGGTCCCAACGGGGTTCGAACCCGTGTTACCGGCGTGAGAGGCCGGTGTCCTAGGCCACTAGACGATGGGACCATTCCGATAGAGTTCGGAGTGACGAGTTCGGAGGTCAGAGTAGAAACCTCTTAAAAACCTTGATCCGAAGTATTACGGTTTTTGAAAATCAAAAAATATTGGCTGGGGGACAGGGATTCGAACCCCGATAGGTAGATCCAGAGTCTACAGTCTTGCCGTTAGACGATCCCCCAGCAGGAAAACCTTAAAATATAAAAATAAAATAGGACTAAAAAAAAATCAAGAAGTTTTGTCTTTTCAATCCCCTTTTATTAGCTGCAAAGCCTTTGTTAGACGTTTCAAGGTCCTTTCCCTCCCGAGAGCCTCCATGACCTCGAAGAGGCCCGGGCTGGCCGTTTTGCCGGTCAGGGCGATCCGAAGAGGCTGGGCCAATTGTTTCATGGTTGCTCCGGTTCGGTCCAAGAGGTCTTTAAAAGCCTTTTCCATCTCAGGGATGGCCCATCCGGAGAGGGCGGAAAGTTGCCCCTTTAATTCTTCCAACAAGGATAAGATTTCCGAAGTGAAAAATTTTTGAACCAGTTCCGAAGGGATCTGGATCTCATCGCGCAAGTAGAAGTCAGCCGCTTCGGCCATCTCCAGAAGTGTTTTAGATCGGGCCTTCAAGGTGGCCGCGATTTTAGCACAATATCCTGAATCCGTTTCGGGAAATCCTTTTTCTCTAAAGATGGGGGCTAACAACTCGGCCAAGGCCTGATCAGTCGATTGTTTGATATAATGGCTGTTCAGCCAGAGGAGTTTTTCCTGATTAAAGACCCCGGCCGACTTCCCCACCTGATCAAGGGAAAATTTGGCGATCATTTCATCCAAACTGAAGATCTCCTCATCGCCGTGGGCCCAACCCAGGCGAACCAGGTAATTGATCAGGGCCTGAGGCAGATAACCCATCTCTCGATAGGCCAACACTGAGGTAGCCCCATGACGTTTGCTTAGACGGGTTTTGTCCGATCCGAGGATCATGGGGACATGAGCAAAATAGGGCAGGGGTTTGCCCAGGGCTTGATAAATCTGGATCTGCCGTGGTGTATTGTTGATATGATCGTCTCCCCGAATAATATGGGTAATGGCCATTTCAATATCGTCGACCACTACGGCCAGATGATAGGTGGGCGTCCCGTCCCCCCGGGCCAGGACGAGATCGTCCAATTCTTCATTGGGAAAGACGATCGGGCCCCGAATAAGATCATCAAACCTGGTTGTTCCGGAAGTGGGGGCCTTCAATCGGACAACGGCCTGAGGCCCCGGGCCTAATCCTAACTCGCGGCAGGTCCCGTCATATTTGGGTTTGCGACCCTCTGCTCTGGCCAATTCTCTTTTCTTTTCCAATAGTTCAGGAGAACAGTGGCAGTAATAGGCTTTGCCCTGATCCAAGAGATCGGCAATATATTGACGATAGAGTTCGGTCCGTTTGGACTGGAAAAAGGGGCCTTCATCCCAATGAAGGCCCAGCCATTCAAGCCCCTCCAGAATAGCCTGGGTGGCCTCCTCGGTAGAACGATTTTGATCCGTATCCTCGATCCGCAGAACAAAAATCCCTTGGTGTTGTCGGGCAAATAGCCAATTAAAAAGGGCGGTTCGGGCACCTCCGATATGAAGGTATCCTGTCGGGCTTGGAGGAAAGCGTGTTCGAATCTTAACCATGAAGGGCTCTTTATCACAGTTCCTCTTTAAAGGCAACCCTTAAGCGAATTTACTTGACAAAAAATAACCGTTTACTATAATCAACTGTTTATTTTGATGATGGTAAACACCCGTTACCAGAAACAAAAATAAAAATGAAACAGATTAAATTAGATAGCATCCCGCCGAGTGGGTTTGGGCTTGATTTTTTGTTGGAACCGGCTTGGATAAAGGAAATGGCCCAAGAAAGGCCCTTGGGGTTTATCCCTTCCGGCCCCCTGGAAATCGAGGGAGAATTGCGTAGAACCGGCGAGGGGATCTTGTTTCGGGGAACCGTACGGGGGAAAATACGGCTCAACTGCGGGAGGTGTTTGGAATCGTTTTTGAAACCGCTGGAGGAACCGGTTTCAGCGGAATGGCGGTTAGTCTCCTCTCCTTCGAAAGCAGCGGATCAGGATGGGGGCTTGCAGATAGAAGATTTGGATACCGGCCAGATTCAGGAAGGTGTGGTCGATCTGGGAGTGCGTGTTTTGGAAGAAGTGATCCTGACCCTTCCCATCCAGCCGCTCTGCCGGGAAGGCTGTCTTGGTCTGTGTCCAATGTGCGGGGAGAACAAAAACCTGAACCCTTGTCATTGTCAAACAAAAGAAAGGTCAAGTCCTTTCTCGGTCTTAAAAAATTTGAAAGTATGAGGGACAATCCCTTCGGGAACCCTTTACTTATATTTATTTTTGTATTTAATATGTTTGGAGGAAATGAATATGGCTTTACCTAAAAGAAGACATTCTAATGCCCGCACAGGAAAAAGGAGGGCTCATGACGCCCTGACCGGTCCCTCGGTCTCTCGTTGCCCTCAATGTCATGAACCCAAATTGCCTCATTTTGCCTGCCCTTCGTGCGGGACTTATCGAGGGCGTCAAGTGATTGTTCTTGAGGCAACGAAATCCTAATCATTAACTATCAATAAAAGACAGGGACCCTTGGAACCGATTCGGATAGCCATTGATGCCATGGGGGGAGACTATGCCCCGGCGGCGATCGTTAAAGGGGCTGTCCTGGCCGCCAAAGAATTGGGAATACCACTGACTTTGGTTGGCCATCAGGACCTCATTTCCAGAGAATTGGCGCTGTTGACCTTTGATCCGGATATGATCCAGGTCCATCATTGTACGGAAGCGGCGACCATGGGCGAATCTCCAATTGAGGTTATCCGGAGGAAAAAGGATGCCTCGATCCGGGTGGCCTTGGAGTTGGTCAAGACTAATCAGGTCCAAGGGGTCGTCAGTGCCGGGAATACCGGGGCGACCATGGCCCTGGCGGTGGTCGTCCTGGGAAAGCTGCCCGGCATAGAGCGACCGGCCTTGGGGGCGATTCTGCCTTCCTTTTATTCGCAAACCCTTTTGATCGATGTAGGGGCTAATGTGGATTGTACCCCCTATCAATTGGTCCAATTTGCCGTTATGGCCATGCCTCTGGCAAAATATATTCTCAAACGGCCCAACCCCAGAGTAGGTATCCTCAGTATCGGTGAAGAAGAAACCAAAGGCAATGACTTGGTTCGGCAGACGGGGGAAATTTTAAGAAAAACACCCTTGAATTTTCATGGCAATGTGGAAGGCCGGGATGTTTTCAGCGGGAAGGTCGATATTGTCGTCTGCGATGGGTTCGTTGGAAATATTTGTCTTAAGTTGAGCGAAGGCTTGGTGGAAAACCTGGTGGGCATGTTTAAAGAAGAAATAAAAGCCAAATGGGGATCCCGGGTCGGTTATTTGTTTATGAAACCTGCCTTTCAGTCTTTTTCCAGAAGAGTGGACTATGCCGAATATGGAGGGGTGCCGCTCTTAGGGGTCAATGGAGTGGTAGTCGTCAGTCATGGGGCCTCTAATCCTCGGGCGATCATGAATGCCGTCAGAGTGGCCAAACAAGCCGTGGAAAATCGTTTCAATGATCATGTCCTGGAAGGACTCAATCAGTACGAGGCCTATTACCGCAAGATGAAACCTATGCGGTTGTGGGATACCATTAAACGAAAAATAAGTACCTGACCCGTAATGGGAATTCACCAGATCTAATAAGGCTCAGAGGCCTTTCAGTTGATTACTTCAAAAAGTTGAGAAGGGACCGGAGATGGATTATTTTCTTACTGAAGAACAGCAGATGATCAAAGAGATCGCCCATAAAATAGCCGAGGAAAAAATTAAACCGATCCGGGCGGAGCTGGATGAAAAAGAAGAATTTCCCAGAGAGTTATTAAAAGTGATGGCCCTTTCCGATCTTTTCGGGGTCTATATCCCCCAGGAATACGGCGGATTCGGAGGCGGAGCCTTTGAGAACTGTCTGGCCGTTGAAGAATTGAGCCGGGCCTGTCTGGGGATCTCGACCAGTTTTGCCGCCAGCGGGTTAGGAGCCTATCCAATCCTGCTTTATGGCAGTGAGGACCAGAAGAAAAAATACCTTCCGGAAATCGCCAGCGGCCGGAAATTGGCGGCCTTCGGTTTGACCGAATCAACGGCCGGCAGTGATGCCGGCGGAATCATGACGACCGCTGAATTGCAGGGGAATGAATATATCCTCAATGGGACCAAACAATGGATCACCAACGCCGGAGAGGCGGATATTTATTCGGTAATCGCTATTACCGATCGCAGTAAAGGCCCCCGCGGGGCCAGTGCCTTCATCGTCGAAAAAGGGGATCCCGGTTTCGGCTTTGGAAAGAAGGAAAGGAAGATGGGGATCCGGGCATCGGCGACCGGCGAACTGATCTTTAACCAGTGCCGGATTCCCAAAGATCGGCTGATTGCTCGGGAAGGGATGGGGTTCATTGTGGTCATGAAAACCTTTGATATGTCTCGCCCGGGGGTAGGGGCCCAGGCGGTGGGATTGGCTCAGGGAGCCCTGGATGAAGCCGTCCAATTTGCCCGTTCCCGGATTCAGTTCGGCAAACCGATCATTACTTTTCAAGCCGTTCAGCACATGCTGGCTGATATGGCGACCTTAACCGAGGCAGCTCGGGCCTTGGTCTATTCAGCCGCCCGCTTTGTGGACAGCGGGGCCAAGGATCTCTCTAAGGCTGCAGCCATGGCCAAGGTCTTTGCCAGTGATGTGGCCATGAAGGTGACCACCGATGCCGTCCAGGTTTTCGGGGGAACGGGCTATATGAGAGAATATCCGGTGGAAAAAATGATGCGGGACGCCAAGATCCTCCAGATCTATGAGGGGACCAACCAGGTTCAGCGGAACATTATCGGTCAGGAATTGAATAAAGAAGGAGGACGGAAGAAATAATTTCAGATTGCCGAATTCGGATTGCGGAGTGACTTACCCCAAAGAAAAAAATTTTTAAAACTCCGCAATCCATAATCCGCAATCCATAATCCGCAATCGAAATGCACATCATTGTTTGTATCAAACAGGTTCCCGACACCAAACATGTCAAGCTTGATGAAAAGACCCATACCTTGATGCGTGAAGGTGTGGAAAGCATCATCAACCCCTATGATCTGTATGCCCTGGAAGAAGGATTGCGCCTGAAAGATCAGTTCGGCGGAAAGGTCACCGTCTGCACCATGGGGCCGCCGCAAGCGGAGTCGGCCTTACGCGAGGCCGTCACCTACGGGGCCGATGAGGCGGTCTTGCTTTCCGATCGGGCCTTTGCCGGGGCCGATACCTGGGCGACGTCTTATACCCTGGCGAAGGGAATTGAAAAGATCGGTCCCTTCGATCTAATCCTTTGCGGAAAACAGGCCATAGACGGGGATACGGCCCAAGTCGGACCGGGGATAGCCGAACGCCTGGCTGTGCCCTATGTCACTTGGGTGCGGAAGATTGAAGAGATTCAAAACGGAAGGATGCGGGTCCAGCGACTGATGGATGACGGCTATGATCGCTTGGAATTGCCTTTACCGGCCCTGCTGACGGTGGTCAAGGAAATCAATGACCCGCGGGTCCCTTCTTTAAAAGGAAAGATGCGGGCCAAGACCCAAAAAATCCCGGTCTATGGGGTCAAGGATTTGGAAGCTGACCCGGACCAGGTGGGCTTGCAAGGCTCGGCCACTCAAGTGGTCAAAGTCTTTCCTCCTCCCCGACTCAAGGAGAGAATCTGGATTGAAGGAACGGTGGAGAGTCAGGTGAGCCAGGTGCTGGAAAAATTAAATAGGCTGAAATTGATCCCCTAAATTTTCTGATCAATAATCAGCCCAAACATGATGAAAGAAAATAGTCGGAAAACGCCGTCGAGATTATAGATGAGGCTATGAGTTTACAAATCAGAATTGATAATGAAAAATGTATCGGCTGTGAGATCTGTATCGCCCTCTGTCCTTTCGGGGCCCTGGAAATGGTGGACGGAAAGGCCCGGGTCAATGATCAGTGCACTCTTTGCGGAGCCTGCGCCGATGAATGTCCGGAAGGTGCTATCGGGGTGCCCTCACTGGATGAAGGTCAAAGGCCCGATGATTATTCCGGGGTGATGATTTATGCCGAACAGCGCTTAGGCAAAGTCGCCGAAGTCTCTTATGAGCTGTTGCATAAAGGAAGAGAATTAGCCGATATCCTCAATGTCCCCCTGTCGGCAGCCTTGATCGGCAGCGATCTTTCCTCTTCAGCGGAAAGTCTGCTGCAATACGGGGCCGATCAGGTATATGTTGCCGATCATCCGTCGTTGGAAGGATTTATTGATGAGTTATATGGGGAGGTCCTGACGCGGATTATCCGGATGGTTCGGCCGGAGATCCTCCTGGCCGGGGCAACTCCGATCGGTCGATCCTTTATCCCCAAGGTGGCCACCCAAGTCGGGACTGGGCTGACGGCCGATTGTACGGAACTATCCATTGATCTAGAAAAAAGACTCTTACTGCAGACCCGCCCGGCTTTTGGGGGCAATATCATGGCGACTATTATCTGTCCTCAGAAAAGGCCTCAGATGGCTACGGTCCGCTCAAAAGTGATGAAAAAGGGACTTCCCCAACCGACCGGTTCCGGAGAGATCGTCCCGGTTGTCCTGGATTGGAGCACCCTTATTTCAAAAACCACCTTACTGGAAGTCGTCGAAGAATTGACCGAGAAGGTCCGCCTGGCAGAGGCCGATGTCATCGTCTCCGCCGGCCGGGGGCTTCAGGATGGTAAACATTTTTCGATGATTCGGGAGCTGGCCGATCTACTCAATGCCGCAGTCGGGGCCTCTCGTGGAGCGGTCGATTCGGGGTGGATCTCTTATGCCCATCAGGTGGGTCAGACCGGCAAGACCGTCGCTCCGAAATTGTATATTGCCATCGGTGTTTCCGGAGCGGTTCAACATCTGGTCGGCATGCAGTCTTCCGACACCATCGTGGCCATTAACTCAGATCCCCATGCTCCGATTTTCGACGTCGCCTCCTATGGGATTGTGGGGGATCTCTTTGCGGTGGTTCCGGAGATGATCCGGCAGTTAAAGGCGAGGAGAAACTAGGAGACGATAGGAGATGCCGGATAGGAGATAAAACCAAGGAGCCAACATTAGTTCCTGCTTTTATTCATATCCAATATCGTCAGAATAAGAAAGAGGATTCCATTATGAATGAAGAGCAACGGGTTATCTTAATTACCGGGGCCTCCCGCGGAATCGGACGGGCCATCGCCCTTAGATTAGCCGGACCGGGAGTTGTCCTCCTGATGAATCATTATGATCCCGATCCGGCCATGGCCGAAAAGACCCTTCGGGATGTGGAGGCCAAAGGGGCCAAAGGTCAAATCTGTTATTTTAGCGTCGCCGACTTCCAGGAGGTCCAGAAGCACGTCGACGGACTTTTGAAGGAATGGGGTCGGATCGATGTCCTGATCAATAATGCCGGCATAACCCGGGATACGTTATTGATGCGCATGAAGGAACAGGACTGGGATGTGGTCTTAGCCATCAACCTGAAAGGGGTTTTTAACTGTACCCAGACGGTCATCCGGTCGATGATCAAGAATAAATCCGGAAAAATCGTTAACATGGCTTCGGTTGTGGGGGCCATCGGCAATGCCGGTCAGTCCAATTATGCCGCCTCTAAAGCCGGACTCATCGGTTTTACCAAATCGGTGGCCAAAGAAGTGGCCGGTCGGGGGATTCAAGTCAATGCCATTGCCCCAGGATTTATTGAGACGGAAATGACGGCCGTCCTTTCAGAACCGGTTCGCCAGGAATTTTTGCGTTCCATCCCTATGGGCCGAAGTGGCCAGCCAGAAGAAGTTGCTGAATTAACTGCTTTTTTAGTGTCTAAAGCTTCAGATTATATTACCGGCCAGGTGATCCATATCAGCGGCGGTATGGTTATGTAGGTTTTTTTTTTAGGGAAGGGCCTCATAAAAATGCTGGACAGATTTGCTCGGGTTGATTATGTTTAATGGCTTGCCGGCCTGACGTCGGCGGGCTCAAATCGTTACAAAGCCGGAAGCCCGGGGCTTCCGGCTGGATGTAAAGGAAGAGGAAATCAGGAAAGGAGCGTAATGAACAATGAATATTGAAGAAAAAGTAAAGGCGATTATTTGTGAACAGTTGAGTGTGGCCGAAGAGGATGTCAGACCGGAAGCCTCTTTTGTCGATGACTTGGGAGCCGATTCCCTGGATTTGGTGGAGATGATTATGGCCATGGAAGAGGCCTTTAATATGTCAATCGCCGATGAAGATGCCGAAAAGATCAAGACCGTCCAGAATGCCATTGATTACATTAAGGCCCACGCCCAATAATCGAGGGAGAATTCCCTCCTGAACAGGAGAAGACATTTTGGGAAAAAGAGTCGTCATTACCGGTTTGGGTCTGGTAACGTCTCTGGGGATCGGGGTCGAGGCAACCTGGGAAAATCTTTGCCGGGGAAAATCGGGGATAGGACCGATCACCCGTTTTGATACCAGCCGCTATCGTACGCGTATTGCCGGAGAGGTCAGAGGGTTTAAGGCTGGTGATTTTCTCCCCCAGAAATTGATCAAACGGCAGGATTTATTTGTTCATTATGCCCTGGCGGCCTCCCGGATGGCCATGGAACGGTCTGGTTTGAAGATCACCCCGGAACTGGCCTCTCTCGTCGGGGTGATGACCGGTTGCGGGTTGGGCGGCCTGCAGACTATCGAAGATTTTCATACCACCCTGATGACCAAGGGACCGGAACGGGTCAGCCCTTTTTATATTCCCATGCTGATCGCCAATATGGCCCCAGGTCAGATTGCCATTGAATATGGGGCCAAAGGGCCAAATTTGTCCGTCCAGACGGCCTGTGCGGCCGGAAATCATGCCATTGGTGATTCCTTTAAATTGATCCAGCGGGGGGCGGCCAAGGCCATGATTTGCGGCGGGGTTGAAGCAGTGGTCACTCCCCTGGCTGTGAGCGGTTTTAATGCCATGCGGGCCCTTTCTACTCGCAATGATGAGCCGGAAAAGGCCTCCCGTCCCTTTGACCGGGATCGAGACGGATTTGTCATCGCCGAGGGCAGCGGTATCATGATCCTCGAAGATTTGGAGTTTGCCTTGGAGAGGGGCGCCTCGATTCTGGGAGAAATTGTCGGCTACGGGTTAACAGGAGACGCCTACCATATGACCGCTCCCTGTCCGGACGGGGATGGGGCCATTCGCTGTATGCAGATGGCTCTGGATGATGCCGGAATGGGTCCCCAGGACATTGATTATATCAATGCCCATGGAACCTCAACGGATATGAATGATGTGTCCGAGACCTTGGCGATTAAGGCCGTATTCAAGGAACATAGCCGCACCTTAGCCGTCAGTTCAACAAAGTCCATGACCGGCCATTTGCTGGGCGGGGCCGGCGGGGTGGAATCGGTCTTTTCTGTCCTGACCATCAAGGAGGGGATTATTCCCCCGACCATCAATTTAGATAACCCGGATCCCCAGTGCGACCTGGATTATGTGCCTCATGTCGCTCGAAAAGCCGAGGTGCGGACGGCCATGACCAATTCCTTCGGCTTTGGGGGAACGAATGCCGTCTTGATTTTTAAAAAATATGCCTAGGACTTCAAAAAAAGTAGATCTGATGATCGGTTCCGATCATGCCGGATTTGAATTAAAGGTCTATCTGCACACATTTCTGACGGAAAAAGGTCTCAGATGGGAGGATGTCGGACCCTTTGGACTCGACTCGGCGGATTACCCGGATTATGCCTTCAAGGTCGCTGAGGCCGTTTCAACGGGCCGGGCGGCCAGAGGGGTCTTGATCTGTGGAACCGGAATCGGCATGTCCATTACCGCTAACCGGGTCCCGGGCATTCGAGCGGCCCTCTGCAACGATCTCTTTACGGCCCGAATGGCCAGAGCGCATAATGACGCCAATATCTTGGCCATAGGTAGCCGGGTGATTGGACCTGGTTTGGCTCAGGCGATTCTGCAGACTTTCTTGGAGACTCCTTTTGAAAAGGGCCGACACCTGAGAAGGATTAAAAAAATGGAGGGCCGCTGTTCGTGATCAGTAGAAAAAGTAAAAGTCGGGTTTCCCTGAGAAGGGTTGATCCTGAAGTGGCCCAGGCCCTGAAAGGGGAAGAAAAACGTCAGACGGAGCACTTGGAACTTATCGCCTCGGAGAATTTTGTCAGCCCGGCGGTTCTGGAGGCCCAGGCCAGTGTCTTAACCAATAAATATGCTGAAGGATATCCCCAAAAACGTTACTACGGGGGCTGCCGATATGCCGATGAGGTTGAAACCTTGGCGATTGATCGGGCCCGCCGCATTTTCGGGGCTGATTTTGTCAATGTCCAACCTCACTCCGGTTCTCAGGCCAACATGGCCGTCCTTTTTGCTGCCCTTAAGCCGGGTGACCGGATTCTGGGAATGGATCTTGCCCATGGCGGACATCTGACCCATGGAAGCCCGGCCAGTTTTTCGGGTCGGTTTTTTAAGGTGTATTCTTATGGAGTGGATCGGGAAACGGAGCAGATCAATTACCAAGAGGTGGCTGATCTGGCCCGAGAAGTCCGCCCGAATCTGATCATTGCCGGGGCCAGTGCCTATCCCCGCATATTGGATTTTGAAACCTTTTCCCGGATTGCTAAAGACGTGGGTGCTTATCTCTTGGTGGATATGGCCCATATCGCCGGGCTGGTGGCCGCGGGGGTCCATCCTTCTCCGGTGCCTCATGCCGATTTTGTGACCTCTACGACCCATAAGACTCTGAGGGGGCCGCGGGGAGGGTTCCTTCTGGCGAAGGGAGAATACCACAAGATTCTGAACAGTCAAATCTTCCCCGGAATTCAGGGAGGCCCGATGATGCATACCATCGCCGCCAAGGCCGTCGCCTTTCAAGAAGCCTTGAGCCCTGTCTTTAAGGTCTACCAGGAGCAGGTCCGGGCCAATGCCGCCACCCTGGCTGCAGAGTTGATTAAAAAGGGCTTTCAGTTGGTCGCCGGGGGAACGGATAATCATATGCTTCTGATGAATGTCGGAGCCAGCGGGTTAACCGGAGTCGAGGCTGAAAAGGCCCTGGATGCCGCCGGTATTACGGTTAATAAAAACAGCATTCCTTTTGAAGATAAGGGGCCAAAGGTGACCAGCGGGATCCGGTTGGGAACACCGGCCGTCACGACTCGAGGGATGAAAGAGGCAGAGATGGTCCAGATTGCCGAATTTATCGCTACTGTTTTGGGTACCATTAAGGATAGGGCCGGTCATAAACAGATCCGAAAAAAAGTGAGAGATTTTTGTCGGGCCTTCCCTTTGTTTGCCGAAGCCGGTTAAAAGCATGAACGTAATGTCTCGGCCGCCCTGGCCGATCTATTTTATGGATATTGCCGCCCTGGTAGCTCGTCGTTCCACCTGCCGCCGTCGTCTGGTGGGTGCGGTGGCGGTGAAGGATAAGCGTATCTTGGCCACGGGCTACAATGGGGCACCGTCCGGTGTGGCCCATTGTCTGGATGTGGGATGCCTGCGGGAACAGGAGGGCATCCCTTCCGGAGAACGACATGAGCTCTGCCGGGGTATTCATGCCGAGCAGAATGTGATTATCCAGGCCGCTTATCATGGTATACCGATTCAAGGTTCAACGCTTTATTGTACCAATCTTCCTTGCGGCATATGTTCGAAGATGATCATCAACGCCGGGATCAAAGAAATCGTTTATCGGGAAGGCTACGCCGATTCCCTGTCCGAAGAATTGTTGCAGGCGGCGAAAATTCCCTTGATCCGGCTCTAGGAATGATGGCTTAAAGGACTGACCTATGAAATGTCCCTACTGCAGTTCCTTTAATAATAAAGTCGTGGATTCCCGGCTCAGTAAAGAAGGGACCTTGATCCGACGACGGCGGGAATGTGAAGCCTGTCTGCGGCGGTTTACCACCTATGAAAAGGTAGAGGAAATCCATCCGGTGGTCATCAAAAAAGACGGTCGGAGGGAGCCCTTCAGCCGGGAAAAGATCGCCGAAGGGATCTTGCGGGCTTGCCAGAAGCGGCCCATCAGCGTGGACAGTATAGAAGAATTTATCGATTCCCTGGAACAGTCCTTTCAGGAGTCGGGGCGTAAAGAAATCGCCACGACGGAGATCGGAGAGCGGGTTATGGCTAAGCTTCATGAGTGGGATGATGTGGCTTATGTCCGTTTCGCCTCGGTCTACCGCCAGTTCAAAGATCCCAACGATTTTGTGCTGGAATTGCAGGAGCTGCTGGAGAGCCGGAAAAAAAAGGAAATTAAAAATAAAAAAAAATAGTGGCCCGCTCAAAGCTCAAGGCTGAAAGCTCAGAACCATAAAAGGCATTGAGCTTTCAGCCTTGCCCTTTGAGCGTTTTTATTTCAATGCGCGTGATCTCCATGACCGATATTGATTTTATGACCCAGGCTCTCCACTTGGCCAGGAAAGGTCAGGGACGGACTTCGCCTAACCCGATGGTTGGAGCCGTGGTGGTCCGTCAAGGAAAGGTGATCGGCCGGGGATACCATCAAAAAGCCGGGGGGCCCCATGCTGAACGGATAGCCCTGGACCAGGCCGGGACCAGGGCCCAAGGGGCGACCCTTTATGTCAATCTGGAGCCCTGTAATCATTTCGGCCGGACTCCTCCCTGTGCAGAGCTGATTCTGGAAAGAAGGATCAAAAAGGTTGTTTTCGGGATGCCTGATCCCAACCCTCGTGTGCAGGGCGGTGGAGCCGAGTATCTTCGTCGCCGGGGGCTTGAGGTGGTCCGGGGGGTCTTGGAAGAGGAATGCCGGAAATTAAATGAAGTGTTTATTAAGTGGATTACGACCGGGCATCCCTTTGTTGTCCTTAAAGCCGCTGCCAGTCTGGACGGCCGAATTGCCTCCCGCACCGGAGACTCCAAATGGATCAGCAACGAACGATCGAGGAGATTGGTTCACCGGATTCGCAATGACGTTGATGCCGTCTTGGTCGGAATCGGCACGGTTGTCCTGGATAACCCTTTATTGACGGTCCGCTTGGAAAGGGGAAAGATCAAGGATCCTTTACGAATCGTCATTGATCCCCAATTGCGAATTCCCTTGAAGGCCAGGATTTTAGATGATCCGGAAAGGACTCTGATTATTAGTGGAGATCAGGCGTCCAGTCGAAGAAAGAAGATGCTGGAATCTAGAGGGGTTGATATCATTACCCTTCCTCTAAAAGAGGGACGAATCTCCATTCAGGAGATGTTGAACACTTTGGGGGGAAAAGGAATTACCAGCCTGCTGGTTGAAGGAGGGGCCGGGGTTTTCGGTTCGTTCCTCATGGAGAGACAGATTGATAAGTTTATTCTCTTCCTGGCCCCTCTTTTGATCGGAGGGCATAAGGCCAAGGCCATGATCGGCGGGGAAGGAGTTGCCAGGATCAGTGAGGCCCTTCGGTTTAAGAAAACGGCCGTAAAAATGTTATCCGGGGATATTTTAGTAGAAGCCTATCCGGAAAAGTGAGATAATACGTCAGGTTTAAGATTTCGAATAATAGATTAAGTAACGAATGAAGGGCTATGTTCACCGGATTAGTTGAAGGGCAGGGAGTAGTCGTCCGGGTCGAGAAGAAAAGGAACAATTCCCTCCTCGGGATTAGACCTGGATTCCCTTGGGAAGAGAAGCTCCTCGGGGAAAGTATTGCCGTGAACGGAGTTTGCTTGACGGCAACGGCCTGGAAGGGAGAGATTTTTTCCGTTGATGTTTCGGAAGAAACGTTATCGCGGTCCAATTTGGGTCGTCTTCACAGTGGTGACCTGGTGAACCTGGAGAGGGCCTTGCGTCTATCTGATCGTCTCGGGGGTCATTTGGTAACCGGCCATATTGATGGAACCGGACGGATTATTGAAAAGGTCCTCCAGGAGCAATTCCTTTTGTTTAAGATATCCATCCCCCAGGCTTTTCGGCCGTTGATTGTCGAAAAGGGTTCAATCGCTCTGGATGGGGTCAGTCTGACCGTTAATCGGATAGGAGAAAAGGAATTTGAATTGACCATGATTCCTCACACGGCGGCCGTGACGACCCTTGGTCGCAAGAAAATTGGGGAAGAGGTTAATGTGGAGACCGATCTGATCGGTAAATATGTGTATCAATTTTTGTCCAGCCGTAGAGAGGATGAGGCCGAAAAAAAATCTAAGGTGGACAACGAATTTTTAAGAAAACACGGGTTTATTTAACGGGAGTTACGGGTTGCGGGTTACGCGTTAACGGATGGAAGGTGAGTCCAGCTAAACATTTAACCCGGAACTCGTAACTCGCAACAGCAAGGAGTAGTTTTTTATGTCTATTTCTACAATTGAAGAGGCCCTGGAGGATATCCGGGCCGGTAAGATGGTTATATTAGTGGATGATGAAGATCGGGAAAATGAGGGTGATCTGACCATGGCCGCTGAGAAGGTTACCCCCGAGGCGATTAATTTTATGGCCAAATACGGGAGAGGGCTGATCTGTCTTTCCCTGACGCCGGAGAGGATTGAGCATTTGCAGCTGCCCATGATGGTCAGGAATAACACCTCTTCCTTTAAAACAGCCTTTACCGTTTCCATTGAGGCCCGTAAAGGGGTGACCACCGGTATTTCGGCGGCCGACCGGGCAACGACTATCCTGGCGGCCATTTCCGACAAGGCCCAACCAGAAGATTTGGTCAGCCCCGGACATATTTTTCCGTTGCGGGCCAGACGGGGAGGGGTCCTGGTCCGCACGGGTCAGACGGAGGGATCGGTTGATTTGGCCCGGTTAGCCGGGTTGAAACCCTTCGGAGTCATCTGTGAGATCATGAAGGATGACGGGACCATGGCCCGGATGCCGGACTTGGAGGAATTCGCCGAGGAACATGGTCTGAAGGTTATTACCATTAAAGATTTGATTGAATACCGTTTCCAAAATGAAACCTTTGTCCATCGCCGGGCGGAAACCGTACTCCCCACTCCCTTTGGAACCTTTAATGCCATTGTTTATGAAAACGATGTGGATGAACATCAGCATCTGGCTTTGGTTAAGGGAGAAATCAGCCGGCGGAAGGAGGTCCTGGTCCGAGTCCATTCCGAATGCCTGACCGGGGATGTCTTCGGTTCCTTTCGTTGCGACTGCGGGGATCAGCTCAAGGCCGCCCTCAAAAAAATTGAAAAGGAAGGGGCCGGGGTTTTATTATATATTCACCAGGAAGGCCGGGGCATCGGATTGGTCAATAAACTCCGGGCCTATATGCTCCAGGATCAGGGAAAGGACACGGTGGAGGCCAATGAGGCCCTGGGGTTTAAAGCCGACCTGCGAGACTACGGAATCGGTGCCCAAATCCTGGTTGATCTGGGCGTCCGTAAAATGAGACTGATGACCAACAACCCTAAGAAAATTATCGGGCTCGAGGGATACGGGATCAAAGTGACCGAACGGGTCCCTATTGAGATTCCCCCGAAAAAAGAGAATGTCAATTACCTCAAGACCAAACGCCAAAAAATGGGACATTTACTTCACTTGAGTCAGGAGAAGTGAGAAGGAAATAATAAAACATCTATTATAGGATCGAGGATTCAAGGATTCAAGGGTTCGAGTAGACGATAAAAAGGTTATCTGCCGTCACCGGGACCCTTGTCCCTTGCCTTCTTGAATCCTATTTCTAAAAGGAGGAAGGCTGATGGCCAGGGTATTTGAAGGGAAATTGCAGGCGGAAGGGATGCGTTTCGCCATCGTGGTCAGTCGTTTTAACGATTTTATCGGGGAACATCTGATCGGCGGGGCCTTGGATGCCTTAAACAGGAATGGGGCCGGGGAAGAGGATATCGCCATCTTCAAGGTGCCGGGGGCCTTTGAAATTCCCTTGTTGGCCAAACAGTTGGCCCTTCAGAAAAAATATGATGCCGTCATTTGCCTGGGGGCGGTCATCCGTGGGGCCACCCCTCATTTTGAATACGTGAGTGCTGAAGTCTCCAAAGGGATTGCCAGTGCCTCTCTGGAAACCGGAGTCCCCATGGCCTTCGGCGTGCTGACCACCGATTCTTTGGAACAGGCCATTGAACGGGCCGGTTCGAAGGCCGGTAATAAGGGGTGGGATGCGGCTATCGCGGCCATTGAGATGGTTGATTTGCTCAGAAGGATTCATGAATAAACTCCAAAAGACAGGCTCGAAAAAGGTAGCGGCCTCCCGCGAACCAGCCCTTCCCAAGGCTTCACCTTTGGGGAGCCGCCGAAAATCCCGGGAAGCGGCCCTGCAAGCTCTGTTCTTTCAGGAGATGAATCCCCAGACCCCTTACGAAAGGGCTTTAGAGATTTTTTTAGAGAATTTTCCGGTGAAAGCCGGTTCCAGAGACTTTTTTGTTCGTCTGGTCCAAGGAGTTAATCAGCACCTGGCGGAGATTGACCGGGTCATTCAGGGCCATTCCGAGAATTGGCGCTTGGAACGGATGTCCAGGGTGGATCGGAATATTTTACGCATATCAGTGTTTGAAATGGCCTACTGTCAGGATATCCCTCCGAGGGTGGCCATTAACGAGGCCATTGATTTAGGAAAACAATTCGGCACGGAAGAGTCCGGGGCCTTTATTAACGGTATCCTGGACGGTATTTTTTTAGAACGATACGGGAAAATCAGTCCTGAGAATAATGAGACCGTCGACCATGAAAGAAAAGTATAATCCTCATCACCTTGAGACAAAATGGCAAGCCCGCTGGGAGCAGACCAAACCTTATAAAGTGGGCGAAGATCCCTCGCGAAAAAAATATTATCTCCTGGAAATGTTTCCCTATCCATCCGGGAAGATCCATATGGGTCATGTACGCAACTACACCATCGGGGATGTGGTGGCCCGTTATAAACGGATGCGCGGATTTAATGTGCTGCATCCTATGGGCTGGGACGCCTTCGGTATGCCGGCGGAAAATGCAGCCATCGCCCATCAGATCCATCCCGCCCGTTGGACCCGGGACAATATCGATTATATGCGGACCCAATTAAAACGCTTAGGCTTCAGTTACGATTGGGACCGGGAGTTGGCTACCTGTGATCCGGAATATTATCGATGGGAACAGCTCTTTTTCTTGAAGATGTGGGAGAAAAAGCTGGCTTATCGTCGGCGATCGCTGGTCAACTGGTGCGCCCGGTGTCAAACCGTCCTGGCCAACGAACAAGTCGTCGGTGACGGGCAATGCTGGCGGTGTGATCAACCGGTGCAGGGTAAGGAATTAGAACAATGGTTTTTTCGAATTACCGAATATGCCGACGAACTGTTGGAATGGTGTGAAAAGTTGCCCGGGTGGCCGGAAAAGGTCCTGACCATGCAGCGCAACTGGATCGGTAAGAGTTTCGGGACGGAAATCGATTTTCCTTTGGAAGGCCGATCAGACGTTTTGACCGTCTTTACAACCCGTCCGGATACACTTTACGGGGCCACTTTTATGAGTTTGGCGGTTGAGCACCCTTTGGTCCTCCCTCTTTCTCAAAATACTCCCCAGAAAAAAGCGATCCAGGAATTTGTCGAAAAGGTCAAAGGGCAAAACCGCCGGCCGGGATTTGAGGCCGACCTGGAAAAGGAAGGGGTTTTTACCGGAGCCTATTGTTTCAACCCCTTGACTCAGGAAAGAATGCCGATTTATGCGGCCAATTTTGTCCTGATGGAATATGGTACCGGAGCCGTTATGGCCGTGCCGGCCCATGACCAAAGGGATTTTGAGTTTGCCGGGAAATATTCCTTGCCTGTGCGTATCGTCATTCAGCCCGAAGGAGAGGCGGATTTAACCCCGCAGGCCTTGACCGAAGCCTATGTCGGCCCGGGACGGTTGATAAACTCCGGACCCTTCGACGGACAGGATAATGAGGCGGCCAAGAAGGCCATTACCCGATATTTAGAAGCCAAAAACCAGGGTCGAGAGAAGGTCCAGTACCGCTTGCGGGATTGGGGGGTTTCCCGCCAACGATACTGGGGTGCCCCTATCCCGATGATTTATTGCGACCGCTGCGGAATTGTCCCGGTACCGGAAAAAGATTTGCCGGTCCGCTTACCCTTAGAGGCCGAGATCACTCCGGCCGGGGGATCCCCTCTTCCCCTTCTTGAAGATTTTGTACAGGTCCCCTGCCCGAAATGCCAGGGGCCGGGCCGTCGGGAGACGGACACCATGGATACCTTCGTGGAGTCGTCTTGGTATTTTGACCGATATGCCTGTCCGGATTATCATGAAGGTCCGTTGGATACCCGCCGAGTCGATTACTGGATGCCGGTGGATCAATATATCGGGGGAATTGAACATGCGGTCCTCCATTTATTATATTCCCGCTTTTTCACCAAGGTCCTCCGTGAGATGGGCTGGCTGAAGGTTGAGGAACCGTTTAAAAATCTCCTTACCCAGGGCATGGTCATAAAAGACGGATCGAAGATGTCCAAGTCAAAAGGCAATGTGGTTGACCCCGATCAATTGATCCGGAAATACGGGGCCGATACGGTCCGGCTCTTCTGCCTCTTCGCTGCCCCGCCGGAGCGGGATTTGGACTGGAATGATCAGGGGGTTGAAGGATCTTTCCGGTTCCTGCATCGGGTTTGGAATTTAGTCCTGGAAACCCGGGAAGCTCTCAGTCAGAAGGACTTCTCCTCTGAGCCTCTTCCCTCAGACCCTTCCGGGAGAAGTCTCTATATCAAATTAAATCAGACGATCAAAAAGGTCACGGAGGACATTGAAGATCGGTTCCGTTTCAACACGGCCATTAGTGCCATTATGGAACTGATTAATGCCCTCTATTTGGTTCGGGCGGAGGAGAGAGGAGGACCGCAAAAAGAGATCATCCTGGCCAAGGCCCTTCAAATCGGATTGATCCTCCTTTCCCCAATTGTCCCACACCTCTGCGAAGAACTCTGGCAGATCCTGGGGAAGGCCGGGAGTGTCCATGAACAACCATGGCCCGCTTGGGATCCGGAAGCCCTGCAGGAAGAAGAACAGGAAGTCGTCATTCAGATCAATGGAAAAGTCCGCTCGCGATTTATGGTGGACCTGTCCGTTTCCGAAGAGGATATTAAAAAGAGGGCGTTGGAACAACCCCGGATACAGGAGTGGCTTGAAGGAAAAGTGGTCCTTAAGACCATTGTCGTCCAAAAGAAATTAGTGAATATCGTCGTCAAATAAAAAAAGGGTTAAGGGGGAACCGGCTTTGATTAAGGCCCGACGCGCAAGAAGTTGGCTGTTGATGGGAGTGGTGTGCTTACTGCTGGTTTCGTGCGGGTACGGCTTCCGGGGCACTACGAATACCCTGCCTGCTGATATTAAAGGAGTTTATATCCCCGTTTTTCTCAATTCCACGGCGGAACCCGGGGCTGAAGTGGTTTTTACTAATGCCTTAATTTATGAATTTACCCGGAGCAGGATGTTGAAGGTCCTTCCTGAATCCAGCGCCCAAGCATATATTGGGGGAAAAATTAAGCGCGTGGCCGTCGATCCGGTTATTTATGCCACCTTAACTCAGGCCGTGGAGAGAAAGGTGACCATTGATCTGGAAGTATCCTGCCGTCGGTCGGACAACCAAAAAATCCTCTGGCAGGATCAGCATTTGACTCGTTATGAAGTCTATACGGTCACCAATGATCCCGGGCAAACCGAGCGGAATAAGCAGGAGGCGATTACTAAAATCGCCCAGAACCTCTCGGAGCGGATCCACAATGGGATCCTGGAGAATTTTTAGGTCCGGGCATCCGGTTAGCCGGCAACTTTTGACAACTTCTTGGAAAGCCGGGAAATTTTTCGGGAGGCGGTACGAGGATGTAAAACCCCTTTAGCACTGGCTTTGTCAATCAACGAGGTGACTTGATTCAGGGCCGTTTGAGCTGAATCCGAGGAAGAACCCTCCGCTGATTGGAGGAACTGTTTGCATTTTGTTCGGATCCTGGCTTTTACGCTGGAATTTTTTTGATTGCGGACTTTATTTTGTTTGGCCCTTTTTAGGGCTGAGGGGTGATTAGCCAAAGAAACCTCCTAATAATAAAAATAAAATAAAATTATACGAATTTTTTTATGGCTTGTCAATGGTTTTTGATATAGAATAAAAAATTGACTAAAGGCGAAGGATTTCAGTTCAGAATATCACCGAATTCTTCATCCTTCTCCCCCGCCACCCCGGGCGGTGAAGCGGGATGATCGTCAAAATGGGGATGTAGCTCAGATGGGAGAGCGGTACGTTCGCAACGTACAGGCCGGGGGTTCGATCCCCCCCATCTCCACCAATTATTGAGCGAGAGTCTTATGGCTGATAAAAAACCTCGAAAAGCCCTGATTAATCGAGAAACACGGGAAACTCAGATCCGTTTAAAACTGGAATTGGACGGAAAAGGAATAAGCCGGATTCAATCTCCCGTTCCTTTTCTGAATCATATGCTGGAACTGATGACCTATCATGGGTCATTAAATCTCGACTTAAAAGCCCAAGGTGATATCGAAGTCGGTTTCCATCATACGGTCGAAGACATCGGCCTTTGCCTTGGGGATGCCTTTAAGGAGTGTTGGGGGGACCTGAAAGGGGTAAACCGGTACGGCGATGTCCTGTTACCCATGGATGAAGCCTTGGTCTTGATCGCAGTGGATATTTCCCGCCGCCCTCATCTCTCTTACGGATGGAAACCCCAAAAGGTTCGAGTGGAGGGTTTTGATGCCTCCCTGGTTAAGGAATTTTTTCAGGCTTTGGTTAACCGGGCCGGTTTGACCCTCCATGTCACTGTTTTAGCCGGAGAAAATATCCACCATATTATCGAGGCGATGTTTAAAGGGTTCGGCCGGGCGATCCGTCAGGCCGGTCTGATCCAAGAAAGCCGACCGTCGGTCCTCTCAACCAAGGGGATACTTTAAGGATTCTTTGATGAATATGAGAAATCATTTCTGCACCTTCCTGGGAGGAGTTCTGTTCTTCGTTTTATGCGTCCTGCAACCGGAAATTTCCTTTGGGGAAATCCGGATAGCGGTTGCCCCTTTTCAGGTGGAGCCGAACCACGAAAAAGAAGTTATTCGTTGTCGATCGTGCGGAACTCTCCTTCCTGGAGGACCAATTGAAGGTGATCCGGCCTCGGTGGTTACTCGTTTATTATGGGAAAAAATTCAGCAAAAGGGTCAACGCTTCGAATGGATCAGCCCGGGGCAGGTAGAGGGTGCGTTTAATATTTATCTGGCCAAAACCATCGAAAAAAATCCTCAAAACCTCATGATGGCTATGGGGAAACAGTTGGGTGCTGATTACATCCTTTGGGGAGGAGTATTTCATTATCGCGAAAGGATAGGGGCTTCTTTCGGGGTCGAACAACCGGCGTCGGTGGCCATTGATCTACACCTTATGAAAGTAAAGGATGGTCAGATGATCTGGCGGGCCCAATGGGCTCAAACCCAAAAATCACTCACTGAAAATCTCCTGGAAGTCGGTTCTTTTTTTAAACGGAAAATGCGCTGGGTAACAGTGGAGGAGCTTGCCCGCCAGGGGATTGAAGAAATGGTCAAAGACTTCCCTTCAGCGGAAGCCTTAAAATAAAAGAGAAGGAAAAGGGTTAAGGTATAAGGCCAAAAGTTTCTCGGCTGTCGGTGGTGGGTAGACCATCTGGCACGGAGGAACGTCGTCCTTATACCCTTTTTTTATTATGATCCTAATCCCTGCGGTTGATATTAAGGGAGGACGATGTGTTCGTCTTCTGGAAGGCCGAGCCGATTCGGAAACAGTTTTTTCCGATTTCCCGGAGGAAATGGCCCGGCGCTGGGTGGAGCAGGGGGCTGAGCGGCTCCATATTATTGATTTGGACGGGGCCTTTGAAAAAGGACCGCGTAATTTTTCCATCATTAAAGCTATCGTCAAGGCCACTAGGATTCCGATTCAAATCGGAGGCGGTATTCGAGATTTAAAGACAGTGGAGGCCTATTTGTCTTTAGGGGTGGCGCAGGTTATATTGGGAACGGTCGCCCTTAAGGATCCTCAACTGGTCCAAGACTCCTGCCGGATGTTTCCGGGACATATTATGGTCAGTCTGGATGCCCGGGATAATCGGATTGCCGTGGAAGGGTGGACTGAGCTTTCGGATAGAGACCCGGTAGATCTGGTCAAACAATACCAGGATTGGGCCGTGAAAGCCGTGATCTTTACCGATATTGCTCGAGATGGGACCCAAAAAGGACCCTCCGTTTCATCAACCCGGCGTCTAGCCCGGGCCACCAGCCTTCCTCTGATTGCTGCCGGAGGTATTTCCATTCTCACGGATGTCCAGAGTTTGGCCCCCTTGGAAGGGGATGGTCTGGCTGGAATTATTACCGGACGGGCCATTTACAGCGGGACCTTAAATCTTAAGGAAGCCATGGATTGGCTTAAGAAAAATACCGGAACAACCAATATTTAACCTTGACTTCTCCATGTATAATTATTATTAATGAAAGATTAAGCACAATTTTTTTGGGGGCAGACCGATGATTTTGGGGCAGGAGATAGATGAGGCCTATAAAACGGCCTTAAAGGAGCAGGATAAAATCAAGCTTTCTGCCCTGCGAATGTTGCGATCGGCCTTAAAAAATAAAGAAGTTGAAAAACGTCGAAAACTGGATGAGTCTGAAATTATATCAGTAATAAAGGGGTTAATCAGACAAGGGAAAGAATCTTTGGAACAATTTGAAAAGGGTTCTCGACCGGATTTGGCTGAAAAAGAAAAGGCGGAAATTCTTATTTATTCCGCCTTTATGCCGGCTGAGGCCTCTTTTGAAGAGATAGAGGCCTGTATAAACGAAATAATCCTTGAGGTTCAGGCCTCAGGGATGAAAGATATGGGTAAGGTGATGAAATCGGCTACGGCTCGGCTGGCCGGTCGAGCCGAAGGGCAAACGATTCAGGCCATTGTCAAGCAAAAACTTTCCTCCGTGTAGGGGAAGGACCCTTCCTGACGAGCTCAAGGGATCACTATTGCGATTTCCTGATTCATTGTTGCAAATAATCAACGGGTTCTATTTTTTTTCTTTTACAGTCGCCAGATCATTGAACCTAATGCAGGAATCAAATCATGGCTAACCCCCCCTTTTTCCCGGAATCTTTTGTCGCTCAGCTCAAAGATGCCGTAAACCTGACGACCATTGTTGCGGAAGTCGTCAGCCTAAAAAAAGCGGGTCGCAATTATCAGGGACTGTGCCCCTTTCACACTGAAAAATCCCCCTCCTTTATGGTCAATGAAGAAAAGCAGATTTTTCATTGCTTTGGGTGTGGATTAGGAGGAAATGTTTTCACCTTTCTGATGCAGTATCATCACCTCACCTTCCCGGAGGCGGTGAGCGAATTGGCTCAACGCTTAAATATCCCTTTGCCCAGGAAAGGAATAGATCCTCCCGCAGCAGGGGATCAAAGTCTCAAGGAGCAGCTCCGGACCGTCCAAACGCAGGCCGCTGAATTTTATCACCACCTGCTGCTCAAGGAAAAAATCGGCCAAAACGGAAGGGACTACCTGCGGATTCGAAAGATGGATTCCCGGATCGCCGAGGAATTCTATCTGGGTTACGCTCCGGAGGGTTGGGACCGGCTGGTCTCTTTTTTTATGAGGAAAAAGGTGTCCCTTTCCCTTCTGGAACAAGCCGGATTGATCGTTAAGAAAGAAAAGGGGGGCTACTATGATCGATTTAGAAATCGTCTCCTTTTTCCGATTTTTAACGACCGAAAGCAGGTGATCGGATTCGGCGGCCGGGCCTTGGGCCAAGAGACTCCCAAGTATTTGAATTCGCCGGAATCCCCTGTTTTTAATAAAAGCCGGGTTTTATTCGGCCTTCCCCAGGCTTCCCAGGCGATTCGAAACCACAAGCAAGTGATTGTCGTGGAAGGCTATTTTGACCTTTTGGCCTTATATCTCCATGGATTTAAGCAAACCGTCGCCACTATGGGGACGGCCTTGGGCGCCTATCAGATACGCAAATTGCACGGTTTGGCCGAAGATATAGTTCTTCTTTTCGATGGGGACCCTCCGGGTATTCAGGCGGCCATGCGAAGTATCCCGCTCTTTCAACAAGAAGGGGTTACCTCCCGAGTCAGGGTATTACCGGCGGAGAATGACCCGGACAGTTTCATCTTTCAATATGGTGCGGAGGGTTTTTCCTCGGAGCTGGAGCAGGCCGAACCGATGCTGAGCTTCTTTTTTAATCAGCACATTAAATCTGTTCGACCCCGAGTTGAAGATCAGGCCCGAATGGTTGAGCGGTTGATCCCCCACCTCAAGGTCCTGACTTCGGAATGGGAAAAGGCCCATTATGTCGGTCTGGTCAGTCAGAAGCTGAAGATACCGGAAGGGATCCTCTGGAAATCGTTGAATAAAGATTCTCCGGGGGCTAAGAACAAGGGTAGAATTGAGCAATCACTCCAGGAAGAACACGTTTCCGGTATTGAGTGGCGTATTTTAGAGGCCATGCTGCGTTTACCCCAGGCCGTTCCCCTGCTTTTAAATGGCGGGAAGGGAGATCTCTTCGAATCTCCCGAAGCCAAATCAATCTATCAGCTGATAAGAGAAATCTATAATCAAAAAGGGGAATTAGATATCAGTCTCTTGATGGATCGGGTCGAAAACCAGGAATTAAAGAACCGGGTTTCCGCCTTGGCGATTCGAGCCTTTATTGATCAAAAAGATGAAAAAGTCTTTCTGGCCGATTTGAGTAAACGGGTTCACTTAAGGGCTCTCCAGCAACGAGAAAAAGCCCTCTATGAAGAAATCCGTTCCAAGGAAAAAAGCGGAATGAATGAGGAGCTAAAGGTCCTGTTGGCCCGGAAAAAAGATTTACTTCAAAAAAGAAAAGAAATCCTGACCTCCTCTACTGAATAAAGGAGTATCTATGACCAAAGAAAACACCATGGACGAATTGAATAAAATGATCTCTCTGACAAAGGATAAGGAATTTCTGGATCTGGAAGAAACAGAGGAGACCTTGCCTCCTGATTTGGTCGGGACGGAACCGATCGATGATATGATCTACCTGTTTGATGAAACGGATATTCAAATATTAGAGGGGGGACCCCGGGTACGGGCCAAAGAAAAGGTTGATGAGGATCGGATTGAAGAAGAGGAAGAGGATTTGAAATGGGGAACCGAGGCCGGTATAAAAACAAACGACCCCGTGAAGATGTATTTAAAAGAAATGGGCTATTATTCTCTGCTGACCCGGGAAGGGGAAGTCGAGATCGCCAAAAGGATAGAGGAAGGGAAACATGAAGTCATCGATGCCCTTTTGGAATCCCCAGTGGGGATTAAGGAAATCATCATCCTAGGGGAAAAATTCGAACAAGGGGTCGTCAAATTAAGAGAAATCGTTCGCGATATGGATGATGAAGATCCCTTTGTCGAAACGGAGGCCCATCGGAAAAAGGTTCAACAACTGTTTGCGGAAGTCGCTCAGCTCTATGACAAGAACAAGAAGCTTCAGGAGAAACTGAGTCCGGACCTGCCGTCGCCCAAGCGGAAGAAGATTCGGGATCAGATCGAAGGGAACAAGGATTTAATCGTCGAACGTCTCAAAGAACTCCGTTTGGATAAAAAACAAATCGACCGCATCATTAATAAACTTAAGGGGTTTGCGGAACGTATTGAAAAAGGGGACCGAGAAATAGAAGAATGTCTGGAGAAGACTTCTTTATCTTTTCAGGATTTGAAAAAAGCCCTTCGCAAATTGAAACAAGATGGTCAGGTGAAATCCTTAATCCGCCAAACGGGTTTATCCAAAGACGACTTATTGGATGTCGATAAAAAGATTCGAAACGGGGAACGGAAGATACGCCGGGTAGAGCAGGAGTCCAAAATGACGTCCAAGGCCCTGAAACGGATTTTAAAACAGGTCGATGAGGGTGAAATCAAGGCTCGGGACGCCAAAGCTGAATTAATTGAGGCCAATTTGCGTTTGGTCGTCAGTATTGCCAAAAAGTATACCAATCGGGGCCTGCAATTTTTGGATTTAATTCAAGAAGGAAATATCGGCTTAATGAAAGCCGTGGATAAGTTCGAATATCAAAGAGGATATAAGTTCAGCACCTATGCCACCTGGTGGGTTCGGCAAGCCATAACCAGGGCCATTGCCGACCAGGCCCGGACTATTCGGATCCCGGTTCATATGATCGAAACGATCAATAAGCTGATTCGGACGGCCCGTTATCTGGTTCAGGATCTGGGACGTGAACCTACCCCCGAGGAAATTGCCGATCGGATGGAGTTCCCCCTGGACAAAGTCCGCAAAGTTTTGAAAATCGCCAAAGAACCTATTTCTCTGGAAACGCCTATCGGGGAAGAAGAAGACAGTCACCTGAGAGATTTTATCGAAGACAAAAAGGTGTTATCGCCTTCGGAGGCGGTGATCCGTTTGAACCTGTCCGAACAGACCCAGCGGGTTTTATCGACCTTGACGCCCCGGGAAGAGAAAGTCCTGCGGATGCGTTTCGGCATCGGCGAGAGGGCTGATCATACTTTGGAAGAGGTGGGCCGTGATTTTGACGTCACCCGGGAACGGATCCGACAGATCGAGGCCAAGGCCCTCCGAAAATTACGCCATCCCAGCCGGAGTAAGCGGTTGAAGTCATTTGTGGAGTAAGAGGGGCCGATTCAGGGTTTAAGAGAGAGGGGAAAGGTCACGACTGCCTCCTCAGAAAGGAAAATGTCTTTGCCGGCCCGGTGAGGCCTGTGGCAACGGGGAGGGAAATGGACTCGAACCCTTTTAATTCAATGATAATTGAGGGAACTTGTTTTCTTCATGGTTGACAACTGTTTTAAAATTACATATAAATTAAATGCTTTTATGAAGAGAGGGCCCATAGCTCAGTTGGAAGAGCCACCGGCTCATAACCGGAAGGTCCCTGGTTCGAGGCCAGGTGGGCCCACCATTATTAGAAAGATAAAGGCACAGGTTTATCCGATGCCTCATTCCTATGACAAGTAAACACATTCCAACTATAACACCCCCAATCGTTGGAGGGAAAAAGGGTGCACTCCCAGGGATTGCACCCTTTTTTGTTGTCTGATGGCCCTTCAGGTAAGAGAAATTAAAAAGTGGCTGGATTCTCGCTTTCCGCCCCGATGGGCCGAGAGTTGGGATCATATCGGGCTTCAGGTGGGGAATCCAGAACAAAGAGTGGAACGAATCGGGATTTCTTTGGAAGCCACTCCCTCTTCAGTGGCCTGGGCGGTTCAGAATAAACTGCAGTTGCTCATCTGCCACCACCCTTTGTTTTTTTCCCCACTTTTTTCTTTGGAAACCGGCCGTGAACCGGGCCGGACCGTTTCTCATTTGATCAAGGCCGGTCTTTCATTGCTGGTGGCCCATACCAACCTGGATGCGGCACCGGACGGAGTCAGTACGGCGTTGGCCAACCGTTTGGGATTGGAACACCTTCGCCCTTTAGAACACCGGCTTGAGCAAAAAGTAAAGGTTGTCGTTTTTATTCCCTCCGGGTATGAAGAAAACATCACAGAGGCCCTGAAGGGCCTCAAGGCCGGGCGGATCGGCCCCTATCGCCTATGCACCTTTAAATGCCGGGGAGAAGGTACGTTCCTGCCTGATGAAGACAGTCATCCTTTTCTGGGAGAAGTGGGCCGCCTTCAACGTGCCTCGGAATGGCGTCTGGAAATTCTGACCAATAGAGACGATCTCGGTGAGCTGATAAAGACCGTCCGCCGGCTCCATCCGTATGAGGAAATGGCCTATGATATCTATCCCCTTGAAAATCCGTCGGACCAGGTCGGCTTAGGGCGCCTGGGCTTTTATGACCCGCCGATGTCCTGGGAGAATTTACTTCAGCGCTTGAAACATGAGGTGGAAACCCCTCAGATCAAGGTCAGCGGTGACATTCCGTTGCAGGTCCAAAAAATGGCCGTCTGCGGCGGATCGGCTGCCAGCCTCATCCCGGCAGTTCTTTCCGCCGGGGCTGAAGTCCTGATCTGCGGTGAAATAGGCTATCATCCGATTGTTTCCCACCAAGGGGCAGGAGTGACGTTTATTGAAATAGGGCACTATCATTCGGAAAAATGGATTATTCCCTATCTGGCGGAAATGATGAAACTCGCCCAGTCGACTGAAGGATGGGGAATCGATATTTTGGAATACCGGGAACCGGGAGATCCTTATTCTCAATATTTTTAAGGAAGTTAGGGTGAAAGTATGCAAGACCAACTGAACTATTTAATCCAATTACAGCAGATCGACAAAACGATAGACCATATTCATCTCAGTGTCGAAGATTATCCCAAGAAGATAGAACAGATTGAACAGGAAACCCAAGAGGTTCGAGCGGTCCTGGAGGCCTTCAGCAAGGAAATGGATGCCATTCAAAAACAGCGCCGGTCTCTGGAACGGGAAGTGGAAGAGTGTGATCAAAAAATAAAAAAGAGTCAAACCAAGCTGATGGAAGTTAAGACGAATAAAGAATATCGGGCCATGCTTACCGAAATTGATGAATTGAAAAAGGCCAAAAGCGGTAAGGAAGATCTCTTGCTGGAATTGATGGAGAAGGTCGAAAAAGGGATTGAAAAGCAGAAGGTCTTGGCCAAATCGGTAGAGGTTAAAATGTCCGAGGGGAACCGCCGGAAAGAACATTTGGAAGAGGAAAACCGGGAATACGAGAAAGACCTCTCCGGCCAGTTTCAGAAGAGAAAAGAATTAAGCGAACGGGTCGATCCCCCTCTGTTGAAACAGTATGAATTTTTAAAGGGGCGATTGCGGGGGACGGCCGTGGCTGAAGTCAAGGAGGCCGCCTGCCTGGGCTGTAATATGCAAATCCCGCCTCAACTTTTTAATGAATTGCATCGCCAGAATCGGATCATCACCTGCCCGAGTTGTCTAAGGATTTTATATTTACAAGGGCCGATTAAAGTGGAATAATATAACAATATGCTTCCTCAGCCCCTAGGCCTCAAACGGCAGGGCGGGCTTCGATTACTTGCTTCAGTAAATGATTGATGGGTGGCTCCCCACCCCTCTCCCGCAGCGGGAGAGGGCTCGTCCTTTCCCTTTTTAAGGGGAGGATCGAGGCGGGGGTGAAATCTGTTTTTCGGAGCAGACCCTTATGCTTGCCTTCGGCGAGCCCCGACCTTTTCAGAAGGAGTATTTTTGGGAACCATTCAAAAAAAAACTTTTCAGGGCGCCTGGCAGCTCTTTACCGATGGGGCGTCCAAAGGGAATCCCGGACCGGCGGGTGCCGGTTGGATTCTGATCAATGAGATCGAGGCCCGAACGATCAAAGAATCTCAGTTTCTCGGGGAAGCCACCAATAACGAAGCTGAATATCAGGCCTTGATCCTGGGCTTAAAAAAAGCCCAGGTCTTGGGAGTCCGGGAAATTGTTGTTTTCCTCGATTCGGAACTCCTGGTCAGACAGATAAATGGCCTCTATCGGGTGAAGAATCCGCGGCTGCTGATTTTTTACCGACAGGTTTTAGACCTTTTGAATAAATTTTCAAATTATGTTATAACTCATATACCCAGGGAAAAAAATCAAGAGGCCGATGCCATGGCAAATGAGGCCATTAAAAGAAGTAAAGTTCAGAGGGATTAATACG
>Ga0233425_10002580_pt1 | contig 35127 bp, 32 predicted proteins | sample Watercolumn_Towu_2_FD_181712 | JGI IMG/M metagenome (GOLD analysis project Ga0233425, IMG submission 181712) | Freshwater microbial communities from Lake Towuti, South Sulawesi, Indonesia - Watercolumn_Towuti2014_140_MG | ecosystem: Environmental > Aquatic > Freshwater > Lake | place...
TGCGGTTCACGCGGTAGGAGAAGAGGGGCGGCATCACCCCCGGCCCCTCTCCCGAAGACCTCACCCCCGCCCCCTCTCCTGAAGGAGAGGGGGGGAAGATGTGAGTGGCGGGGCATAACCATCAACAAGGGATGTTGCATCAGATCTCCTGAAGGAGAGGGGGCGGGGGTGAGGTTTTGACATCGCGCCTTTTTTTTCAGTAATCTAACAAGCCGTGATCGATTTTCACACACATACCGTCTGGAGCGATGGCGAACTTATCCCCGCGGAGCTTGTCCGCCGCGCCATGGTTGTCGGCTACCGGGCAATCGGCATAACCGATCATGTAGATGAATCGAACATGGAGACGGTTATTTCGGCGCTTGCCAGGGCGTCCGATTCCCTTCGCGGCCTCTACGATATAACGGTTATTCCGGGCGTTGAAATCACCCATGCGCCCCCGGCCCAGATTCCGCGCCTGATAGGCGATGCTCGAAGAATGGGCGCGCGGCTTGTGGTTGTGCATGGCGAAACACCTGTTGAGCCGGTTCCGTCCGGCACGAATGCCGCTGCGATAGAGGGCGGCTGCGATATTCTTGCCCATCCCGGATTTATTACCCGGCAGGAAGCCGCTGAAGCCGCGCGCAAGGGAATAATGCTTGAGATAACGGCAAGAAAGGGCCACAGCCTCACTAACGGACATGTCGCGGCTGTTGCGCTCGAAGCTGGAGCCTCATTGGTTGTCGATACCGATACGCATGCTCCCGGCGACCTGATAGACAAACGCATGGCGGAAAAGGTGCTTCGCGGAGCTGGGCTGTCCGATGAGCGAATTGCCGTTGCGTTTAAAAACGCGGAGAAACTGCTTGAAAAACTTGCGGGAGGGAATTTCCGATGACCAGAGTGATAAAGAAACATACGGACAAGCATCATGACGATGTGCCCGATATCGAGGAGATTAAATCCATCTTCTCCCAAGTCTACGAGGATCGCAAGCATGCCGTGCTGATCGCGCTTGCCGTAATCGGCGTGGTAGCCGTTTTGGGTATTGGCATTACATACTACCGGTCGTCGAAGGCCGAAAAAGCGTCGTCGCTCGAAAGTCAGGCGCTGACCGCTTTCTACGGCAGCCAGAAGAACGCGGCGCGAACCGCCGACGACTACAAGAAGGCTCTGGGACTTTTCAAGGACGCGGCAAGCGCAGCCGAAACCCCCGTCTCCCTTTATTACCTTGGCGAATCGCAGCTTAAAACTGGCGACAGGAAGCAGGCTATGGAGACTTTCAGGAAGTTCGTATCAAAATTCCCGGGCTCGACGCTTGCGTCCTCAGTCCATATCAAGATGGCACTGATGCTTTCCGCCGACGGCGACAACTCCGGCGCGCTCAAGGAGCTTGAGCTTGTAAAGGGCGAGCAGATTGGCGCTGACACCGCGCTTGTGGAGACCGCCAACATATACGACAAGATGAACAAGCCGGAGGACGCGAAGAAAGCGCTTCGCGAGCTGGTTTCGTCGTTCCCGGCGTCGCCGTGGCTTGCCGAGGCAAAGGGCAGGCTGGGCGAGGGGCCAAAGACGGCAACGATCAATATTCCGGCGAACGCGTCGACAACAACGGAGAAGAAATGATGGATTCGGTATGCATGATCTGTCACGACCCGATCGATCTGGTCAGTTGGATTCATCCTCAGACCAACGAGGACTACACTTTTTGCGACTTCTGCGCGAAGTCGATCATCGGTACGTGCCATGAGTGCAACGATATTCTGGTGAGCGTGGATCGATACGGCGTTGACGAAAAGGGGAACAAGATCTGTTCAAGGTGCGCCGACGGCCACGAGAGGGCGGACGAAGCGCAGGCCAGGGCGGCATGAGGAGTATCGGAGCAATGACGGAAATCGATCCGAACGAGAAAAAACATCTCATAAACACATCGTTTTCGGTGGACGATGTCTACATCCGGGAACTTGGCAGACTCAGGGAGAATCTCGAACGTCAGGGCGTGGACGTTGAAACCCCGGAGGGGCGCAAGATATTCGTTCAGTTCATCAGACGCCTGAATTCCCGGTTTGTCTGACACGGTTGCGGATCTTATAGTCAGTTTCATTCAGGCGCTCGGCGCGCGCCACGTTTTCGGCATTCCCGGCGCACATATTCTTCCGGTCTACGACAGCCTTCACGATTCCGGCGTTCCGGCGATACTTTCAAAGCACGAGCAGGGCGCGGCCTTCATGGCCGGCGGGTACGCGCGAGCCGGCGGCGGCACGGGCGTCTGCATGGCAACGGCAGGGCCGGGCGCGACGAATCTTGTAACCGGCATCGCCAACGCGTTGGCCGACAGGCTGCCGGTGCTTGCAATTACAGGCGAATCTCCCACCTACTCGTTTGGCCGGGGCGCGCTTCAGGAAAGCTCCGGACAGGGAGCGGCAAGCATCGACCAGTCGTCGATATTCGGCGGCATATCCCGCTATCACCGCATCGTGGAGCGCGCCGACTATCTCGATCAGGTTTTCAGGCGCGCATATTCCATTTTGACTTCTCCCAACCCTGGCCCGGTGGTTTTGAGCTTTCCATACAATGTGCTTCGGGAAACGGTTTCCGACGCGGCGGGCTTGCGCGAAATGCTGCCGGCAATGCCGAATCATTTCGGCGCGTGCATCGATACGGCTGCCGCCGACGGAATTCCGGCCATGCTTGCCGTGGCTCGCAGGCCGGTAATTATTGCCGGAGCCGGGGCCGCCGACAAAGCAACGGCGGGTTTGATTCGCGGCCTGTCGTCGCGGTGCGGCATTCCTGTTGCAACCAGCCTGAAGGCGCGCGGCGTTGTTCCTGAGACCGATCCGCTTTCGCTTGGAGTAATCGGCATAACCTCGCGCGAGCTTGCGGCGCGCTACATCACGGAAGAGGCCGATCTTCTGATTCTTGCGGGGGTGAGTTTCGGCGAACGGACAAGCTACAACTGGCGCCGGGAGCTGACCGGCGGCAAGAAAATCATACGCATCGACAACGATCCCGATCAGTTTCTGAAGGTGATCACGCCCGATCTCGCTGTTTTGGGAGACGTGAGGGCTGTCATGGAGCGCGCGCTTGCGGCGCTCGACGCCGAACCGGTTGCGCCAAAGGCAGCCGACGCGGTTGCGGAATACAAAAAACTTTATCCGAATCCGAACATCGGCGAGGAGGATTTTTCGCTCATTCGCGATTTCCTTGCCGCCTTCAACGCGCGCATGGGCGGCGGCGCGATGATATTCGACGACAACATACTCTACATGCAGAATTTTGTTTCTATCGATTCCACCGGGTGCTACTTCCCCAATTCCGGCATTTCGTCGCTGGGCCACGCGATTCCGGCGGCGATAGGAGCGCGCGCCGCAACCGGCGCAAGGGCGGCGGCGATACTTGGCGACGGCGGATTTCAGATGTGCTGTATGGAGCTTATGACGGCGGTAAACTACGATATTCCGGTCACGGTTGTTCTTTTGAACAATTCATCGCTGGGGCTGGTTCGAAAGAATCAGCACTACAACTATCGCGGACGTTACATCTCGTGCGATTTCAGGAATCCGGATTACGCGCTGATGGCGGAATCCTTCGGCATCCGGTATGCCCGCGTGGCGTCGGCCGGCGACATAGCCCCGGCGCTGGACGCTATCGAGCCGGATAGCGGCGTGAACCTGATCGAGGTATTCATGAACAAGGACAGCTTTCCAAACTATTCCTCCGGCAGGTGAGCCGCATGGCCGACGCCCGCGCATTCGATTTCATTGTTGTGATACCGGTTGCAGACCGGCCCCGGATGCTCGCAAACTGCATCGAAAGCCTGTTCATCCATCTGTCGGCCCACGGTTTCGTAGGCGGCCTCAGGGTTATCGTGGCCGACGACAGCGCCGATCGGGTCTCCATAATCGCGCACGAAGACATCCTCGCTTCGGCGCGCGGGCGCGGCCCCAATACCCGGCTGATTATCCGGCATTTCGGGCTTCGGGAACAGGGTGCGCTCATTCACGGGCTTTCTGCCGGCGAGAGGCTTTTCATGACCCGGATGATCGGCACAGCCGGGGCCGACGGCGTTGCCCCGCCGCGCAAGGGTGCTTCGATCACGCGCAATCTGGCGTCGCTTTCGATAGTCGAGGAACTGGCCGCAACAGGGGCCGATCCTGAAAGAACGCTCATATGGTTTGTTGACAGCGACGAGGAGTTTACCGACGGCGCCGGCGAGTTCGGCGGCGGAATCGATTACTTTCGCGAGCTTGAGCGGATATTCGCCGATCCGGCGATAAAGGTTCTTACCGGCAAGGTGGTTGGCGATCCGCCGGTTTCGCCGTCCGTGATGGTCAATACGATGCTGGACGACCTTGCCGGGTTTATCGACAGATGCGCCTCGGTTTCGCCGGAGCATTCGTGTCCTTTTCATGAACATGCGGCTGCCGGCGGAGCTTCAGCCGAGTACAACGACATGGCCGACATGTTCGGCTATTGCCGCGTTTCCGCCCCGGTTCCCTATGCCTGCCCGGTTGACATGGATCACGGCGCGGCGGAGGCGTTTGCCGCGTTTTCGGGTGAAATCAACGGTTTTTTCAATGGACTGCACCCTACGCGCGGCATAAGGCGGGGCGGCGGAAAAGGCGGTCTTATGGCGGTTCCGGCGCGGACGGTTTATACGGGGAATTATGTTGTGAGGGCGTCATCTCTTCGATATTTCATACCGTTTGCGCATCTTGGGCTTCGGATGGCCGGGCCTGTGCTGGGCCGGATATTGCGGGCCTGCGAGGGCGGCGGTTTTGTGTCGGCTGAACTTCCGCTCATGCACCGGCGCACGCTGGACAGCGGACAGAACGCCGAATACCGCCGCGGGGTTGAGCGCGGCCGGGAAAACGCGCCGGAAAGCGAATATGTCTGCCTTTCCGGCGAGCTGCGGAATCAGTTCTGGGGCGACGTGATGCTTTTCACGGTTGAGCGGCTCACGGATTCAGGTTTTCCGTTGATCCGGCCTGATGCCGAAACCATGAGGCGGACGATCATTGAAACCCGCGACCGCGTCTGGAAGGCATATGAGGAGCGTCACCGCCGCGCCGCCGCGCTTGCCGGATCGATCCGGGAAAAACTTGCCGATCCCGCCGCGTGGTGGAACCTGGACGAATCGCTTTCCGTGCCGGTCATGCGCTTTGGGAAATTCCTTCACGGAGTCGAGCGCAACTTCGCGCCCGGCTCGCATGGCAGATCGGCGCTCGAAAAAGGCATGACGTCGGATGAAATGCCCAACGCCATAGCCTCGGCCATCGAGGGCTATCCGTCTGATACGGCGGCGTGGGAAGGCGTGATCTCCCGGAAGACGGCGGCGGCGCGGGTATCGCGATGCCTGTAGGGGCGAACGGCCGTTCGCCATCATGCGCGACGATTTGGGCGAACGGCCGCGCGACGATTTGGGCGAACGGCCGCGCGACGATTTGGGCGAACGGCCGTTCGCCCCTACTGATACGCTGATTTGTCTCCGATGTCGTAATGCAGCGGCATGAATATCTTTCGCGCCGTGAAGAAAAGAAGCATCGCCGCAATCAGAACCAGCCCGCCAAGAATCGCGCCCGGAGGAATAGCGCCCGCAGTTGCAAGAAGCAGATACCCCGGCATCAGCACGGCAAGCGCGTAGCCTTCGGTAAGCCGGAAGCAGAACGCCTCCTTCGCGGTTATGAAGCCGAGACAGCCGGATAGCGGCAGAAGAAGCGCAGGTCCGTACCACGCGCTGAAAATTCCGGCGGCAGGGTTGCCGTGTCCCAGATACGAAAGCGCGCCGATACATGCCGCCGCGCCGATATAGAGGCGTTTGAGCGCGCGGTGAAACCTGCTCACATAAAGGTGGATGTACATAACCGAAAGCCCGACGGCAACGAAAAGTGTGTAAAGCAGAAATCCTGACGGGCGCATGGCCTGCTGAGGGTCATTGTAAATCACGCCCGCCGCGGCGAGGCAGGCGGTCATGACGGCGGACAGCGCTATTCCCGAACGGTAAATTATCACGGTAACCCTGTCATACCGCGTCAGCGGCTGATACTCCTGAATATCTCCCAAATTACTTTCACCTCGCCGGATGTTTGAATTACGGGTTACAATAGTGTTATGCGGCTTGCCAAATCAAGTCCGTATTCGTTCTACGGAAAGGGTTTCATGAATACTGACGCGTTAAATAGGGCAAAATTACATCTGGCGCTTGTCGCGGCTGCCGCGCTTGTTATAACAACCGTTTCGCTGTTTCTCAACATGCGCGAGTCGGCCCGGCACGACAGGGATCTGGCGCGCTTCGCCGCGAAGTCGTTCTTTCAGGAGATGGTTGCGGCAAGGAACTGGATCTCGGCGCACGGCGGTGTTTACGTGCCGGTGACGGAACGGTTCCAGCCCAATCCGTACCTGAAGGATCCGCTGCGCGACGTGACGACCACAAACGGGATGGCGCTGACGAAAATAAATCCCGCGTACATGACGCGCCTTACCGCCGAGATTCTTTTGGCGGACAAGGGGCCTCGGCTTCATATTACGAGCCTCGATCCGATCAGGCCGGGAAACGCGCCGGATGCGTGGGAGCGCGCTGCGCTTGGGCGGCTGATTGGCGGCGAAAGCGAGGTGGCGGAAATGGTTGAGGCGGATGGAGAGCAGCATTTTCGCTATATCGCTCCGCTTATCGCCGAGGAATCCTGCATCCGTTGCCACGAAAACGACAAGCCCGGGCGGATTCGCGGAGGCATCAGCGTGACGTTTTCATACGCGCCGTTTCTCGCGGCCTTTTCGGCGCACAACCGCAGCCATATGGTCAATCACATGCTGTTTCTGTTCATGGCGCTTGCCGTGATTTATTTGACCGGACGCGGCCTGCTGTCGGCCATCAGGCAGCAGGGGGAGGCGATGGCGCAAGTCCGGCGACTGGAAGGTCTTCTGCCGATATGCTCATCGTGCAAGCGGATCAGAACCGAAGACGGCGATCCGCAGGATCCGAAATCGTGGCAGCCGATGGAGAAGTACATAGGCGAACGATCGGAGGCGGTTTTCACTCACGGCATCTGTCCGGAATGCATGAGAAAACTGTACCCCGATTTATTGATGCGAAAAGGGCCGGGCGCGGAACATGCGCGAATCGGTTAATAACCCCTCCAACTCCTCCCCTTGGTTTAAGGGGAGGAGTTGCGTTTCGTGCTATTTAGCCCTTGCCATAAAACTGTTGCATATGTCGGTGAGGGTTATTATTCCCACCATCTTTCCGCCCCTGGTTACAGGCATCTGCTTGACCTTGCGCAGAATCATCAGCGAGCCGGCCTTGCATATAGGCGTATCCTCCTCCAGTGTCATTGCGGGCGCGCCCATCAGTTCGCTAACCTTAACCTTGTTGATCTTGCCGATTCGCTCCTCGATAACCTCGAAGTCCCTGAGGCATCTCTCATCGTCCTCGAACAGCTCCGGATAGCGCGGCAGAATGGATTTGAAAATATCCGCGCGCGTTATAACGCCGACTACATTATCGCCGTCCATCACGGCAACGCCGTTTACGTCGTGAGACTCGATAAGGTCTCCGGCCTCCTTCACGGTCGCGTTCTTTTCCACGGTAACAACCGGGCTTTTCATAAGGTCCTTTACCTTCATTGCGCGAGACTCCTTTCATGTAATTAGTGTGTCAAGCCTTGCAGATGATGAAACGATGCTCCGCCCGGAAGCATAAATGCGGCCACGCCCCAGTATTCCAATGCTATCGCCCGCAAGTGCCGCTGTCAATCCTTGCCTGAACTGCTAATCACCCCGCACAAACCGCTGGCCTGCCATTGTGAGCGCCGCGCCGGATGCGGCGATTACCGGCATGATGCCGGGCGATGGCGGGAGCATGGCGATCAGCGCCGCATCCACTAGTGAAATCCCGGCAATCATGTACGGAATGAGCGGAAAGCCGAAACCGCGTGGAAAGCGTTTTTCAAACACGGCAACCGCGCTTAAAATAATGATGTAAACAAACTGCGCCGCCCCGGCAATCCAGACCGCTTTTCCGATGCTGCCGAATGTCGCCAAAGCGGCCGTCACGAAAACCATCAGCCTGCATCCGGCCATTAAAATCACCGCAGCCGGATGGCCCTTGTGAAAACGGTCGTAGGCGATAATCAGCGAAAGAAGAACGATGCCAGCCGGAACGCCGTTCAGATCGGGCGCGATCAGAAGCAGAAGAAGCGCGGCTATGAAAAGGCAGGTGGTGAACATTGCCGCCGAGCGCAGCGCTATCCGGCCGGACGGAATCGGGCGAAACGGCTTGTATCCGGCGTCGTTTCCGGCGTCGAAGATGTCGTTGAGGCACATGCCGCCGGTGTAGAAAAGCGACATCGAAGCGGCGATCACGACGTATCCGCCGACATCCCATGTTCCGCCCGAAACGGCAAGCGCGCAGAGCGTGTTTGTCCAGATCGTGGGCAGATTGCCTGCGCGGCAGAGATCGAGCCAAGGTTTAAATTGAATGCTTTTCATAATGGTCTTGGCCAATTGTTTCTTATTCAACCTGCCCGGCTTTTCATGGCGACAGAAGAAATTCGTCGAAATTGCCGGGCGTTACGATACCGCCCGCGCCATGCGGATACGCGTTCGAGAATGTTTTTGGAATCCGGCAGCGGCTCTTGGAATTCCATTTGAATTCCCATGCGAACAGCGCGTCTCCGGCGGTCTCGATGTAGTCCACCTCCTGCTGCTGCGTGGTGCGCCAGAAGAAGGACTCGCGGCTGGCGCGTCCGATGGCCAGCGTTTTCATGCGCTCGCTTATGAGGTAGTTTTCCCACAGCGCTCCGATATCGGTGCGCTGCCCCGGCATGTTGAAGTTATTGATAACCGCGTTCCGGATTCCGTTGTCGATAAAATATATCTTCCTGCCCTTTCGAATCTCGTTACGCACGTTTCCGCTGAAGGAAGGCAGTTTGAAAAGAACATAGGCCTTTTCGAGAAGGTCGATGTATTTTTCGACTGTCCGGCTCTCTGCGCTCACAAGCCGCCCGATTTCCGCGTAGGAGACCTCGCTGCCAACCTGAAGCGCCACGGCCTTTACGATTTTTTCAAGAAGCGCCGGTTTGTTGATTCCTTCCAGGCCGAGAAGGTCTTTGTAAAGATAGCTTTCCGAAAGCAGCCTGAGCAGTTCGGCTTCACGACCCGGAGACGTAACGATTTCAGGATAGGAGCCGTACACAAGGCGATGCTCCAGCAGCCGCCGCTCATCCAGCAGGCCGTGGTGCGCAACCAGTTCGCCGAAGGACAGCGGGTAAAGCTGAATCTCGTATTTTCTGCCGGTTAGCGGCTCGTTTACGCTGCTTGCCAGCTCAAACGACGACGAACCGGTGGCGATAACCTGCACGTGGCCGATCTGGTCGGTTATCAGCTTGAGCGCGATGCCGATGTTTTCCACCCGTTGCGCCTCGTCGATGAACACTATCCGCTTTGGGCCGATGATAGTCCTCAGCCGTGTGGATGTCGCACCGCCAAGGAGCTGCCTTACATCGGCCTCGTCGCCGCTCAGGTAAAGAACGTCGTCGCCGAATTCCCGGAGAACCTCCGTCATGAGGGTTGTCTTGCCGGTCTGCCGGGGGCCAAAAAGCAGAAGCGCCTTGCCCTGAAACAGCCGTGCATGCACCTGCTCCCAAACCGCTTTTCGCATGACATTGCCGGATTTCATATCGACAATATTATAATATTTCAGGGATTCAATCCATAAATATTATAATTTGAATATATGATCCAGTATGGCGCCGTACACATCAACCGCTTCCATATGCCCGCCGGAGAGGAATTTAGGCTCGGTTGTCATGAATACCGGCCCGTCGGCGTCTGCGTCGGTAATGCGTCCGTGAGAACCCTTCACCAGAGCGGCGTCGAGCGGAATCACGTCCATCATGTACCGGAAGCCGAGGATTTTCTTCATCAAAGCCGCGCCGATCTTGAGCTTCGGGAATTTAATCTCCGGATCGATGAAAAGCTCGCACGGATCGTAGCCAGGCTTGCGGTGGATGTCCACGGTGCGTGCGTAATCGGGTGCTTTGTCATCGTCCCGCCAGAAGTAATACGTGAACCAGCAGTCGGCGTCCGAAAGCAAAACCAGCTCGCCTGAGCGATCGTGATCGAGGCCGTACTCGCGTTTCCCGTCCTCGTCGAGTACGCGCTCCACACCCGTAACACCTGTGAAAAGTTTTTTCACTGCCGGAACATCCGCGCCATTGCGGACATAAACATGCGCGATCTGGTGATCGGCAACCGCGAACGCCCGGCTCCGGTAAGTGTCCGGATACTCGCGCCCAAGATCGGCTTTAACGTTGAGAAGCCCGGCCTCGCGCAGGATGCGGTTGGGGTGAACGTGGCGCGAAACCGGCGTTATTCCGTACTCCGAAAGCAGAATCATGCGCAGCCCGCGTTCGCGGAAGAAATCGAGCAGCCTGCCGCAGATAGCGTCGATCTCGCCAAGGTCGCGCGCGATGTTTCCGTGCGGCCCCTCTCGCTGGAGCACGTAATCGAGATGCGGCAGATAGACAAGTTGAAGCGTGGGGCTGTGCGCTTCCTCTATAGCCATCGCCGCCTTTGCGATCCATTCGCTGGATTCGATAGATGTGGCCGGCCCCCAGAATTTAAACAGAGGAAACGTGCCGAATTCGCGGTTGAAACGCTCGCGAAGCTCCGGCGGATCGGACGCGCAGTCGGGCAGTTTCCGCCCGTCGGCCAGATAGAGCGGGCGCGGCGTGACAGACCAGTCGGCGTCGGTGTTCATGTTGTACCACCAGAACGAGTTTGCGCAGGTGAACGCCGGATTGCGCCGCTTTCCCTCGTGCCATATTTTTTCGCCCCGCACCAGCCGGTTCGACTGCCGCCAGAAGAAGACCTCGCCCAAGTCGCGGAAATACCAGCCGTTGCCGACAATGCCGTGATCGCGCGGCAGTTTGCCGGTGAGATAAGTCGATTGCGCCGGACATGTAACCGCGGGGGTAATGGCGTGAATGTCGGCGGAAGCTGCAAGCAATTCGCGTATACGCGGCGTGGCATCGCCCACAAGCGAGCGCGTGAGGCCCACGACGTTTATGGCAACGGTACGGTTCATGGCGATGGATACGATCATATATGAAATCCGCATATGTTGCGAATCGGCATTGCCAATTGGCCCGTTGGCCCGTTGGCCGATACCGCAAGCAGAAAGTTATAATTACAAAATGAGCACGAGTAAATCATCGCACGCCATGGCCGCTGTTTCACTCACCGTATCCGGAGCGCTGCTGTTTGTGGCCATATACGCCGCGCTTGCGCTGTTCATGCCTGTTGCGCGCGGCGGCGAAGTGGGCGTATGTGTTCCAAACGGCACGAACTATCGTCAGGCGCTTGCGCTGTTCCGTAAAGGCGGCGTGATCAATACCGAGATGCCGCTTGTGCTACTTGCCCGGTGGAAGGGTTTCGGCAGGCATGTGAAACCCGGTCTGTACAAAATTCCGAAGGACGCCTCGCCGCTTGACGTTTTCGAGCGCATTCGGCAGGGCATGGCGGAAAGCGCCAAGCTGCGGGTTCCGGAAGGATTCACGATAGATGACATAGCGGCGCGGGTTGAAAAACTGGGCCTTGTTACGCATGAAAAATTCCTGCGTATTGCCCGCGATCCGGCATCGCCCAGGCGGTTTGGCATAGACGCGCCGTCTCTGGAGGGTTTCCTGTTTCCCGACACATACACCGTTCCGGTATGCTCCGAGCCTGACGATATAATCGGCCTCATGGTGAGCCGTTTCAAAACCGTTGCAGGCGGCGAAATCGGCAGGCTTGCCTCGCGAGCCGGACTTTCGATGCTTCAGGCCATGACGCTTGCCTCGATAGTTGAAAAAGAGGCGCGAGTTGATTCCGAGCGTTCCGTAATCGCCGGCGTTTACATGAACCGTATCAGGAAGTCCATGCGGCTTGAGGCCGATCCCACCATTAATTACGGGATGAAGCCGTCCGGAAGCCCGATCATGAAAAGCGACATCCGCAGGCCCACGCCGTACAATACATACGTGATCTTCGGCCTGCCGCCGGGGCCGATTGCGAACCCCGGCATGGCGTCCATACGCGCGGCGCTGAGTCCGGCGGGAACCGAATACCTCTATTTCATGGCGAAGGGCGACGGCACGCACCAGTTTTCGAAAAACTACCGCGATCATCTAAAAGCGGTGAAGAGGTACGGGAATTGAGATGATCAAACGCATGAAAACCAAACGAATCAATCTTGGCGGCGTGGCGATCGGCGGCGGCGCGCCGGTGTCGGTGCAGTCGATGACAAAGACGGACACGCGCGATGTGGCGGCCACGCTTGCACAAATCCGGGCGCTTGCCGACGCGGGCTGCGAAATCATCCGCATCGCCGTGCCGGACATGGAGGCGGCGCGCGCGCTTGGAGCAATCCGGGACGGCTCGCCGATTCCCGTAATCGCCGACATACACTTCGATCACAAGCTGGCGCTTGAGGCCATCTCGCGCGGCGTGGACGGGCTTCGGATAAATCCGGGAAACATTGGCTCGCAGGCGAAGGTGAAAAAGGTGGTATCGGCTGCGGCGGCCGGAAAAATACCGATAAGAATAGGCGTCAACGGCGGTTCGCTCGAAAAGCATTTGCTTGCCAAATACGGCCATCCGACCGCCGATGCTCTGGTGGAAAGCGCCGCCGGACATATAAAAATTCTCGAAGACCTGGATTTCACGGATATAAAAGTTTCGCTTAAGGCCTCCGACGTGATGCGGACGGTTGAGGCGTACAGGCTGTTTGCGAAGCGTTTCCGGTATCCGGTGCATATCGGCATTTCGGAGGCGGGGCCGCCCGGAAGCGGCACGGTGAAAAGCGCCGCCGGGCTTGGCATTCTGCTTGCCGACGGCATCGGAGACACTATGCGGGTGTCGCTCACGGCCGATCCGGTCGAGGAGGTGAGGGTTGCGTGGGATCTTTTAAAGGCGCTTGGGCTTCGCGAGCGCGGGCCTGAGATCATCTCATGTCCAACCTGCGGACGGTGCGAGATCGGCCTTAGGGATATTGCCGCCGAGGTTGAGAAAAACCTTCGCGGCATGGCGGGACATTTCAAGGTCGCGGTGATGGGATGCGTGGTGAACGGGCCGGGCGAGGCGCGCGAGGCCGACGTGGGCATTGCGGGGGGGAAGGGTGTGGGCATTCTTTTCCGAAAAGGCAAGGTTCTGAAAAAGGTGCGCGAGGACGAACTTTTTGATACGCTTATGAACGAGATAGCCCGGCTTGAATCCGGCAGACACGGCGAATGAACGCAAGGAGACGGCAATGGCGGGAATCACGGAAAACAGGCGGATAATTACTCTTACCACCGATTTCGGCCTTCGCGATCCGTTCGTTGCGATGATGAAGGGCGAGATTCTGAAAATCAACCCCAACGTCAATATTGTTGACCTGACCCACGGCATAGAACCCGGCGACGTTGTTCAGGCCGCTGTTGCCATGCGGATGGCCGCAAAGCATTTCCCGGCCGCTGCGATTCATGTCTGCGTTGTGGATCCGGGGGTAGGCTCGAAGCGGCGGCCAATTCTGGTTGTTACCGACGACCATTACTTTATCGGCCCGGACAACGGTGTGTTTTCGATGATCTTCGAGACAGGCGTTCACATGCTCAAGGTGTTCGAGCTGACGCAGAGCCATTTTTTCGCACCCGTGATTTCATCGGTTTTTCATGGCCGCGACATATTCGCGCCTGTGGCCGGATGGATGTCGAAGGGCGTGGAATCGAGCAAGATGGGTGAGGTGATCGGCGATCCTGTTCGGCTGAACATCCCCAGGCCGAAGGTTTCTGGCAATGTGCTCGATGGTTCCGTAATCTATTCCGACCATTTCGGCAACACATCCACCAACATCACGCGCGAGCATATCGATGAGCTTCGCTCGGCAAACCCCGGAGCAAAAGGGCGGCTTCAGGTGGCTGGAAAGACGCTCGATGGCATGAGCGAATTTTTCGCGCAGAAGAATCAGGGCGAGGCGGGATTTCTTATTAACAGCAGCGACCTGATCGAAATATTCGTAAACCGCGGAAACGCGCAGAAGACGTTAGGCCTAAAACCCGGCGACAGGGTTCTGCTGGAGTGGGCATAGGCCGGTTCACATTTTCTTCAAATTCGCGTCATATATTGCCTTCGTTATCTGTCATATCGCATAGCCGGAGGACTCCGCTCATGAAAAACCGCGTTGTATTAACGTTATTTCTTTGCATGATCTGCGCCGCTGTCATATTTTCCGTTCAACCGGCTGAAGTGGCCGCCGCAAGGCCGCACATTCCGCCGGAGTCGGTCGAGGCTCTCACGAAAACCGGCGAGGCTCTTGCCGATGTGGCCGAGATGGTGAAGCCCTCGGTTGTGAGCATAATCACGACACGGGCGGTTGATGCCGGAGGCGGCGGGCCTGAGGGCTATAATCCGTTTTTCAGCGATCCGTTTTTCCGGCGCTTCTTCGGCGACAGGTTTGATGACCGGCATGTTCCCAATCAGCAGAAGCGGCGTGAACAGGGGCTGGGCTCCGGTGTGATAGTTGATGCCGGTGGAATCGTTTTGACGAACAATCACGTTATCGACAAGGCGGACGAGATCAAGGTTATTCTCTCGGACAAGCGGGAATTCAATGGCAGATTGATCGGGGCGGACGCCAAGACCGATCTTGCGGTTGTCAGGATCGAGGCCGACAACCTTCAGGCTCTTGATCTGGGAGACTCCGACATGCTGCGCGTGGGCGAGGTGGTGATAGCGGTCGGCAATCCTTACCGTCTGAGCCTGACTGTCACGATGGGAATTGTGAGCGCCAAGGGCCGGGCGAACATGGGAATCGTGGACTACGAGGATTTCATCCAGACCGACGCCGCCATCAATCCGGGCAACTCCGGAGGCGCGATGGTGAACGCGCGCGGCGAGCTGGTTGGCATCAACACCGCGATTTTCAGCACGAGCGGCGGGTATCAGGGCATCGGATTCGCCATTCCCAGCAACATGGCCCGCATGGTGATGGATCAGCTTCTGAAACGCGGCGAGGTGGTGCGCGGCTGGCTTGGCGTGGCAATTCAGCCGGTAACCGCTGAACTTGCCCGGCAGTTCGGGCTTGCAGGCGAACACGGCGTGATAGTTTCCGACGTTATTGCCGGAAGCCCGGCGGAAAAGGCGGGCATACGGCGGGGCGATGTGATTGTCTCCATGAACGGCTCGCCGGTGGATCAGCCGAACACGCTTCGGAATATAGTTGCCGCCATGCCGCCCGGATCGAAAATCGGGTTGAAACTTGTGCGCGAGGGCCGCGAGCAGACGCTTGATGTCAGCCTCGGCGAACTTGGCAAGGGGCCGCCGGCGTCAGGCTCGCCGCAGGCATCGCCGGAAGCGGACAACGCCCTTCGCGGTGTCTCTGTGGTGGAACTAAACGACGATCTGCGCGCGCGCCTTCGTCTGCCGGACAACATAAGCGGCGTGGTGGTTTCTGAGGTTTCCGGCGGCAGTCCGGCGGAGCAGGTGATCGGCAGGGGGGATGTCATCATGGAGATCAACCGCAGGCCTGTAAGGAATCCGGCTGATTACAGAAAGATTGCGGCATCAATCGCTCCCGGCAGCCAGGCGCTTCTTCTTGTGTGGCAGAACGGCGGCATAATCTTCGTGACAGTGGCAGGCAGGTAGCAGCGCAGGGCTTGCGCATGGCGAATTCCGGCGGCAACAGGCATTTGCCGTCATTGGGTATAATATCGGTTCTTTGAGGATTGTGACAGGAATCGAATGCGAAAATATTTCATAACCGGAATACTCGTCTGGGCTCCGCTTGCCGCGACGATATGGGTGCTCAGTCTCTTGGTGGGCGCGATGGACAAGAGCTTGCTGCTGATTCCGAAGGCATACCAGCCGGAGGCGCTGCTCGGCTTTCCGCTGCCGGGAGTCGGGGCTGTCCTAAGCGTAATCGTGATCTTTGTCACGGGGCTTTTCACTGCCAACATGATCGGCCAGCGGCTTGTGCGTTTCTGGGAAAACGTTCTGAACCGCATACCGGTTGTGAAATCCATCTACGGAAGCGTCAAGAACGTCAGCGACGCGGTATTTGCCGATCAGGGCGTCGCTTTCCAGAAGGTTCTGCTTGTAAGGTTCCCGCACAACGAGACATGGGCAATGGCATTCCAGACCGCCATTCCCGCGGGAGAGGTGTCGGAGCGCCTTGCGGAGTCGGGGTGTTATATCGCTGCGTATGTCCCTACAACCCCCAATCCGACATCGGGATATTACATATTCCCGCGCAAGGAAGATGTGATCGAACTGGACATGAGCGTGGATGTGGCGCTGAAGCAGATCATATCCATGGGGCTTGCCTCACCGAATAACGGCGCTGCGGCTTCCGGCCACCACAATGGCGGCGGCTGCTGGAAACAGGATTGAAGCACGAATGAAACGCATACTTGGAATAATGTTGATTATCTTTTGCGCTGTTGGCGCTGGTGTTGGCGCGGGCATGTACTTCGCGGTTGTCAGGGGTATTCCGCAGATAGCCGAACTGAAAACATACAGACCGTCGAACGGGACGAAGGTCTACTCCGACAACGACCGGCTGATTGGCGAGTTCAATATCGAAAAAGGCATATTCGTGCCGTACAAGCGGTTTCCGTCTCATCTTGTGAAGGCGCTTGTTGCAACCGAGGACAAGCAGTTCTGGGAGCACGGGGGCATCGACTTTCTGGCAATAGGCCGCGCTGTTGTCACCGACGTCATAGCCGGACGAATCAAGGAGGGCGGCAGCACCATTACCCAGCAGCTTGCCAAGGTGCTGTTTCTCAGCCCGGAGAAGAAGATCACGCGCAAGCTTCAGGAGATGGTGCTGGCATTTCAGATAGAAAAGAACCTCGGCAAGGAAGAGATACTTGAACTTTATCTGAACAAGGTCTATTTCGGCCATGGAGCTTACGGCATTGAAATGGCTTCGCGCACGTTCTTCGGCAAGTCGGTGGACAAGCTGAATGTTGCCGAGAGCGCAATGCTGGTCGGGCTTGTGAAGGCTCCGAACAACTATTCGCCGTACAACAATCCGCCCAAGGCTAAAGCCCGGCAGAAGACCGTGCTCAAGCGCATGGAGGAGGTGGGCTATCTTACGGCCGCCGAGGCCGAGAAAGCCGCCCAGACCCCGCTTGTATACCGTAATGTCGAAAAAAAACAGAAGAGAAACTTCTATTTCCTCGACACCGTGCGCAAGTATCTTGAAGACAAGTACGGAACCGAGGTTGTGTACAACGGCGGCATGAAGGTTTACACGACAATGAATCTTGGCATGCAGGAAGCGGCTGAGGAGTCTCTCAGGTGGGGCTTGCAGAATTTCGACAAGGTACTCGGATGGCGCGGGCCGATCGGATTCAAGAATTTATCGGAAGAGAAGGCCGTCGTGGACGATGCGTCGCTTGGCGTGGGCCTGCTTCAGTCCGGAGAGATACTGACCGGAACGGTTACTCGCGCGGATGACGAGACCGCCGACATAAGGGCGGGCGGACGCATAGGAAAGCTCTACAAGAAAGACGCGGCATGGGCGGCGGATAAATCAATCGGCAAGGGGCAGACGGCTCGCATCAACGTTTTCAGGCTTACGCGCATTCTGAAGCCCGGCGACATTGTCAAGGTGTCGGTGAAAAGCGTTCGTGGCGGGTCTCCGATATTCGCGCTGGAGCAGACCCCGGAACTGGAGGGGGCGCTGGTTGCAATAGAATCGGCCACGGGCCATGTTAAGGCGATGGTTGGCGGGTACGACTATTCGACAAGCGAATTCAACCGCGCCGTAACGGCGAAAAGACAGCCCGGTTCGTCATTCAAGCCGATCATATACACCGCCGCGCTCGACAAGGGGTACACGCCCGCAAGCATGATAAACGACGAATCCATCGAGTATCACGATTCGATAAGCGGCACATGGAAGCCCGAAAACTACGACCGCAAGCACAAGGGGCCGACGCGGCTTCGCGATGCGCTTGCCTATTCGCGCAATATCGTGACGATAAAGCTGCTTGAATCCATCGGCCTTGGCGCGGCCATAGAAACTGCGCGTAATCTTGGGGTGCAGAGCGATCTGCCGCGCGACCTTACGCTTGGGCTTGGTTCGCTTTCGATCAGCCCGCTTGAACTTACATCAGCGTATTCGGTGTTTTCGAACGGAGGTGTGCGAAACGAGCCGGTTATGATCCGCTATATACTCGATGGAAAGAGCAACATTATAGAGCAAAGCAGGCCCGACCCGAAGCAGGTTTTAAGTCCGGAGACCGCGTTTCTCATAACCTCGATGCTGCGGAGCGTTGTCGATTACGGAACCGGCGGTCGCGCAAAGGAGCTTGGCCGCCCTGTTGCGGGCAAAACCGGAACAACAAACGAATATCGCGACACTTGGTTCATGGGCTTCACGCCGGACATGACAACCGGAGTATGGGTGGGCTACGACAACATGACGACGATGGGACGGAGGGCAACCGGCGGAAGCGTGTCGGCTCCCATCTGGGCGCGATTCATGAAAACCGCGCTTGCCGGTGTCGAGACGCACGACTTTCAGATGCCCTCCGGCATAACGTCGGCCACCATCGATGCAGACACAGGGCTGCTGGCGAATTCCGACACGGAAAAGAAGCTTACGGAGTATTTCCGGGAGGGAGCCGCACCGACAGAGCATTCAACGCCGGACGCACGCGCCCGTGTTCTGGCCCAGCGCAAGGCGGCGACAGGCGGCGAGGCGGATGATACGGAAGATTCGCCGGGCATGGACTGATCCCGGCTGAGCTGATCCGATTCGAAGTGATCGGCTGATTGGTCGTAATTGTTCATTAATATTCGCATTAAATATACTTATACGCCTTGACAGGGCATTTTATAGGATGGTAGATTCTCTGGCATTTGCGCGGGAAAGCCTGTCTTTGTTGTCTCAGAAAAATAGATGACAGCAATCGCTAAGCTTGAGCAAGGGAGGTGACATGGTTTTCGCGGGTTTTACATGTATTGGCTGATGAATGACGGCGGCCTTGTTAAATTGCGTCGCCGCAGTTTGAAAATTCCATAAGGAGGAGAGAGTAAAGATGAGTCCAACAATTCTATTCGCCCTTGCATGCGGCGCTTTTGGCGTGGCCTACGCCCTGTTCACCGCTGCATGGATCTCGAAGCAGGACGCCGGAACAGACAGGATGCAGCAGATTTCCAACGCGGTCAAGGAGGGTGCATACGCATTTCTCACCCGTGAGTACAAGACCGTCGCAATGGTTGCGGTTGTTCTCTTTATCGCGCTGGCGGCTGTCCCCAGCCTCGGCATGTGGACAGCGGTCGGCTTCCTGATCGGCACCGTCGGTTCGGCTTTCGCCGGATTTGTCGGCATGTGGGTTACCGTCCGCGCCAATGTCCGCACAACGCAGGCCGCATCGAAGGGCCTTCAGAACGCGCTCACGCTGTCGTTCAAGGGCGGTTCCGTGACCGGCCTCATGGTGGTCGGCCTCGGCATCATCGGACTTGCCGGTTACTATGTAATCGCCAAGAGCATCGCCGGTGAAGCGGCGTTCCATGCGCTCATCGGTCTGGGCTTCGGCTGCTCGCTCATGTCGGTGTTTGCCCGTATCGCGGGCGGCATCTACACCAAGGCCGCCGACGTCGGCGCCGACCTCGTCGGTAAAGTAGAGGCAGGCATTCCGGAAGACGATCCGCGTAATCCGGCGGTTATCGCCGACAACGTTGGCGACAACGTTGGCGACTGCGCCGGCATGGCGGCGGATCTTTATGAAACATATACCGTTACCCTCGTGGCCGCGATGCTTCTTGCAAAATCGATCTTCGGCGCGGACAGCCCGTGGATAGAGTTCCCGCTTCTTCTTGGCGGCGTCTCGATTATCGCTTCCATCATCGGCACGTACTTCGTCAAGCTCGGCGCCAAGCAGTACATCATGGGCGCTCTCTATAAGGGTCTCGCCGTTTCCGGCGTGCTCGCCGCGGGAGCCTTCTATGGCGTAACCTCGTGGTTCATGGGCCAGCCCGGCCTGAACACCGGAGGATTCACTCCGATGTCCGTTTTCGGCACCGCTGTGATCGGCCTCGCGCTTACCGGACTCATCGTATGGATAACCGAATATTACACAGCCAAGGAATTCAGGCCGGTTACGGCAATCGCCAAGGCCAGCCTCACCGGCCATGGCACTAACGTTATCGCCGGTCTTGCCATGAGCATGGAGGCCACCGCGCTTCCGGCTCTCGTTATTGTCGGCTCCATCATGGGCGCCTACCATCTTGGCGGCGGCTTCAGCGGCAATACCGGAAGCGGTCTGTTCGCCATCGCGCTTTCGGCCGTCTCGATGCTCTCGATGACCGGCATTGTCGTTGCCATAGACTCATACGGCCCGATCACTGACAACGCCGGAGGCATCGCCGAAATGGCCGAGCTTCCCTCCTCCGTCCGTGACATCACGGATCCTCTTGACGCAGTCGGAAACACCACCAAGGCCGTCACAAAGGGTTATGCCATCGGCTCCGCCGGCCTCGCGGCTCTCGTGCTCTTTGCCGAGTATTCGCGTGAGCTTGCCCATAAGGCCGCAGGCAAGGCGGTTGCTTTCGATCTGTCAGATCCGCTCGTCATCGCCGGTCTTTTCCTCGGCGGACTCATCCCCTACTACTATGGCGGCAGGCTGATGCTTGCTGTCGGCAAGGCTGCCGGCGGCGTTGTTGAAGAAGTTCGCAGGCAGTTCCGCGAGATTCCGGGCATCATGGAAGGCACAGGCAAGCCGGAGTACGGCAAGTGCGTCGATATCGTTACCCAGTCGGCCATCAAGGAAATGATGATTCCGGCGCTGCTTCCGGTTGTTGCTCCTGTAGTTGTCGGCTTCACGCTTGGCGCTCAGGCCCTCGGCGGCCTGCTGATCGGCAGCATCCTGACCGGTCTTTTCCAGGCCATCGCCATGACTTCCGGCGGCGGCGCATGGGACAATGCCAAAAAGGCATTTGAAGACGGCGTTACCGACGACAAGGGCAAGGTTCACAAAAAGGGCAGCGACGGCCACAAGGCATCCGTCACCGGCGACACCGTCGGCGATCCGTACAAGGATACCGCGGGCCCGGCGATCAACCCGATGATCAAGGTTATCAACATCGTGGCGCTTCTGATCGTTCCGCTTATCTAGCAATACAGCAGTCAAGCAGTAATAATGGCCTGCGGGGTAAAATACTCCGCAGGCCTTTTTTAATGTGAGAGATATTGTGGTGACACTCAAAAGTATCGATGCGGAACGCTAAACATCGACTTCAGTACCTGAAGAGGTTTCTGCCTGTATTATCGCTTGCCGCGCTTTTTGTGGTTGCCCTCACATCCGCACGCATTTATTTCCTCCTGAAATATCGCGAGGCGTTCTCCGCCGCCGCGTCCGCTGACATAGCCGCATCCTTTCTGCGCGGCCTGCGTTTCGATCTTTCAACCGCCGCAATCGTAACCGGGCCGTTCCTGCTTGTCAGCCTCTTCCCCGGCGCAAGATTCGGCGGCCGCGCGCTGCGCGCGATACTCTGGGCGGTTTTTGCCTGGCAGGCAGCGCTGCTCGTTTACCTGTTTATCGACATTCAGTACTTCGCCTTCGCGCAGCGCCATCTGACGTTCGAGATAAGAAACGCATGGACGGAAACCGGAGTGATTCTCGGAATCGGCTTCGAGCGGTACAGGTTCGAGACCATGGGGCTGTTTCTCTTCATAGCCGCATACGCAGCGGTTTTCATCAAGGTAGTCGGGCTTGCCGATCACCCGCCGCCACGGCCCGGAAATTGGGCCGAAAGGCATTCGATTGCAGGTTTTGCGCGGGATCTTGCCGCTTTCGTTCTCGCCATCGGTCTTTCCGTGCTGCTCATTCGCGGCGGATTTCAGATGAAGCCGCTTGGCGTGCGCGATGCGTTTTCTGGCGATCATGTGGAACTTGGCGTGCTGAGCCTGAACGGCATCTACACCACGATAAGCTCGCTTGCGCATGACGGAGCCGACGCGAAATCGATGATGAACGCCTTGAGGCGAATCAGGCCGACAGGCGGCGCGGACGACATGGAGGCCGCCGCGATGATAGTCCCGTCCGGCGAGCAGGTGCTTGCCGCCTATCCACTGTATCGCAAATACGGATACGGCCCGGAAGACCGCCGGCCGTTGAACGTGGTGGTTTTTGTCATGGAAAGCTGGTCGGCGAAATACATCGGCGCGCTTGGCGGCAGCCCCTCGGCCACGCCGTTTTTCGATTCCCTCGCCCCGCAGGGGTTACTGCTTGCAAACTGCTTCGCCAACGCGCAGCGTTCCATCGAGGGCCTTACCGCAACGCTCGGCTCGATTCCGGCATCGCTTGGGGCGCTAGGCGGCCACGGCGAGGGGCTATTGTATCAGACGCGGTTTTCGCCGATCGGAACCGTTCTTGACAGACATGGCTACGAAACACTGTTCATCCACGGCGCGCGCAGGGGTTCGATGGGCTTCGAGCGGCTGGTGAAAAAATTCGGCATCCGTAGGCATATTTCTCGTGAGGACTTCGACATATCGCGAAAAGGCATCGACGACGGACGCTGGGGCATCTTCGACGAACACGCGTTTCTTCGGGCAAACGATGAATTCAGGGCGATGCGGAAGCCGTTTTTCGCCGTGGTATATTCGCTTTCCTCGCACACGCCGTATCCGATCCCCTCAAAGGAGTTCGAGCATTTCAAGGCGGATCTGCCTTACCGCGATTATCTGAACTCACTGCGCTACTCCGATTATGCGCTGTCGCGCTTTTTCGAGGCCGCCCGCAAGGAGAAATACTTCGACGACACCGTTTTCGTCCTGGTTGGAGATCATACCGAGGGAGCGGCAACAGGCGCCAGCCTGTACGATTCGTACCGCATTCCCGGCTTTGTGTACGGCAGGGACATTATAACGCCGGGCCGGTTCGACGAATTGACCAGTCAGGCCGATGTCGTGCCGACGATTCTCGACATCCTTCGCGTATCCGATCCGTTCACCTCGTGGGGCAGGTCGGTCTTCGCAGCCGGGCCGCGCTCCGCGCTTCTTCCGCGCGGCGACATATTTGTGTATGTGAAGGGGCGCGATATGCTTCTTTCGAGCATCGAAAGGGAGATCGGCCTGTACGATTACGCCGTGAATCCCGGCGCGAACATCTTGTCGTCCGGCGGAAGCGGCGCTAACGATACCGCCGACGCGCTCAACGGCAAACTTGCCGCATATCTTCTTTTCAGCTACGACCTGATGCTGCAAAACAGGATTGCGCCGCAGGCCGAGAGCGGGATGTGAGCGTCAATGGTAGAATGCCACGTATCGGCGGATTGTCATGGATAAAGCCGGAAACATACTTGGCGGCATACTTGCGCGCCACAACATCCGCAAGATCGGAGAGCTTGCCAATATTGCCGCCGAATGGGGCGCAATATGCGGCGATGCGGTTGCCGGCCACTGCGCGCCCGCCGACCTGCGCGACGGCGTTCTTTCGATTGTGGTTGACAGCCCGGCATGGATGCAGCAGTTGAGCTTTCTAAAGGCGGAACTGCTGGACAGGTTGAGGCCTCACGGGATTGAAGACGTCAGATTCACGCGGGGAAAGCTTCCGGGTGCGTCCGGCACGTCAAGGCGCAAATCAGCCGGACGTCGGCGGACGGTCAAGCCGGAAGACGCCGAATTCATCGAGGAATGCGGAAGCGCGGTTGATGATGACCGTCTTCGCAACAAGCTTGCCGTGCTGATGCGCGCCTTTTTCTCCACCGCAAGAAAATGACTTCGGACATCGCGGCATTACGTTACAACCTGATCGCGTTGATCGGCCCCACCGCAACCGGCAAGACTGCGTTTGCGGTGCGGCTTGCAAGAAGGCTTGACGGCGAGATAGTTTCGGCGGATTCGCGGCAAGTCTATCGCGGCATGGACATCGGAACCGGAAAGGATCTTGCCGAGTATTCCGCCTGCGGCAATCCGGTTCCATATCATCTGATAGACGTTGTTGATCCGTCCGAAAACTTCAGCCTTCACGACTATCAGAAACGCGCTTTCGACTGCATCTGCGACATATGGCGGCGCGGGCGTCTTCCGGTTCTCTGTGGCGGAACCGGTCTGTACGCGGATTCCGTGCTTCGCGGCTACCGTTTGGTTGAAGCGCCCGAAAATCCTGAGCTTCGAGCCGAGCTCGAGCCGCTTGCTCTCGAAGAGCTTGCCGCCCGGCTTCGCGCAATAAAGCCCGATCATCATACATCAAGCGATTTCAGCAAGCGCGACCGGCTGATTCGGGCAATAGAAATAGCTGAATTTACCGGTGAAAATACGGAGGCATTCGCCAGTCTGCCCGGCATCCGCCCGCTTGTGATCGGTTTGGCACGCCCGCGCGCGGAACTTGCGGAGAGGATAGGCGCGCGGCTTCGGGAGCGGCTTGACGGCGGCATGATCGATGAGGTCAAGCGGCTGAACGACGGCGGCATTTCGTGGGAGCGGCTGGAGTCGTTCGGGCTTGAATACAGGTTCGTGGCCGATTATCTGCGCGGAAGAATGTCGATGGTCGAACTTTACCGCGATCTGTTCACGGCGATACGGCGTTTCGCCAAGCGCCAGGAAACGTGGTTTCGCGGCATGGAGCGTAAGGGCGTGGCGATCCGTTGGGTTTCGCCGGATGATTCCGGAGCTGTCGAGCGGCTTGTCGCGGAGGCCGGCAAAGGCGTTCAGCCGTGATCTTTTTGACAAACTGCCCGTCAGCCTGTAATAATCTTGTTATTTTACTTAATTATTTAACTGTATCGGCCGACTGAATACATTATGAAGCATACACTGGAAAACAGGCGACACAAACGCTTCGAGGTAGAGGGGCTTTACGGCAGCATGCTGGCGGCTCATGACGTGTCCATCGTCAACATCAACATGTTTGGCATGGCATTAAAGACTGTCAACCGTCTGGACATTGGCCGCGGCTATTCGCTGAAGATCCGTCATGGTGCGGTTACGGTAATCGTCAAGGGCGTTGTGGTCTGGAGCATCCTGTCGGGATCGAGCACGCTTCCAAGCGGCGAACATGCGCCTGTTTACACTGCCGGCGTCAAATTCATGGAAAGCCGTGACCAGAAATACGAGGCGCTTCGCAACTTTATCGATGAGACAAGGCTTGAATCCGTTGAAAACCGCGTTTCAGGCGTGCGCTTCACGCCGACAGGCGAGCGAACAGCCGAGCTTGGATCTCCGCTCACTGTCAACATCAAGAAACTGAGCCGAAGCGGAATGCTCGTGGAATGCAGCGATTCGCTTCCACTGGAAAGCCTGCTCGATGTGAGGCTCGAAATCGACGGCAGGCCGGTGCAGGTGCAATGCCGGGTTGTCAATTTCAACCCGCTTACCGGCTCCGCGTTCGTTTTCATGGGAATGGAATTCCTGAAATTCCGCAGGGACGGCAAGGCCATTCTGGACGCATTTGTCGATGAACTGGAAAAGTTGCATAATTCCTGACAGGAGCATGTTCACAAGCCACGCATGACATTTAATCCGGTTTACCTCTTTGAGCTTTCCCTCACGCTGTATTTTGCCGCGTTGATTGTTTCGGTCACAGAACTGTTCCGGGGAACAAATACAACATCGCGCATGATGATTTCGTTCGCCGCCGCCGGTTTTGTGCTTCAGACGGCGCACATGGCGGTGCGCTACTTCGGCGAGGGCTACCTGCCGATCGCCAGCATGCATGAATCCGCGGCGTTTTTCGCATGGTGCATTGTGGCGATATTCCTTTATCTGGAATTCCGCTACATGCCGGGGCTTCTGGGCTCGTTCATCATGCCGACCGCATTTATACTGATGCTTTCGTCCTCGATGCTGCCGCGCGCCATGAAGCCGCTTCCGCCGATACTTCAAAGCTCGTGGTTCGGCGTGCATATCGGGCTTGCGTTTCTTGGCAACGCGGCGTTTGCGATGGCGTGCGGCATAGGCGTGATGTATCTGATTCAGGAACACAACCTCAAGAAAAAGCACGTTCACGGCATATTCAGGCGGCTGCCGAACCTCTCGATGTTGGACGACCTGAACTACCGCCTGATTTCGCTGGGGTTTCCGCTTCTCACGCTTGCGATAATCAGCGGCGTGATCTGGGCCGAAAGCGCCCTTGGCGGCTACTGGCGATGGGATCCGAAAGAGGTATGGTCGCTTATAACATGGCTCATATACGCGCTTATCCTGCATGTCCGCCTCACTTCGGGATGGCGCGGACGCAAGGTTGCAATTCTTTCTATCGTCGGCTTTGCCGCCGTGCTGTTCACGTTCTTCGGCGTGAATCTGCTCATCAAGAGCCTTCATTCGAACATGATGGACTAACGCATGAACCCGCTTGTAATCGGACTTAACCACAAAACCGCCGACGTTGAGGTGCGCGAGAAGGTTGCATTCGGCGGCGACAAGCTTGCCCCCGCAACCGACATGCTGGTGTCGCTTCCGGGCGTGCACGAGGGCGTGATCCTCTCCACATGCAACCGCGTGGAGATCTACGTCAACGCCGGAGATCCGGCTTCCGTCGAAAACGAGATAAAGAATTTTGTGAGCGCGTTTCACAGCGTTGATCGCGCATCGCTCGACCGCTCGCTTTTCGTGCATTCCGGCGACGAGGCTATCAGGCATGTCTTCCGGGTGGCATCCAGCCTCGACTCGATGGTTGTGGGCGAGCCGCAGATTCTGGGACAGTTGAAGGACGCCTACGAATACGCGCGCGAAAACAAGAAGACCGGCACGCTGATGAACCGCATGATGAACAAGGCGATTTCGGTTGCGAGGCGCGTGAGGAACGAGACGCGCATAGCCGAAAACGCGGTGAGCATCAGTTTCGCGGCCGTGGAGCTTGCGCGAAAGATCTTTGACGACATTACCACAAAGTCGGCGATGCTGCTTGGCGCGGGCGAGATGGCGGAGCTTGCGGCCCGGCATCTGATAAACGCGGGCGTGAAGTCGATGGCCGTGACAAACCGCACATATTCGCGATGTGTCGAGCTGGCAAACGAATTCAACGGCAGACCGGTGAAGTTCGAGGATTTCATCGCCGAGATGGAGCATGTCGATATAGTCATATGCTCTACCGGCGCGCCTTCGTATGTTGTGATGAAGGAGCATGTGAAGGGTGTGATGAAGGCCCGCAGAAACAGGCCGATATTCTTCATCGACATTTCCGTTCCCCGCAACCTCGATCCGGCCATAAACGATCTGGACAACGTCTATCTCTACGACGTTGACGACTTGCAGGGCGTAGTGGATACAAACGTCGAGCAGCGCAAGATCGAGGCCGAGAAGGCCGAGGCGATCGTTACCGAAGAGATCGGCAGCTTCAGGAAATGGCTGGCGTCGCTCGATGCCGTGCCGACCGTGGTTGCGCTTCGCGAACGCGCCGACGTGATACGCGAGGAAGAAACGGCCAGGGCGCTGAACAAGATCGGCATCTGCGACGAGCGCACCGAGAAGGTTATCCGCTCGCTTGCCCACAACATAATAAACAAGATGCTCCACCCGCCAACCGCAGCCCTTCGGGGAGAGGCGGCCGACAAGGAGATTCTTGTTGATCTGGTGCGGAGAATATATAAACTCGACAACGAAGAGGTTGAACGATAATGAAGAGTAAAATAATGCTGGGCACAAGGGGCAGCAAGCTTGCCGTTTGGCAGGCCGAATGGGTGAAGGCCCGGCTGGAAGGGATTTACAAGGGGCTTACCGTCGAGCTGCTCAAGATCAAGACAACCGGCGACAAGATTCTGGATGTTCCGCTTGCGAAGGTGGGCGGCAAGGGGCTGTTCGTGAAGGAGATTGAGGAGGCGATGCTTCGCGGCGAGATCGACATCGCGGTTCACAGCATGAAGGACGTTCCGGTGGCGTTTCCGCCGGAGCTTCATCTGCCGGTGATCTGCGAGCGCGAGGATCCGCGCGACGCGCTTATCTCGAATGGCGTGAAATTCGCCGACCTGCCGCATGGCGCGAAGATAGGCACAAGCAGCCTTCGGCGTTCATGCCAGCTTTTGAGCATCCGGCCCGACCTTCGGATTGTTCAGCTTCGCGGCAATCTTGAAACCAGATTCCGCAAGTTGGGCGAAAAGGAATTCGATGCGATGATCCTTGCGGCAGCGGGCGTGAAGCGTTTGGGCTGGCAGGAGCGCATTACCGAATGCATCTCAGCCGAAATAAGTCTTCCGGCCATCGGGCAGGGAGCAATAGGCATAGAGTGCAGAAAAGACGACGCCGAGACCAACAAGATGATAGCGGCGCTGAACCATGATGAAACCAGCATATGCGTGACCGCGGAGCGGGCTTGCCTTGCAAAGCTCGAAGGCGGATGCCAGGTTCCTATTGCCGCTCACGCGGTGCTGGACGGCGCGCATCTGAAGATGCGGGGGTTGGTAGGCAGCGTTGACGGCAAGATCATCCTTCGAAGCGAGGCGGAAGGCAGCGCAGCGGATGCCGGGGCCATCGGCCTGCGGCTGGCCGAGGATCTGCTTTCGAAGGGCGCCGACAGGATTCTTGCCGAGGTTTACGGGAAATAGTATCGGGATCGAATGCGGGGACGAACGGCCGTTTGCCCCTGCGGGCATCGATCGGCCGGGCGAACACCGGAAAGGGTAACAAAAATTGTCGAGCGGATTCGTATATATCGTCGGCGCGGGGCCGGGCGATATAGGTTTATTAACTTTAAAGGGCAAGCGGTGCATCGAGGAGGCTGACGTGGTGGTCTACGACTACCATGTCAACGCGCAGATAGTGAACCTTGCCCGCAAGGACGCCGAGTTCATCTACGCCGGAAAGCGCGGCGGCCATCACACGCTCACCCAGGACGAGATCAACGCCGTTTTGGTTGAGCAGGCGAAAAAAGGGAGAACCGTCTGCCGGTTGAAGGGCGGCGATCCGTTCATCTTCGGGCGGGGCGGCGAGGAGGCCGAAACCCTTGTCGAGGCAGGAATTCCGTTCGAGGTCGTGCCCGGCATAAGCTCCGCGATAGCCGCTCCGGCGTATGCCGGAATTCCGCTTACGCACCGCAAGTTCGCCACAACCGTCGCGTTCATTCCCGGACACGAGGACCGCGAGAAAACAGGCAGCGCCATCGCGTGGGACAAGATAATGGGGATAGACACTCTGGTGTTCCTGATGGGAGTCAGGAACCTGCCATACATCGCCGAACAGCTCATGGCGCACGGCCGTCCGTCTGAAACGCCGGTTGCGATCATCCGTTGGGGAACACGCGCGGAGCAGAACACTGTCACATCCACGCTTGGGGGAGTGGCCGAGCTTGTGAAGTCGCGAGATATCAGGCCGCCGTCCGTGATGGTTGTGGGCGATGTTGTAAACCTGCGTGAGCATCTTTCGTGGTTTGAAAAAAAGCCGCTTTTCGGTGCGCGTATTCTGGCCACGCGCCAAGACACGGGCGGTTTCGAGCCTCTGGCCAGGCTTGGCGCGGAGATAGTGGAATTTCCCACGATCGAGCAGCGCGATCCTGAAAGCTGGGAAGACGCGGACAGGGCTATCGGCGAAATCGGCTCGTTCGACCGGCTGGTTTTCACCAGCGCAAACGGCGCGGCGTATTTCATGCGGCGTTTGATGGAGCTTGGCCGCGACATACGCGATCTTGCCGGAATACGAATATGCGCCATCGGCCCGAAAACCCGCGACTCGCTCGAACGCTTCGGCCTTCGGGTGGAGATGGTTCCGGAGGATTTCCGCGCCGAGGGACTGGTTGCGGCGTTTGGCGACGTTTGCGGCAAGCGGATTCTTCTGCCGCGCGCGAAAGAGGCACGCGATCTGTTCCCGGATGCCGTGCGGGCGGCGGGCGGCGAGATTGCGGTTGTCACCGTTTACCGCACTGTGGCTCCCGATCGGCATTCGAAGCGTCTGGCGCGGCTGTTGCGCGAGGGGCGCATCAACGTGGCCACGTTCACGAGCGCGTCCACGTTCAAGAATCTTGTAAGCATGATAGGCTCGGAAGCGGTAGAACTTCTGCGCGGCGTGACGATTGCCGCAATAGGGCCGGTCACAAGAAAATCAATCGAAAAACAAGGGCTTACGGTTACAGTCATGCCGGAGCGGGCCACTATCGAAGATATGGCGAACGCTATCCGCGACTGGGCTGAGGCCAACATTCCCGTCTCAAGGGCGGGGTAAGGAATTTGGAGAACAAAATATGAGTGCAGAGGAAGATTCCAAGAAGCGGATTCTTGTAAACGCTATCAATGCCGAGGAATGCCGCGTGGCCATCGTGGCGGGCGGGGAACTGGAAGACATCCATGTAGAGACAGCCTCGCGCGAGCAGACCAAGGGCAACATCTACAAGGCGGTGATCGTGCGGGTTGAGCCGGGCCTTCAGGCGGCGTTTGTGGAGTTCGACAAGAGCCAGAAACACGGCTTTCTTCAGTTCCGCGAGATTCGCCCCGAATACTATAAGCCCAGAAATGGCGAGGACGCTGGCGAGCGGCCGCGCATTCAGGACGTGGTTCACAAGAAGCAGGAAATACTGGTGCAGGTTGAAAAGGACGCGCGCGACATGAAGGGCGCGAGCCTCACGACATACATCTCGCTTCCGGGCCGCTACATGGTGATGATGCCCGGCGAAAAAAGCAGGGTTGGAATATCGCGCAAGATCGAAGGCTCCGAAGACCGCGGCCAGATTCGCGACATCCTGAAAAACATCGAGCTTCCGGGCAATGCCGGATTTATAGTGCGAACAGTGGGGCTGGATCAGACCGAGGCCGTGCTGAAGGCCGATGTCGATCATCTTGTGGGAAAATGGGACGACATCAGCAAGCGGGCCGAAAAGGCGAAGGGGCCATGCCTCATCTACGAGGAGCACGACATCGTGACCCGCGCGCTTCGCGACTATCTTACCGACGACGTTGACGAAATCCTTATCGACGACCGCGACATAAGCCGCACGGTGAAGGAATATCTGAAGGATCATGCGCCGAAATTGCAGAAGCGCGTGAAGCTCTACCGCGAAAAAACGCCTATATTCGCTAAGTTCGGGGTTGAGGGAATGCTCGGTTCGGTTCACGAGCGAAAGGTTTCGCTTCCCTCCGGCGGCTCCATAGTTATCGACACAACCGAGGCTCTCACCTCCATCGACGTTAACTCGGGCAAATCCCACGGAGAGCGCGACATAGAAGACCTTGCGCTCAAGACCAATCTGGAAGCGGTGAGGGCCATAGCGCGTCAGTTGCGTCTTCGTGACATCGGCGGGCTTATCGTGCTCGATCTTATCGACATGCGGCCAGCCAAGAACCGAAAGGCCGTGGAGCAGGCGCTGAAGGAGCAGTTGAAGAAGGACAAGGCCAAGACGGACATCGCGTATATCTCGAAGTTCGGAATGCTTGAGATGTCCCGCGAGCGCATGCGCCCAAGCGTGCGCGACACAAACTACACGCCGTGCGCCGTTTGCGGCGGCAAGGGGCATTATCCCGCTCCGGAATTCCTCGCGCTTTCGGTTCTTCGCAAGCTTCAGGAGATCGTGGTGGACGAGGCGATTTCGAAAATCGCGGTGACGCTCCCCGTGGCTGCCGCCAACTATCTGCTGAACGCAAAGCGCGCCGAGTTGCTGGAGATCGAAAAACGCACCTGCATACAGATCGTGATCGAGGCCGGAGACATGCCGGCGGGCGAACACAGGCTTGTGATCGAGCGTCAGGTGGAAACGCAGAGGGAGTCACAGCGGGAATCGCCGAGGGAACCGGCCGGTGGGCCGGCGCGGGAGCATGTCGCGCATCCTCAGCCGGATCAGCAGCGACAGGACGGCCCGCAACCGAAGAAGAAGCGCCGCAGGAAGCGCAAGCGCGGCGGGCGCGGCGGCGAACAGCCGGTTGGCAATAGCGAGCAGCCGGTTGGCAATAGCGAACAGCCGGTTGGCAATAGCGATAGCGAGCAGCCGGTGGAACACGCGGCGGCATCCGCCGAGTCTATGTCCGTGCCGGCTCCCGAGCAACCGGAGGGCGTGAACGAGACTGACGAAAATGAAACGGTTTCAACCGCCGAAGCGGCAAGATCGCGCAAAAGACGCCGCCCGCGCCGAAAGCGGCGGCCTGCCGAAAGCGGCGCTCAAGCGATTGCGGCTATGGCAGTACCTGTGACAGAAACCGTGGCAAACGCTTCGGATGTCTCCAGTGAACAGGTACAGCCTGAACCGGCGCAGCTTGAACTGGCACAGCCTGAACCGGAGCAGTTCGAGCAGGCTGCGCCGCAGCCGTCCGCGCCAAAGAGAAGGCGCAGACCGCCGCGCCGCAAGCCTGCCGCGGGCGCGGCATCCGAGGCGTCGGTTCCTGAATCGTCCGGCGAGGAGTTATCGGGTGAGTGATGCGAGGCTGATTCGATCCGGAACTACGGAGTTCTTCGAGTTTCTGGACGCGCTCGACCGCCGTGCGGCGGGAGGCACCCCGGATGTCGAGGCGCGGGTCAGAATGATCATCGATGACGTTCGCTCAGGCGGCGATTCGGCTGTCCGCAAATACACCGAACTATTCGACGGCGTGCGCCCGCGCAGCCTTCGCATTGCGTCCGAAACCGTTGTTGACGCGCTCAAGTCCGTGAAAAAGCCCGTCGTAAACGCGATCCAGACCGCCATCGAGCGTCTGACCACATTTCACTCGCGTCAGAAGGAGGAATCGTGGTTTTTCCACGACGGCGGCGCGATGCTTGGGCAGGTGGTGCGTCCGATCGAGCGCGTGGGCGTGTATGTGCCGGGCGGCAAGGCGTCGTATCCGTCTTCGGTGCTGATGAACGTGATTCCGGCCAAGGTTGCCGGAGTTTCCGAGATCGTTCTCTGCGTTCCTGCGCCGGAGGGCGAAGTGAATCCGTATGTGCTGGTTGCGGCGGAGATGCTCGGCGTGAAGAAAATTTACGGCATCGGCGGTGCTCAGGCGATTGCGGCCATGGCATATGGCACCAAGAGCGTTCCGAAGGTGGACAAAATCGTGGGGCCGGGGAATATTTACGTTGCCACGGCGAAGCGCATGGTCTTCGGCGCGGTGGACATAGACATGATTGCCGGGCCGAGCGAAATACTCATAATTGCCGACAAGTCCGCCGATGCGTCCTTTGTCGCCGCCGACATGCTTGGCCAAGCCGAGCACGACGAGCTGGCGTCATCCGTTCTCGTCACGGACTCCGCCGTGTTGGCTGCCAATGTGCGGAAAGAGCTTTCAAGGCGGCTTGCCGGACTTTCGCGGAAGTCAATCGCCGGAAAATCGATAGCGGATTACGGGGCGATCGTTGTCGCGGAGGATCTGGAGGAAGCCGCCCGGATTGCAAACAGGATCGCGCCCGAGCATCTCGAGGTGATGACCGAGCATCCGATGGAGCTTCTGCCGAGGCTTCGTAACGCCGGTGCTATTTTCCTTGGACGCTGGACGCCGGAAGCGCTTGGCGATTACGTCGCAGGCCCCAATCACACGCTTCCCACCGGCGGAACGTCGCGTTTCTTCTCGCCGCTTGGCGTGTACGATTTCGTGAAGCGCTCCAGCCTGCTGTCATTCGACCGCGAAACGTTCAACTCTCTGGCTGATGCCGTGACCGCAATCGCCGATGTGGAGGGGCTGGAGGCCCATGCCGCCTCTGTGCGCGTAAGACGCGAACAGGTTGGGCCGGGGGGCTGAAGCGTTTCTCCACTATTGACATCCGACCTCAGAAATAGGAACTTCGTTGATCAACCAAACTGGAAAATAAACTTGGCGCTGGCACTGGAAAATAAGCCTGGCGCTTGACACTCGCCGCCGTGCGTTACTGTTGTTCTGAAAATCACCAGCACGGAGACCCCCACAACGTACAGCATAAGCCGCGCCGCCGCGCTTCCCGCGGTCAGATTGACCCGATTGTTGGACATTATTTTTTGACAATCGTCACCCGTAGGTATATATTTTGATATATACTCAAAGGAGGATTGTCATGCAAACCGCTAAAATTTTTACCAATGGTCGGAGTCAGGCTATACGCCTTCCGAAGGAGTTTCGTTTCTCTGGGGATGACGTATATATTAACAAAATCGGAAAACTTGTTGTTCTTATTCCCAAAGATGACCCTTGGTCTGTTTTGGCCAATAGCCTTGAACAATTTTCTTCTGATTTTATGGACGACAGAATTCAACCACCACAAGATAGTCGTGAAGCACTATGATCGTGTACATGCTTGACACAAATATTTGTATTTACATCATTAAGCAAAAGCCTGTTAATGTGATTCACCGTTTTCGTCAACTCCCTGTTTCAAGCATAGCCATTTCTTCGATAACTTTGAGCGAGCTTGAATATGGAGCAATGAAGAGTGAAAATCCTAATCAAAACAGGATTGCTCTATCTCAATTTGTTGCTCCTCTTGAAATATCTCCATACGATGACGACGCAGCTCAAAGCTATGGCAATATCCGTGCTTTCCTTGAAAAGCAAGGTACGCCAATTGGCTCATTAGACATGCTGATCGCCGCCCATGCCATTTCTGCGAATTGCACTTTAGTTACAAATAATGAAAGAGAATTCTCTCGAGTGCCCCATCTTCGAATAGAAAACTGGATATCCTAACTAGTTGTTTATTATATATTTTCAGTCGAACGATTAGCTCAGCAGCGGAGCGTTAGCGGAGTCTGCTGGAGCGCTTTGTTGGGCATTTTGGATGTCATAGATAATGGTATCAGCACTGAAATCCTGTTCATGCGGCCAAGCAATGCCATGACGTAAAGGGCGAACTAGGCGAAAATATGATTCGTTCAAAAGTTCTTTGAATGCATTCCCTCCCAAGTAAGGCTTGACATCAAAAATGCCGTAAATACCGCTAGTTGTCTGAATCTCAATCCGATAGTTATCGAGAGGAATGGCTTTTACGATCTTATCCATGGAACCCTCTACCGCAATGGGTCAATTTTAAAGACTGGTTCGCCAGAAACGGCCAACTTCCAATCCGCCATTAAATCTTCTCGGTGAATTTCTATCGTAAAGCGTTTTATCCGTCGTCCCGGAAACGTGCGAGCAATGCGGCAGGCATGAAGCCTGTCCTGTTGCCAAAGGTTGTTTCTGTGGGAACCTGCCGGGATGATGGATATAACGATGTTGAACTTAGCCGCTTCTCCCCGTGTATTGATATCGGCGCTGCTATGGGGATTATATCGGTCGGCTCTCACCATTTGCAATGAAATTTTGCACACTTCGCGTGGC
>Ga0233425_10002581_pt1 | contig 35126 bp, 32 predicted proteins | sample Watercolumn_Towu_2_FD_181712 | JGI IMG/M metagenome (GOLD analysis project Ga0233425, IMG submission 181712) | Freshwater microbial communities from Lake Towuti, South Sulawesi, Indonesia - Watercolumn_Towuti2014_140_MG | ecosystem: Environmental > Aquatic > Freshwater > Lake | place...
GATACTTGGCGGAATTCTGCTACCGTTTCAACCGCCGTTTCTGGGAACCGCAAATGTTTAACCGGATGCTTCATGCTTGTCTCAACTCAGCTACTATCACATTTTCAGAGCTAAGGGCATAATCGTTATCCTTTAAATCGATCTCCTTTTCCTTCTTCTTCAGTCTTCTTACCAGCTTGATGCGATCGTGCAGAGACATGGTGAAGTAAAAAGGACTTTCTACCAGGACCGATACTATCTTCTTCATCTTCTTTTCCTCTGACTAGGAATATAACCCCGTTGATTTGCAGGGAAAGCCGGTAAAAATACCTATTTAATAATGCGTAATAATACCTAGAGACGAAATTTTTGATCACAAAGTAGGGGAAGGGGGACCGGGGGGATTGTTCCGACAGGAACGGCAAAAGCGGGCAAACCGGGCGGTTTGCGGCAGAAAACCCCCGGTTTGCACGGTATCGTTGTTGCCAAAGTCACAAACAAGATACTTGCGTCTTACTTTGCGCCTTGGCGTCTTGGGGTGAGGTCTATCTTTTCGAGGCTAACGGCAGGGAAGCCTTAACTTTCAAACTTCTCGTCAAAGACCTTCATGGCACAGAATTTGCCGCACATGGTGCATTGGTCTTCCCTGGCTTGGCTCAGGTCCCGGTAGCGTTTGGCCTTGTCGGGGTTGATGGAGAGCCTGATCTGGGTGGGCCAGTCCAGGGCCCGGCGGGCTTTGGACATGGACAGATCCCAATCTGCGGCCCCCGGAATGCCATTGGCGATGTCCGCGGCGTGGGCGGCGATGCGGGAGGCCACCACCCCGTCGATGACGTCCTCCACCTCCGGTAGCTTCAGGTGTTCCGCGGGGGTGACGTAGCAGAGGAAGGAGGCCCCCTCCGTGGCGGCCAGGGCGCCGCCGATGGCCCCGGCGATGTGGTCGTAGCCGGAGGCCACGTCGGTGACCAGGGGACCGAGCACGTAAAAGGGAGCGTTATGGCAGTATTTTTGCTGGAGGCGCACGTTTTTCTTGATGGCCTGCAAAGGCAGGTGCCCCGGGCCTTCCACCATCACCTGGACGCCCTTCGCCCAGGCCCGTTTGGTCAACTCTCCCAGGATTTTCAGCTCATGCAACTGGGCCCGGTCCGTGGCGTCGGCCAGGCACCCGGGGCGCAGGCCGTCTCCCAAGGACAGGGTGACGTCATGGGTCCGGGCGATATCCAGCAGGCGGTCATACTGTTCATATAAGGGATTTTCCCGCTGATGGCGCCGCATCCAGGCGGAAAGAAACGCCCCGCCCCGGGAGACCACGCCGGTGACTCGTTTTGTCAGTAAAGGCAAGGCCTTGCGGGTGACGCCGCAATGCACGGTGACAAAGTCCACCCCTTGTTTGGCATGGTGCTCCACCATCTCCAGGAACCAGTCGCCTTGGACTTCGTCCAGGCTCTGGGCCTCGGTCATCACCTGGTAGATGGGCACCGTGCCGAAGGGCGCGGGGCACATGCCCAGGAGCGCGGTGCGCAGGGCGTCCAAGTCGCCGCCGGTGGAGAGATCCATCACCGCGTCTGCGCCGTAGCGCAGGGCCGCGGCCAGCTTGGCCTGTTCTTTTTCCAGGCTGACGTCGTGGGGGGAAGTGCCGATATTGGCGTTGATCTTCACCCGCACGCCCTTGCCGATGGCGGCGGGATCGAGGTTCATGTGCCCGGGGTTGGCGGGCACCACCAGGGTGCCTTGGGCCAGCCCTAAGCGGATGGCCTCCGGGGCCAGGCCTTCCTTTTTGGCCGCCAGGGTCATGGCCTCGGTGATCTTGCCCGCCAGGGCTGCTGCGCGTTGGGTCATATCGTCAGATTTTCCGGGGGAGGGCCGGAGCCTTCCTTACCGTTTTTCGCTATTCGCTATTCGCTTTTTGCTTTTCGTTAAAAAACAAAGATTATCGAAAGGTTAAATTGCCGGTTTGCTTCGTTTGTAAGCGAACCTGGTAGAAGGTTTTTATTATAGATATATTCTATCTGAATCTCTTGGGAAAATAAAGTGGGCCGGAGATAAGAGCAACCCAGATATGTCTTTCAAAAATTTCTTGGGATAAAGTTCGGGAGCATAAGCGATAAAGATAGATTCGCAACGAAGCTGCGCTGCGTTCAGAATGACAAAATGTCAAAAGAGGCAAAGGATACCAGGCGAGTCGCCTCGGCCGACTACTGCTCCCCTGCCCCTTGCTCCTTGCTCCCCTGCCCCCTGGCCCCTGCCCCCTGGCCCCCCCTCAAATTCCCCGGCAATCACTTTTTTTTGCAGGCCGCGGTGGAATCGGTTAATATGGAGGTTGTGAAGAATTTAGCCATCTTAGGGTCCACCGGTTCCATCGGCCAAAGCACTTTGGCGGTGGTTAAAGAGCACCCCCGGGAGTTTCGGGTGGTGGCGCTGGCCGCGGGCCGGAACGTGGAGTTGCTGGCCGGGCAGATCGGGGACTTCCAACCCGTTCTGGTTTCGGTTCAGGACGGGGAAGCCGCGGACCGCCTGGGAAAATTGCTGCCCTCCGGGAATAACCTGCAAATTCTCACCGGGCCCCAGGGCGCGGCCGCGGTGGCCACCGCGGCGGGCGCGGACCTGGTGGTCTCCGCCATGGTGGGCGCCGCGGGCCTGGAGCCGACCCTGGCCGCCATCCAGGCGGGCATCCCGGTGGCCCTGGCCAATAAGGAGACCCTGGTGGCCGCGGGGTCCCTGGTGATGGCCGCGGCTCAGGCCAAGGGCGTAGCCCTGCTGCCGGTGGACAGCGAGCACAGCGCGCTGATGCAGGCCATGGAGGGGCAACGCCGGGAGGACGTGAAAAAGCTGTGGCTCACCGCCTCGGGGGGGCCGTTCCGGGCCTGGCCCGCAGAGAAGCTGGCAGCGGTGACCCCGGAGCAGGCCCTGCGCCATCCCAACTGGAACATGGGGGCCAAGATCACCATCGATTCCGCCACCATGATGAACAAGGCCCTGGAGGTCATCGAGGCCGGGGTCCTGTTCGGGCTGCCGGTGGACCGCATCGGGGTCTATATCCACCCCCAGAGCATTATTCACTCCCTGGTGGAGTACGTGGACGGCTCGGTGCTGGCCCAGTTGGGGGTGCCGGACATGCGGCTGCCCATCGCCTATGCCCTGGCCCATCCCCGGCGCCTGCCCTTGAGCGGCCCCGCCCTGGATCTGAGCCAAATCGCCCAACTGACGTTTGAAGAGCCGGACCTGGAGCGCTTTCCGTCGCTGCGGCTGGGCTACGACGCGGCCCGGGCCGGGGGCACCATGCCCGCGGTGCTCAACGCCGCCAACGAAGTGGCGGTGGCCGCGTTTCTGCAAAAACAACTCTCTTTCCTGGGCATCCCCCGGGTGGTGGAGGAGACCATGAACGCCCACACCCCCATGCCCATTCAGGATTTGGCCCACGTCCTGGGGGTCAACCGCTGGGCGCGGGAGCACGCGCAACATCTGATTGAAAAACAAGGAGCAACCATCCTTTAATGACTACTGTATTGGCGACCGTCATCGTTTTGGGCGTCCTCATCTTCATCCATGAGCTGGGCCATTTTTTGCTGGCCAAGGCCTGCGGGGTGCGGGTGGACGCCTTTTCCCTGGGTTTTCCCCCCAGGTTGCTGCATAAACAGGTCGGGGAGACGGATTACCGCCTCTCGGTCATCCCCCTCGGGGGTTACGTGAAGCTTTTGGGGGAAAACCCCCACGACGAAGTGCCTCCCGAGTTGGAGCACCGCTCTTTTGCGCACCAGACCTTATGGCGCCGGTTCCTCATCGTCCTGGCCGGGCCGGGGTTCAATTTCCTCTTCGCGGTGCTGGCCCTTTTTCTGGTCTTCGCGTTTGCCGGCATTCCTTATATGACCACGGAGATCGGGGGGGTCACCGAGAATTCCCCCGCGGCCCGGGCCGGACTGCAAAAAGGCGATAGAATTACGGCGGTGGCCGGTGAGCCGGTGAGCCGCTGGGAGGAACTGCCGAAAAAAATTAAGGCCCACGGAGAGCGGCCCCTGGGCCTGGAAGTGAAGCGGGGGGAACGGGTTTTCCAGGTGGAGGTAGTCCCCCAACGCATGGAGGTGGAGGATATTTTCGAGAAGAAAGTGTCCTCCGTGGTCATCGGCATCAGACCCTCCGAAGATATGGCCATCGACCGGGTGGACCCGGCCCAGGCCTTCAGCAAAGGAGTGTCCTCAGCCGTGAACATCGCCTGGGCGACCCTGGACATGCTCTACAAACTTTTGGCCCGGGAAGCGCCGCTCAAAGCCCTGGGGGGCCCCATCTTCATCGCCCAGATCGCGGGGAAGCAAGCGGAAGCGGGCGCCACCGCCCTGATCTTCTTCATGGCCGCCTTGAGCGTGAATCTGGCCATGTTGAACCTGCTGCCCATCCCCGTGCTGGACGGCGGCCACCTCTTTTTCTTTGCCTGGGAGGCGGTCAGGGGCAAACCCGTGGCCGTCAAGCACCGGGAGATGGCCCAGGCGGTGGGCATGATGCTGATTTTGGCATTGATGGCCCTGGTGTTTTATCAGGATATTCTGCGTTTGCTCAACCCTAAGTGAGTTCGTTTTGCGTTTTTCGTTTTGCGTTTTTCGTAAAAATAAGCTGCATGATGAATGAAAATGCTCCCGCTGGGGCGGGCCTTTGGGCCGCTGGGCAGGCGTCCCCACCTGTCAATCTCTCTGGCGGCCAGGGACGGCCGCCCCGCCAAGCTTGGTATTTATGAATCCCCTTTCTTTTAACGCAAAACAAAAAACGAAAAACGAAAAACGATCTTTACTACTGGCCCTGGACACTTCCACCGAAAAAGGCAGCCTGGCCCTGGCGGAGGGGGACCGGCTGCTGGGGGAGTATTTTCTGGACTGCCCCGGCACTTACCTCCAGCATCTTCTGCCCGCAGTGGAGGAGCTATTTCAAGCCTCGGGGCGCACTTTGCCCGACCTGGGGGCCATCACCGTGAGCCAGGGTCCCGGCAATTTTACGGGCCTGCGCATCGGCCTGGCCACCGCCAAGGGCCTGGCCTGGGCCCTGGGCTGCCCCCTGGTGGCGGTGCCCACCCTGGAGTCCCTGGCCGCCCAGGTTCCCTTCCAGCCCCGCGCCATTGCGGTCCTGATGGACGCCAAGCGGCAGGAGGTCTACCTGGGCCTCTTTAAGTGTCCGGGGGAATGGCCCACGACCCAGGGCGAACCCCAACGCCTGCCGGTGTCGGCCCTGCCCTCCCTTTTGCAGCCGCCCCTGCTCCTCACCGGCCCCGGCCTCGAGGCGTACGCGGATTTTCTCAAACAACATCTCCCCCCGGAGATCGCCTGGGCGCCCCCGGAGCTGCGCCATCCCCAAGCCGCGACCATCGCCCGGCTGGGCCGGCTCCGCCTGGAACGGGGCCTGGCCGTGGCCCCTCAACAACTGACCCCCACCTACCTGCGCCCGGCGCTGTAGGGTTTCTATAAAAACTTGACAGTGGGGATGGGACATGATAACAATTATAACCTAACCAATCAAAATTCCAGGGTTTTCATGCCTCAAGCACAAACGCCGGTGGTGGATCTCCGGTCCCGCGAGCATTATCTGGCCTCCTGTATTGCCTTGGCTCAAGAGAAGTTGTCCTGCTGCGGTTCCCTGGCCGAGATCGCCGCGCAGGAGAAGAAGATAAACATTTATCCCCGCCTCGACCAACTGGAGGGGCCGCACCTGATCCATCTGTTAAACGAAGAAGCTCCGGGGCCGGTGCGTCTGGCCAGGGAGGCGGTGGCTAAGGGGGAAGTGCTTTTGGAGCACGCGGCCGCTGGGGAAGGCACCCGACTCCGCCTGGGTCCCAAATATTTCATTAATATTGCCAGAGATTTAAGCTTGGAGCGGCTATCCCTTTTGCTCAGCGAGGAGTCCGGCAAGGTAATTTCTCCGGAGGCTGCTGCCGGGCAATTGGACTGCCCCCCCCGGGATTTGCTGCCCCTGTCCCTGGGCAGCCGGCACATGCTGCAACTGGCCTTTGATTTGGCCCGGCTGGCCCGGGAACTGGGGGAGTCCCCGGCGGAGGTGCTGGCCCGGCAGCATCTGTTGATCATCGTTGGCGAGGAAATGGTCGCGGGGGTGGAAAAAGACTTTTACCAGTGGCATTTTTACGGCTTTAATCCTACCCAAGTCTTTTTCATGGTGCAGGAAAGCTTCCATGGCCTCAATCTGAACAACGGGCGGTTTTTCTATGATGAAACCTCCCCCCGGCGCCTGCACAACCACGGGCAGATGGCCATGCAGCAGGCCATGGACCGGCAGCTCTTCACCCTGCCTGGGGCCCATACCTGGGAGAAGGCCTATCATTCCCGGGACGCAGTGGGGGACTGGCTCCAGGGTTTCGTCAATAAAATTTCCTATAATATCGAAGACCTGGACTATTTGACCGGGTCTTTGGATTTTTACAGTCTGGGGTTGGTGTTGGAATTGGGAGAAAAGGGTTTTCGCATGGTCATGGAGGTGGTGGCCAACAACCCCGAAAAGCCCCAGAAGGGCGGCATGCTGGCCTGGGACCCGGAGTTGGAACGGGACGTGATGGTGGAATCCTTCCAGTTGGGAGACTTGCCCAACAAAGAGATTGCCTTTCTGAACCGGAATTTCAACCACTATCCCCGGCCTTTTGAGAGCTGGCGCCGGGTCCGGGATGAGGGCCTGCCCATGCCCGTGGCGGTGAAGGAGGGTTTTTTGTATTACCAGCCGGTGCAGGGGGACATCAATTTTTTGGTGCCCACCGCCTTTTTCCGCCGCCGGGAAATGCCGCCCATTAAAAATTTAAAGACCCCGGCCGCGTTGCCCCTGGCCGTCAATCGCATGGCGGCCCAGGACCGCCAGCCCGGATTCCGGGAATTCGCCCAACGCCTCAGGGAGGGGGGGAAATGAGTCCACCCCGGAAGATGTTCGTCAACGCCGCGGACCCGGAGGAATTCCGGGTGGCCATCGTCGAAGAAGGACAGATGGAGGAGCTGGCCCTGGAGTCCGCGTCCCGGGAGGCCACCAAGGCCAATATTTATAAGGGCCTCGTGGTCAATATCGAGCCCAGCCTCCAGGCCGCGTTCGTCAATTACGGCGGCGAGCGCCACGGCTTTCTGCCCCTGTCGGAAGTCCACGAAGATTGGTACCAGGAGAAGCCCCAGAGCAGATCCAAGACCAAGATCCAGCGGGTGCTGCGTAAAGGCCAGGAGATCGTGGTCCAGGTCTATAAAGAGGAATCCGCCACCAAGGGGGCCTATCTCAGCACTTATATTTCCCTGCCCGGCCGGCGCCTGGTGCTCCTGCCCAGGCAGAGCCACCTGGGGGTCTCCCGGAAGATCGAAAAGGAAGAAGAGCGCCAGCGCCTGAAGGAACTGGCCCAAAAGCTGGGCCTGCCCCCGGAGATGGGCCTGATTATCCGCACCGCGGGGGAAACCGCGGCCACCCGGGAACTCACCAAGGACCTGAATTACCTGCTGAAGCTCTGGGAGGGCATCAAGCAGGCCGCCCAGACGCAGCCGGCCCCCTGCCTGCTGCACCGGGACCTGGACCTCATCACCCGCACCGTCCGGGACTATTTTTCGGCGGATATCAAGACCATTCTGGTGGACCACAAAGACGTCTACCAGACGCTGCGCGCCTTCATCCAGGAGATGGCCCCCCGCCAGGCGCACGTCCTTAAGCTTTATAAGGACAAGCTCCCCATCTTCACCCGCTACCAGTTGGAGGAGCAGATCGAACGGATTTACGCGGAGCGGGTGCCTTTGAAATCGGGCGGCACCATCGTCATCAATCCCACCGAGGCCCTGGTGGCCATCGACGTCAACTCCGGCCGCAGCACCGGCCAGAAAGAGATTGAAGACACGGCCCACAAAACCAACCTGGAGGCCGCCGAGGAAGTGGCCCGCCAACTCCGGCTCCGGGACTTGGGCGGCCTCATCGTCATCGATTTCATCGACATGAAGGACAAGAAGCACCAGAAGGAGGTGGAGCAGGCCTTAAAAGCCAGCCTGAAAAAGGACAAGGCCCGGGTGACCGTGGGCCACCTCTCCAAATTCGGGCTGCTCGAGCTTTCCCGGCAGCGCCTGCGCCCCACCGCCGAGACCAGCGCCTATATTTCCTGTCCCGCGTGCCAGGGCCGGGGCCGCATCAAAAAGGCGGACACCCTGAGCGTCGGGCTGCTCCGGCAGATCAGCACCCAGGCGGCCCAGGGCAACATCCAGGAAGTGCGCGTTCTGGCCCCCGCGGAAGTGGCCCATTTTCTCCTCAACAAGAAGCGCCATGATCTTATTAAACTGGAGGAGCAGTTCGGCCTCAAGATCGTGGTGACCGGCAAGGAGGGTTTAGGCCCCGAAGAAATCCTGGTGGAATACGGCAAAAGGGAGAGCGCCGAAAGCAAGCCCGCGGCGGAACCGAAGCCGGCTCCGGAGCGTAAGCCCGCGGCCGAACCGCAACCGGCCCCGGAGAGCAAAGCTCCCGCCGAAGCCAAGGCGGATGAAAAACCGGCCCCGGAGGCCCAGCCGGCGGCCAAGGCTAAAAAAACCGGAGAGAGGAAACGCCCCTCCCGGCCCCGGCGGCGGCCGGCGAAAGCCAAGCCCAAGGCGGAGGCCCAGGGGGAGACGCGGGGAGAGGCCCCGGCCCCGGAACCCACGGCTCCGGCGGAGAGCGCTCCTGCCGCCCAGGAGCCGGAATCAACGCCCTAACAAAGGTAACCGATCAGCGCATCATAAATATATTTTGCGTCTTGCTTTGCGTCTCTGCGTCTTTGCGTGAAACCATCTTTTCAAACAGAATTGAGTCCAAGGAGTTACCATGCGCAGCAACCTGATGAAACAAGGCCTGGAAAAATATCCCCATCGCTCTCTGCTGAAGGCCATGGGGCTCACCGACCGGGAAATCGACCGGCCCATAATCGGCGTCGCCAATTCTTATAATGAATTTATTCCCGGGCACATCCACCTGGACAAGATCACCCAAGCGGCCAAGGACGGGGTGCGGCTGGCCGGGGGGACGCCTCTGGAGTTCGGGGTCATCGGCGTCTGCGACGGGCTGGCCATGCATCATCAGGGCATGAAATATTCCCTTCCTTCCCGGGAAATCATCGCCGATTCCATCGAAATCATGGCCATGGCCCACCCCGTGGACGGCCTGTTGTTGGTGGCCAACTGCGATAAGATTGTCCCCGGCATGCTCATGGCGGCCCTACGCCTCAATATTCCCGCGCTCCTGATCTCCGGCGGCCCCATGCTGGCCGGGCGCTACCGGGGCAAAGAAGTGGACCTGATCACCGTTTTCGAGGGTGTGGGCGCTCTCAAAGCCGGGAAGATCTGCGAAGACGAACTGAAGGAACTGGCGGAGTGCGCCTGCCCCGGGTGCGGCTCCTGCGCCGGCATGTTCACCGCCAATTCCATGAATTGTTTGAGCGAGGCCCTGGGGCTCGCCCTCCCCGGCAACGGCACCATTCCCGCGGTGCACGCGGCCCGGTTCCGGCTGGCCAAAGAGACCGGCTTCAAGATCATGGAATTGGTGGAAAAGCAGCTTCTGCCCCGGGACATCGCCACCCCGGAGGCTTTCAAAAACGCCATGGCCGTGGACATGGCCCTGGGCTGCTCCACCAACACCGTGCTCCACGTGCCGGCCATAGCTAAGGAAGCGGGCATCGACCTGTCCCTGGACCTGTTCAACGAAATCAGCAACCGCACGCCTCACCTCTGCCACATGAGCCCCGGCGGCCCCCACCACCTGGAGGACCTGGACGCCGCCGGCGGCGTGCCCGGCGTCATGAAAGTCCTGATGGGCGCAGGCCTGGTCTCCGGCGCGCCCTTAAGCGCCACCGGGGCCACGGTGGCCGATAATCTGGCCGCGGTCAAGGTGCTGAATGAGAACGTCATCCGCCCCCTGTCCCACCCTTACCACGCCCAGGGCGGCATCGCCATCCTCCGGGGCAACCTGGCTCCCGAAGGCGCGGTGGTGAAGCAATCGGCGGTGGCCCCGGAGATGCTGGTGAATGAAGGCACGGCCCGGGTCTTCGAATCGGAAGAGCGGGCCGTGGGTGCCATCCTGGGGGGGAAAATCAAACCCGGAGACATCGTGGTCATCCGCTACGAAGGGCCGAAAAGCGGCCCGGGCATGCGGGAGATGCTCACTCCCACTTCGGCCATCGCCGGCATGGGGTTGGACACGCAGGTGGCCCTGTTAACCGACGGCCGCTTCAGCGGCGGCACCCGGGGCGCGGCCATCGGCCACATTTCGCCTGAGGCCGCAGAGGGCGGCCCCATTGCTTTTATTCAGGAGGGAGACCGCATCAAGATCGACATCCCGGCCAAGACCCTGACGCTCATGGTGGACGACGCGGAACTGGCCCAACGCAAAGCCGTCTGGCAGCCGCCGGAGCCGAAGATCAAACATGGCTACGCGGCCCGCTACAGCCGTATGGTAAGCTCCGGCAGCAAGGGCGCGGTGTGTGAGTGAGGGCGTGAATGGGGGCAAATTTGGGGGAGGGGGCCAGGGGCCGCGGGCCCCTGCCCCCTCCCCCCACCCCATAGTTTTTTTTTACTTATGGATCATTGTCAGCGTTTGGTGGAACTTTTGGGGTTTTCTACACTATAGTAAAATGGTAGGAATAAAATTTAACGATAAAATGCACAAACAGTTTAACCAAATTCGAGCCATTGATAATAAAAAATGATATAATTTTAAAGAGTTAATCCACTTATCGACAAAATCTTCAGGCATTACTAAAAAAACTAAATTTATATCTAATTTTAAAATTTAGGAGAAATTGACCATGCGGCTGACCATGGAGCGGGAGACTTTGTTGAAGGGAGTAAGCCGAACCCTGGGGGTGGTGGACCGCCGGGGCACCATGCCCATTTTGAGCCATTTTCTCCTGGACGCGGCCGACGGTGTCGTGACCATTTCCGCCACCGACCTGGAAGTGAGCTTTCAGGGCCAGTATCCGGCCATGGTGGAGGAGCCGGGGTCCCTGACTCTGCCGGCCCAATACGTCCACAACCTGATCAAGGAGCTCCCCGGAGCCACCCTGAACCTGGAGGGCACGGAAAAATCCAACTTGCAGCTCACGGTGGGGGAATCCCGCTACCAGCTCCTGGGCCTGCCCGCGGACCAATATCCCGCCATCCCGCAAATCACCGACCAGATTATGGTGGAGGTGGAATGCCGGGTGCTCAGGGAAATGATCGATAAGACCATCTTTTCTGTGTCCGTGGACGATCTGCAGTATCATCTTTCCGGCATTTTCTGGGAGCGGACGCAAAACAACGAAGGGGCCTATTTCCTGCGCATGGTCTCCACCGACGGCCACCGCCTCACTTTAATCGAGCGCCCTTTGCCGGAAAGCGAGCACTTCGGCATCGAGGAAGGCATTCTTATTCCCCGGAAAGGCGTGGGCGAAATTTCCCGGCTGCTGGCGGAGGAAGAAAAGGTCTCCCTGGGATTGACCAAGCAGAGCCTGGCTTTGAAGGCCGACTCCAAATTTCTCTTTATCCGCCTGCTGGAGAAGAAATTTCCCGAATACCGGCGCATCATTCCGGACAGCTCCACTTTTCATTTTGTCGTCAACCGCCGGGAATTCCGGAACACCTTGCACCGCATTTCCATGCTCTCCACCGAACGCTTCCGGGGGGTGATCATGAAGATGGGCCCGGAAGAGCTGGAGGCCTCCTTCAGCAACCCGGAAGTGGGGGAGGGGCGGGAGGTTCTGCCGTTAAAGCTGGAGCAGGGCGACCCCGAGGGGCTCCCCATGGAGATCGGCTTTAACGCCAGGTATCTGCTGGAGCCCTTGAACGTCATGGACGCGGAAGAGGTGGTGCTGGAGATCAACGACCGGGACCGGCCCTGCCGCCTGGTGTCCAAGGGGGATCCGGCTTATTTTACGATTATTATGCCCATGAGCCTTTAAGGATGGTTTTTCGTTTTCCGTTTTTCGTTTTGCGTGGAAAAGATGCCTCTAGGCACCGACGGTTTCCCATAATTCACAAGTTAGCTGTAGGCAAAATAGCGACTGCTTGGAGAATGGATGGACGAGAGAAAATACCTACAAAGGTTTGGGGAGCGGGTGGGTTACACGGAAAGGGAAATGGAGGAGATTCCCGACGGCGACCCGCGGCTTCGGCAGATCGCCAGGCTGACCCGGGCTGCGGCCCGCTACTCCATCCAGGCGGAGGTGGTGAGCGCCCGGCATTGCAACTCCGGCTATAAGCAGGGGGATAAATTCATCCTGGACGTGGACGGCAATTTTGTCACCAAGCTATGCCCTTCCAGGTTGTGCGTTTATTTGCTGGCGCAGATGCAAATTCCCGTGGCCCTGATCAACGAAAGATTAAGCGAGGGCCTGGATCCCAACCTGATCCATTTCATGAAATTTGTGCGCTGCCCGGACGCGGGGGTGGAGTGCGCGGGGTATGGGGAAGTGATGGTGGAGATGAGCGTCGTGCCCCGGATTAAGCCGAAGGCCTAGTTTTTTTCTGGTTCCCAAGCTGTACTTGGGAACCCAATTGGACGCAAAGTCGTGCTTTGGTCCATGGTTATATTCAACCTCGATTTCCAGCGCCAGCGTTGACCAAGCACAGCTTGGTCAACAAGTGCGTTCCCAAGCACAGCTTGGGAACGAGAAGAAGAGATACTATCATGGCCCGCATCGGCATCATCACCTGCTTAAATTGCACCCAGGACGCCAACTGCGCGGCGGTGGTCTGCCTGGGGGATTTAAGGAAGCGCCGGGGCTTTTTCGAGCGCTACCCTAAAGATGAGCCTCTGGACCTGGTGGGCCTGATTTCCTGCGCGGGCTGCCCCACGGTGGCCGCGCCGGAAAAGATCCTGCGCCGGGTGAAGGCGGTGGCCGACTTTAAGATCGACGCCCTACACCTGTCTTTTTGCATGACCGCGGTCTGCCCCTTTGTGCATAAGTATCAGGAAGTCATTAAAGAAAATTTTCCGGGCCTGGAGGTCGTTGCCGGCACTCACAAGCCCGGGCCCCTGCCGGAGTTCCGCCGGGGCGTGAAGGAGTTGCTCTGCCAGACCCTGGCGGGCACGCAGACCATGGCGGATCTGATCCGGGGGACTATGAAGACCCCGCAAGAATAAGCCTCTTCCTGGTTCCCAAGCTGCGCTTGGGAACCCAATTATAACCCAAGCTGTGCTTGGGGGAGGTCCCGAAGCCAGGCCAAGCCTGGCAGGCAAATGCGTTCCCAAGCACAGCTTGGGAACGAGTTGAATAACCGCAGGCTTTCGCCTGCGCCGACACAGGCAAGACGCCTGGGCCACCAAAGATTACTGCAGGATTTATAGGAGAAGCATTTTGGCAAACACCCCCATCGCTCCCGAAGAGTACAGCGCCGAACAGATTCAGGTCTTAAAAGACCTGGAGGGCGTGCGGGAACGGCCGTCCATGTATATCGGCAATACCGGCCCCGAGGGGTTGCACCACCTGGTTTACGAAGTGGTGGACAATTCCATTGACGAGGCCATGGGCGGGCACTGCACTGAGATCAAGGTTAAGATCCACCCGGACAACAGCGTCACCGTGGAGGACAACGGCCGGGGCATCCCCGTGGACCTGCACCCCACCGAGGGCCTGCCGGCGGTGGAAGTGGTCATGACCCGGCTGCACGCGGGCGGCAAATTCAACGGCGGCGCCTATAAGGTCTCCGGCGGCCTGCACGGCGTGGGCGTCTCCGTGGTCAACGCCGTGTCCGAATACCTGGAGGTGGAGATCCGCCGGGACGGCAAGGTCTATCATCAGAGTTACGAACGGGGCCGAACCAAGACCCCGCTGACCATCACCGGCGAGACCAAGCGCCGGGGCACCAAGGTGCTCTTTAGGCCCGACCCCCTGATTTTTCCGGAGATCGATTTCAGCGACGACCTGTTGGCCCAGCGCCTCCGGGAGCTATCCTTCCTGAATGGGGGCCTGCGCGTCTTCCTGGAGGATGAGCGCAGCGGCCGCAAAAGCGAATTCTTTTATGAAGGCGGCATCGTCTCCTTTGTCCAGTACCTGAACCGGAACAAGAACCCCATCCATCCGGACCCCATCTATCTCTCCGGGGGCCGGGGCGGCATCCAGATGGAGATGGCCTTCCAATACAACGACACTTATAACGAGCAAATTTTCACCTTTGCCAACAATATCAACACCCGGGAAGGCGGGACTCACTTAAGCGGCTTTAAGGCGGGACTCACCCGGGCCATCAACCAGTACATGACCACCGCGGACCTGCCCAAGGCCCTGAAAAACTCCCACCTCCAGGGGGAAGACGTCCGGGAGGGGATGATCGCGGTGGTGAGCGTGAAGCTGCCTCACCCCCAGTTCGAGGGGCAGACCAAGACCAAGCTGGGGAACAGCGACGTCAAGGGGCTGGTGGAAAACCTCCTCTATGAACATCTCCTTACCTTCCTGGGGGAAAATCCGGGGGTGTCCCGGCGCATTCTGGCCAAGCTTCTGGACGCGGCCCGGGCCCGGGAAGCGGCGCGGCGGGCCCGGGACCTGGTGCGCAAGAAAGGGGCCCTGGGGGACATGACGCTCCCGGGCAAGCTGGCGGACTGCCAGGAGCGGGACCCGGGCCGCCGGGAAATCTACCTGGTGGAGGGCGACTCCGCCGGCGGCTCTGCCAAACAGGCCCGGGACCGGCGTTTCCAGGCCATTCTGCCGCTCAAGGGCAAGATCCTGAACGTGGAAAAGGCCCGGTTTGAAAAGATGCTGGAAAACCCCGAGATCCGCACCCTGATTTCCTCCCTGGGGTCGGACCTCTCCAAGGAGAACCCCAATCTGGAGGAGGATCTCAGGTACCACAAGGTGATCATCATGACGGACGCGGACGTGGACGGCGCCCATATCCGCACCCTGCTGCTCACCTTTTTCTACCGGCAGATGGAGGCCCTGGTCAAAGGGGGCTACCTCTATATCGCCCAGCCGCCGCTCTACCGGGTCACCCGGGGCAGCGAAAAGATTTATCTCAAGGACGACGCAGATTTTAAGACCTATCTGATCCAGCGGGGTTTGGAGAAAAAGCGGCTGCGCCTGGGCAAGGAGAGCACCCTCCAGGGGCCGGCCCTGTCCCAGGCCCTGGAGAAGGTCTTTGCCTATCAGGAGTACCTGACCCGCTTCGAAAAACGGGGCCTGTCCCGGGAGATTTTGCAGCTCTTTCTGAATTTGGGGGTGACCTCCAAGGAGGCCCTGCGCCAGGAAGAGCGGCTGGCGTCCCTGCTTCAGTCCCTGGAGGCCGGGGGCCGCTGGCGCGCCCGCCTGGAGGAGGATGAAGAGCACCACGCCCAGGCGGTGGCCATTTCCTCCCGGGAGCGGGAGGCCCCGGAGATGCGTCTGGATTGGGAACTGTTGGGAGGCAGCGATTTTCAGGCCCTGGTGAAGCTGGACCAAACGCTCACCGATTTCAAGTCTCCGCCCCACCGCCTGGAGGAGAAGGAAAAGGCCTGGCAGTTTGCCACCCTGGAGGAAATGGTGGCCTTTATCCTGGAGGAAGGCCAAAAAGGCGTGTCCATCCAGCGTTTTAAAGGCTTGGGAGAAATGAATCCGGAGCAGCTCTGGGAGACCGCCATGGACCCGGAGACCCGGACTCTCTTAAAAGTGAATATCGAGGACGCCTATGCCGCGGACGAGATTTTCACCATCCTCATGGGGGACAAGGTGGAGCCGCGGCGGGAATTTATTCAGAGCAACGTCCTTGAATTGAACGAGTTGGATATTTAACTTAAGCGCACCGGGTGAGGGCAAAGCCGAAGTCGATCATCCTGTTCCGGGCATGTATAAATCCGGGCGCATGGCCGGAGCCAAGAGGGGAACAACCGGGGGTACGGGCGTCCGTCGGCGCCGGTCTTCGGCCTTGCCCCACCCGGATTAAAATCAGGAGGGAGTTGCCATGCAGCGCAAAGCCAAATTCAAAGTTTTTGTCACCCGCCGTGAAGTGATCGCCGTGGGCGATGTTCCGGACCATACCCTGATGCTCACCGAACTGGAAGGCTATCCCCTGGAATACACTCCCGGAGTGGCCGGTGAATTTGTCTACCGCCGCAGTGTGGGGTTCCATGACCGCGTCAAAGGTGACGGCCGCATGCACGGTTATGCCTTTACCGTCTATCAGAACGGCGCGGTGTACTCCCGCTTTACCGGGGAAAAGCTGGGCGAAATGACCAAGGGGACGTGGGAGGTGGATAAAGGCATCGGCAAACTGGCGGGCCTCAAAGGCGCCGGCACTTTTGTCGTCACCCCCGGCGACAGGCCCGGGGAACTTCTCCTGGAGATGGACGGGGAGTACCAATTATAGCGTTAGTTCAAGGTTCAAAAGTTCAAGGTTCAAAGTTGGTGGGGCGGTTCCCTAACCGCCCCAAAGTTTTTTCTCAGCCTCTATCTATGGAATAGAAACTGAAATCAAGGTAAAATTCCAATAATGTCTTTATGAATTTTGGTGCGTCCCGGGATCAAACTTTGAACCTGAACTTTGAACTACCGGAGAGATAAGCGCCATGTCCGACCAAACCTGCGCCAAGTGCAAGGCCGCGCTCGACCCCGGGGAAGCCCGGGAATACCTGGGCCAGGAACTCTGCGAGGATTGCTTCCTGGACGCCCAAACCATCACCAAGACCTGCGACCCCTGGGCGGTGCATACCGCCAAAAGCCTCAAGGACCTGCCCGGGGGACAAACCCTGACCCCCTTGCAGCAGAGGCTTTACGACCTGGTGAAGGAGCGGGGCGAGGTGCCGGTTCCCGAAGCCGCGGCTCACCTGGGGCTGACCGAAGATGAGCTACGCCGGGAATTCGCGCCCTTGCGCCACATGGAAATGCTCCGGGGTTGCAGGAAGGAAAACCTCGTCTATCTCACCCTGTTTTGATACCAATTCGCAATCTAAAGACAATAATCAGTAGGGGCGAACCTTGTGTTCGCCCAAACGCCGGGTGAATACAAGATTCGCTACGAAAAATATACGTTTGATTGCGAATTGGTATGAGCACTACACCCACCGACCTCGATTACGCCCTGATCCGCCGGGTGGCCAAAGGCGACGCCCCGGCCCTGGCGGAACTGATGCGTCGCCACCAGGCCCGCCTTTATAATTTGGCCTGCCGCCTGCTCAAAGACCCCCTGGAGGCGGAAGACGCCCTCCAGGAGGTCTTTATCAAGGTCTATGAACACGCCTCCTCCTTTGCGCCCAAAGCCACGGTGGGGGCCTGGCTGAACCGCATCGCCGCCAATCACTGCCTGAACTTGCTCAGGGCCAGGCATCCCCAGGAATCCCTGGACCAGGAGGAATCCGTGACGGTGGCGGACCGGGGAGCCAATCCCCTGGAGGCCCTGGAGGAGCAGGACCTGGCCCGGCGGCTGGAGGAGGCCCTGGCCGCGCTCCCGGAAAACCAGCGCCGAGCCTTGATCCTGAAGCGTTTCGGGGACCTCTCCTACCAGGAGATCGCCGGGGAGATGGGCCTCAGCCCCCAGGCGGTGGACGGCTTGTTAAAAAGGGCCCGCCAGACTTTGAAGAAGGCGTTGGCGGATTATCTTTAGAAGAAAGAGGTTCCTCGGGGGCCGAGCGGCCTGGGTCACATTTTCTTAATTTCCTTTGTCATAAAGCCGATAATCCCTAGGAGAGGAAAAAAGACCTGATTTATCGAAATGGTCCCTGCACGCCGCCTTTTTATCCTGGCGGCTTCAAGAGCCAGGGGGAAAGGTCAAATTGATGGGCTGGCTGACAAAAATGATTGACTTCCACCGCAAATATTCTAAGATTTTCTCGGAGATAGACCCTCAAAAAAGGAAACGGTGTTCCTTTCCGGCCTCTCAAATTAGGATCTTACGGATTTGCCAGCCCTTCCATCCCTAAAAAAATGAATGTTCCTGGGCAGGACCAGCAAAGAAGCTGTTCAGATATACCCTTTGTTAAAAGGGCCCAAAAATTTTGTTCAGGAGTGAATATGGACCGAAGCAGAAAATGGTTGAGGGCAGCCCTATTCCTGCTGTGCATCCTCCTCTTCCAGGGTCTTTCCACAACGGTCTTTGCCAACGAGATCTGGGTCAGTCCCCAGGTTTATCCCGCAAACATCGGTTACGGAGGCTGGCCGGTGACTTCCGTCTCCGAGACCCGCTTCGCTTTCGCGGTGCCGGATAACATGCAATCGTTTTCCCAGGCCAAGGTGGTTTTGATCGGCGGGGGCACGGGCAGCACTACCTATGATCTGCGGATGTTTCTCTCCCAAAGGGGGAGAAAATACACCTATAAGCAGAAGGAAAGGCTGGGGGCGCCGCTGGCTTTCGCTAAGGACGTGGTGAAGGAAGTGGATGTCTCCTCCGTCTTTTTCCAGACGATGACTCCGGGTATCGATTACGTTACTTTGCACTTCAAGGCCAATAACCCGGAGGCGCAAATTTTGGGCCTGCGGATTACTTACGTGGGTCCCGCCGGTCCCCAGGGACCCCAAGGACCACAAGGACCGCAAGGGACCCAAGGTGACACCGGGCCCATGGGAGCCACCGGCCCCCAAGGGCCGCAAGGCCCCCAGGGTGACACCGGCGCTACCGGAGCCACCGGTCCCCAAGGTCCCATTGGGTTGACCGGAGCCACCGGCCCCCAAGGGCCGCAAGGTCTTCAGGGTGACACCGGCGCCACCGGGCCTATGGGGCCATCCGGTCCCACCGGTCCCCAGGGGCCGGCCGGCCCGGCCGGCAGCAGCCTCAACCCCCTGCAACTGGCCACCCTGCGCTGGTACCAGGGCATCTCGGTGAATAATGATATCTACCTTGCGGGATATAATCCCATGGGCCTCGCCTGCGACGGCGCCAATATCTGGGTATGCACTTATGGCATGGGCTACGTTGACAAGATCCGGGCCGCGGACGGTGAGACTCTGGGGAGCTATTACGTGGGCTTCAATCCGTATGCGGCGGTCTATGACGGCGCCAATATCTGGGTGTCCGACAACAACAGCGCCCACGGCGGGGTGATCAAGCTGCGGGCCAGCGACGGCTATAACCTGGGAACCTATTTCGCGGGCAGTATGCCTGCGGGTATCGCCTTTGACGGGACCAATATCTGGGTGGCGAACAACGGCGACAATACCGTCTCCAAGCTGCTGGCCAACGACGGCAGCGTGGTCGGGACCTATACGGTGGGCAGCTCTCCCCAGGGCGTGGCCTTTGACGGGGCCAATATTTGGGTGGCCAACTCCGGCAGCGGCACCGTCACCAAGCTGCGGGCCAGCGACGGCACGCCCCAGGGGACCTTCACGGTGGGTGTTTTTCCCTATGGTATCGCCTTTGACGGCGCCAATATGTGGGTCACCAATAATAGCGACGGTACGGTCAGCAAGCTGCAGGCCAGTGACGGCGCGCCCCTGGGGACCTTCACGGTGGGTAGCAGCCCCTATGGAGTGGCCTTTGACGGGACCAATATCTGGGTGGCCAATGGCGGCAGCAGCGGCACAGTCACCAAGTTGCGGGCCAGCGACGGCACGTCCCTGGGAACCTTCTCGGTGGGCTCGACCCCCATGGGAGTGGTCTTTGACGGCGCCAAAATCTGGGTGAGCAATTACGCTTCCAACACGGTGTCCCGGCGCTGAGCCGGGGCCTGGGGATGGTGGGCAGGGGGCGGTATTCGCTCCTTTGATATCGTTTTCGGTTTTCGGTTAAAAGACTAACTGCGCCCCGCCCCTGGCGGGGCGCAGTTATTTCTCCTATCCCAAGACCTCTTTGATAACCGTCCGGCTCTCGGGAGGCACGGAAGTGAAGCGGATGTGGGCAGTGCGAAAATCCCCCTCCCCGGAGTCCACCGCGGTCACCTTGCCGTAAATCTTTCCGGGCATTTCCCGGTTTTCCTGATCCAGCAGGTGGAGACGCACGTCTTCCCAGGCCGCCAGTTCCCCGGCAAGGCGGACCACGGCCGCGGTCTCGCTCAATTGGGTGATCTCGGCGGCCGCGGCCTGGCTGGTGACGATTTTCTTCTTAAGGCGGTAAATGTGGACCGGCAATCCTTGGGCCAGGGGCCGCAGGGCTTCCTGCCGCTCTTGCAGGCGCAGGTTGTAAGGGCCGTGAATGGCCCGCACTTCGTAAAGGGTGGCCGGCTCCGGGACGCCTTTCATCTCGGCGCTGATGATCTCGCCCACCTCGATCAACCCCTGCACCCGGCGGTAAGTACAGGGGCCGATGAGCACCTGGCCGCCCAGGGCGTAAGCTTCAATCCGGCTGGCAAAATTCACGTCCGCGCCCACCACGCTGTATTTAGTGCGGCGTTCCGAGCCGATGTTCCCCACCACTACCGCGCCGGTGTTCACGGCCACGCCCATCTCCAGGTAAGGGAGTCCGTCTTGGGCGTTGGCGGTGTTGATCTCCTCCATGGCGCCCTGCATGGCCAGGGCGCAGGCCACGGCCCGGGCGGGATGGTCGTCCAGGGGCGCGGGCGCGCCGAAAAAGGCCAAAATGCCGTCACCCAGGATCTCGTCGATGACTGCTTGATGATCCAGGAGAATTTCGATCATCTTGCTCAGGTAGCGGTTTAAAAAGGTGATGATCTGGTGGGGGGCCATATCCGCGGTGAGGGCCGTAAAGCCCCGGAGGTCGGACATGATGATGGAGACTTCCCGGGTTTCCCCTCCCAATGCCAGGGCCTCTTTGTCTTCCAGGAGCTTTTTGGCCACTTCCTGGGTGACATAGCGGCCGAAGGTGTCCCGGACGAAATCATGTTTTTCGATATAATCCGTGAGCTGCCGGCCCAAGAGATTGAAGGACCGGGATAGCTGGACGAGTTCTTTAACCCCGGTTTCCGGCACGGTCACGGTCAAGTCGCCCTCCCCCATTCTTATCACTCCGTCCCGCAGCCGGAAAATGGGCCGGGAGAGGGCGCCGGTAAAAAACAGGCCCGAGACCCCGGCGATGATGGTGAAGATAACCCCGCCGATGATGCTCAGGAGTTTTATCTGCCGTTCAATGTCCGCGAAGGCGTCGGCGATGGATTGCCGGGCCTGGGCCATATGCTCCTGGCCCGCCTGACGCATTCTGGCCTGGGCCGGCAGAAAAAATTCATCGATATTTACCACCGCCACCACCACGAAAGGAGTCCGCTCCACCTGCATCAGCACCATGAACTTTTTCCGGGGCTGATTATGCCGATCCAGAAAGGTATAGTATCCTTTCACCTTGGGATTGTTTGCAGAAAGGGACACCAGGTTCCACATCTCGGGAAACCGGTCTTTCCACATGGCAAAGTCTTTCCCTTCCACCTGGGGGTTGGGATGCAAGATATTTACGCCGGTGCGGTCGTTAAGGTCCAGGTACCCCGCCACCCCTTCCCCGGAAAAAATGTCCTGGGTGGCAATGTCCCGGAGCTTTTGGTCCCGGCGAAGTTTCTCGTAGTCGTAGGTTTTTTGGTCTCCCAGCAGGTAGGATAATTCCTTGGCCACTTCCGAGGCTTTGGCCTCCACCATTCGTTCGGCGTTGGCGGTCAAAAACTCCTCAGAAACCCGGGAGTTGGCGTCGGTCAGGGCTTTCAGGGCCTCCTGGACGATAACCTGATGGCGGCCGGCGAGTTTGAAGGCAATCCAATCCAGGGCCTCGGACAGGCCCAGGGTTATTATAATTAGCGCTGCATAGGATAGGACCAGATAGGTGCGAATACTCATGGGCGTCTCTCCAGTCTCCTGGGGGCGGGATTAACAGGCTGCGCCGGTGAAACGTCCTTGCTTCCGGACTTATCCCCTCCCTTCACCGGCATCCAGGCCGCCTCCGCCTCCTAAAGCCCGGCGGATTATCATCCGGCTCTCCGGAGGCACGGAAGTGAAGTGGATGTGGGCTTCCCCGGTGTCGCCGCTTCCGGGCGCCACCGCGGTCACCTTGCCGTAGATCTTCCCGGGGGTTTCCTTATTCTCTTCATCCAGCAGGTGGAGGCGGACGTCTTCCCAGGCCGCCAGTTCCCCGGCAAAACGGACCACGGCCGCGGTTTCGCTCAATCGGGTGATCTCGGCGGCCGCGGCGCCGCCGGTGACGATTTTCTTCTTTAAGCGGTAAATGTGGGCCGGGAGTCCCAAAGCCAGGGACTGCAGGGCTTCCTGCCGCTCTTGGAGGCGCAAGTTAAAGGGGCCGTGGATGGCCCGCACTTCGTATAAGGTGGCCGGCTCCGGGATGCCCTTCATCTCCGCCCGGGTGATGTCCCCCACTTCGATCAAATCCTTGACCCGCCGGTAAGCGGAGGGGCCGATGAGCACCTGGCCGCCCAGGGCGTAGGATTCGATCCTGGAGGCGAAGTTTACGTCCGCGCCCACCACGCTGTATTTGGTGCGTTTTTCGGAGCCGATGTTGCCCACCACCACCGTGCCGGTGTTCACGGCGATGCCCATCTCCAGGTGGGGGAGGCCGTCTTGGGCGTTCAGGGCGTTGATCTCCTCCATGGCCCCCTGCATGGCCAGGGCGCAGGCCACGGCCCGGGCCGGATGGTCTTCCAGCGGCTCGGGAGCGCCGAAGAAGGCCAGGATGCCGTCACCCATGATTTCATCGATCACCGCCCGGTAATCCAGCAGGATCTCGATCATTTTCTCCAGGTAGCGGTTGAGGAAGGTGATGACCTGTTCCGGGTGCATGTCCGCGGTGAGGGCGGTGAAACCCCGGAGGTCGGAGAACAGCAGCGTCACCTCCCGGGTTTCGCCCCCCAGGGCCAGGGCCTCTTCGGATTCCAGGAGCCGTTTCACCACCTCCTGGGTGACGTAGCGGCCGAAGGTGTCCCGGATGAAATCCCGCTTTTCCATGTATTCCGTGAGCTGCTGCCCCAATTCGTTGAAGGAATGGGCCAACTGCTTGATTTCCTTAGCGCCGGTCTCCGGGACGTGCACGGAAAAATCCCCGTGGCCCAGGGCCGAGGTGGTATCAGCCAGGGTCCTCAGAGGTTTGGTGATGGACCGGGAGAGGATGGTGATCACCAGGCCCAGGAACACCAGGCCGATGACGCCGATGAGGGTCAACCTGTGGCTCAGGCGCCAGACATTGGCGAACAGCTCCTCTTCCGGGAAAATGACCCCCAGGGTCCAGCCGCTGGCGCCCAGGGGGGTGTAATACATCCAGGATTTTTTACCGGAGACGAAGTCGTTCACCGGCACAAATCCCCGGCCCCCCCGGATCATCTCCCGGCCGATCTTCCGCAGCTCCGGGTCATTGCGGGCCACGGCCAGGCTGAACATGCTTTGCCGCATCATCAGGTTTTTATCGGGATGGGTCAGGATCCGCCCGTTTTGAGAGACGAGAAAGGCGTAGCCGGTCTGGTAAATTTTTGCCGAAGCCACCAGTTTTTCCAACCCCATCAGGGAAATATCCGCGCCGGCTATTCCGCGCACCTCTTTGCGTCCGTCCTTTTCCCGGAAGAACGGCATGGAATAAGTGGCCATGATGATGTTGCCGCCCCCTTCGTCGTAATAGGGTTCGCTCCATAAGGGGCGCTGCAGTTCTTTGGGGATCTGGTACCAATCCTGAAAGAAGTACCGGTAGGTGTCGCTTCCCAAAAAAGAGACCTTGATCCGGCCCTCGTCCCGTTGGACATAAGGCATGAAATAATACTGCTTGGGGTCGAAGGCAAAGGGCTCGAACGCCACGCCGATGGCGTAAATTTCGGGATTATGGGCCAGGGCCCGGTGAAGCAGGCGCAGCAGGTCATCCCGCTTGGCCGGCTGCTCTTCCAGGATGCCGGCCAGGATGCGGGGTATCTTTTCCACGCCGTTAAGGGTAACCTCAATTTTATTGCCGGTGGCCAGGGCCAGGTTTTGGGCGTCTTCAACCGCCTCGGCCATGATGGTGGCCTTGGCGGAATAGTAATTATAGGTTAAGACGGCCACGAAAATAACGGCCGTACTGGCAAGAATAAAGATGGTGAGCCGGGTGGCCAGGCCGCTATTTTTCATGGGGGGACCTGCAATCGCGGTAAAATTGGTGAAAATCCGGGATCCGGTCGATCTGGCCGAATTTTTTCAACTCCCGGGCCACTTGATGATAAGTCTCTTCCTGGAGGCATCCCAGGGGGACCTCGGCCCCGGGAGGTTGGATGATGTCCCGCATCCGCTCCAGCATCCATTTCTGGTGCACCCGGTTGGTGGGCAGATGGGCGGCGTTGACGTACTTCATGACGATATCCAGGGCCTCGTCCACGTGCGTGAAAGCATACCGCCAGCCTTCCAGGGAGGCCTGGACAAACTTGACGCACTTGGCCGGGTCTTTCTGATAAGTGGACTCCAGGCAATAGATGCCGTCTTCGGGAAATTTCAGGCCGTAGTCGGACAGCAGGAAAGTGGTCAATTCCCCGGGATCGATCCCGGCCTGGATGATCCGGTAGTACTCGTTGTACCACATGGCCGAGGCCACCTCCACGCCGTCCCGCAAAAACAGGTTCATGGTGGTGCCCTGGGGGAGGATTTGGACCTCCAGCCGGTGTTGTTGGAAGAAAGCCCGGGGCTGAATTTGAAATTCTTCGCCCCAGAGGGCCACCTTCTTGCCGTTGATGTCTTTGGGCTCCTTGATGCCGCTGGATTTCTTGGCCACCAGCATGAGGGCCGAACGCTGCCCCACCTGGCCGATATTGACGAATTTATAGCCCTTGGCCCGTTTAACGATGGCGGTGCTCAGGAACATGGTGCCGAAATCGGCCTGGCCGCGGTGCAATAATTCCGAAGAGGGGAAATTGGGACCGCCCCTGAGGATCTTCACCTCCAGGCCCCGGCTCCGGTAAAAGCCCTTCTCCCGGGCCACGTAATAGCCGGCGAACTGCGATTGGGCCGCCCACTGCGGGAGGAAGGTGACGGTTTGCAAGTCCCCGGCCCGGGCGGGAGCGAAAGGCGTTAGCAAAGGCAAAACCAGCAAGAAAAGGGAGACAATCCGGCGCATAGATTTTCTCATTATAGAAGAAATGCTCTTATCCTCTGCGTCAATTTTCAAAAGAAACCCTTATCGTCCGCGCCAATTGTTGGGCCGGAAGGTTATTCCAACCCCAAGGCCCGGCGGAAAATGGGGTAGATCTCCGGGGAGACCGAGGTAAAACGGATGTGGGCCTCCACCCGGTTTCCCCCTGCGGGTTTGACCGCGGTGACTTTGCCGTAGAGCCGCTCCTGGATTTCCCGGCCGGCATCGTCCAGCAGGAGCAGGCGGACGTCTTCCCATTCCCACAATTCTCCTTCAAAAGTAACCAGCGCCGAGGTTTCACAAAGTTGGGTGATCCAGGCCGCGGCCTCGCTGATGACGATTTTTTCACTGATGCGCTGGAGATGGACGGGGATCTTTTCGGCCAGGGGTGTCAGGGTTTCATAGCGCTCCGGGAGATGGATATTATAGGGTTCTCCCATGCCCGTCACCTCATAAAGGGTGGTCTTGCCCGGCACCCCTTTTAATTTCACCTCCATGGTCTCCCCCATTTCGATGAGGTCTTTAACCCGCCGAAAGGTGGAGGGGCCGAGAATGACCTGGCCGCCCACCGCGTAGGATTCGATGCGGGCAGCGATGTTCACATGGGCTCCCACCACGCTGTATTTGGTCCTTCTCTCGGAGCCGATGTTGCCCACCACCACTTCTCCGGTATTAACGGCAATACCCATCTCCAGTTGGGGGAGGCCGTCGGCCCGGTTCAGAGCGTTGACTTCCTCCATGGCCGCCTGCATGGCCAGGGCACAGGCCACGGCCCGGACCGGGTGGTCCTCCATGGGTTCCGGCGCGCCGAAAAAGGCCAGAATGCCGTCGCCGATGATCTCGTCGATCACCGCGTGGGCATCCGTCAGAATCTCGATCATCTTCCCCAGGTAACGGTTGAGAAAAGAGACCACCTCCACCGGTTCCATGTCCGCAGTCAAGGCGGTAAAGCCCCGTAAATCCGAGATGAGAATGGAGACTTCCCGGGTTTCGCCTCCCAGTTCCAAAGCCCCGTCGGATTCCAGGAGCTTATTCACCACTTCCTGGGTGACGTAACGGCCGAAGGTGTCCCGGATAAAATCCCGTTTGGCGATATAATCCATGAGTTGCTGCCCCAGTTGGTTGAAGGAATGGGCCAGGTGCACCACCTCCCTCACCCCTTTTTCGGGCACGGCCACGGCAAAGTTACCTTCCCCCACCTCCTTCACCCCTTTTTGCAGGTGCCGCAAGGGCTGGGAAATGGAGGCGGCAAAATAAAAGCCGAACAACCCGGCCAGCAGGGTAAGGAAGGTCCCGGCGACTGCGCCCGCGATATTTGCCGTCTGTTCCATCTTCTGGGAATGCTGGGTGATGGACTGCTTTGCCTTAGCCACGATTTCCTGGGACGCGTTCCTGATCTTTTCTTGGGTGGGCAGAAAAAACTGATCAATATTCACCACCGCGGCCGCAATAAAGGGGGTGCCTGCCACCTCCATGGTGGCGATATACCGCTGCCGTTCGCGATTCTCCTGGTCAAAGAAGGTAAAATAACCGGTAACCCTTTTTTCCTTGAGGGACCGGGTCATCAGCTGCCACATTTCCGGATATCGTTCCCGCCAGAGCAAGTAGTTATGGCCTTCTACCTTTGGGTCGGGATGGAAGAGATTTATCGCATTTTTATCATAAACAATGGTATACCCGGCAATGCCTTCAGAGGAGCGAATCTCCTGGATCGCCGCTTTTCTCAAGCGCTTATTGCGGCGGAGCTCCTCATAGTTATAAGATTTTTTTCCTGCCAAGAGATAAGACAACTCAACGGCCGCGTCCGTAGCCTTATCCTCGACGATATATTGTCCGTAAGTAGTGAGGATCTCTTTGGCGAGCTGGTAATTGGCGCTGGTGATCTTCATTGCGCCTTCTTCGGCAAAGATCAGATTTTTTCCCATCATCTTGTCCAGGATCCATCCGTCTACGGCCCACGTACCTGAGACCAGGACGATGATCAAGACCAGATATGACAGAAGAAGTTGGGTGCGGATGCCCATGCCGGCTCCCAAAGTTCAGAGGGATTAAAATACAGCCAGTCTCAACTAGGCCGGACCGAAATGTTTCTGTCAAGAAAGAAAATGCGGGAATTAAGGCTGATTCCGGAGGATGCTTTGGGGAGGCTGCCAATGGCCGTCCGAAAAAACCAAAAGGGCCGCAAGCCGCGGCCCTTTGGAGGACTGGGAGCCGAAAGACGGGGTGTATCAGGAGGCGATTTCCCAGTTCTGCTCAAAGGTGTTGTCATAGAGGGTATAGAGATACCCCATCATCCTGCCCACTCCGGGCATGACTCCTTGCTGGATCCTCCAGTAGCATAAATAAATGGCCGGAATCATGCGGGACTCCCTGGTTTGGGGGTCCGGATCGATGTTCTGCCAGACCTCTTTCTTCTCCATGACCCGCCACAAAGTCCCGTACTTCTTGCTGCGCACGGTCTGCCCGACATTGGGAAGCTTCTTTTCCTTAATAATCTTCTCATATTCCGCCATAAGCCACCTCCTGGGGAAACTGGTTGGGACTTTAACAAAAACTAAGATTGACCCGCTCCGGTTTCAAGGCCCGGCCGGACTAAGAACCGTTATTATCTTAAAAATTATGAAGTTGTGCCTATGGGCACATTTTTCTTGACCCTGCCAGGGAAGCGGAGTTAAGGTTATTTGCTAAGGCGATGGAGTCCGCCGGGGTGGCAGGCCACCCGAACCGCCCAGACGCTAATGGCTCCTGATCTCACCCGGTGTGGTCAGGAGCTTTTTTCTTTGCCTCACCCCGGATTTCAGGAGGTTAAACGTGGAGCAGGTCTGGTACACCGCCGCGGCCTGGATCGCTTTGGCGCTTCTGGCCAGCCTCATTTCCATCCGCATCGGCATTTCCGTGGCCCTGGTGGAGATTTTCCTGGGGTTCGTGGCCGGCAACCTGGGCTCTTACCTGGGGAGCACCATCTTTCAGCCCAACGCCTGGATCAATTTTCTCGCGGGGTTCGCGTCCGTGGTCCTCACCTTCCTGGCGGGCGCGGAGATCGAGCCCGAGTCCTTCCGCCGCCAGCTTATCCCCACCCTGGCCATCGGTTTTATTTCCTTCCTCTTTCCCTTCCTGGGGGCCATGGCCTACGCCTACTGGGTCAGCGGCTGGGACCTGCAGGCGGCCCAGATCGCGGGCATCGCCCTGTCCACCACCTCCATGGCCGTGGTCTATGCGGTGATGGTGGAAACGGGCCTGAATGAAACCGATTTGGGCAAACTCATCCTGGGGGCGACTTTTATCACCGACCTGGGCACGGTGCTGGCCTTGGGCCTGATCTTTGCCCAATACGACTATTGGCTGATAATCTTCGCCGGGGTTACGATACTGGCCCTCTGGCGGCTGCCGGCTTTAAGCCGCTGGTTCTTCAACACCTGGGGGGGCCGGGTGAGCGAGCCGGAGATCAAGTTCATCTTTCTGGTGCTCTGCGTCCTGGGGGCCCTGGCGGTGACCGCCCGGAGCGAAGCGGTGCTGCCCGCGTATCTCTTCGGCATGGTGCTGGCGGGGTTGTTCACCCATAACAAGGTGTTGGTCCTGCGTATGCGCTCCATTGTCTTTGCCCTGCTGACCCCGTTTTTCTTCCTCAAGGCGGGGACCCTGGTCTCCTTGAAGGCGTTAATTGCGGGCTTTTCTTTGCTGGTGGTTTTCTTCCTGGTCAAGATGGCGGCGAAGATCGCCGGCGTCTGGCCCATGTGCCGGGCCTTTAAAATACCGGTCCGGGAGAGCAACTACACCACCCTGCTGATGGCCACCGGCCTGACCTTCGGCAGCATCTCGGCGCTGTTCGGGCTCAACTACGGCTACATCGACCAGGCCCAGTACTCCATACTGGTGACCGCGGTCATCGCCTCCGCGGTGATTCCTACGGTGATTGCCCAGATCTGGTGCCACCCCCGGGTGGTGACCCTGGGCCGGTACTCGAAAGCAGCGCCCGGAAGCGTCCCCGATGGTCAGATCTCTCCGCCGGCGGAAGAATAATCATAGCGAAGCTTGCTAAACTTTAGGAAAGGCATGGCAACCAAAGACCTTCCTGCAACTGCTGCCTGGAAGTTTATCATCCTCGTGGGAGCGGTCAGCCTCTGCAGCGACCTGACCTACGAAGGGGCCCGCAGTATCAGCGGCCCCTTTTTAGGCACGCTGCAGGCCGGCGCGGTGGTGGTGGGAGTGGTGGCCGGGCTGGGGGAATTTATCGGCTACGCCCGTGCGCCTGCTGGCCGGTTACCTCACCGACCGCACGGGGAAATACTGGCCCATCACCCTAACGGGCTATACCCTCAATCTCTTTGCCGTGCCGCCTGACGGCCCTGACAGGCAGGAGGATCGAGATGTTTAAGAAAATTCTGTTGGCCTATGACGGCTCCGAAGGCGCGAACCGGGCCTTGGACGCGGGTCTCAAACTGGCGCAACTGCACCGGGCTGAACTCTGGGCCCTGACGGTCCAGGAAGGGGTGCCCCGGTTCAGCGCCACCGTTGACGAGGTCCAGGAAGAACAAGCATTTGCCAATCAGCACACCCTGGAGGTTTTGGACGCGGCCCGGACCCGGGCCCGGGAAGGGGGCTTCGACCTGCAAACCATGAAGCGCCTCGGCCACCCGGCGCAAACCATCATCCAGGTGGCCGGGGAGGGCGATTTTGACCTGATCCTGGTGGGGCACAGCGGCCTCTCCGGGGTCTGGGCCAAGTTCCTGGGCACCACCGCCGAAAAAGTGAGCCGCCATGCGCCGTGCAGTGTGTTGATTGTTCGGTGAGACTTTTAGAGAGGGAATAAAGCGACGGCCCAGGGTTGCCCCCTTCTTTGGGAGCCTGAGACGAGGGAGAAGAATCAGAGCCCGAGCACCCGCCGCAAGGCGGTTTCAACCTCGGGCAGGCAGTTGCAGCGGCCAATCACTTTGTCGATTTCCCCGGGAAGGACCGTAGCCAGATGATCGGTGATGATGACGGAATCGGAAAGAAGTCCCATTGCCAAATCTTCGGGACTATCTTTTCTGACCGGCACCCTGGTTTCGCCGGTGTGTTCCAGATTGGAGGTTATTTTTCTGACCAGATCGGAGTAAGGGAGTTTGACGAGAATCACGTCCCCCCGTTTATAGGCGGTCATAAGCCTCCATGCCCGGGGCGTCCCAATCTTCTTCCAGAGTAGCCAGCCGGGCCCGCGTCTCTTTCGCTTCATCAATGCTCCAGCCGAGTTCGGCAACCAGCAAAGGTGCGGCGGCTGCCGGGGCCTGCCGATTCGGCTTTCCTTTTGCAGATACGGCCTCTGGGGAGATTTCGGTACTACTCATGGGAGTGCCCTCCTGTGCTGTCAATTATAAAGCATTTTAAGGCCTTGTCAAAGGCAGGGCGGCCGGGAGTTTCGCCTTTTCCAAAGACTGAAACCCTGAGGTGGCGCCAGGTAATAATCTCTCTGTGTTGAACATTTTCCCGGAGATCCTTCCCTTTCGGTGAGTAAAAACAGGCCCTATCAGCCATCGACTCCAACCCCTATCTTGCTGAGAAAGCGGGGCGCGATTATATTAAATTCAGTTTCTAATTACCCGGAGCAGCCCCAAATGGTGGAAATCACCCATCTTGAACCCAAAGAAAAAAAAGGACTGGTGCTGGTCATCACCGGCTACGGCAAGGGCAAAACCACCACCGCCCTGGGTTTGATCCTCAGGGCCTGCGGCCACGGCTTAAAGGTCTCCATGATCCAGTTTATGAAAGGGGACCTCTACGCCGGGGAATGGGACGGTATCAAGAAGCTTAACTGCCCGGTGGAACTGATCCCCACGGGCAAGGGCTTCTGCGGCATCCAGGGGAACCCCTACCCCTATCGCGAACACCGGGCCAACGCCCAGGACGCAGTCCGGCTGGCCCGGGAGAAGATGGCCTCCGGGCAGGTGGACCTTTTGATCCTGGATGAAATCAACAATGCCCTGCACCTGAAACTGGTGGACCTGGACCAGGTCCTGGATCTCATCCGGGCCAAGCCGCCCCTGATGCACCTGGTCCTCACCGGCCGGGACGCCCACCCCCGGGTGGTGGAACTGGCGGACACCGTCAGCGAAATCAAGGAAATCAAACACGCCTACCACCGGGGCATCGAGCCCCAGCCGGGGATTGATTATTAGGGGTCAGGGGCTAGGGGTTCGGGGCTAGGGGCCAGGGGTCAGCTTAAAGAAAAGAGTAGATTATTTCTCTTTCCTTGCCCTTAACCTCTTAGAAAAGGATTTGGAGAAGGGGATAAGATGAACGGCCCAGGTGGCCGGTTTTGGCGGCCCGAGGCTCTGCCCTGCAAACTTTCCCCGGCTATTGACAAAGCCGGCGCATCCGAATATAAAAAATAGATGTTGGGGGATCGTCCAACGGCAGGACTGCAGACTCTGGATCTGCCTATCTAGGTTCGAATCCTAGTCCCCCAGCCATTTTTTATAATGATTCCCATAGTTTTTGGAAGCGCCCCGGAATTATGACCTGTCCCCGGACTGCCCCCGCCTCTTAAATTCCCTGCTTTTCTTTTAATTTTTTCCATCGCCTGGTCCAGACCTATTCCTATTTTTCTTGGGGGGCCGGGGGTCGCCCCCCCGTGCGAACTCTTGCGAACCTGGTGTTCGCCCTGAACGCTCGGGGCGAACACCAGGTTCGCCCCTGCGATTAAACACCTTTTGATTGCGAATTGGTATCATACCAAGTTGCCATCTACCAAGTAATATTTAGATATGGAAAATTCGTCATCGAACGAAGTTTTGCCAGGTTACCAGCGAGGTCATTGAGGCCCTGGCAGAGGTTATCCTCTACCTCATCAAGATCCCGGAATGCCTTATTCGCAAAATTCTTCTCCCTTAATTCCTCCCAAATATGTTCGGAAGGATTTAATTCCGGACTTCGAGGGGGAAGCTCTATCAGTCTTATATTTTCAGGTACTGCCAATTTCCGTGAGGTATGCCAGCCGGCCTGATCTACCAGCATGAGGATAAAATAGTCTGGAAAATCCTCCGCCACTTGCCGCAAGAAGATGTTCATCATCTCCGTATTGGCCCAGGGCAAGATCAAGGAAGTCATCTTCCCCAATGCCGGACAAACTGCTGTAAAAACATATAGATACGTTCTAATGACCTGCCTGGGCGCTTGCGGCCTCATTCCCAGCGGCGACCAAGCACGCCTGACATCACTGATGCGGCCAAAGCGTCCTTCGTCTTGGGCAAAGAGTAAAATCGGACGGTGATCTTCGGGGTCCCTGGTGTCCAATTTTTCAGTAATAATTTCAGGAAGTTTTTTTAAAAGCCTCCTGCTCTTGCTTATCGGCATCAACATGGAATGGCCGGGGCACCACTTTCCGCCAGCCATGTCGTTTAAGCAGCTTATAGACCATGGTCTTATGGACCTTGTGGCCGAGACGTCTTTCCAACGCCCCCTTGATCTCTGCAGTGGTAGCGATCTGACCGGTAAGTGCTGCCTGTTTGAATGATTCTAAAAAAGCCGCCTCCTCGTCCCAGCTCAAGTAAGAGCGGCGCCTGCCACCCTTCCCAGGCCCCGCTACCGTCTCCGGCCCCAAGCGGTTATATCTGGAAATCAGATTATGAACCGACTGCTCTGCGAGTCCGGTGTGCAAAGCAATTTCCCTGGCAGGCCGAGGATCAACCAGGGCATTCCAAATGACCAGCCATTTCTGCACCCGCCAAAATCCTACCGTTGCCTTGATCCTTTCCTGAATCTCCTCCTTGGAAAGGTGGGGGATGCTCTTGGTTACTTTTCCCATGACTGCCCCTTGAAAATTTTTGGAGCAGTCTATCATATTACTCATTAGATGGCAACTTGGTATCAGTTGCAGATTTCCAATCCTCCCCGAGTCGACACCCGTCCATCTTGCTGGTCGACAAAAGTTTACTGGCGCGCCTGGTGTGATTCGAACACACGACCCACGGATTAGAAGTCCGTTGCTCTGTCCCCTGAGCTACAGGCGCATGGGGGTTACGGCGGGCTTAAAAAGAATATGGTGAATATCTAGGTGAATATCGGTTCAAAGTTTCTCCGCTGCAAGGGTCTTCAATTCCTCTTTGCTGACGGTGTGATACCGCTTAAGCACAGGCATAGTTTCGTGGCCGCTCGGGGTCATTATACGGAAGTAGTCATGCTCCTGCAACCGCCAGTTGTGTATGGCCGTGTGCCGCAGGTCATGGAACGGCGGCACGACCGGGCCGAAGCCCGGACTCGGGTCCCCCAAATCGTGGCCGCAGGGATGGCGCTGGTCACGCTTCCGGCGCTGATACCTCTGTTCCATAACCTGCCGGAGGCCGTCCTTACCGCTCCGGCCTATGAGAACGTTAAACATTAAACAATCGAGCGGATCATCGGGGCGATGCCGGGGCATAAAAGTGTTGCATCGACCCGGTGATATGCTAAATTATCCACGGAAACATCAAAGGCGGTATGGACGGAGGATGTGCCCCCGGTTTGTCCCCAGAAAGTTATTGACAAAAGATAAGTTCCTGATATATTGGAACTTACCTCAGTCACGAACCAGGATCGAATCCTAGTCCCCCAGCCAGTCAATACTCCCCGGTAGCTCAGCAGGTAGAGCGGGTGGCTGTTAACCACTTGGTCGGCGGTTCGAGTCCGTCCCGGGGAGCCAGGAAAATCAAGGGGGTTGACCGTTTTGGCCAACCCCTCTTTTTTGCCTGGTGAATATATAGGTGAATATTGCTACCGGATTTCCCCCACTAAGGCCCTCAGTTCTTCCTTGTCTACAGTGTTATAGCGTTTAAAGACATTCATGGTCTTATGGCCGCTCGCCGCCATGATCCTGAAGTAATCATGGCCCTGTAGCCGCCAATTATTGATCGCAGTGTGCCGCAGGTCATGGAAGGTGAAATCCTCAATCCTTGCCCTGTTACAGGCTGTGGCAAAGCTCCGCTTCATTTCACAGAGGGATAAGCCCCTAGGAAATGCATAATATCCAGAATTATGAAGCTCGATAGCCACACCTTGGTTTTCCTGAGAACACCAATTGCTATAATCGCCGCGGTTATGGTTTGGCTGTTCGGTCGCCGGGTGCCCGATACCAGGGGAACCTCCACTTGGGCTCTGGCTACCCTCTTCATGGGCTCCACCGGTATCCTCTTTGGATTTCGTGGTGACTTGCCGTTTTTTCTAACCGTCGTTGTCGGGAATACACTATTCGTAACCAGCGCTGCTCTTTATCATCTCGTCGCCTGCCGTATCCGCAATGTTTCCTACCCTTGGTTAATCCATATCTTGCTCATTTCGTTTGTCATAATCATTTTTCAATTTGTCTTTACTGATCTCAAGGCAGACTACGTGGCCCGGGTCCTGGTTTTCGCTCCGGTTCTGACAATCCAGTCCTTTCTTACTGCAGCGACACTCCTCCGTGACCGGCATGGCATCTCCCGGGAAGAATACCGCGTTATGATATTCGGTGCCACGGTCTTCATTATTCTTGGACTCGGCTATGTCTGGCGGGGAATAATGCACATTCCCAGCATCGTCGTTCCGCCCGAAGGCCTGCTAGCGAACGATGCCGTCACTCATCTGACCCAGATAACTAATTTATTGGCCTTGTTGTTTTTTCCCTATGTTTTTATCCAGATCAACAACGTTATCTCTCACCAGCGGGTCCAACGCAGCGAGGAGGAGCTTCGCCGACTGAATGAGGAATTAGAACAACGGGTCCAGGAACGTTCCATACAGTTGCAGCAAACGGTGGAACAACTCCAAAGGGAAAATACAGAGCGGCAGCAAGCGGAGCTGGAATTAAAAGATGCCTTGCAGCATATCGAACAGCTAAAGGACCAAATCCAGGCTGATTATAAATATCTCCAGGAGGAGATTAAACTGGAGTACGATTTCCACCAGATCATCGGTCAAAGCAACGAACTGAAGTATGTCCTCTTCAAGGTTCAACAGGTTGCCCCCACTGATGCCACGGCGCTCATCCTGGGTGAGACGGGGACGGGAAAAGAGCTCATCGCCAGGGCGATTCATCATGCCAGCCCCTATCGGGACCGGCCCCTGATTAAGGTGGACTGTGCCACGCTTTCACCTGCGTTAATTGAAAGCGAGCTCTTCGGCCATGAAAAAGGGGCCTTTACCGGCGCGGTGTCTCGAAAAATCGGCGAGAGTGTTAACATAAGATACATTATGTGTTATAATGCCTCCTGAAATCATCCAGGAGGTGGCCCATGGACCTTTCGTGCAAAAGATGTGGCAGCACCTCGTATATTAAACATGGTTTTGTGCGTG